>Ga0302309_10000010_pt1 | contig 328019 bp, 255 predicted proteins | sample III_Palsa_N1_1_FD_200453 | JGI IMG/M metagenome (GOLD analysis project Ga0302309, IMG submission 200453) | Peat permafrost microbial communities from Stordalen Mire near Abisko, Sweden - III_Palsa_N1_1 | ecosystem: Environmental > Terrestrial > Soil > Palsa > Peat permafrost | place: Sweden...
AAAATAAAATGAGCGTCATCAATGCGGTAAGAAACAAACTCATCCTGCGCATTTTTGCTTGTGTAAACCAAAACAGACCCTACGAAAAAAATTATTGTAAATTAGTTGCTTAAATCATAGAAATCGACCAGCGGGAGAAATCTTCTGCGATAATATATGCCGCAAATGCAGGTTGAAGAAGATTCTCTCTATCGTTCAAAATGACAAAATGTTTTATATTTATTGGATGAAAAAACTTTTACTTATCCTATTATTTCTACTATCTGCCGGAATAGCAAAAGCGCAGGATTCAATTACTACACTAAAAGGCTTGGCTGCAGATACCGCGTTATTTACAGTTGTCGATGAAGAACCACGTACACCACGCAATTTTGGAGAATATTTATTAAAAAACTTGCAAACTGATTCAGCGCATAAAACAAGCGGTGTAGTGGTTTTAAAATTTGTAGTTGAAAAGGATGGCTCGTTATCAACTATTAGGGTAATAAAAAGCCTGTCTCCATATTGGGATAACAAAGCCGTTCAAATTCTGAGGAATTCTCCAAAGTGGTTTCCAGGTAGTCAGGGCGGCAAAATAGTCCGTTGTTTATATAATTTTCCTATAAGATTAGCTAATTAGTTACCTTCTGCATAAAAATCGAACTTTTAAATTCTCAAACAAAAAGCTGCGGATTTCTCTTTATCGTTCAAAATGGCAAAAATATTTTATGTTATAGGATGAAAAAACCTTTACTTATCATATTCATTCTCTTATTTAGTTTTGTAACTAAAGCACAGAAAATTGATACGACTATCTATTATGGGTGTAAAATAATAGGAGATACAACTACTTATGTTGGACTGCAAGGAAATTCCAATCGCCAAGCGACAGGTTGTAAATCTTTTTCATATCCTAAATTTCGGGGAGGCGATCAAAAGTTCCATAAATTTCTTGTTAAGAATTTAAAATGGCCTGATAAATCAGGCATGATAGATGTGAGAGGGAAGGTGTATCTATCTCTTGTTGTTGAAAAGAATGGTAAATTAACTAATGTAACAGTGATCAGAGGTCTGGATCCTGTTTTTGACGCCGAAGCTGTTAGAGTAATAAAACTTTCTCCAAAATGGATACCAGCTAAAAAAAATGGGGTTCCGGTACGCTGTCATTATACATTACCTATTAGCTTCACAATTACTAATGAGTAGCTTTCTGACAGTTGCAAACTGTCAGCATCCGGGGTTTCAGTTATAAACTGAAACCAGTATTATAAAAATATAAAAGAGTTCCACTGGCTTCAGTTTATAACTGAAGCCTACCGATCAGGAAAGTTTGCAACTTTCCACAAAAAAAGCCCCGATCAATGATCAGGGCTTTTATATTTTATGCGGATAGCTAATTATTCAGCAGCAGGAGCTTCTGCTTCTTCAGCAGTATCAGCTTTCTTTGCTTTTGGTGCAGCTTTCTTTGCTTTTGGTGCTTCTTCTGTAGCTTCAACTTCAGCAACTGGTGCTGGAGCTGCTACCGCTTTAGGCTCAGCTTTTGCTTTTGGAGCAGGTGCTGCTACTTCAGCAACTAATGCTGCTTCAACAGGCAATACTGATACGTATGAACGGTTATCAGCTTTCTTTTTGAAAGTTACAATACCTTCAGCTAAAGCAAATAAAGTATGATCTCTGCCGATACCTACGTTTAAACCTGGATTGTGTTTAGTACCACGCTGACGAACGATGATGTTACCTGCGATTGCCGGCTGACCACCGAAAATTTTGATACCTAAACGTTTGCTATGCGACTCGCGGCCGTTTCTGGAACTACCGGCCCCTTTTTTGTGTGCCATTTTTGATATTTTTATGGAACCGCTTGCGCTGCTCCTGTTTAAATCTTAATTATAATGTGATACCTGTGATCTCTATTTTGGTGAATTGCTGGCGGTGACCATTTTTCTTTTTGTAACCTTTTCTTCTTTTCTTTTTGAAGATGATCACTTTATCACCCTTTAAATGAGACACGATCTTAGCTGATACTTTAGCGCTTTTCAAATCAGAACCTAATTTGAATTTACCTTCGTTTTCTGCTAACAATACATTGTCAAATTCAATACTAGCGCCTTCATCTCCCTGTAAACGGTGTACAAAGATCTGCTGGTCTTTTGCAACTTTGAATTGCTGTCCGGCTATACTTACTATTGCGTACATGTGTTTGTTAATTATTGTTTTAAAATTCGAGGTGCAAATATAGGGATTGGTTCTATAAAAAGCAACACGAAATTTATTTTATTTCACGGTCTTCCGCATCACCCAAAACCTTCTGTATCTGCTTTATCAGTTCATTATTGGCATCCTTTAATTTAGGGTCGCCATCATAAGCTGCATCATACAACACCTTTTTACTCTTTCGTTTATAATGAAACTCTATCAGGTAATGCGGAGAAACAACACCTTTTTTCTTCAGTGAATCATTTACCTCAACCGCCGGAAAGTTCCAGAAACCCATATCAGCGGCTGCACGGTGCATCAATAAAAAATCGTCGCTGCGCAGATGCAGGTGTTTCTTTATCAATGAATCATGGTTGTTCAGGTATTGATATTCGCCTGTTCTTGAATCGTATTTATTAACCAGGCTATCCCCGTTGCCATACTGAAACACCACGTATTCAAACTCGCTAAACTTATAGGGCGCGTTTTTGATCATCATACCATAATAATATACACAGTATATTAAAAACGGCAGCGCGATACTTAACCCGAGGAATATCTTCTTTAAACTTTTCGACATCATGTTATAATTATTGAATTATAGATTTATTTAGATCGACATCACTTGCTGCCAATTCGTTCTCCCACTTGCTTACCACCGCAGTTGCCATCGCATTGCCTAATACATTTGTTGCTGAGCGCCCCATATCTAACAACGGGTCAATACCTATTAATAGTGCTAAACCAGCTTCAGGAATATTAAACATGCCAATAGTGCCGGCTATTACCACCAGTGACGCGCGGGGCACACCGGCTACGCCTTTGCTGGTAAGCATCAGTATAAGCAACATGGTTATTTCATGGGCGAAGGTTAAATGTATACCATAAGCCTGCGCCAAAAATATGGAGGCAAAAGTCATGTACATCATTGAGCCGTCCAGGTTAAATGAATAGCCTAAAGGCAATACAAAGCTCACTATTTTGCTACTGCAACCAAATTGCTCCAATTCCTGTAACACCTTTGGATAAGCAGCTTCACTGGTTGATGTACCAAAGGCTATGAGCATGGCATCCTTTATGCGGTTAACCAGTGTAAATGCGCTATTACGCAGTACAAAGAATCCGGCCAGCACAATTATGAGCCACAAAATGATCAGCGAAAAATAAAACTCGCCTATAAATATGGCATAGGTAGATAATATACCCAAGCCTTGTTTAGCCACTACAGCGGTAATTGCACCAAAAACTGCCAATGGAGCCAGTTTCATCACATAACCTGTTATTTTTAATATCACATGGGCAATAGCATCCATCGCCTTAATAACTATCTCGCCTTTTTCACCAATGGCAGCTGTTGCAACGCCGAAGAATATGGAGAACACCACGATCTGCAGGATCTCATTATTGCTCATCGCCTCAAAAAAACTTTTCGGAAAAACGTGGCCGATAAAATCTTTTAGTGACACTCCGGTCGCTTTAATATCTGTACCTAAATGGCTATCAGGTAAAGGCAGATTCATAGCCGCGCCTGGTTTAAACAGATTTACCAGCAGCATACCTAACAGCAGCGAAACCAGGGTTGCGCTCAAAAACCAGAGCAATGTTTTACCCCCTATCCTGCCTACAGCTTTAATATCGCCTACTTTTGCTACACCAACAACCAGCGTGCTAAACACCAGCGGCCCGACGATCATTTTGATCAGCCTTAAAAATATATCGCTTAAAATAGTGAAGCCTTCCAGCTTATCATCACGCAGCGAATCATTTTTACTGCGGATAACTGCCTGTGCGGATTTTTGTACTTTGAGAGATTTATAATCGGCAGTAGTGGTATCCTTTAAAGTAAGCAAACGTGTACTGATGCTTTTAATATTGGCATCAGCATTGCTTATCTTATTATTAATTTCGCCTATTACATACACATTGTAAACGTACCCGGCTATAACACCCAAAATAAGGGCGATAAAAATATACAGGGTGAGTTTGCTTTTGTGCATTTACTTTAATGGAGGGCGCAAAACTACAAAATTTAGTTATTTTGCTGAAATATATATAGGGCATGAGCATTACTACCTACGGTTTACAGGATATTAAGAAAGAGATACAGCATTTGAGTGCCGCCCAAATGACTGAACTATGCCTGCGCCTGGCCCGTTATAAAAAGGAAAACAAGGAACTACTCGCCTATTTATTATTTGAGGCCGATAACGAAGCGGCGTTTGTGGAGAAGGTAAAATCCGAGGCCGGCTTTATGTTTAGTCAGCTGCCGGTGCAGAGTTATAACGCGGCTAAAAGCATGCGCAAAATATTGAGGTTACTGAGCAAATACACTAAATTCATGGGTTCAAAAGAGTCGGAAATAAACTTGCTGCTTAATTTTTGTAAGAATTATATCCAATATGGTGATAGGAAAGCATCTTACAAACCATTGCGATTAATTTTAATCAGGCAAATTATAAAGGTTAAAACTTTAATTGGTAAGTTGCACGAGGATATGCAATTTGACTTTACCGAGGATTATAACATTATGCTTAGCGAAGCGGAAACAAAATTCGCGTGGATATATAAGAATGATTACTTGTTGTAACAAATAGTATAAACCTACATCTAAATACAAATTAACTGAATAAGTGGCCGACAATAAAGAAGCAGCATTTAAGGAAATATTTGAAGCTAATTCAAAAAAGATTTACCATTTGTGCTATGGCTACACCGGGGATGATGATGCTGCGAACGACCTTTTACAGGAAACATTTTTAAAAGTTTGGCAAAATTTGGATAAGTTCCGTAACCAGGCGCTTATTTCAACATGGATATACCGTATTGCGGTAAATACGTGCCTTACTTACCTGCGATCAGAAAAAAGACAAGGCAAAGAGGAACTTACACCGCTGATAGCGGAAACAAAAGGAGAAGAATTTTCAGAGAAAAATGAGCAGGTAGCACTGCTTTATAAGTGTATATCGAAGTTGGAAGAATCAGAGAGAATAATTATTACGCTGGTGCTTGATGAAGTGCCGTACCCTGAAATTGCGGAAGTTTCCGGTATATCCGAAGGCAACCTGCGGGTTAAAATTCATCGTATTAAACAGAAATTAACAGAATTATATAACCAGTATGAAAGACTTTGATCATATAATGTCGGTTTGGCAGGCGCAGCCAAAACAAGATCAGCTTTCGGTGGACGAGGTGCTGAAGCAGGTAAAGAAGGGGGTTAGGAGTATCACCAGTCAGTTGTATTGGGGCGTAGTGGCAATGATAGCTATGTTGGCGCTTACATTTTTTATACTGTTCTTTTTTGTATTCCAGTCGTGGTTAACTTATGTAGGCATTATTATTATGCTGGTAACCATGCTGCTGTATGCCATCATGATCACCCGGAACTACCGCATATTAAACAAGCGCGATGCCACTATTAACCCAACAGAATATTTGCAGGATTTGAAGGAATATCAAAAGAAACGAGCCAAAATTGTAGGCTGGTTCTATTACCTGTATGTATTGCTCATCAGCTTAGGGTTATCCCTTTATTTTGTTGAAGTATTAAAAGGTGCCACTATATACTATAAAATAGCGGTTTATGGTCTTACGCTTATCTGGATCTTCTTTTTAACTTTCTACTACAAAAAACGGATCTTCAAAAATGAGGAAGAAAAGCTTAACCTCATTATTGAAAAGTTGGAACGCTTGCAGGGGCAGTTTGAATAATCTTTTGATTTGAAAATTTGGTGATTTGAAGATGGTTATTACAAAAGTTATTGCAACGGATATTGATACGTTGGTTGCCTTTAGCCGGAAAACGTTCTTCGATGCCTTCCTTCATCTAAATAAGCCCGAGGATATGGAAGCTTATGCCTGTGTAGCTTTTAATGTTGATAAGTTACTTTCTGAGGTGAACAATCGTGATTCTGCATTCTATTTTGCATGGCTTGACGATGAACTGGTTGGCTATATTAAACTGAATTATACTTCGGCCCAAACTGAGTTTCAGGATAAAAATGCAGTAGAGGTTGAACGTATTTATGTACTATCCAGCGCCCAGGGTAAACAAATTGGCAAACAGCTTTTAGAATTTGCCGAAGATCTGGCCAAAAAAGATGATCTTAAATATATCTGGCTCGGCGTATGGGATAATAACCATAATGCCATCCGTTTTTATGAGCGCCATGGTTTCAAAGCATTTAGCACACATGATTTTTTTCTGGGGAGTGATCATCAAACGGATTTGGTGATGCGGAAAGAATTGTAAAATTTATTGCAGTACCACGAGTTACGCTGCGCTAAACTCGTGGCAGCGATTATTATTAATAGCGATGGGTTTGAAACCCATCGCTATTGGTATATGAACTCAATCTTTCAAAAACGGGTTAAAATTCCTCGTGCCGATTTCCATTCCCGCGGCGCGACAAACAGTTTTATCGCCGAATTTAAAGTTGATCCTGTCCATAGCCTGGTAAAGCCGGATGCGTTCCTCATTATCTTCAAACAGGTTGATCTGGTAACTGCCGGTAGCCAGTTGACTAAGTCTCACTCCTATCAATCTTATCGACCGGCTCTGGTTCCAGGCTTTATTGAGCAGATTTTTTATGCCGGGGATCAGGATATGCTCGGCAGCGGTAAGCGGTATCTTTTCCTGCTGGGTATGGGTTTCAAAATTACCGTAACGGATCTTTATAGCCAGGCATGATGCCAGTTTATTTTCGCGGCGCAGTTTGCCCGCCAACTCTTCTGTCATGGAGATAATGACTGTTTCGAGCGTCTTTTTATCCGATACATTATCATTAAAAGTATGCTCGGTTGAGATGGATTTTCTATCCGAATGTGGCACGATCTCGCCGTAATCAATCCCTCTCGCCTTTTCCCATATCCAGGTACCTGCTTTGCCGAAAACTGTTTCTAAAAACCGTAGCTCAACCCGTTGCAGGTCGCCAATTTTCTCGAGGCCGTAGCCGTAAAGTTTATTGCAGGTACTTTCGCCTAAGCCGGGAATGGCAGAGATGGGCAGCGGCGCCAAAAATTCCAGCTCCTTGCCATGTGGTACAAATATTTGTCCATTGGGTTTGGCTTTATTGGTGGCCATTTTGGCAAGGGTTTTGCCTGATGCCATGCCGAATGAGATGGGTAATCCAGTTTCTTTAATGATCCTTTGCCTTAATTGTGATGCCAGCTTATAGGGTTCATAAAAGCGCTCAGTACCACTCAGGTCAATGTAAAATTCATCAATGGATGACTTTTGATAAAGCGGAACGGCATCATGAATAATCTGTGTAACCTGCTGCGATGCCTCTGAATACCGGCCATGACTGCCATGTATTACAATAGCATCCGGGCAAAGCTTTAAAGCCTGTTTTGTAGGCATGGCCGAATGCACACCAAACTTACGCGTTTCATAACTGCACGAGGCCACCACACCACGCTCTGCCGAGCCGCCGATGATCACAGGCTTGCCAATCAACTCCGGATTGAACTTGCGCTCAACCGAAACGAAGAACGAATCCAGGTCGATATGTACGATATACCGTTTAGCAGCCATCATACAAAGATGAAAAAAGATTTGATGTTTTGCTAATTTTTTTAGCAAATTTGAACTATTAAAATCATTGTTTATGGTATACTCAGCAGATTATTTATTGCAGCTTTCACCGGGTGAAGAAATTGAAAAACAAATAAAATTGTACAAACTATCCTGCGCAAAACATGCAGGTAAATTTAGGGGAATGTATTCGCAGGCCCATATTTCATTTGCAGTGGTTGGTGATAAATCAGATAATCATCTACAGCCGTCGCACCGTATGGGTATTTATTTTGAGAACATCAGCAGCGCGCTAAAAAACATTGAACCACATGAATTACGTGTTAAAGGCTTTAACTTTTTTACCCATGGCCCTAAATTCAGGACTATTTATGCCGCCATTGAGCTTAACGAAGAAACCAGAAAATGGATCAATAAAATTGATGCTATTTTAAACCTGAACAGGAATACTACGCCACATATCACCATCGCCAAAAACGTACCTCTTGAAGCATTCAACATCCTGTGGCCCTTCTTCCAAAAAATGAGCTACCACGATTCTTTTATAGCTAAGAGACTAACCATCCTGCAAAAAGATACGGGCAATTCCTACAGTATTTACAGGCCATTTATGGAAATTCCATTTAATAATAGTCAAGCTGAAACGAGCGATAACAATTTATTAAAGACAGCATGACAGGCTATAAAGATTACATGATCATATTATCGCCGCCTGCTAATATAAATGAACAGGTAAAAAAGTTCAGACAAAGTACTGCAAGGCTTATCGGCGATTTTGAGGGTATGCATGGCAAGGCGCATATCACCCTAAAACAATTGCCCCGGCAAAAACCATTCTGGACCGAACCATTATTCGTACAACTGGAAAAAGAGCTGTCACTCATAGAGCCTATTATTCTGCAAATTAATGGCTTTGCTACATTTTTGCCTACTGACTTTACCACCATTTATGCCGCCATCAAATCTACACCCGGCATGGAAGACTGGTTTAAACGCCTGAGAAAATGCCTGAGCGAAAAAAAGGCTGTACCTCACATTACCATAGCCCGGCAAATACCCAATGAACTGGCAAAAAAACTATGGCCCAAATTTAAGGATCGCCCATGGAATGATGTGTTTGAGATTAACCGCCTTACTATTCTTGAAAGAGAAACTTATGGCTATGATAAAGCCTGGAAGCACTACCGGGATATTACTTTCAGAGGAGATGCGAGGTTGAATGTGTTGATGGATAAAAAGAAGGTTGTTCGTGAGGTTGGGGATGTGGATGAGAACCAGATCAGTTTGTTTTAGTATACACGCCGACTTACAAGCGCGAATATCGCGTGAAGCCGCTCATGGGCGCGGAGCCTAGTTCTTTTGTCTTGATACAAAAGAACCAAAAAATCAAGACAACAAGGATGCTTCCACCCGCCCTGTCGGTTCTTTACGCTTTTTTCGCTGTTCGGTACATTCGTACCTCACATCACCCAAAAAGCTAAACCGGCATTCCCGCCTTCGCTGGCCCGCCCTTGTTGTCAGTTGCCCGTGCTCTTTATTCTTTTCTCCGTCAGTGGAACAGCTTCGGGTGAAATCAGGCAAAACGATGGTGGCCTTGAGCGGGGCAGGGCATAGCGGAACTTTTGCAGAAGTGGTGGCTTTGTGCTAGGCGTAAGCGGGGCAAATGTTTCCAGCCCAGGTTTTGCCTGATTTGCAGCGCAATGGCCCGTGCGGCAAAGAAGCCTTTCTACTGACTTGATTTTTTGCTACCTTTTGTATCAAGACAAAAGTAGTAGCCTCCGCGGCAATGAGCGGCTTCGCGAGATAAGTAGACGCAATGCAACTCACGCAATGCAAAGCCGGAGAATGCTTCATGCCACACAATGACTTAATGGAGCGACCAACACTTCATACCAAATGATAATCAACCCCTTACTCATTTTTTAACAATTTATTAACCGCTAACCAACAGTTTTCCTATATTTGCGCCGGGGTAAGTCTTTTACGGCCAGCTCCTCTTGAACTCCCCCAGGGTGGGAACGCAGCAAGGGTAGAGAGTTGTAGCGGCGCGATAAAAGTAGCTTACCCTTTTTATTTTAACCCTATTTGCCCAATAGTCGGGCAATCAAAATATCAAAAAGCTATTTGCCACAAGGCAGGTAGCTTTTTTGTTTTCGCTTCTGTTCATCTTCCATTATTCTATTGTGCTTATCGGCTTTATTAGCAATTGTACTATATTCGCCATAGTATTTCTGCTAATTGACCATAAAAGATGAAGACCATTAAAAAACTGGGTATCATATTAAGTATCATACCTTTTGTTGCAGCAGCGCAAACTTCCATGCAAGCCAATCCGCTGCTGATTCACTCCAATGCCCCTATCCAATTTAACAAAGTGAACGCGCAGGTTATTAAGGATGCCGTATCAACTGTAATAAAGGTTACCGATGCTCGCGTTAAAACACTTGTGGCTATACCTAAAGCTAAAAAATCAGTTGCCAATACATTAATGGGCTTTGATGGGCTGAGTTATGATCTTACCGATTTGGGTACCAAACTTAGTGTAATTGCATCAACCTATGCCGATGATGCTACCCGTAACGCGGCTAACGATCAGGAACAAGTATTGGGTTCATACAGCAGCGATCTGTATTTAAACGAGGCATTATACAAAGCGCTTAAAACGTTTTCGCTTTCGGCAACAGCAAAAACATTATCGCCAACACAACATAAATTCCTGAAGGAATCCATCATCGCTTTTGAGATCAACGGCATGAAGCTGGATCAGAAAGGCCGCGATAACCTGAAGGCAATAAACGATAAACTGATCAGTTTTGGCAATCAATTCGACAGGAATATAGCTGAATCAAAAGATAGCATTGAATTTTCATTAACAGATCTGCAAGGTATACCTGAAGCATACATTACTCAATGGAAACGTGCAAACGGTCGCTACATGGTAAGGGTTAACGGACCGAACTATATCAATATTTTAAAATTCGGCGATGTTGAGGCTACCCGTAAGGCTATGTACCTGAAATATCAGAACCGTGCATATCCTGCAAATATGGCTACGATGGATAGCCTGTTCTTGTACCGCCAAAAGCTGGCCGACCAGCTTGGTTATAAAACATATGCCGAATACGCCCTGGTTACTAAAATGGCAGGAAAGCCTGTTGCAGTATGGTCGTTTTTAGATGATTTGAAAGATAAGTTAACCCCGCATGTTGGTCCGGAACTGGATCAGCTGAAAGAGTTAAAAAAAGTACAACAGCCAAACGATCCTGACGTAATATCTGCCTGGGATATCAGCTATTACAGCAATAAACTGCTCGACACAAAATACAAGCTGAATACCGAACTGGTAAGGCAATATTTTGAGATGAACAATACCATACAGGGCATGTTCACCGTATATCAGAAGTTATTTAACATCCAGATACGTGAGGTAAAGGGTTTACCGGTATGGGATCCTAAAATAAAATCGTACGAACTGGATATGGACGGCAAAAAGATGGGAACCTTTTTCCTTGACCTTTACCCCCGCCCTAACAAATATACCCACTTTGAAACTGCTCCCATTTCAACATACCATATAGCCAATGGCAAAGAAGTATTGCCGGTTGGCTCGCTTATCTGTAATTTCCCGGAGGGTACAACAACTGAACCCTCATTGCTTGACCACAGCGATGTGATCACTATGTTCCATGAGTTTGGTCATTTGATCCATTTCCTGCTGTGCCATCCGGTTATTAACAGCCAATATGCCTTTGGCGTTAAGGGAGATTTTGTGGAAGCACCATCACAGTTCCTGGAAAATTTCTGCTGGGACTACGATGTGCTAAAGCTATTCGCCAAAAATTACAAAACTGGCGAGGTATTACCGAAATCGCTTTTTGATAAGATGAAGGCCGCACAAAATGCAGGCGTAAGTATTCAATACATCAGGCAGGTATCATTAGCCATGATCGATTTCACTTTTGAGGATCGTTTCAATGCTATTAAAGCAGGCGGTATTGACCAGGTAGAAAAAGACCTTTGGACCATGAACCAAACACCATACCCTGAAGGCAGCCACTTTATTTGCAGCTTTGGCCATTTGAACGGATACGGTGCAAATTATTATGGTTATTTATGGTCAAAAGTATATGCACAGGATATCTTCTCTGTTTTTGAGCAACATGGTGTGCTGGATCAGGCTACGGGTGTGAGATACCGTAAAGAGATATTACAGGAAGGCTCCCAGGAAGATGAAATGGCTATGTTAAGGCACTTTTTAGGTAGAGAGCCTAATTCAAAAGCGTTCTTGAAATCATTGGGGATAAATTAAAAAATAATAAATGTCATTGCGAGCGATAGCGTGGCAACCTCGTCGCTTGCATATGGAACGCTATGAGATTGCCGCGTCGTTCCTCCTCGCAATGACATAAATAATATACAAATACTAATGCTCGACATACTCATTATAGGCGGTGGCCCGATAGGGATAGCATGCGGACTGGCAGCAAAAAGAGCCGGTTTAAGCTACCTGATAGTTGAAAAAGGCTGCCTGGTAAATTCATTATATAACTACCCTTCTACCATGACTTTCTTTTCCACTTCGGAAAAGCTGGAGATTGGAGGTGTTCCTTTTGTTACCATCAGCAACAAGCCGGTACGTGCCGAAGCATTGGAATATTATCGTCGTGTAGCTACCTCTAACCATATGCCCATCAAATTATTTGAAGAGGTAACTGGTATTTCTAAAGAAGACGAAGGATATACCATTAAAACCATTAAAGGGGCTTATCAGGCTAAAAATGTGATCGTTTCTACCGGGTTTTATGATATCCCGGTGGATTTGGGCATTCCGGGTGAGGATTTGCCTAAAGTAAAGCATTATTATAAGGACCCTAATTACTATGCCCTGCAAAAGGTGGTGGTAGTGGGCTCCAGCAATTCGGCCATTGACGTAGCTTTGGAAACTTACCGTAAAGGTGCCGAAGTTACATTGGTGATCCGTGGAAATGAGGTGAGCAGCCGGGTTAAATATTGGGTACGGCCCGATATTATCAACCGGATAAAAGAAGGCAGCATAACCGCTTATTTCAACGCTAACCTGCAAGCCGTGCGCGAGCGTGAGGTAGATATTGAAACACCCGATGGCCTTGTCACTATCCCTAATGATTTTGTAATGGCAATGACAGGTTATAAACCCAACTTCGATTTCCTGAAAAAGATGGGTATTACATTATCTGCAGATAAATTTGTCCCTAAATATAACCCTATAACAATGGAAAGCAATGTACCCGGCATGTATCTGGCTGGTGTAGTTGTGGGTGGCATGGATACACACCTATGGTTTATCGAGAATTCACGTATCCACGCCGATATGATCATTAGCGATATTGTGGCGAAGAGGGTGAATGGTTGAGTAGGTTAATTGGTGAGTAGTTTTGTCTGCTCCCGTTTTAGCGCCCTTAGCGCACTTCTTGTGTTTTGGGCAAAGCTTGGGCTGACTTGTGCTATAGTAAGTACAAGTCAGCCACTTCACAATTCATCCCACAAAACTTGCATTAAACATGTTTAAATATTGAGATTAAACGGTAATATGTATTTAATGTAACTTCATCGTAACTAAATCATATTTTTCTTGCATAAATAAAAATTAATGTAAACTTTTGCAGGGAATTAAAAAAAATGAAAAAAATGAGTCAGCAAAGCTTGTATAAGGTAGTGATCAGAACAAAATTTGTTCAGGTTGCCGCTGCTTTGTTAAACTTTACCTTCGTTATTTCTCCATCACGACGAAGGCTATTTATGCCCCGGGTTTAATTTCACCATCCCAACAAACCCAAATGAAGTTTAAAATAAACTTCTTCCCAAAAAACCATCTAAATAATTACGGCTGCATGGCCAATAATTTAACGGTAATTTTCTACACTAATGACTATACAAGATTTTGACATACAGGTTGCCACAGCACAACACGTTGACTACGCCCAGCAGATATGCGATGAAATGGCGGAATCGGCAAAAGCGCGTGGCACAGGCATAGCGCAGCGCAGCCCTGATTACGTTGCTAATAAAATGCTGGAAGGCAAGGCGGTTATCGCCTTACATAAAGACGGCACCTGGGCTGGTTTCTGCTATATAGAAACCTGGAGCCATGGGGATTTCGTAGCCAATTCAGGCCTTATCGTTAATCCGCAATTCAGAAAAGTGGGCCTGGCAAAAGCTATTAAGCACAAAATATTCGAACTATCGCGCAGCACATACCCAGAGGCCAAGTTATTTGGTTTAACAACAGGCCTGGCGGTAATGAAGATCAATTCGGAGCTGGGATATGAACCGGTAACCTATTCAGAGCTTACACAAGACGAAGATTTCTGGAAAGGCTGCAAAAGCTGTGTAAACTATGATATCCTGACCAGCAAGGAGCGCAAAAACTGCATGTGCACCGCCATGCTTTTCGATCCGGTTGAAAAGGCAAAACAAATAGAAGAAAAAACAAAAGAGATGTCGCGCAAAGCAACATTATTTGAGCGTATTGAGAATGCGATAAAGAGTTTCAGTCATACTGAAAAAGGCTGAAAGCTGAAAGAATAAGGCTTAAAGTAAGAAAAGAATAAGAGAGAATTCATAAAATTATATAATAGGAAAGCAAAAAAGCTTTAGACTTTCAGCTTTCCGCTTTTACCTTAAAAATGAAGAAAAAAGTAGTATTAGCATACAGCGGCGGTTTAGATACCTCATTTTGCTGTATATATTTAACACAGGACCTGGGTTACGAAGTGCACTCGGTAATTGTAAACACTGGTGGTTTTAGCGACGAAGAGCTTAAAGGCGTTGAAGAACGTGCTTACAAAATGGGCGTTACCTCTCACCACGTAGTTGATGAAACCGAGAATTTCTACAACACTTGTGTTAAGTATTTGATATACGGTAACGTGTTAAAAAACAACACCTATCCGCTTTCAGTAAGTGCCGAGCGTGTGAGCCAGGCAACTGCTATTGCTAACTACGCCAAGGAAATAGGTGCTGAGTTTGTTGCCCACGGTAGCACCGGTGCAGGTAACGATCAGGTACGTTTCGACATGATATTTAATATCCTGGTACCGGATGTGCAGATCATCACCCCTATCCGCGATTTGAAGTTGAGCCGTGAGGCTGAAATTCAATACTTGAAGGACCATGGTGTTGACATGAACTTTGAGAAAGCTAAATACTCTATAAACAAAGGTATCTGGGGCACATCAGTTGGCGGTAAAGAAACCCTTACATCAAACTTAGGTTTGCCTGAAGACGCATGGCCTACGCAGGTTAGCGAAACTGAACCACGCAACATCGAGCTTGAATTTGAGCAAGGTGCATTGGTCGCTATCGACGGTAAAAAATACGACCATCCAACCAAAGCTATCCAGGCTTTACAGGCAATAGCAGGCCCTTACGGCGTTGGCCGTGATATCCACGTAGGCGATACCATTATAGGTATAAAAGGCCGTGTAGGTTTTGAGGCTGCCGCACCAATGGTGATCATTAAAGCTCACCATACTTTAGAGAAACATGTATTAACCAAATGGCAGCTTTCATGGAAAGATCAATTATCATCATTCTATGGTAACTGGCTGCATGAAGGGCAATTCCACGATCCGATCATGCGCAATATAGAAGTATTTTTAACTGATACACAGCAAAACGTGAGTGGTAAAGTGTTTGTTCAATTGCATCCTTATAGGTTCCAGGTTGTTGGTATTGAATCTGATCATGATCTGATGTCGAACAAATTTGGCACTTATGGGGAGATGAACAACTCATGGAGTGGCGAGGATGTAAAAGGTTTCTCCAAAATATTTGGCAACCAGGTAATGATCTATCATAAAGTAAACAACCCCGAATAACATGCAGAACCCCATATTTTCAAAAAGCGAATGTTTGAGCCACTATAAATGGGGAGACGATTGTTATGGCTGGAATTTTATTGATACCGAGGCGTTATCAGTAAAACAGGAGCTAATGCCACCTGATACTGCGGAACAGTTGCATTATCATGAAAAATCATCGCAGGTATTTTTCATTTTAAAGGGCCGGGCCACTTTTAATATTGATGGAGTGATCAGCGTTTTAAAACCTGAACAGGGGATAGAAATTAAACCCGGTCAAAAACACTTCATCAGTAATAAAGAAAACAGCGACCTGGAATTTATTTTATACTCAACACCATCTACAAAAAATGACAGGATCAACATTGAATAAGGTTAGAGCCGGAATTATTGGCGGTGCAGGCTATACCGGCGGCGAAATGCTGCGGATACTGGTTAACCACCCCAATGTGGATATCGTTTTTGTAAATAGCAAAAGCAATACCGGCAACTATATACACGAGGTACATACCGATCTTTTTGGCGATACCGATCTTAAATTCACAGGCGAACTGTCAAACGATATTGATGTATTGTTTTTGTGTGTAGGGCATGGTGACGCAAAAAAGTTTTTGGCAGAGAATGATATCCCCAATACGGTAAAGATCATCGATTTAAGCCAGGACTTCAGGTTAAGTCAAAATTCAACCATAAAAGGCAAAAGCTTTGTTTACGGTTTGCCTGAATTGAACCGTGAAACCATCAAAACCGCTGATAACATTGCCAATCCCGGTTGTTTTGCATCTTGCTTACAATTAGGCTTATTGCCCTTGGCTGCAAATGCGCAGTTAAACAGCGAAGTACACATCACAGCTACCACAGGTTCAACCGGCGCGGGGCAAAGCCCATCGGCAACTACGCATTTTACCTGGCGTAATGATAATTTATCGGTTTACAAAGCATTTGACCATCAGCATTTAGGTGAAATAGGGCAATCGCTAAACCAATTGCAACCTGATTTCGGGCAGACTTTAAACTTCATCCCCTACCGCGGTGATTATACCCGCGGCATCATCGCGTCTATTTATTTAGATAGTGATTTAACCGAGGCTGAAGCATTAAAGTTATATGAGGATTACTATGCTGCACATCCGTTCACCCATGTAACCTCGCGTAACATCGACCTAAAACAGATCGTAAATACCAACAAGTGTTTTATACAGGTTAAAAAGCATGGCAATAAATTATTTATTATCAGCATATTAGATAATTTATTAAAAGGAGCATCCGGGCAAGCGGTTCAGAATATGAATTTGCTGTTTGGTTTAGATGAAACAGCGGGATTGCGTTTAAAAGCAATCGGATTTTAACAAGATATAGGTCATGCTGAATTTATTTCAGCATTCCACATGTTGGTCAACCTTGCATGTGGGATCCCGAAACAAGTTCGGGATGACGTACTGAATAATTAATACTAACTAAGAATGAAACTATTCGACGTTTATCCAATCAACCCGATCAACATTGTAAAAGGTGTTGGCAGTTTAGTTTATGACGACAAGGGAACCGAGTACCTTGACCTTTACGGCGGTCATGCTGTAATATCTATTGGCCATACTAACCCGCATTATATAAAGCGATTGGAAGATCAACTGCATCAGATCGGTTTTTACTCCAACTCTATCGAAATACCTTTGCAAAAAGAATTGGCTGAAAAGCTGGGTAAAGTTTCAGGTAAAGAAGATTATCAGTTATTCCTGTGTAATTCAGGTGCTGAGGCTAATGAGAACGCGCTGAAACTGGCATCGTTTTACAATGGTAAAAAGAAAGTGATCGCGTTCCGTAATGCATTTCATGGCCGTACTTCACTGGCGGTTGCAGTTACGGATAATCCAAAAATAGTTGCACCGATAAACGAAACAGATAACGTAATATTTGTGCCTTGGCAGGACGAAGCAGCTTTGGCGCAGGCTTTTGCTGAGAACGAGATCTCTTCGGTAATTATTGAAGGCATACAAGGTGTTGGTGGTATCAGGGTAGCGAGCGAAAGTTTTTTACAAAAGATCAGGTCGTTATGCGACGAATATAACGCAGTATTTATAGCTGATTCCGTACAATGCGGTTACGGCCGTACAGGCAAATTCTTTTCGCATGATTTTGCCGGCATCAATGCCGATATTTATAGCATGGCTAAGGGCATGGGCAATGGCTTCCCTATCGGTGGCATCATTATATCGCCTAAAATATTGCCTGCTTATGGTATGCTGGGCACTACTTTCGGTGGCAACCATTTGGCTTGCGCTGCTGGTTTAGCTGTGCTTGAAGTGATGGAACAGGCTAACCTGATGCAAAACGCGGCCGAAGTTGGCGGTTACCTGATCAGCGAGCTGAAGAAATTTAAAGAAGTTAAAGAGGTTCGTGGCCGTGGGTTAATGATAGGTATTGAACTGCCTGCCGAACTGGCTAATGCCCGTAAGGATCTGTTGTTCAAACATCATATATTTACCGGCGAGGCTAAGCCTAACGTGATCAGGCTTTTACCTGCGCTGAATTTAACCAAAGCACATGCCGACAGATTTTTAGAGGCATTTACAACTGTACTGAATGAAAACCAGGTTGTTGCCTCTCACTAGGGTAATAACTATAGAACAATAATTAGGGCTAATGAAACTATTTTCTTCTGTTAACGATGTAACCGACATCAATGCACTTGTAGCTGAGGCTTTAAAGTTGAAGCAAAATCCATATGCAAACCAGGATCTGGGCAAGAACAAGACTTTAGGACTTGTTTTCCTGAACCCTAGCCTGCGTACCCGCATGAGTACCCAAAAGGCTGCCCTTAATTTGGGCATGAACGTAATGGTGCTCAATTTGGATAAAGAAGGATGGGCTTTAGAGCTTAAGGACGGCGCTATTATGAACGGCACCAGCGTGGAACACATCCGCGAGGCTGCTGCTGTTCTGGGTCAGTATGTGGACATTATCGGCGTGCGTTCATTTCCCGGACTGAAGAATAGAGCAGAAGATTATAACGAGGAGGTGTTTAACAAATTTGTAAAATACTGCGGTGTCCCGGTTGTGAGTTTAGAGTCGGCTACACGCCACCCATTACAAAGCCTTGCCGATTTGGTTACAATTGAAGAGTTAAAGACCAAGCCCCGCCCTAAAGTAGTTTTAACCTGGGCACCGCACATTAAGCCATTACCACAGGCTGTACCCAATTCATTTGCCGAGTGGATGTGTAAGGCCGATGTTGATTTCACCATAGCCCACCCTAAAGGCTATGAGCTTAATGCTGATTTTACGCAAGGCGCTACCATTACCCATAACCAGGATGAGGCTTTGGCTAACGCTGATTTCATCTATGTAAAAAACTGGTCGGCTTATGAGCCTTATGGCAAGGTGTTGCCGGGCAATGAGGATTGGATGCTGACCAACGAGAAATTGGGGATTACCGACGATGCCAAGGTAATGCATTGCTTACCGGTACGCCGTAATTTGGAACTATCTGATGAGATATTGGACGGGCCAAATTCTCTTGTAGTGCATGAAGCTGGCAACCGCGTTTGGGCAGCGCAAGCAGTGCTGAAACAAATGCTGGAGAGTATTTAAATATTTGTTACAATAGCGCAAGTCTTGTGTTGGAGAAATAAGCGATGGCTGACTTGTGCTTAGTTAAGAAGCACAAGTCAGCCACCACCCAGCCATCACACAAGACTTGCGCTAAAAGTAAGGTAGTCATGAAAACCGATAATATTAAAGAGATAAATATTGATAGCTTAGGCAGGCTTTGTATTTATCCTGAAGAAGAAACTTTTTCTTTAATATGGAGATCGGCTACTGAAGTTCATTGGGATAATAACAAGTCATTTCTTTATTCTCCTAAACCAACAGAATGGTCATATTTCGATTGGTTTAAACACATTACCGACGTAATCAGAAATGAATATAATTGCGATTTATTGTTAACCGAAAATACTATTTGGGGAAATATCCCAGTTTCTTTAAAGCAATTAATATTAAACCGGTAGATTTATTTCTATGTACATTCCATCATTTAACACTTTTCCGGATAAGCAGGAAGTTATCAGCTTTATGCAGAAGTATAGCTTTGCTACAATTGTAACTGCGGTTAATAATGTGCCATTTGCTACGCACCTGCCTTTTTTGGTAGAACTTAAGGATGACCAGGTAATTATCTCCTCACACTTTGCCAAGGCTAATCCGCAATCAAAGGATATACGGAACAGTGACATATTGGTAATTTTTACTGAGCCACACGCCTATATCTCACCCAAAAACTACGAAAAAGAGGCTAATGTACCCACCTGGAACTATATAGCAGTACATGCTTATGGCAAGGCGCGCTTACTGGAAACCGAACAGGAACACCTGAATCTGCTTGAACATACCATAAAAACTTATGAAGCTAATTACTTTAACCAGTGGATGCAGTTACCGTATGAATACCGCTCGAAAATGATAAAGGGTATTACCGGGTTCGAGATTGTGGTTACAGATCTTCAGGCTAAAAGCAAACTGAGTCAGAACAGGTCTGAAACAGAAAAACAGAACATCATAAACTCATTAGGCAAAAGTGAATCAGAAGTAGAGCGAGAAATTGCCACCTATATGGCTTCGCTGAAAAAGTAATCGTGCTTTATTTTTTAAACGATGAATCAATAAGCTTATTCAAGGTCAACCCTTGCACTATAATGGAGAATATCACTATAAAATAGCTTCCGGCCAGGATGATATATTTATATGGAGATGGTGGTAACGACAATGCCAACGCGATAGATACGCCGCCCCGCAGGCCTGCCCAGGTTAATATATTCACACTGCTATAGTTTACCTTCAATGATCGCCTTAAAAACGTTAATGGCAGCATAATGCTTAGCCAGCGGGCCATCAGCAAAAGGATGATCGCTATTCCGCCTATAAGCCAGTAATGATCAAGATAAGGTATGATGAGCATTTGCAGGCCTATCATCATAAATAAAACAGTGTTCAGCATTTCATCTATCAGTTCCCAAAAGCTTTCGAGTGTATGGTGCGTATTTTCTGTATCATCTTTATTGATGGAGCTATTCCCCGCAAACAAACCTGCTGATACTACTGCCAGCGGGACTGATAAATGAAAATAAGTTCCTGCTGCAGAAAGCCCCATTACCAACGCAAGCGAAATCAATACGATAGTTTGAAAATCGGTTATTGATTTCATTAACCGAAAGGCAATAAAGCCCATAACAATACCCAATGCAATACCACCGCCAACTTCCTTTAAAAACAATAAACCCGTTTTACTTATATCAAAATTACCTGTGCCCGATTGGGCAATTTCAAGTATGGTGATAAAAAGCACTATACCTACCCCATCATTAAACAATGATTCGCCCGAGATAATGGTTTCTAAATTTTGTGGCAGTCTGGACCCTTTTATAACGGCACCTACTGCAACAGGGTCGGTTGGTGAAATCAACGCGCCAAATAAAAAGCAGTATATCAACGGTATATGCAAATTAAAAAGGAGCGTAATGCCATAAAACAACCCGCCAAAAATACTTGCCGATATAATAACACCTATTGTGCTGAGCACAAATACCGGGAGCATTTCCTTTTTCAGCCTTTGATTATTCAAATTGAATGACCCGGCAAAAAGCAAAAAGCCCAGCATTATATTTAATACTGCTCCGGGGAAATCAACATCTTTTGCTAAAGTGGCCAGATGGTGGGCCGCATCGGGGTTTAACCTATCAATAATTAAGGTAATTACCGAAATGCATATGGCTATGCTTATAATACCTATAGCGCCTGGCAACTTTATAAACCGTTCATTAATATACGAGCAAGCAGCACCTAAGGTTACCAGCAGCGTTAGTATGATAAACAGATCCATAATTATTGTTTAGAATTAAGAGTCAAGAATCAAGATACAAGAGTTAAGAGCCAAGATACAAGAATCAAGAAATTGTATATCCCTGCAAGATGATTTTTTTATCTTAATTCTTGGATCTTGATTCTTAAATTCTATTTTCAACTATTATTTAGCAACAGGCTCTGTCATCATGGTTTCGGTATCAAAATATCGTACCACTAAACGGTTGTCACTATTCTTATTAAAATAGTTCAGGAACCAGGTTAAAAACACATTGGTTTTATTACTAAAACCGGCAAGGCTTAGTATGTGCACAAAGCCCCATAATAACCAGGCAATAAAACCTTTAAAGTGGAACGGCCCCAGATCGGCAACAGCTTTATTCCTGCCGATGGTTGCCAGCGTACCTTTATCCAGGTACTTGAACGGCACCGTTGGTTCTTTTTTTAGTATGCGGACAATGTTTTTAGCCAGGTGCTCGCCCTGCTGCATGGCCACCGGCGCAACACCGGGCAATCCGTTAGGGTAATCAGCGGTTATCATGGCTGCAACATCGCCTATAGCAAAAATATCCTCGTAACCCTCAACCTTGCTTATTTCGTTGGTTTGTATGCGTGTTCCTTTAGTGATGATCTCTTTGGGGACACCGTCGGGCACTTCGCCCCTTACACCTGCTGCCCAAAATACATTACGGGTTTTTATAACTGTGCCATCATCAATTTTCAGTTCATAACCATCGTAGCTTTGCACGTGTACATTGTTATAAATGGTCACCTCATCTTTGGTTAAGGCTTTTTTAGCATAGGTCGATGCTTGTTTTGACATCGCGCCCAGCAACCTGTCTTTACCCTCAACCAAATAAACACGCATATGTTGTTTTTTTAAGCCGTGGTAATCCTTCATTAATATCAACTGGCGCATTTCGGCTAAGGAACCTGTAAGCTCAACCCCGGTTGGGCCTCCGCCAACAACTACAAAGGTCATGAGTGCTTCACGTTCGTCGTAAGTTTTGGTTACCAGCGCTTTTTCAAGATTTTGGAGGATCAGGCTGCGCAGGTTCAATGCCTCAGGTATATTTTTCATCGGCATAGCATAATGCTCAATTTCCTTATTACCGAAAAAGTTGGTATTTGATCCGGTAGCTATTACCAGGTAATCGTATGTGATATCGCCGATATCAGTACTTACTGTTTTGCTTTCGGGGTTTATCTTTTGTACATCGGCTAAAAAGAACCTGAAATTATCCTGCTTTGTAAATATGCGCCTCAGTGGAAAACCAATAGAATCCGCCGGAATGGCTCCCATAGCCACCTGGTATAACAATGGCTGAAAAGTGTGGTAGTTATGCTTATCAAGCATCATTACCTTAACAGGTGCATTTTTAAGATTTTTAGCTAATTGTATTCCGCCAAAGCCACCGCCTATAATCAGCACGCGGGGTATGGTAGTAGTATCTTTTTGCATATATTCTATTAAACAATAAAACTACCATTTGTTTATTAATTAAATAAACGCTGCCGATTTTTTACAATATCATTAATTTCAGATGATAATTCTTAAAAACAATATCAATCTCCGACAGCCGCAATCCAGATGTTAATTATTTACACTAAACAGCCGCTTGACATTTAAATCAATAAAAAATTAACATTGCGAAGCATTCCGGGGTATATTATATATCAAATCCATAGAGGTTTGGTAAAATATGACATAAAATAAGCTAAAACATATGCTTATAATTATCATATCAATTATTTTTGCATGCCTATAAGGATATTATTATGCTACTTTGTTTGTTTTTTATAGATAAATAAATAGAATTTATTAATTTTAAGCCTTATATTGTTCAAAAATGAAAAAAATAACCCTTTTTATTTGTATATTCCTATTTATTGGAGTTGTAAAGGCACAAGTAAAAAAGGTTGATAGCTGGACTGACGGTAAATACGTAAAAGTAAACGGTGCCAACCTGTGGGTAGTTACAGTTGGCGAAGGCGATCCTATCATAATCATACCAGGCGGACCGGGTGGCGCGCACTTAGGTTATCGCGAATTTGACCCGCTTGCTGATAGTCACCATCAGATAGTTTACTTTGATGCATTTGGCAGGGGGAAATCTGATACAGCTAAAAATGTAAGTGAATACACCCTGGCCCGTGATATTGAGGACATTGAAGCCTTACGTATTGCATTAAAGCTTGATAAGATAACAGTTTTAGGGCATTCGTACGGAGGGGTTGTTGCGCAGGGGTACGCATTGAAATATCCGGCGCATTTAAGTCATTTAATTTTGGCTGATACCTTTCACAGTTTTATAATGTGGCAGGAGAATGATGATAACTCCAACCGTGAAATAAAAACCAATTACCCTGAGATATGGGAGCAATTGATGAAGATTCGCGAGGCTGGAGCCATATCAAGCGATGCCGAACATCAGCGGATTTACGGGGAGGTGCCTTATGGTTTTTTATATGCCTATAACCCCTCAAATTTTGGACATAGAGACACGGCTAATTTTATTTATAAAGGCTATAAAAAAAATGGCGCATATCCAAATCCTAACAATACAAAACTATACTACCAGATGGTAGGCAAGGATGGTGATTTTATTGTAGGCAGTGATATTGGCACGTTTGATTATCGCAAGCAGCTTAAAGACCTTAAAATGCCGGTTTTAATAGAAACTGGACGATTTGATCGTGTTGCCGTGCCATGGATGGCAGTTAAGTTTAAGGAATATTGCCCACAGGCGGAGTTTGTGATGTTTGAGCGATCGGGCCATAACCCGCAGGTTGAGGAGCCCGAAAAGGACTTCAAAATAATAAATGATTTTTTAGCGAAATAATCAATCACTCTTTATCGCCTTACGGCGGATCCCCTGTAAGAGTGTGATTACTAATAAAAGGTACAGGAAAACTGATTGATGGATATAATTAATAACAATCGCCAGGAGATGGTTGAGGATAAAAGCGATTTATATATTATTAAAATTGGCGGAAATGTAATAGATAATTCAGAAAATCTGCACAATTTCCTGAAAGATTTTACAGCGCTTAAGGGCTATAAAATATTAGTACATGGCGGCGGAAAGGTAGCCACACAGCTTTCTGAAACCTTGGGCATTGAAGCTAAAATGGTTGATGGCCGGCGGATTACTGATATTGAAACATTACGGATTGTAACGATGGTTTACGGCGGGCTCATTAACAAAAATATTGTGGCCCAGTTACAACAATTCGGCACTAACGCCATAGGGCTTACCGGTGCCGATGGTAACTTTATCCGCACCAAAAAACGCCCTGTAAAAACTATTGATTACGGTTTTGTGGGCGATATGGATGAAAGATCTATAGATGCTGCAAATATAAAACGGCTGATGGACGCCGGTTTCACACCTGCCTTTTGTGCCATAACGCATGATGGTGAAGGGCAGTTACTAAACACCAATGCCGATACTATTGCGTCGGCTTTAGCGGTGGCCCTGTCAAAACTGTATAATACAACGCTCATTTATTGTTTCGAGAAACAAGGAGTGCTAAAAGATATAAATGATGAAAGTTCGCTTATTGAGGAGATCGATCCTAAGCGTTACGAAGAATTAAAAGAACAACAAATAATCCACAGCGGTATGCTGCCAAAACTGGATAACGCGTTTACCGCCATTGCTTGCGGTGTTAAAGCAGTAATAATAGGCCATGCTGAAAAGCTGGGCCATCTATCAGAAAATAAAACATTTGGGACACGTTTAATTAACAACGCATGAATTCACAACAACATATTGCCATATTAGGCAGCGGAAACATTGGTTTATCATTAGCAAAGGGATTGGTAAAATCAGGGATATGTAAACCACAACAAATAATGCTCACCCGCAGAAACATCGCTGCACTATCCGCTCAGGCCGATGCTGGCTATTATGTTACCGACAACAACCTTAAAGCTGTAAAACGCGCCGATATTGTAGTGCTGGCTGTATTGCCGCAGCAATTAAATAAGCTACTGGATGAAATTTCACCGGCCATAAAATCCGAGAAACAGTTATTGATATCTGTAGTATCGGGCGTAACATGTGCCGACATCCGCCAGCAACTGGATATGAATGTACAGGTGATCCGTGCTATGCCTAACACGGCTATCGCTATAGGCCACTCCATGACCTGTATTGCTACCGATACCGGCACCACTAAAAACATTAACCTGGTACGTTCACTTTTTGATACCGTTGGCGTAAGCATACAGATAAATGAGGAGTTGATGACATCGGCAACAGCATTATGTGCCTGCGGTATAGCCTTCTTTTTACGCTCTATCCGCGCAGCTTCGCAAGGTGGTACCGAGATCGGCTTTCATTCACACGATGCCTTAAAAATGGCTGCGCAGACCGCAAAGGGTGCCGCCGACCTGATATTGCAGCTGCACTCGCACCCTGAGCAGGAAATTGATAAAGTAACCTCGCCAAGCGGCTGTACCATTGCCGGCTTAAACGAGATGGAACACAATGGCTTTAGCTCGGCTATGATAAAGGGGATTAAGCTTTCAGCCGAAAAAGCCGGTGACCTGTACCATAAAGATGGAGAGTAATATTGCTCCCTTTTGTTTATTAACAGGTATTAATTACTTTTAGCAAAATCAAAAATTGTTAATGGATTACTTGCCCTTTAATACCGTAGGACTTTCAGTGGATGGTGTAGACAGGTTTTATACTACACATACATCGCTCAAAAATAAATTTACCATACTGCCTACCGGGCATATTGATTTTCATTTAGAGCAGTTCGAGGTATTTAAAGATTATATATCACTTAACACAAGGGGCTCTTTTGTTATTAAGCAATGCGATAATGACTGCTACGTATTGTTTATCGAAGCCCATTATAACCATCGTGATAAGGGGCATATCCACATAACCGAGCATGTAGAATACCAGGTATGGGCACTGGCTTATCTAAAAAAAGATTTTGGCCGTGTACTCATCCGCCCCGAAACATTGACGGATAAATTGATTGAGATCATCCACCCGGTTGAGATAGACTTTAAAGAAGACAAAGCATTTAGCGATACCTTTTATGTACTGGTTAACGACCACGAAAAAGCCGTAACCGGCATCGATCGTAATTTCAGGAACGCTGTAATGGATGTAAGGGATGATGATTTTGTAATAGAAATAGTTGAACACACCCTCCTTATCGGCAGCACAAAACCCATATCAGCAGAAAAAGCTATTCACCTGGCCGAGTTTATTGAGCAGGTTGCCAATACTTGTTAAAAGAAGGTTACAAACTTTCAACAAAAACATCAAGAAAATCCTTTTAATCTATTAAATCCTGGTTCAGGCTTCTGGTTACAGCGTCACACTAGTTCTGTCAACCCTTTGTATATCAGGATTAACATAGTCGTTTTCAACCAGTCCATCACGCATACGTACAATACGGTGGGCATGTTGGGCAATATCCTCTTCGTGGGTTACCAGTATAATAGTGTTGCCTTTATCATGAATATCCTCAATCAACCCCATTATTTCAATAGATGTTTTGGTATCAAGGTTACCTGTAGGCTCATCGGCTAAAATTATAGAAGGATTATTGATGAGCGCACGTGCAACAGCCACACGCTGGCGCTGGCCGCCCGAAAGCTCATTCGGCCTGTGATCAACACGATTACCCAAACCAACATTTTCCAATGTTTTCCTGGCTCGCTCCTGGCGCTCATCCTTATTTACACCTGCGTAAACCAACGGCAGAGCCACATTATCTAACGCGCTGTTGCGTGGCAACAGGTTAAATGTTTGAAATACGAAGCCAATTTCAGAGTTACGCACTTCGGCCAGCTGATTCTCGGTCATCTGGCTTACGTTAATGCCATTGAGTATATATTCGCCTTTAGTTGGGGTATCAAGGCAACCCAGAATATTCATTAATGTTGATTTACCGGAACCGGAAGGCCCCATCAACGCCACAAATTCACCCTTATTTATCGTTAACGATACCGACTTAATGGCATGAATAATTTCAGTACCTATCACATATTTCCGTCCGATATCTTTAATGGTAATTAATGGCTCCATGCGTTTTTGTTTAGTTTGACTGCTGAACCCGATGTATTGTTACAGGAGTTTATATTTTTAGTTCACCCTTGTCATGCTGAGGAACGAAGCATCTATTCTGCAAGCGAAATATAACGCGGACAGGTTCTTCGCTATCGCAGAATGACATTTCAATAAGCCCACACTTACTTATCAATAACCTTCGCCACCAAAAAATAATCGTTATTATGCTTAGGCGCGTTCTTTAGTCCTTCTTCAGTTGTAATGGTTTGCTTAACCACATCATCACGTAAAACATTAACCTCATTGGTCATATAAACCAACGGCTCAACGCCTGATGTATCAATCTCGTTTAGCTTGGCCATAAAATCCAGTATCTTGCTCATATCCTTTATCATCGCCTCTTTTTCATCCTCGGCAAGTTCAAGTCGGGCCAGGTTAGCTACCTTTTCTACTGTTTCTTTATCAATTATCATTTTTGTTCTGCTAATTTTTTCTCCATTATGTCATGAACCTTATCGCGCAGCATATCTATATCATCAATAGTTAAATGCGCTGTTTCAATAGGCGCATGTACAAATATATGACAAACTCCCGGCCTGCTGCCATATTTTATGCCTTCATCCCACAAAACTTTCCAGGTATCTAATGCTGTTACCGGTATTATCGGCACTTTCATCTCAATTGCCAGCTTAAATGGCCCGTTTTTAAACTCTACCACCTTAGGCGGATAGTTTCCTGATATAGTCCCCTCCGGAAAAATAACCATACTTGTACCGTTCTGTAAAAGCTCCCCAGCCCTTTTAAACGCCCGGAACGATTCTACCTTACTCTTACGGTTCACCGGCAGATCAACCGACCTGAAGAACAAGCCTGTAACAAAGCCGTTCAACAATTCATCCTTACCCATAAATGAGTAGTTCATTTTTTTAGCCAATATACTTATAGCGGTAATATCAAGGCTCGAGGTATGGTTAGGGCAAATGATATAGGTACGGCTCCAATCAATAGGTTTTTCCAGCTCATAACGATACCTGATACCTGAAAGTAATGAGCTGATATACCCCCAGGCGCTGCGCATTTTATTCAGGAGTGGATATCGCTCTTCCTTAAGAGAAAAGTAATACATCACAGGCCAAAATAAAATGTAAATAATTCCTACATTAAAGCGATAAAAGAAAGTATATAGTCTTTTTAATGAGGTTTTCATTTTCATCAAAAATAACTAAATCCTCATCTTTTTGGCATAAAATGATGGTTTTTAAACTTTTTATTAAAATGGTTTTGGGTTGAAACTGCAATTTCCTTAACGCTAGCTAATTACAACACTTCTGTAACAAGTTTATTACCGTAAAAGCCTTTTTCAATTATAGCATAAACTTCTTCGCGTAAGGCATCTGCATCATCAGGGGTAAGGTGAGTGGTATCTATGGGCTTATGCACATAAAAATTGCAGATACCCGGTTTAGTGCCATATTTGGTTCCATCATCCCACAGCATTTTCCACGTATTTGCCGATGATACCGGAATGATAGGTACTTTCAGATCAATGGCTAGCTTAAAGGGGCCATTTTTAAACTCATGCAATACCGGCGGGTAATCATCACTTATTTTCCCTTCGGGGAAGATGATAACGCTCGTGCCGTTTTTAATTTTCTCCGCCGCCATCTTAAAAGCACGGTATGATGACATTTTGCTATCGCGATTAACAGGTATATCAACCGTTCTGAAAAACAAACCGGTAACCAGTCCATCCTTCAAAATATCCTTGCCGATAAAGCAATAATCGTTTTTCACCATCAGGCACATAGCCGCGATATCAAGATTAGAGGTATGGTTTGTGCAAATAATATAGGTCTTGCTCCAGTCTATAGCTTCCTCATACTCATAGCGAAAGAAAAAACCAACCAGGCCAGAGCTGATGAATCCCCATACCCGTCTTAGCCTGTTCATATTTTTATAACCGCTTGGTTTACGGGAAAATAAGTAGAATGCAGGCCACAATAAAAAGTAAGATAGAGCTACGCTGGCAACGTAAAGATATATATGGACTTTTTTGATCAACAATTTCATCTACACCAAAAATATAAAAATTCCTTACTTTCGCCCCATGGAAACTGTTGTTAGTGGTATACGTTCAACCGGGAACTTACACCTTGGAAATTATTACGGAGCGATACAGAATTTTATAAAAATGCAGCATGAATACAACTGCTACTTTTTTATTGCCGACCTGCACTCATTAACCACCCACCCTACGCCTGAAAACCTGCATAACAATGTAAAACAGGTATTAGTAGAGTATTTAGCAGCCGGTATCGACCCGGAGAAGGCTACTATATATGTACAGTCGCACGTGCCTGAAATATCAGAACTGTATCTGTACCTGAACATGAACGCCTACTTAGGTGAGCTTGAACGCGCTACATCCTTTAAAGATAAAGTGCGCGCCAACCCCGATAACGTTAACGCAGGCCTGCTTACCTACCCGGTATTAATGGCGGCCGATATCATCATCCATAAAGCAACCAAAGTACCTGTGGGTAAGGACCAGGAGCAGCACCTTGAAATGGCGCGCACCTTTGGTAACCGCTTTAACAGGTTATATAATCACGATTATTTCCCCGAGCCCTACGCTTTCAGTTATGGCAGCAGCCTGGTAAAAATACCGGGATTGGATGGCAAAGGAAAAATGGGAAAATCTGAAGGTGAAGGCAATGCTATTTTCCTGTCGGATACACCGGAAGCGATCCGCAAAAAAGTAATGCGCGCTGTTACCGATGGCGGCCCTACTACTGAAAACCAGGAAAAACCTGTTGAGATCCAAAACCTTTTCGACCTGATGGCTGTAGTATCAACACCTGATACTTACGAACATTTTGATAACCTGTACAATACTTGCCAGGTACGTTACGGCGATCTGAAAAAGCAGCTGGCAGAAGATATGATCATTGCCACGGCCCCTATCCGTGACCGCATTAACGAAATTGCAAATGATGCCGCATATCTTAAAAAAGTAGCTCATTTTGGTGCTGAGAAGGCCCGTGAAAGTGCTTCAAGAACCATTCGTGAAGTGAGGGAAATTATCGGTTTCAGAAGTTTTTAATAGTATTCTTTGTTGATAGTTCATTATTCATAATGTATATTAGTCGGGAAGTTTGTTTCTATTTAATAGTATTTATGCAGAATAAACTATTTAACTCATGCTCTATCATCTATTAACTCTGAACTAAAATATGCATATTGCTATTGTAGGTAACATAGGCGCAGGCAAAACCACTCTTGCTGAATTATTAGCCAAAAGCTATGGCTGGGAACCCTTGTTTGAAGCCGTTGATAACAACCCCTATCTGGAGGATTTTTACAACGACATGAAACGCTGGAGTTTTAACCTGCAGATCTATTTTTTAAATAGTCGCTACCGTCAGTTAATGGATATCCAGAAAAGCGGGCGTAATATAGTTCAGGACCGTACCATTTATGAGGATGCCTTCATTTTTGCCGAAAACCTGCATGATATGGGTTTAATGACCACCCGCGACTATGAAAACTACCGCTCGATATTTGATAACATGACCGCCTATATTAAACCACCCGATCTGTTGGTTTACTTAAAGGCATCGGTGCCTACATTGGTAAATAATATACAGCGTCGCGGCAGGGAGTATGAGATAGGCATCAGGATAGACTACCTATCAAAACTAAACGAGAAATACCAGAAATGGATAACCGGTTATAACCTCGGCAAACTGCTGATAATTGATAAAGACGTAATAGATTTCGCCAATAATACCGAAGACATGGCTACCGTTGTACAGTTGATTGAACGGGAGATAAACGGATTGTTTTAAACCAAAAAATAAATAAAACTATTGTCATCTCGAACGATAGTGAGAGATCTTCTTCATCCTGCATTCACGCTTTGCTTCCGCAGAAGATTTCTCCTCGTACCTCGTCGAAATGACATTCTACCAAATAAGCAAATGAACATTTTAGGCATCATACCAGCACGTTACGCTTCATCCCGTTTTCCGGGTAAACCATTGGTTGATATTGCCGGCAAAAGCATGATACAGCGTGTTTACGAGCAGGCTAAAAAATGCGCCTCATTAACCGAGGTTATTGTTGCCACCGATGATGACCGCATATACGACCACGTGTTAAACTTTGGTGGTGTAGCTGTAATGACTGCATCTGACCACCAAAGCGGTACCGATCGTTGTGCCGAAGTAGCCCTGCAGCACCCACAGTACAATGTCATCATTAACATACAGGGCGATGAACCATATATCGACCCCGAACAAATAACAAAAGTTGCCGCCTGCTTTTCTTCTGCCGATGTGCAGCTGGCAACACTTATCAAAAAAGTCGCTTCGTTTGATGAACTGAATAACCCAAACTCGCCAAAAGTTATTATTAACAAATTAGCGGAGGCTATCTATTTCTCACGCACTCCGCTGCCCTACCTGCGCGGGCACGAATACAAGGATTGGCTTAATCATTACACCTACTTTAAACACATAGGTATTTATGGTTACCGGGCCGATGTTTTGCAGCATGTGACCAAATTACCCGTATCCTCATTAGAGAAAGCTGAAAGCCTGGAGCAGCTCCGCTGGATTGAAAACGGCTACCGCATTAAAGTTGCAGAAACCGAACTGGAAACCCACGCCATTGATATACCCGAAGACCTGGAAAAGCTATTAAAACTTAACCTTTAATGCCTCAATAAGTTCCGTTCAGGTTATTATTAATTATAAAACAAATTACATATACCATATTAACAAATAAGTGTAGAATTTTAGCAAAAAATAACTTATAGTTACTTAATTTAGCAAGATAATATAGTCCCCTATTAATTATCACTAAATATGAGGATCAATCAGCATCATTATATTAATAAAGCATGGAAGGATTATGCTACAGATCCTGCATTAGATACTCAAAAATGCCAGTTAGTACTTGCATTTGGTTCACCGGCATTAATTATTGATCCTGAAATATATAATCACCTTAAAGCCAGCTACCCGGCAGCAAATATTGTTTTCTCATCCACCTCGGGCGAAATAATTGACGATAATGTATATGACGATACCGTGGTAGTAACGGCTATTGAATTAGCAGATGCCACCATCACCTGTGCAAACACCCACATAAAAAAACATAGTAACAGTTTTGAGAGCGGTGCTTATTTAATGCAGCAATTGAATAAACCCAGCTTAAAATGCGTGTTCATCATCTCCGATGGCACTTTTATTAATGGCAGCGAGTTGGTAGCCGGGTTCAACGCCAACAATCCAAATCATGTGCCCGTAACCGGCGGCATGGCGGGCGATGCTGATAGATTTAACAGCACGTTTACCAGCATTAACGCCATCCCATCCCAAGGCAATGTAATAGCTATTGGTTTTTATGGCGATGGCCTTTCTGTTTACCATGGCTCATGCGGTGGCTGGGATGAATTTGGGCCTGAGCGTACCATCACAAAATCCGACAAGAACGTATTATTTGAGATCGATGGCAGCAACGCGCTCGATCTGTATAAACAATATCTGGGCGATTATGTAAAAGAACTGCCAGGGTCAGCATTGCTGTTCCCGCTTTCGTTAAAGCTTAGCGGAGCCGACAATACCCTGGTACGCACTATTTTAAGTATTGATGAGAATGAAAAGACCATGACCTTTGCCGGGGACTTACCGGTAGGAAGCAAAGTACGATTGATGAAAGCCAATTTTGAAAAACTCATAAATGCTTCATCAAGCGCTGCCGAAGATGCTACAGAAAATCATAAAGTGGAACTGGCCATACTGGTAAGCTGTGTAGGCCGGAAACTGGTTTTAACCGACAGGACTGACGAAGAGCTGATGGCAGCAAAAGAGATCTTCGGCGATAAAACTGCTATTACAGGCTTTTATTCCTATGGTGAGTTGTCTCCTTTTAATAAAGGCTCACAATGCGAGTTGCATAACCAAACCATGACCATTACCACATTCTCGGAAAAATTGAGCTAAACAACACAATGGATTATCACCCCCTTTTAAACAAACAGGTTAAAAAGCTACTTCCCGAGAGCTATCTGGAAGATGAAACCATTGTTCAGTTTTTGAATGCCATTAACAGCTCCTTTAATAATTTTGATAAGGCTAAAAACCTGGCCGATCATGCTTTTAATATTAGCGAACAAGAATACCAGCAGGTAACCGCTAATCTGCGCGAGCAAAATGAAATAAAGCAACGCTCCATTTCGCAGATAAAAGAAGCCATTAAATCACTCGACCCTACGGCTGAACTGAAGCCCGATGACTCTGACAATGACCTTATACATATCATCAGTTTCCTTAAACAACGTATTGAGCAAGCCAAGCTACTTGAGCTGGAACTCATTAATGCTAAAGATGTAGCCGAAAAGGCCGCTATGGCAAAATCGCAGTTTCTGTCGGTTATGAGCCATGAGATCCGTACGCCAATGAATGCGGTTATAGGCTTCACACACCTGCTCATTCATCAGGACCCTAAGCCAGAACAGGTTGAGTTTCTTAACTTCCTTAAGTTCTCTGCCGAAAACCTGTTGGTACTGATAAACGATATACTTGATTTTAACAAGATAGAAGCCGGCAAAATAGAGTTTGAAAGTGTTGATTTTAGTGTGAAGGACCTGATCTCGAATATCCGTCTGTCGTTATTGCAAAAGGCGAATGAAAAGGATATAAAAATTAAACTAATGCTTGATCAGGACCTGCCAAACGCTTTAATAGGTGACCCCGTACGACTGGGCCAGATATTAACCAATTTAATAAGCAATGCGGTTAAATTTACCAATAGTGGTAAGGTAACTATTACCGCTTCATTAGCCGGGCATGATAGTGAACACTCCACTATTGATTTTGAGGTAGCTGACACTGGCATAGGCATAATGCCCGATAAATTGGATTATATATTTGATAGTTTTAGCCAGGCCAGCTCTGATACTACCCGCAAGTTTGGTGGCAGCGGGCTGGGCTTAACCATAACAAAACGGTTATTACAATTGCAGGGCAGCGATATTTATGTAAAAAGCGAATATGGTAAAGGGTCGGTATTTACATTTTCACTCGCCTTTAAAAACAGCAGTAAACGCATTAACAATATATTAAACAGCGATGATTTTTACTCGCTAAAAAGCTTAAAAGGCACTAAGCTGCTGATTGCAGAGGATAACCTGATAAACGTTATACTCGCTAAAGAGTTTATGAAACAATGGGATGTAGAATGCGACATAGCCGAAAATGGTGAAATAGCTTTAAAGCTGGTACAAACCAACAACTACGATATGGTTTTGATGGATCTGCAAATGCCCGAAATGGATGGCTACCAAACCACAACGGCCATAAGGGAACTGGAAGGTGAAAAATACAAGAAGTTACCGATATTAGCACTTACCGCATCGGCGATGCTTGATATACAGGACAAGGCCTTTACCGTAGGCATGAATGATTATATCAGCAAGCCATTTAACCCCAATGAGTTACACCGTAAGATAGCGGCATATAGTAACAAGAATTAGTTTTTTAGCAAATCTCGCTTATTTTTTACTTGCATTCTTTTTATTAAAGGCTATATTTGCAACAGCTTGTCTATCGTTTTACTATAACAAAAAATGGGACGTTTTAACTTACATCATCTTCATCTGCATCATCGCCACCATATGGCGACCAGATAATGTATTGTTTCTTCGTGAAACTCGAACCTCCATTTTATAGTTTAATACCCTCATACCAACAATTTTGAAAACACTAAAAATAGCGATCCAGAAATCGGGTCGCCTCAACGAAAAATCCGTTGAACTACTAAAAAACTGCGGCCTTAACTTTGAAAATTATAAGAGCTCGCTTATCTCCCCTGTCTCCAATTTCCCGTTAGAAATCCTTTTTCTTCGCGATGATGATATCCCCGAATATGTTCAGGATGGCATTGCCGACCTGGGTATAGTTGGCGAAAACGTAATAGAGGAAACCGAAGTTGATGTAAACTACCTGCAACGCCTTGGCTTTGGTAAATGCTCATTAAAAATAGCAGTGCCAAACAATAATTCCATACAGGAACTAAGTCAGCTTAACGGCAGATCGATTGCCACTACCTACCCTGTTATTTTAGGTAAGTTTTTGAAAGCACAAGGTATACAGTCGGACATCCGCACCATATCGGGTTCTGTTGAGATCTCGCCGGGTTTAGGTTTAGCCGATGCGATCTGCGATCTGGTATCAACCGGGGGCACATTAAAAAGTAATGGCCTGATTCCTTTTGCAGATGTAATGTCGAGCGAAGCGATCCTGATCTGCAACAATAAAAATGGCGATTCAGAGCTGATCAAGGAACTGGTTCAGCGTATCCAATCTGTACTGCGCGCTAAGGAAACTAAATATGTGGTATTGAATGTGCCTAAAGATAACCTGCCTGCAATTATAGCTTTACTGCCAGGTGTTAAAAGCCCATCAGTAGTGCCATTGGCCGAAGGAGATTGGGTTGCAGTACACACCGTGATCCCGGAACGTGATTTTTGGGACAGGATAAGCCAGCTAAAACAAGCCGGCGCGCAAGGCATTGTAGTAATGCCGATTGAAAAGATAATATTATAGATTGCAGTGAGCTGTTTTCAGTTAGCAGTTTGCTTAATGCAGGCACTAACTGAAAACAGCTAACTAAAAACTGCCAACTAAAATGAATACATACAAGTACTCCGACTTAAGCAAAACAGACATCAGCAAACTGGTTCAGCGTAATGTTGACCCGGCGCACCATGTGCGCGATGCGGTTGAGGAAATCTTAGCTAACGTTAAGCTGCTTGGCGATAAAGCATTGTATGATTATGCCCTTAAGTTTGAAAAAGTGGTATTGGATAAGCTTTATCTAACTAAAGATGAGCTTACACAAATAGCTGAAGGCGTATCGTCCGAGCAAAAAGCAGCTTTAGATACTGCCTATAACAACATTTACAAGTTTCACCAAAGTCAGCTTAAGGTTGAGGACAAGGTGGAAACAATGCCCGGCGTAACCTGCTGGCGCGAAGTCAGGGCTATTGAAAAAGTAGGACTATATATCCCCGGTGGTACAGCGGTTTTACCAAGTACATTTTTAATGCTTGGGATACCCGCAAGGATAGCCGGTTGCAGCGAGATAGTAGTTTGTACCCCTCCGCAAAAGGATGGCAAAGTAAATCCATTCATTGCTTATGTGGCTTTATTGTTAGGTATTGATACGGTTTACCTTACAGGCGGTGCGCAGGCAATTGCGGCCATGGCCTATGGTACCAAAACCATTACCAAAACCGATAAAATATTCGGCCCGGGCAACCAATATGTAACCAAGGCCAAAACCATAGTACAATCAACCACCACAACGGCTATTGATATGCCTGCGGGTCCGTCAGAAGTATTGGTAATTGCCGATGAAACAGCTAACCCGGTATTTATAGCAGCTGATCTGCTGGCACAGGCGGAGCATGGTGTTGATAGTCAGTCTATATTGGTTACTACATCAGCACAAATTGCAGAGCAAACCCTTGCAGAATTAAAAAAACAATTACCAGTATTGCCGCGAGCGGAGATAGCGGGGAAAGCTATTGATAACTCCTACATCGTAATAACAAATACTTTGGATGAGGCTATGCAGTTCAGTAATGAATATGCCCCCGAGCACTTAATATTAGCTACTGAAAACTGGCAAAACATAACAGGCAAGATCATTAACGCAGGCTCGGTTTTCCTGGGTAATTTAACCCCGGAAAGTGCCGGCGACTATGCATCAGGCACTAATCATACCCTGCCTACCAGTTCATTTGCAAAGGCATATTCAGGTGTTTCTGTTGATTCGTTTGTTAAGAAGATCACTTTCCAGCATCTATCGCCGGAAGGCGTTAAAAATATTGGCCGCACCGTTGAAATTTTAGCGGAGCTGGAAGGCTTACAGGCGCATAAAAACGCGGTAAGTGTGAGATTAGAAAAGCAATAATAATAACATGTCATTGCGAGGAGGAACGACGAAGCAAACTCGTCGCGTTCAATATCCAGGCGACGAGACCCGCTATCGCTCGCAATGACAATCAAAGAATGGATACCATGTTCAGCATAGATAAAATTATAAGAAAAAATATAAAAAACCTTGTACCCTACTCATCCGCGCGTGATGAATACAAAGGTGAGGCAAGTGTTTTTTTAGATGCCAACGAAAACGCCTTTGGCTCACCATTAGATCAGCAATACAACCGCTACCCCGATCCACTGCAATACAAAGTAAAAAAGCGCCTGAGCGATATAAAAGGCGTACCGCCCCGCAATATATTTTTAGGCAATGGCAGCGATGAAGCGATAGACGTACTGTTCCGCAGCTTTTGTAATCCGGGTGTTGATAATGTGATACTGGTACCGCCAACTTATGGCATGTACGAGGTATCGGCCAATATCAATGATATAAAGATTAACAAAGTACCACTTACCGAAGAGTACCAGCTTAATCTGGAAGGTATTGCCGAGGCTATTAATGAGCAAACCAAAATGATCTTCATATGCTCGCCAAATAACCCAACAGGCAACTCTATTAACCGCGATGACATTGAAACACTGTTAGCTAATTTCAGTGGATTGATAGTTGTTGATGAGGCTTATATCAACTTTAGTCGCCAAAAAACCTTTATACAGGAACTTACCGAGTACGCCAATCTTGTTGTACTGCAAACCCTCTCTAAAGCATGGGGACTGGCCGGTTTACGCATCGGTATGGCCTTTGCCAGCGAAGAGATCATCGAGGTAATGAACAAGGTTAAACCGCCATACAACATCAACGAAGCATCGCAGGAACTGGCCTTAAAGGCGCTGCAAAACGTTGACCAGGTGAATGGTTGGATAAAAGAGATCCTGCTGCAGCGCGACAGGCTGGTGTTAACGCTTAAAGACTATGATTTTGTGCTGGATATCTACCCATCCGATGCCAATTTCATCTTAGTAAAAACAAAAGCCCCTAAAGAGATCTATAACTTTTTAGTGAATAAGGGCATTATTGTACGCGATCGCTCAAAAATAGACCTTTGTGAAGGTTGTTTACGTATAACCGTTGGTACGCCTGCGGAAAATGATATTTTACTGCAAACATTACAGAATTACAAATGAGTTACCCCAAAAGAATACTTTTCGTTGACCGCGACGGAACCATTATAAAAGAACCCGCTGATGAGCAGATAGATTCATTTGCCAAGCTGGAGTTTTACCCCGGCGCGCTGCAATACCTACCAAAAATAGCTAAAGAGCTTGATTTTGAACTGGTAATGGTAAGTAATCAGGATGGCTTGGGCACAGCCTCATTTCCGGAAGATACTTTTTGGCCCGTACAAAACTTCATCCTTAAAACATTGGAGAATGAAAGTGTAGTGTTTTCAAATATCTGTATCGACCGTACATTTCCTGCTGATAACGCCCCTACCCGCAAACCGGGCACAGGTTTGTTAACGCAATATTTTGATACGGAGCTGTACGATCTGAAAAACTCTTACACTATCGGCGACCGTAAGAATGATGTTTTACTGGGCTATAACCTGGGCGCTAAAGCTATCTGGCTAAATGAAAATCCGGGTCTGGGTGGTAAAGAGTTTACCGATGATGAGAACGCCAAAATACAAAGCACAGTAGCTTTAGAAACTACTGATTGGGAAAAGATCTACGAATTTCTGAAACTAGGTGAACGCGTTGCCGAAAATCATCGTGCAACCAAAGAGACAGACATCAAAATAAAAATAAACCTCGACGGTAAAGGCGAAGCCAAAGTGAGCACTGGCCTGCATTTTTTTGATCATATGCTTGATCAAATTGCAAGGCATGGCAATATCGACCTGGAAATTATTGCCCAGGGCGATCTGCATATTGATGAGCACCATACCATTGAGGATACAGGTATTGCGCTGGGTGAAGTTTTCGCCACAGCATTAGGCAACAAAAGAGGCATTGAACGCTATGGTTTTTGCCTGCCGATGGATGATTGCCTGGCACAGGTAGCTATTGACTTCGGCGGCCGTAACTGGATAGTTTGGGATGCGGAATTTAACAGGGAAAAAATAGGCGAAATGCCTACGGAAATGTTCTATCATTTCTTCAAATCGTTTTCAGATGCAGCAAAATGCAACCTGAATATAAAAGCTGAAGGACAGAACGAACACCATAAAATTGAGGCTATATTTAAAGCCTTTGCCAAAGCCATAAAAATGGCCGTAAGGCGCGATGTAAATAATATGGTTTTACCAAGTACTAAGGGAGTATTGTAGAACAGAATCAAGAGTTAAGAATCAGGAGGCAAGATTTGAAGCTTCCTGATTCCTGACTCTTAATTCTTGAATCTTTAAAAAAATGGTTGGTATAATAAGCTACGGCGCCGGAAACATATTCTCACTTACTGCTGCATTGGAGCGGTTGGGGATTCCCCATGGCATGATCTTTAAAGAAGAAGATTTTGACCAGTACGACCGTTATATTATCCCCGGCGTAGGGCATGCAGGCGCGGCCATGAACAAATTGGAACAAACCGGGCTTATCCCTAAAATAAAATCGCTTACAAAACCTGTTTTGGGCATTTGTGTAGGCATGCAATTACTTACCTCCTACTCCGAAGAAGGTGATTCAACTTTACTGGACATACTCCCGGTAAAAACACTGCGTTTTAAAGACAGTCCAGATTATAAAGTGCCCCATACTGGCTGGAATCAAACTTTTCCTGAAAAAGGAAACCCATTATTTGAAAATATTCCGGGCGGATCACACTTTTACTTTGTACATTCATACTTTATTGAGTATGATGAAGCATATACTTTATCGTCAACAGATTACAACAATAAATTTTCGGCATCAATTTGGCGGGATAATTTCTACGGGGTGCAATTTCACCCTGAAAAATCCGGCAAATACGGTGAAACACTTTTAACTAACTTTTCAAAAATATAAGACCATGTATATTATTCCTGCTATTGATATTTTAAATAAAAGAGTGGTAAGGCTACGCGAGGGTGATTATCAGCAGGTAACTGAATATGACGTTACTTTAGAAGAAATGATTGAACGGTACCAGTCGCACGGTACAAATTTCATACATATTATCGACCTTAACGGTGCCAAAAACGATTTCTCTAACCAACAATACCTGTTTGATGTGATCAAAAAAACAGACATGCAGGTACAATACGGAGGCGGTATCCGCAGTATTGAAAAAGTTAAGGAATTGCTTGATGCCGGTGTGCACCGCGTTATTGTAGGCACACAGGCTATCACTAACCCCGACTTTTTAAAGGACCTGAGCAAGGCCTTAGTAGGCAAAGACAAATATGGCGACCGTGTGGTTATCGCCATTGATGTTCTGGACGAGGTGATTAAATACTCCGGCTGGATGGAAAGCTCACCAATTAAGCTGATGGATTACGTTGATAAATGCCTTGCTCTGGGCTTTTTCCGTTTCCTATGTACCGATATTAACAAAGATGGCAAACTGGGCGGAGCAGGTATCGATCTGTATGAAAAACTGCTCGATCATTCGCCCTTCATTAAACTGATAGCTTCGGGAGGTGTAAGTTCTATGCATGATATTGAACAACTGAACAATATCAAGGTAGAATCATGCGTAGTTGGAAAAGCCATTTACGAGGGGCATATCACCATTGATGAAATAAAGAACTGGAATTTAGAATCGCTGATGTCTATATAAATTGAGCCGCAGGCTCACTCAAAAAATTCAAAGCATCATTGCGAGGAACGAAGCAATCCCCGATTTGCAAATCCGATCTGCATAGTTAGGGATTGCTTCGTTCCTCGCAATGACGAACTCATATACAATAAATCATGCTGAGTAAGCGAATCATCCCCTGTCTCGACGTTAAAGACGGACGTACCGTAAAAGGCGTAAACTTTGTTGACCTGCGTGATGCCGGCGACCCGGTTGAACTGGCATGGAACTACTCCCGCCAGGGTGCCGATGAACTGGTATTCCTTGACATCACCGCTACGCATGAGCGCCGTAAAACCATGGTTGAGCTGGTTAAATCTGTTGCAAGACAGGTAAACATTCCCTTTACCATAGGCGGTGGCATTAACGAAATTGCCGATGCAGACGCATTATTAAATGCAGGTGCCGATAAGATCTCCATCAACTCTGCAGCCGTGCGCAACCCGGCTTTGATTGATGAACTGGCTAAGGCATTTGGTGTGCAGTTTGTGGTGATAGCTGTGGATACCCGTGTATCGGGCGATAAAAACATAGTACATTTAAACGGCGGACGTATCCCTACCGAAAAGGAAACATTGGATTGGATACTGGAAGCAGAAAGTCGCGGCGCGGGTGAGATTTTATTGACTTCGATGGATCATGATGGTACAAAAGCTGGTTTTGATAATGGCTTGTTAAAGATCATTAACGATGCGGTTCATATACCTGTAATTGCTTCTGGTGGAGCAGGCTCTGTACAGCATTTTGTTGATGTATTTAAGAGAACCAATGTCGACGCAGCTTTAGCAGCATCGGTATTTCACTATGGCGAGATCCTGATTCCCGACCTGAAAGAAGTATTAAGGCAAAATAATATTGAGGTAAGAACACTTGCTGAATAACACCGCATGGCTATTCAACTGAAAACAGAACGGTTAATATTAAAGCAGTTTAGTGAAGAGGATGCTGCTCATCTGTTTGAACTGAACAGCGACCCGGATGTAACCAGGTATGTGGGGTCAGGCGCATATGATAATATAGATGAAGTTCTTGATTTTATCAGGAATTACGATCAATATGAAAAATATGACCAGGGCCGCTTAAATATATTCGATAAACAAACCGGCGATTATATAGGCTGGTGCGGGTTGAAATATCTGGAGGATAAAAAATATTCAGACCTTGGTTATCGCCTGCTTAAACGCCACTGGGGTAAAGGCTATGCAACAGAAGCTTCAATAGCTTGTTTGGATTATGGCTTTAAAGTGCTTAATCTTGATGAAATTATTGGCACAGCCATGATTGAAAACACGGCATCGATAAATGTGTTTAAAAAACTCGGCTTAAAATATAGTCATGATAGCGATTGTGGTGAACAGCCGGGCGTTGTGTATGTAATTACGAGAGAAGATTGGAAATAGTTGTCTGTGAGGGCACAGACAACGGAAAAATCAATCCCTCCCGCTGTTTGTGTCCTCACAAACAGCTTAACTGATAAATGAATAGCTGCCTGTGTGGACACAGACAGCGGAATAATAAAAGACTAATCAACGCGTCATTGCGAGGAACGAAGCAATCCCCGATTTGCAAATCCGATCTGCATAGTTTGGGATTGCTTCGTTCCTCGCAATGACGACATTTATATATAAAATGGAAATAGATTTCAATAAAACAGACGGATTGGTTCCGGTTATTATACAGGATGAGCACACGCTTGAAGTGTTAATGCTGGGCTATATGAACCAGGAAGCCTATGATAAAACCGTAAAGGAAAACATAGTAACCTTTTTTTCCCGCTCAAAAAACAGGCTGTGGACCAAAGGTGAAACCAGCAATAACTTTCTGCATGTTAAAAGTATCGATATCGACTGCGATAAGGATACCATCCTGATAAAAGTTAAACCCGATGGCCCAACCTGCCACACCGGCGACCGCAGCTGCTTTAAAACGACCTACAACCAGAACTTTATATTAGAACTGGAGCAGATCATAGCCGACCGTTACGAAAACCCGGTAGAAGGATCATATGTAAACAAGCTGCGTAACAAAGGATTAAACAAAATAGCGCAAAAAGTTGGCGAAGAAGGCGTTGAAACCGTAATAGCTGCCTTAGTCGAAACAGAGTTCGACCTGATCAATGAATCATCCGATCTGGTGTTCCATTTACTGGTATTGTTGCGCGAAAAAGGACTTACCTTGGAAACCATCGCTAAAAATTTAGAGCAAAGACACAAGTAGTTTGCAGCAGGCAGTTTGCAGTTACCTTGTAGTAAATTGCAAATTGCCTGCTCTCAACTGCCTACTCACAATATGATCTCAGTAGAAAAAACAACAGAACTTACCGGGCACAGCAACCCCATTTTTACTGCCGAACTTTCACAAAAACCGGGTATATTATTTACCGGTGGTAATGACAAGGGCGTGGTAGAATGGAGCTTAAAGACCAACGCTTTTATAAAAGTGATGTTCCCGGTGCCTGCTTCTGTTTATGCTATACTTTGTCCGCCGGGTTTCCCCTACCTGTTTGCAGGCTTGCGTACAGGCGATATTGTGGTGTTTGATTTTATCCAACAGAAAGTTATCAAGCTTTTAAAACATCACGTTAAGCCTATATTCGATATCAAGTTCGCAACGAGTAAAAATGAATTGCTCGCCGCATCCGAAGATGGTACAGTTTCTATCTGGAACATCAACACTTTTGAATTGATCCACGCAGTTAAGGTTTCTGATGATACCATACGCTGTATTAGTATTTCCCCTGATGAAAAACAAGTTGCTTTTGGCTGCCGCGATAATTTGGTGAGGATTTATGATCTGGAAGATTACACGCCCATAAAAGCGTTGGCGGGCCATAGCATGGCGGTGTTTTCCTTACAATATGCGCCCAATGGCGAGTACCTTATTTCGGGCAGCAGGGATGCGCAGGTTAAAATATGGGATACCCACTCATTTGAGCTGATCCAAAATATCCCGGCCCACCTGTTTGCCGTAAATAATATCGCCTTCCATCCTACCCAGCCTTATTTTGCTACTGCCAGCATGGATAAAAGCATAAAGCTATGGGGATCGGACGATTTTAAACTATACAAGGTTATCAGCCGTGAAAAAGGATTCGCCAGTCATTTCCTATCCATTAATAAACTGGTATGGAATGGCGACCAGCTGATTTCTGTAAGCGATGATAAAAAAATAATTATCTGGGATATTAAGTTCGATTAACTACCAATGCAATGCGGTATGGCGTTTAATGGAATGAAAGTCGTGCGTATAGCGTTTTAACTCTTCTGAGTAAATTCCCTTCTCATCAATAATATCAATCTTCACTTTACCCGAAGCATGGATGATTTTCTCATTTTTGAGTATAATTCCCACGTGTACAACACGGCCCTCTTTATTATTAAAAAAAGCAAGATCGCCTAAATGCGCATCATCCAATCTGAGTATAGTGTCGCCCTGCTCTGCCTGTAAACTGGCATCACGCTTTAGGTTTATACTATATAGCTTATATACAGCCTGTGTAAAGCCCGAGCAGTCAATACCAAAATGTGTGCGGCCTCCCCATAAATAAGGCGCGTTTAAAAAGGATTTTGCCGTATTGGTAAAATTTTCAATATCACCTTTTGGCCCAAGTATCTCAAACTTTTCATTACCTATTTTACAGCTGTTTCCTTCAAAAAAAGCAAGTGAACTGGCTATAGGTAAATACAAAATAGTGTTATCAGATTTTTTCCAGGCTTGTGTAACCGGGCCATAAGTTAGCGGTGGTTTTTCGCGCTTTAGCTGCAGCCACCCCATGTGGCTAAGCATGGTAAATTGTAAACGGCCTATCCAGCCTGTATAATTATCAGCGGTTGTAGTTATCAGCACCCACTTCTCTGCCCATTCTAAAATCTCAAATGCTTCACCAAATAATACTTGTGATATCATCTCACTTAGTTCATTCGGCGCAGCCCGCATTGGTATTACCGCTAAATTACAAATACCGTACTCCATATATAAGAAATAGATGCTTTTACGAAAATTTAAGTTTAAAGTTGATTAAATTCCAATATAAAAAAAGGAAGACATAAAGCCTTCCTTTTTTTATAAAATTCTTAAATTATAAAAAATGAAATATTATTCATTCATGTGTAGCCATTCTTTTTTAGCTATTAGCTCTTCTTCAGTCTCACGTACATTTTCATCATCTACGCAGCAGTCAACAGGGCAAACAGCAGCACACTGTGGCTCGTCATGAAAACCAACACACTCGGTACATTTGTCAGGTACTATGTAATAAATGTCGTCAGATAAAGCAGCTTGTGCTTCTTCTGCATTTAAAGTAACGCCATCGCCAAAATCAATAACACCCTTTAAACCTGTACCATCTGAAAACCTCCAGGCCGCCCCTGCATCATAAATAGCATTATTGGGGCACTCTGGTTCGCAGGCTCCGCAGTTAATGCATTCATCGGTGATTATAATCGCCATATTTTTCTAAATATCTTATATTCTCAATTAACTTTGCACCCGTAATTAAACAGGGAACGCAAATATAACAAAAAAACACTTCAAGGGTTTAAATACATAGCATTTATATGTCAAATTTCAATGCAATAGCATTAATAGATACTTTAGCAGCATTAGGTGAGCGCCTTAGCAAGCCCGACGAACAGCTAACCGAACTCATCAATAATGAACTATATTACAACGCATGGTTCACTCCTGATAATGTAGCAAAAGCGGTTACCTCAATAGGTGCCATGCTCAACAAGGCCGATATTACAACCTGGCTCAGCAAGTATAACCTCGATAAACCAGGTAATAAAAAAGTAGGCTTGATACTCGCGGGCAATATTCCATTAGTTGGCTTTCATGATGTGCTGTGCGTATTGGCAACAGGCAATCATGCGCTTATCAAATCATCTTCGCAGGATAGCCGCCTCATTAAATACATACTTAACCTGCTGGTGGAACTGGATAATAGCTTTGCCAGTCAATTCAGTTTTATTGAACGCCTGGAGAATTTCGACGCGGTTATAGCCACCGGCAGCAATAATACATCTCGCTATTTTGATTATTATTTCGGTAAGGTGCCAAACATCATCCGCAAAAACAGGAACAGCATAGCTGTACTCTCAGGCAACGAAACAGCTGAACAATTGCATGAACTCGGTCATGATATTTTTGATTACTATGGATTGGGTTGTCGTAATGTATCAAAAGTGTTTGTTCCCGAAGGTTACAAATTCGATTTCTTTTTTGAGTCGATACAAAGTTATGAGCAGATCATCAATCACCATAAATACAATAACAACTACGACTATAACAAGTCTATCTACCTGGTAAACCGCGACGACCATTTCGATAACGGTTTCCTTCTGCTTAAAAAGGATGACAGGTTCACCTCGCCACTGGCAGTTTTATTTTATGATAACTATACTGATGTACAATCGGTAGAAGATTTGATCAACGCTGAAAGCGAAAAGATACAATGTGTAGTCAGTGCAATTCCATTGCAGGTGAACGATCAACGGATTGGTTTTGGCGAAAGCCAGCAACCCAAATTATGGGATTATGCCGATGGTATTGATACGATGAATTTCTTGTCAAATCTTTAAAATAAGAATATCTTTGGAGAGGGAGGTAAAAGAGTAAAGCTAAAAGGCTAAAGCTGCCCATCCCTCAAACTAATTGCTTTAAGCTTTGTGCTTTAAGCTTTCAGCTTAAACAAAATGTATATAATTAAAGTTAAAGGCGTAGCTAAAATACCCGATTACGTACAGTTGAGGGACGATAAATTTACGCTGCTGGCTTATTTCAGGGTCGACAGGCCCGAAAAATCACTGGATAAGGCCGGGCTTGCCGATAAGGCCGACTACATAATGAATATTGTTAAAGAACTGCCTTTTGGGCAGATATTAAAGTTAGACCTGTAAGATGATTGAAAACTCTATTATAAAGCTAAACGGTGTTGATATTTTTCAGCAAAAGCACCTGGTGTTATCAAACGTTAACCTGCATATTGATAAGAATGATTTTGTATGGCTCATCGGTCAAACGGGGTCAGGCAAGAGCAGTTTGCTAAAGGTTATTTATGGCGATTTGAGCATATCATCAGGCAGCGGGTTTGCCTGCGGCTATGATCTGAATAAGCTAGAGAGCAGGGAAATTCCTTTTCTCCGCCGTAAGCTGGGTATAGTTTTCCAGGATTTTCAATTACTTACCGACCGTTCGGTTGAACAAAACCTGCATTTTGTAATGCGCGCTACCGGTTGGACAGACAAAAAATTAATAGCCGATCGTACACTTGACGTTTTGGAAAAAGTTGGCCTGCGCTCAAAATTAAAAAAGATGCCTCATGAGCTTTCGGGCGGTGAGCAGCAGCGTGTGGTAATTGCCCGTGCCTTGCTTAATGATCCTGAAATTATCCTGGCTGATGAGCCAACCGGCAACCTCGACCCTGATACCTCCGAAGAAATTGTATTGCTGCTTAAACAAATAGGCCAGCAATTAGGCACCGCGGTAATTATTGCCACGCACGATTATCATATCATCCGCACATTCCCTTCGCGCATCATTAAATGCGAAAACAGCAAGGTTTTGGAAGATGTGCAGATAGCTTAGTTAATTCAAAAGTTAAAATTCAAAATTCAAAAACTGACGCTGCCTGTCAGTATGCAGGTGAGGTATGTCAGTACTACATTAAAGCCAGGTAATACGCTGACAGCTTGTCGTTATTTAAACAATGGCAGGATACTTGTCTTGCACTATTTACTTATAACATTATTATGCTTAAGAAGAAACACACAGAAAATACAGAAACACCTGAAGAAGGTGTAATAGATGAAAATATACAGGGTACCGAAGCAGACGCAACCCCAAAAGGCCCATCTGCTGATGATAAACTGAAAGAAGAATTAGTAGCAGCCAATGACAAATATCTGCGTTTGTTTGCTGAGTTTGATAACTTCAGGAGGCGTACAGTAAGGGAACGTGAAGAAGCAAGAAAAACTGAAGGCAAGGATGTAATTATTGCCATGTTACCTATAATGGATGATTTTGAACGCGCTATCCGCTCAATGGATAATGCTACTGATGTTGCTGCCATTAAAACAGGCATTGAGCTTATCTACAACAAATTAAGCAATACGCTTACGCAAAAAGGTTTAAAACCTATGGATGCTTTAGGTGAAACATTTGATGCCGACATTCACGAAGCTATCACCAACGTACCTGCCCCAACTGATGATTTAAAAGGCAAAGTGATAGACGTAATGGAAAAAGGCTATTACCTGGGCGATAAGGTAGCACGTTTTGCTAAAGTAATAGTAGGAAGCTAAATGATTTGGGATTTCGGATGTTCAATTTCGGATTTATTTGAATTGAATATTTAGAATTCCCACCCTGATAAAACTTATAATTGATAAATCCGAAATCGAAATTTCGAAATCCGAAATAAAACTATGGCTAAAAGAGATTATTACGATGTGCTTGGTGTTGCTAAAGGCGCTGATGCTGATGAAATAAAAAAGGCATATCGTAAAATGGCTATCAAATATCACCCGGATAAAAACGAAGGTGATAAAGAAGCTGAAGAAAAATTTAAGGAAGCGGCTGAGGCTTACGAGGTTTTAAGTAACCCCGAAAAACGCCAGCGTTATAACCAGTTCGGTCACGCTGCTAACGCGCAATCACCAAATGGTGGTGCTGGTGGCTACGGCGGTGCAGGCATGAACATGGATGATATTTTTAGTCAGTTCGGTGATATTTTTGGTGGCGGTAGTCCGTTCGAAGGTTTCTTTGGCGGCGGTGGCGGCAGACAGAGCGGCGGTAGCCGTCGTGTAGCTCGCGGCAGCAACCTGCGTATTAAAGTAAGGCTTACTGTTGAAGAAATTGCCAACGGTGCTGAAAAGAAGATAAAAGTAAACAAGCAAATAGTTTGTAAAACCTGCGACGGTTCGGGCGCTAAGGATAAATCATCTGTACAAACCTGTAAAACCTGCGGTGGCCAGGGCGCTGTGCGCAGGGTAACTAATACCATATTAGGTCAGATGCAAACTACCAGCACCTGCCCTACCTGTAATGGCGAAGGCGCTGTAATCACTTCAAAATGCCCTGTTTGCCATGGCGACGGATTGGTACGTGGTGAAGAAACCATTACTATAAACATCCCTGCCGGCGTAAGCGAAGGCATGCAACTGAGCATGAGCGGCAAAGGTAATGCTGCCCCTCGTGGCGGTGTACCGGGAGATCTGATCATATTGATTGAAGAGATCCCTCACGAAACCTTAAAACGCGACGGTAACAATATCATCTATGACTTGCACATTAACTTTGTTGATGCCGCTTTAGGTACCAGCGTTGAAGTGCCAACCATTGATGGTAAAGCCAAAATAAAAATTGAACCCGGCACACAAGGCGGTAAAATATTACGCCTGAAAGGTAAAGGCGTACCCGAAGTAAACTCATATCACCGTGGCGACCAACTGGTGCATATTAATATATGGACACCAAAAGCACTTAGCCGTGAAGAACGTGAATTGCTTGAAAAACTGCAAAGCTCACCAAACTTTAAACCTAACCCCGGCAAAAACGAAAAAAGCTTTTTCGAACGGATGAAGGAATATTTTGAGTAATGAGGTGAAAGCAAAAAGCTGAAAGGCAAAAGCTTAAAACTTTTGAAAGCCCGTAACTATAACAGTTACGGGCTTTTTTGTTGGCAAACAATTTACAGGCTATTTATATTATCTCTATAAACCTTCAAATGAAAGTCAGTAAAAGAAACGCTTCGCTAATGTTATTGCTGGGGATAATAAATATTATCCTGTTCGTCATCCTCAATTTAAGGCGGTATAATCACATGCATGAAGGTATTTTCACCTATTATATATTACTTTTTTTATCCGAAATAACATATTTACTCCCTTTCTTTTACCTTATCTCATTGCTAAAATATATACAGGAAAAACAGTTTATCGTTAACTGTTTTTATGCCTTACTTGTGGGAAAGATTATTAGTTTTCTGTTTAACTTCATTCCTAATAGCAATTCATCTGTATCAACAATTCTTCTTGTTATAGGGGTTATTATCGCGCTGATAGAAATTTGCGTTATTGTAGTTTCATTCCTGATCAAAAATTCCGTTTTAACTATTCCTTTTAAAACATATGCCATTGTATATATTCTGGTGATCCTTGTAGAATGGGGAATCCCGTTATTATTGCCGCTGGTTACAGGCTTTGATTTTTATATAAATGCATCCAGGTATCTGAGTTATGTATCAGCATTGCCAATGCTGGCCACACTTTATATCATATACCAATCAAAAAAACTTGATAATCAGGTTTCACCTGTCTTTACGGCACAGAAACGGAATTAGTTAGATCTCCCGGAATATTAATGAATGTTACAGCTCAAATAAAAGCGTAACATTTTAAAAATCTACGTATCTAACCTCAAAACCTTAATTCCTATTCAATGCTGAGCATTCGTCATATTGTGAAACAATACGCCGGGCACACTGCCTTAGGCGATGTAAGTTTAGAAGTAGAAAGCGGACAGATCTTCGGTCTGCTGGGGCCAAATGGTGCCGGTAAAACTTCGCTTATCCGTATCATTAACCAAATCACCGCGCCCGACTCCGGCGAAGTATATTTTGCTGGCGAAAAGCTCAACCAATCGCATATTGAACGCATCGGTTACATGCCCGAGGAACGCGGATTATACAAAAAGATGGAGATCGGTGAACAGATGATATACCTCGCCCGGCTAAAGGGATTAAGCCGTGATGAAGCTACTAAAAGACTAAAATCCTGGTTCGAGAAACTCGAAATGCAATCATGGTGGAACAAAAAGATAGAGGAACTATCGAAAGGTATGCAGCAAAAGGCCCAGTTTGTGGCTACCATATTGCATGAGCCTGATCTCATCATTTTGGATGAACCTTTCAGTGGTTTCGACCCGGTAAATGCCGAACTGATAAAGGACGAGATACTGGAGCTCAACCGTAAAGGCGCTACCATCCTGTTCTCCACCCACCGTATGGAATCAGTGGAGGAATTGTGCGATTCTATTGCCCTGCTCAACAAATCAAAAAAAGTATTGGACGGTAAGGTTAAGGACATTAAAAACTCCTATCGCAACGAAACTTACCTGGTAGAGTACAACGGTAGTAAACTTAATTTTGACGGATCGCAACCATTTAACCTGGTTGATGAAACTGAAAATGGCGACGAAACCTACACCATCAAAATAAAACTCAATACCGCTGCAAGTGCCAATGATGTACTGCAATACCTCATCCCCAAAACAAGCATAAACAGGTTACAGGAAGTTGTGCCTACTATGAATGAGATTTTTATTAAAAAGGTAAACCTTAAACCTATTGCGTCATGAACAAAGTATTACTTATTATACAGCGAGAGTACCTTACCCGTGTAAAGAAAAAAGCATTCATTGTAATGACATTATTGGTGCCTACCTTAATTGTTTGTATGTATGGCATCATCGCTTTTTTAGCCCTGAATAACGACGAGCTGAACAAAGCGCATATTATAAAAGTTATTGATGAGCGTGGCGACTACGCAAATAAGTTTCATAATGTAGAGAATCTAAAATTCCAGACCATACACGAACCATTGGCAAAAGCCAAAGCAGAGGTTAAAAAGGACGAGGACAGCTATTTGTTATGGATACCCGCCCGGATCAACAAAACAGATACCGTACAGGTCTTCTCAAAAAAGAAACCCAGCCTGACCATTACCGGCGAGGTTGAAAACCAGATGAATGCCATTGCAACCAATAACGGCATTTTAAAAATGGGTATAGATACCGCTAAGCTAAACGCTGCTAAAACCAGCCATATAACGGTTGGTGCCCGCGAAATAACAGATACGGGCGATACAGATGCCAATGTTGGCGCGGCCTATGGCGCGGGTATAGCCGGGGCTATATTAATTTATATTTCCTTGTTCATTTACGGTGCCCAGGTAATGCGTGGGGTTATTGAGGAAAAAACCAGCCGAATTGTTGAGGTGATCATATCATCGGTAAAACCGTTCCAACTGATGCTGGGTAAAATAATTGGCGTGGGTATGGTTGGGCTCACACAGTTTATACTATGGATAATTCTATCAGCATCTGTTAGTTATATAGCGGGACATTTCTTAACCGTACCCGCCAACCCGGTAATGGGTTTTGCAAAAAATCTGGGAGCCAATGCTGTTGCCGAAGTTGGCTTCTTTATGTTTTACTGGATAACTGGGTATCTGTTATACAGCGCCCTGTTTGCTGCCGTAGGTTCAGCTGTTGATAGTGAAACGGAGACACAGCAGTTCATGTTCCCTATTACTCTGCCCCTGCTATTCACTTATATTTTATCGGTATCTTACTTATTTCAGGTACCTGACAGCCCGCTGGCGGTGTGGCTTTCTATTATACCATTTACAGCTCCTGTAGCTATGATGGTACGCCTGCCTTTTGGCGTTCCCGGCTGGCAAATGGCATTATCAATGCTGATGATGGTGATCGGTTTTTTATTCACCACCTATATTGCTTCGCGCATATACAGGGTAGGCATTTTAATGTATGGCAAAAAAGCAAGTTATAAAGAATTGGTTAAATGGTTCTTTTATAAAGAGTAGCAGGTAAGCTGGCGATAGCTAAAAAAAATCTTCCTTTAGGGGGCCAGAGGGTTAAACATTTTCCGCATATTTGAGTTTAGGCATTTATGGGCAATAATAATACTCCGGCTACGGCAAATGACAATACTGTAGCGGTAATGGATCTGGGTACAAACACCTTTCATTTACTAATTGCCCGCGGCACTGCGGCAAATCCCGAAGAGCTCTTCCACATTACCGTACCCGTTCGCCTGGGCGAAGGCGGTATCAATAGTGGTATCATACAGCCTGCGGCCTATCAGCGTGGTATTGATACCATGGTGAAGTTCCATCAGCATATTACCGAATACGGTGCCGGGCGTGTAAAAGCTATCGCTACATCGGCTTTGCGTACAACCTCAAATGGCAAGGATTTTATTGCAGAGGTGCGGGCCAAAACAGGCATCGCCATTGAAACTGTGAATGGCGAGCAGGAAGCCAAATATATTTACGAAGGCGTTAAAACCGGCAATTGCTTAACCCAACAAAACTCCCTGATACTGGATATTGGTGGCGGCAGTGTTGAATTTGTTTTGAGCAATAATGAAGGCATCAAATGGAAGCAAAGCTTTGAGATAGGCGCGGCGCGGTTAATGGATACGTTTCATAAAAAAGACCCCATCCCTGCATCATCCATACATGACTTAAACACCTATCTCGAACAAACATTGACTCCTTTATTTGAAGCCGTAGCCAATGTGGACATAGAAAACATCATAGGTTCATCAGGGGCTTTTGAAACTTTTGCCGAAGTGATAGAAATAAAAAAAGGAAATGAGTTCGACCTGAAGAAAACACGCGAATACCACTTTGATACCACCGAGTTTTTAAACATCACCGACTGGCTCATAGAATCAACCCACTTCGACAGGGAAAACACCAAAGGCATCATCCCTATCCGTGTGGATATGATCGTAGTAGCATCCCTTATCACTCGCTTTATAATGGCTAAGCTGGGGATAAACGATGTGCTGATGACTTCGTATGCGTTAAAAGAGGGTGTGTTGGCTGAGGTGCTGTGTTAATGGATGGTATAAGCAACATAACAAGTTGAGAAACCTATTAATAATACAGCAAGTGCGCTCAACAGAAAACCTTTACCCATGTTAGGGATAATTGTGAGCAATAAGCAGAGTACAAAGTGTATCCCTATTATGCCAGCTAAAATAATAACACCTTCACCACCGCCCCCATCAATACGTATAAATAATGTATACGCAACTAACAATGCCATGTTAATTCCTACAATGGTCATGTTTTTATTTGACTTCTGTTGATCTGTCATATATTTTTTAATTGACTAAAGCATTATACGGATATTTCACTCCTCAATTGATCAAGATACTCCTTTTTATCATCCCTGTAAAATATGTTCATGGTTTCAAACGGGATAATCTGCATATCCTTATTCACTATGTGTACGCATGATTTTTTTATCGCGCGCACATCAAAATTCTGCGCATCAATAAACTGCATAATAATTATCCTGAATAAATTATCGTAACTCAAACCGGGAGCGTCTATTTCAGGCAAACAGCACATAATAGAGGCTAAATGCTCTTTTGCCTTATCAACAGAATTTCCGGTGCTGAACATATTCAGCAAGTGCGATTTCAATTGTTCATCCTGCTCATAAACAATAGTATTTTTTGAGTTGTCCAGCAAATCATCCGGGTTTATCATTCTTGTTAAAGGGAACACCTGCTCACCAAGTTTTAAAGCATAACCCATTACCAGCGCATCGGGGTTACAGGGGACCGGTATCAGGTCATTTTCATTAAAAATATTGGTTTGCTCTAATATGGCCGTTCTTACTTCCGTTAATGTATACCTATCATTTTTAGGGTCAAAGTTGTCTAATCGGCCGGCCTGTTGCGTTGGCTGAAACGTTACCCCTCTAACACATGGCTGTTTTAATGCATACTCAATTATTTTTCCTATCTCATCGGTGTTCAATCCTTTTTGCAGGGTTACTACCAATGTTGTCGAAAGGTTATATTTATTCAGATGTTCTATGGCCTTTATCCTGACTTCCCGCAAATCCTCACCCCTTAATTGTTCCAAAGCGCCTTTTTTAAAGGAATCAAATTGCAGGTAGATCTCAAAATCTGGCGCGTATGTAGCCAGCCGTTTTACAAAACTCTCATCTTTTGCAATTCTTATCCCGTTAGTATTCAGCATTAAATGCTTTATGGGCTTTGTTTTAGCAATATCCAGTATTTCAAAAAACTGCGGATGCACGGTTGGCTCACCACCGCTTATCTGCACCACATCAGGCTGACCTTCATTTTCAACTATTACATCCAGCATCTGTTCAATCTCGGCCAATGTGCGGTGCCTGCCGTAGCTTGGCGATGACATAGCGTAGCAGGTAGGGCAGCTTAAATTACACCTATCTGTAACTTCAACAACAGTTAAGCACGAGTGCTGTTCATGATCCTGGCATAAACCACAATCATAGGGGCAACCGTAGTGGGTTTTAGCGTTAAACTTAAGCGGCATTTCACTGCGTTTTGCATAATTACGGCAGTTTTTGTAATAGGCAATGTCGGTAGCAATTAATACTTTTTCAAAACCATGCTGCCTGCAATTTTTAAGCATATAAACTTTCTCATCCTCAAAAACTATTTTGGCATCAACCCGCCTTAAACAAGTTGAGCAAATGCTTAGGGTAAAGTCATAATAAATATATGGGCGTTCAGGCATAGGTTTTTATCAGTTTTGAGGGATACAGAAAAACTTTATAATAATACAAAATACCCGCTAAACAAACCAATTGAATTACCGACAATCCGAAACTGAAAAAATAGTCGGGCTTTATAAATTCATCCATAAAACGGAATACCAGGTAGCTTGAAAGGAAGATCTTAAATTTTGATCCATCAGTAAATTGATGATTTTTCTCTGTAATTTTTAACCCTATCCACAGCACTATCCAAAATAATATTTCATATAAGTTAGTTGGATGCCTGCGGACACCATCGCCAAAATTAATTGCCCATGGCAGATTTGACGGGATGCCGTAAGTACCATCGTCCAATCCGGCCAAAAAACAGCCCGTACGACCAATTATCATAGCAAGTATTAAAGGATAAACCATCAAATCACCCGATGATACGCGAACGCCTATTATCTTTTTTGTTATCTCCACCCCAATTAATCCGCCTACCATACCCCCTACAATGGTTTTATTACCCATAATATAGAGGATATTTAGATGCGATAACTGTAAAGGGTTTTCGAGTACGCCAACTAAATGTGAGCCTACAAAAGCACCAAAAGCCGCGCCTATAAATATGATAAGCCGGTTATTATCACTGATGGTATCAGTGCCTTGTTCGCGCAAGTATACATAGTACCTATATCCAATAATATAAGCCAGTGTTTCGCAAACAAAATGAACCGGGATAATTGATTTACCTAAGTAGATGTTAACTGGGAAGTACAAGGTTTTTTTATTGGAAATATACAGCGCATTTACAACAATGGCAATATAAACATCATTTTTTATGCCGATTAAATATTTTAAAACATCCTTTGTATATTGCTGCCTCTAACTGAACTCTTCATGAAACTGAAATTTATTGGCCTGGGATTTATCCTTTTCTTAACCATCTCATCACAGGCACAGCGCAGGCATCGCGCTCCTAATACCAATGATACTATTGCCTCTAAGTACGAGCCATCAACCTTATTTTCAAGTACTTTTTATACCGATAAAGGCAATGAGTTCCATTCAGCCAATGGCGAGCCGGGGCCAAAATACTGGCAAAACCGTGCCGATTACCAGTTAAAGGCGGCTATTGATACGGTTACCAAAACCCTTACGGCTTCAGAAAATTTAACATACACTAACAATAGTCCTGATGCTCTGCAATACTTATGGCTGCAGCTGGATCAGAATACCTATAAAAAAGATGCCCGCTCTAACTTTTATACAGGTTCTTCGCCAAAAGCAAACCAACATACTGATGGTTACCAATTTGAATCAGTTGAAATTGTTCAGAATGGCAAAACTTTAAAAGCTGATTATGTTATTACCGATACCCGTATGCAGTTACGCCTGCCTGTGTCGCTTAGCCCGAACGGCGGTAAGATCAGCGTGCTAATAAAATACCATTACACCATACCTAGCAGCGCGTTTGGTGGCCGTACAGATTATAGCGATACCAAAAACGGCAAAATGTATGAGATTGCCCAGTGGTTCCCGCGCATGTGTGTGTATGACGATTCACACGGATGGGATACCCTTCCATTTTTAGGCAGCGGTGAATTTTATTTAGAATATGGCGATTTCGACTATGCTGTAACCGTGCCATGGGACATGATTGTAGCGGGCTCAGGCGAATTATTAAATCCAAATGAAGTACTTACTGCCAAACAAATAAGCAGGCTTGCAGCGGCCCGTAACAGCGATAAAACGGTAATGATACGTACTGCCGATGAGGTAACTAACCCTTCGTCACGCCCGGTACATACAGGCACGCTTACCTGGCACTTTAAAATGTTCAACTCACGTGATGTTGCTTTCGGGGCATCAAAAGCTTACGTATGGGATGCAGCAAGAATGAACCTGCCCGAAGGTAAAAAGTCGTTGGCGATGTCGGTTTACCCGGTTGAGAGCGTTGGTGATACCGCATGGAGCCGAGCCACTGAATATTTAAAAGGATCAGTAGAATATTTTTCATCAAAATGGTTTGTTTATCCTTATCCGGTTGCCATAAACGAGGCTGGCGAAGCGGGGGGCATGGAGTATCCGGGCATTACCTTCGATAGCCCACGAGCTTCAAAAGGCGACCTGTTTGGATTAATTGCTCATGAGATAGGCCATAATTGGTTCCCGATGATAGTGGGCTCCGATGAGCGCCGTTATGCATGGATGGACGAGGGTTTGAATACTTTCATTGATATCTACGCATCGGATGTATTTAACAAAGGCGAATATGCCCCAAAGCGTGATGGCGAGTATGCACCAAAAGGTGGCAACCCGGCTGATGAGATCATCCCAACAATTGCCGACCCTAATGCGATAACTATTATGACCGCTGCAGACGGTGTGAGTGAGAAATACCGCCACCCAATCACCTATTATAAAACTGCTTTCGGTTTGGTTTTACTGCGTGAGCAAATATTGGGTAAAGATAGGTTTGATTACGCTTTCAGAAATTACACAAAAAAATGGGCCTATAAACATCCTCAGCCCGATGATTTCTTCAGGTCGATGGATAACGGTGCCGGCGAGGATTTGTCATGGTTCTGGAAGGGCTGGTTCTACAACAATCTGCAGCTCGATCTGGCTTTGATAGATGCGAAGTATGTTGACAAGGATCCTAAAAATGGCATCAGCATAACCGTTGCCAATAAGGAAGAAATGGCCATGCCTTTTACTGTTGAGGTAAAACTTAAAGATGGCACTAAACAACGTATAAAATTCCCGGTTGAAACATGGCTGCAGCAAAAGGCTATCACCTTTACCATACCTACTACAACCGAGGTTGCAAGCGTAACTGTTGATCCGGACAATGCGTTGCCGGATATGAACAGGGCTAATAATACAATGATGGTAAAGTAAGGCTTTAATAAATGTTATGGGGATCAGTTCTTTTTAGATTACTGATCTCCATCTTCTAATTTCTCCGAAATATTCTTTATAGCCTCATCCAATTTTTTTGCTGAATAATTAAGGTAATTTTCTGCCTCCAGATATTCCCTTCCTTTATCCTCGCTGTGGTTTATTACATCTATTATCCCTAATATATTTGACAAATGCTTACGTATATTATGCGAGTTGATGAATGAGATTTCCTCTTTTTGGGCTGCGAACAGCAGTTTTTCGTAATGCCTTTTCTGCTTTATATTTCTGTAGAACAAGGCAATAAAAGCAATTGTTAACAAGGCTACAATCACTATCATTATCAGCCAAAGGCGTTCGCTTTTATATACTTCAACGTGTTGGTTATAGGTATTCTCCACATCATCAAGCTTCATGCGCAAAGCAACATCACCTACCTGTATCAGCCTGTTCGTATTGTCTTTTGATTGCTGCAGCGCCATATTAAAATTCATTGCAGCCTGCTTCTGGTCATTTTGTTTTATTGCAATTTCGCCCAAAAGCTCATATAAATTGTACTTTATCTCGGGGTGATTATTTTGTGCTTTATCAACCAGCACTTTTTCAATTATCTTTTTTGCAGAATCCAGCATATTATCATTGTAATAGGCAATTGCAAGGTTTTGCCAATCAAGGCTTTCAAATTTATATGCCTTATCTTTTTGCAGCATCAAAATATTATCTATAGCGCTTTTATAATTGTGCTTCAGCAAATCGAGGTAGTAATCAGTCCGTTTTATATAGGTATATAATTTATATGATTTATCCTTCGAATCCTTAAGCTTCTGATTATAATTTGCCAGGGAATCAAGCTGCCCCATCCTAAAATAATTCTCTGATATATTATAATATATAACATTTTTAAGGCGTGGTTCGCGCACTTTATACTTTATACTTATAGTTAACGCCTGGCTTAGGTAATATAATGATTGATTATAAAAATTGTATCGGTAATATATATCCGAAATATTAACATTTACCGCGGCCTGCAAGTAGGCATCATTAAGTATTATGGTTTCTCTTTTGGCCATCCTGAAGCTTGATATGGCTCCAATAGCATTGCCTTCATACGTTTGTATAAATGCCAGGTGAGTTAAAAACTCGTATAATAAATAATGATCATTATTTTTCGCGGCAAGTTCAACAGCTGCAAACAAAGCATTCTTTGCTTCATTTGTATGCGATAATCTGTCCTGATAAATGCTTTCGCTAAAAAGTTCAAACGCCCTGCTGTCTTCAAGGTTGCTTTTTAAGAACATTTCATGCATTCGGGCATTAGCGCTTTTAATACTATCGATAGGTATATAGCTATAATAGGTTTTAATGTAGGTGATCAGTTTCTTCTCTTTTAAATACTGATCATTTAAGCGTAATGTATATTTCAAACTATCTGCACTACCTGCCGGGGGCATTGCAACAGCAAGAAGAGTGTACCAGGAAAACAGAAGTAAAAGGACGATCCTCTTTAGCATTTAATGCAGATTTTTATATAAATCTACATTTGCATATGATAAAAACAAAAAATCGGGAAATAATATTTAGCTAACGCTCATTTAACTTAAACTGAACTTATAATTATTTAAAGCACTGTTGCGCAATTGATATATTTAAGCCCTATGAATCAAACTTTTCCAGCAATTTCAGTAATGTTTCAAAATCTTTTGGATACGGTGCATGAACTGTAATTTCTTCTCCGTTAATTAATTTAAAACTCACTTCAAATGCATGCAGCGCGAAACGTTTCATTATCGGCAACTCTTCCTGGTCTTTACCCAGGTGGTATTTGCGCTTTAAAGCCGACAGAAAAACCGGCTTCCCTTTGTACATTTCATCACCGGCTATAGATGCCCGCTGGGTGGCCAGGTGTATGCGTATCTGGTGCATGCGCCCGGTAACCGGCCGGCACTCCACCAAAGTATAATGTTTAAAATATTTTAATGATTGAAACCAGGTTTCAGCTCTTTTACCTTCCTGTCTGCTGATGGTAACATTTCCTTTGCCAACATTGAGTATAGGCAGATCAATGAAAAGGTTTTCAAAAACATGTGTACCTTCAATTACAGCGTGATATATCTTTTTTACCTGCCGTCTCTCAAACTGCATAGATACTGTGCGATAAGCTTCAGGATTTTTGGCGATGATGAGCGCCCCCGATGTTTCCTTATCCAGCCTGTGGCAGATCTGTGCATCTTCTGAATATTGCTTTGCCAAACGCAGCATATTTATCTCCCCTCCTTCACGCTCATCAAGCGAGCTTATGAACGGCGGTTTGTTCACTACAATTATATCGTCGTTCTCAAATAATATCAGGTCGGCAAATTTCGGGATCTTCATAAGCCCGCAAAAATACGGTTATTAAGTTAAACTGTAAAACATACGCGTTAAGCATTTTCCGGTTGGCTTATCCGTATCTAACTAATCTCTAATCAACTAGTCTGCCAATCACTCAATTTTACTTTTACATTCCTCATATCGGCACAAAAACCTTAATTTCGCAGTCATAAGAAAAGAGGAAAAGGTTTGGATTATTTACAGGGATTAAACCCCGAACAAAAAGCAGCTGTACAACAATTAAAGGGCCCGGTAATGATTATTGCGGGTGCAGGTTCAGGCAAAACCCGTGTTATCACCTATCGTGTGGCGCATCTGGTTCGCAGCGGTGTTGATTCATTTAATATACTTGTACTAACATTTACCAATAAAGCCGCGCGCGAAATGCGTGAGCGTATAACCCATTTGGTAGGCCCCGAAGCCAAAAACATTTGGATGGGTACCTTCCACTCTGTTTTTGCGAAAATACTCAGGGTTGAAGCTGATAAACTCGGCTATCCAAGCAATTTTACCATTTACGATACCGACGACAGTAAAAGCGTATTACGCGCCATTTTGAAAGAAATGAACCTTGATGATAAACTATACAGTGCCAATTTTGTACTCAACCGAATATCGGCAGCTAAAAACAATTTGGTTGGCTGGCATGAATATCAGAATAACGAACAGATCCAGGCTGATGATTTTTCATCGGGCCGTGGTCAGTTGGGTAAAATATACGAAACCTATGCACAACGGTGTTATCGTGCCGGGGCCATGGATTTTGACGATCTGCTGTTTAAAACCAACGAATTGTTAAAGAACTTTCCCGATGTACTCAACAAATACCAGCATAAGTTTAAGTATTTAATGGTGGATGAGTATCAGGATACCAACTTCTCTCAATACCTGATTGTAAAAAAACTGGCAGCTGTAAACGAGAATATTTGTGTTGTGGGCGATGATGCGCAAAGTATTTACGCTTTCCGCGGGGCAAATATTCAGAATATCTTAAATTTTGAAAAGGATTATCCTGATCTGAAAGTATTTAAGTTGGAGCAGAATTATCGTTCAACACAAAATATAGTTAATGTAGCCAACAACATTATCGCCAATAATAAAGAGCAGCTTAAAAAGAATGTTTTCTCTGAAAAAGAAGCCGGCGATAAAATTAAGGTTATGCGTGCTTTCAGCGATAATGAGGAAGGTAAGATGGTTGCTGAAGCTATCATGTTCCAGCGCACCACACATGGCTTAAAATGGCATGATTTTGCCATCCTGTACCGCACCAACGCGCAATCGCGCTCAATGGAAGAAGCTTTGCGTAAGCTGGGTGTGCCGTATAAAATATATGGAGGCCTCTCCTTTTATCAGCGTAAGGAAATTAAGGACCTTGTAGCCTATTTCAGGCTTACCTTTAACCCTAATGATGAGGAAGCATTAAAACGTGTTATTAACTACCCGCGCAGGGGTATTGGAGATACAACTGTTGACCGCATAATAGTAAGCGCCGACCAAAACAACATTACGCCATTTGAAGTGATCATAAACCCATCCCAATATCTGGATGGCCGCACATCAGCATCGGTGGGTAATTTTGCCACCATGATCCAGAGCTTCCAGGTGCTCACCAAAACGCTTACAGCTTACGAGGCAGCATTACATATTGCTCAGCATTCGGGCTTGTTAAAGGATCTGTATGCTGATAAATCAATTGAAGGACTTAACCGGTACGAGAATATCCAGGAATTACTGAATGGTATAAAAGAATTTTCGGAACGGGAAGATATTGAAGAAAAGGGCCTGGATATTTTTATGCAGGATATAGCCCTGCTCACTAATGACGATAACGACAAAAACAAAGATGCCGATACTGTTTCATTAATGACCATCCACTCTTCAAAGGGCCTTGAATTTCCGCAGGTACATGTGGTTGGCCTCGAGGAAAATCTTTTCCCATCGCAAATGTCGCTCAATTCACGCAGCGATCTTGAAGAAGAGCGCCGCTTATTTTATGTAGCCACCACCCGTGCCGAAAATAAGCTTACATTAAGCTATGCTACCTCACGCTTTAAGTTCGGCACGCTTATAAATTGCGAGCCCAGCCGTTTTTTAGATGAGATTGATGCTAAATACCTGGAGCTCGATTTCTCGGCCAAACCGGCATCAGGCGGCAGTTCATTTTTTGATGATGAACGCGAAGCATGGAGCAGAAAAACTGATACATTTTCAAAGCCAAAACCGGCAGTGGTTAAAACAACTTCGATACTGGCAAAAGCACACGTTCCGTCGCCTGGCTTTACACCGTCCGACACATCAAACCTGCAGGTAGGTATGGAGGTTGAACATGAACGTTTTGGCTTTGGCAAGGTTATAAGCCTGGAAGGCAATAAGCCAGATATAAAAGCAACCATTTTTTTTAAAGAAATAGGGCAAAAACAATTGCTTTTAAAGTTTGCCAAACTGAGTATAGTAAGCAAATAATCCCCCACTTATTGTAACGTTTCGGGAAATAAATTCCCCATTTTGTGATAGATATATTACAAAACCTGTAAAACATGCGCAATTGCGCCTAAATTAATATTGGCATATCCTTTGGTTAATAATTGATATCCTTTTCCCCAATTAATTTAAACTATATGTTTTATATGAACGACACTCAGAAAAAGAAAACGAACAAGTCTGTAGGGATGAACATCAGAACCCTGCGTCACCAACACGGATGGAGCCAGGAAGATGTATCTGACCGCTTAGGTATTTCAATACCTGCATTTTCGAAAATCGAAACCGGCGTAACTGATATTAACTTATCACGCTTGGAGCAAATTGCTAATGTTTATGAAGTAAGTGTTGTTTACTTATTAGCAATGGATATTACTGAAGCTGAACATGAACCATCAAACCTTAGCATTGCCCAAAAGAAATTAATTGACCGCGAAGCTGAGATTGCCAGCCTACAACGTAAAGTAATTTTACTTTATGAAGAATTAAGGAACAAAACTGCCATAGCAGTATAATTCCTGTTCACTAATTACGACAACTGTATTGTTATCGCTATTTTTCGGTACAGTAGTATATTAAATGTGCATTTAATAATTTAAATGTAAATTAATATTGTTTAATAGCGAGAAAAACCAAGGCCTAAAAACCTAAAAAGATAATAAACTAGAATTCTGCCAGTCGTTTGGAGTAGGATTTGCATCATACAGTTTGTAAAAAAGCTGTGTGATGCAAAATTACTTATTATCCATATCAAACAATCAAGCGTTAAAGGATGGGACCATCCATGACCCTAATACCAAACTAAAGGTAAAGGTTATTGACACGCTCAAAACAAAATTTATCCCCAGGCAAGGAGAGATCACCTATTTTGTAACCGCAGGCAATGAAACCATTGCATTTGAAACCGAAGGTTACAAAAAACACCGTCAATTACTTATCCTGCATATGATATCGTGGTATTGCCTGTATTTAGGCCTGTTTGAGGCTCAGATACATTCTAACTGGCCCCTATAGCATTTGGCTGCGCCGTAATTAGCTGCGCTGTCATTGAGTCATTTCACTTCATTGTCATTGGTCATTTATATATAGCATCCAATATCTACAAAACAAAAAAGTCGAAACCAATTCCAGACTAATGACTAATGACTAATGACTCCCCCTCACTATCGTCCCTGATCGTGCATCATATCGCTCATTTCAATGATCTTTTCATCAATTTCTGATACGCACTTATCCATCATTGTAATACACTCTTGCTGATCAACCAGACCTTCTTTTTCCAGGTTCATTAAGCCTTTAAGGGTAGCTATAGGCCCGCGGATCTGGTGCGATAAATAGGATGAATATTCCGAAAGCTTTTTATTCTTTAATTGCAGATCCTTGGTTCTTTCATCAATTATCTCTTCCAGGTGATGATTAACTCTATCAAGGTTATCTTTTTGCCTTGACACCTCCTCGTTAAGATCGGTAAGCTGGGCATTGGTTTTTGCCTTCCGCTTTACATTGCTGATCAGCAAACCAATAACCACCAGTAACAAACATGCCGCTGTAATAGCGCCCCAAAATTGAGCGCGTTCATACTTAATGGTTTGGTCGTTTATTATATTTTGTTGCTCCTGCTGCTCCTGCTTATGTTTTATTTCATAAATGTTTATCTGAGCATATAGGCTCGTTTTCTGAAGCGCGCTATCCAGCAAATACACATCACGTAAATAATGAACTGCCTGTTGGTAATTACCTCGCTTAAATTCCAGCTGGTAACTGGTATACTCAAAATCGCGTGCCAGTTTATCGTCATTTATGATATGCGAATAATCGAGCCCTTCCGCAACGATCTTACTGGCCTGATCAAATTTATTTTCTCTTGTATACAACGAAGCCAGCGTAAGGTCTATGCTGGCAACAGTTTCATTTAAGTCGCTTTCTTTTGCTTTTTTGCTGGCGCTCGTCAGCAATTGTTCAGCCTTATCCAACTGGTCGAGAGAGAAATAGGCAACCCCTTTATTTTGGGCGCATTGTATAAGATTTACCGAATCATGCAAAGCAGTAAAAATCTCCTCACTCTGATCATAATACTTTAGTGCCTGGTTATAGCTTTTTTCCCGCGAATACAAGTTGCCCAGGTTTAAATAAGCCCTGCCTAATAATGCCTTAGCACCTATTTGGCTCCCGATTTCAATCGCCTTCTGAAAATATTCTAACGAAGCTCCGTAATTGTTATCACGGTATAAATTGCCTATGTTATTGTACACTTCGGCCTCTCCTTTTTTATTATTAGCCTTTTTAAAAAAAGTTAGCGCGTTTATGTAACTATTTATTGCCGCTTCAGGGTCATTCATGTAATACTGCCCTATACCCCTTACCCTGTAAGCTTCGGCAATGCCAAAATTGTAATTTAATTTGGTGGCTAATTCCAGGGCTTTATTTCCTGTAGTAATGGTTTGCTGCGCGTTTGTTAAACGAGCTCCATAAGCCTGCTTTGTTAATTGAATAACAGCATCTGTATCCTGTCCGATAGCCCCATCCACGCCATTTGCATAAATCTGGAGCGCAAAAAACATGAAAAATATAACCGGAAAGAATTTCTTCATCAATAAATATAACGATTAATTGCGACGAAAGTTAAAAAAAACATACTAATAAAATACATTATTATAATAACAATCAAAATATGGCCGTTTGCTTTTTTTTACAAACTTTCTTTAAATGCAACAAAACATAAGTATCTTTGATTTGTTAATTAACTGATAATCAATTTTTTATCAGTGATAAAATTGATTGCTTATTAATTTAAGATTATTTAACCAACGGTATATAATAAACTCATATTTCAATTATCTGGGTTTTATCGTAAAAAAGGATTGTAAAAATAGAAAAAACTACCGATTCTCAATATCTAACTATTTATAATAAAGTTGTAACGTATTAACATAAAAATAAAATGAAAAAAATAATTCTGGCGGCAATATTAACTTTCATTATGGGCGCTTTATTGTTCCAAACTAAAATAGAAAATACGCAAAAACCTCTCTTTGTTATGCAACAATTTACTATCTCTTTTAATTTAAAGAACCTGGCAAGTGCCGATTAAAAATGTAACCAATTCCTAAAAAATAAAAACATATGAAAAAGATCATCATCATCGCAGGAGCGCTGGTTTTTACCACAGGTATACTAGCCTCACAAACAAAAGTAAATAACAATAACCAGGTTATTGTTTCGGTGCAAAAAGTTACCATCTCAACCGAGAAAAAAGATTTAGCCAGCGCCGACTAATTAATTACCCCTATATCAATTAACAACTTATCAATCTTTTAAAATATAGATCATGAAAAAAATAATCATCGCAGCCGCAGTAATTCTTACCACAGGCATCTTTTCATCATGTAACAGGGAAAGGGTTATTAAAACAACCACGGTTATATTAGTTAGAACATTTATGTGCGAACAAAAGAACCTGGCCAGCGCTGATTAATTAACAAATGATCATCAATAATTAAGCAATACCTTCTAATGGAAAAGATCCCCCTTGCAATTCATAACTATAAAAGAATTGGCCAGCGGAGATTAATTTCTAACAACATAACAATCAACAACAAACAAAATTTTAAAACACAATCATAAAATATACAATCATGAAAAAAGTAATCATAGCATCAGCATTAATGTTTTCAACTCTTTTAGTAAACACAAACAACGTTTTTGCTTCTCCTATACATAAAAAAGTTTCTGCTAAACACATTGCTAAAAGCGAAAAGAAAGACTTAGGTACTGGCGACGCCAAATTGATCGCTTCTGAGAAAAAAGACCTTGGTACTGGTGATTTCAAATTAATCGCTTCTGAGAAAAAAGATTTAGGCACTGGCGACTTCAAATTAATTGCTTCAGAGAAAAAAGATCTTAGTACTGGTGACTTCCAAATGATCGCTTCTGAGAAAAAAGACCTTGGTACTGGCGACTTCAAATTAATTGCTTCTGAGAAAAAAGATCTTAGTACTGGTGACTTCAAATTAATTGCTTCTGAGAAAAAAGATCTTAGTACTGGTGACTTCAAACTGATCGCTTCTGAAAAGAAAGACCTTAGTACTGGTGATTTCCAAATGATCGCTTCTGAGAAAAAAGACCTTAGTACTGGAGACTTCAAATTAATTGCTTCTGAGAAAAAAGATCTTAGTACTGGTGACTTCAAACTGATCGCTTCTGAGAAAAAAGACCTTGGTACTGGAGACTTCAAATTAATTGCTTCTGAGAAAAAAGACCTTAGTACTGGTGATTTCAAACTGATCGCTTCTGAGAAAAAAGACCTTGGTACTGGAGACTTCAAATTAATTGCTTCTGAGAAAAAAGATCTTAGTACTGGTGATTTCCAAATGATCGCTTCTGAGAAAAAAGACCTTAGTACTGGTGATTTCCAAATGATTGCTTCTGAAAAGAAAGACCTTAGTACTGGTGATTTCCAAATGATCGCTTCTGAGAAAAAAGACCTGGGTACTGGTGATTTCCAAATGATCGCTTCTGAGAAAAAAGACCTTGGTACTGGCGACTTCAAATTAATTGCTTCTGAGAAAAAAGATTTAGGTACTGGTGACTTCAAATTGATCGCTTCTGAGAAAAAAGATTTAGGCACTGGCGACTTCAAATTAATTGCTTCAGAGAAAAAAGATCTTAGTACTGGTGACTTCCAAATGATCGCTTCTGAGAAAAAAGACCTTGGTACTGGCGACTTCAAATTAATTGCTTCTGAGAAAAAAGATCTTAGTACTGGTGACTTCCAAATGATCGCTTCTGAGAAAAAAGACCTTGGTACTGGCGACTTCAAATTAATTGCTTCTGAGAAAAAAGATTTAGGTACTGGTGACTTCAAATTAATCGCTTCTGAGAAAAAAGATTTAGGCACTGGCGACTTCAAATTAATTGCTTCAGAGAAAAAAGATCTTAGTACTGGTGACTTCCAAATGATCGCTTCTGAGAAAAAAGACTTAGGCACTGGCGACTTCAAATTAATTGCTTCTGAGAAAAAAGACCTGAGTACTGGTGACTTCCAAATGATCGCTTCTGAGAAAAAAGATCTTAGTACTGGTGATTTCCAATTAGTATAATTCATCACAACTGAAAAAATCTTAAACACAAAAACATGAAAAAGATCATCATAATAGCGGTAGTAATTTTATCATCTGTTATAACTGCATTTGCTTTGAGCAGAAAAGATGAAAAAAAGGATGTCAGCACATTAAGAATTCAACCATCTGATTTTGCGGTAAAAAGTATAAATGCGCCAAAATCAGATCTGGCAACTGCTGATTGATATTGCTTATAAAAGGTATATTTGCCGCAAATAAATAATATATGCAGACCATAAAACAGTATGTAGAAGACAACAAACAACGTTTGTTAGATGAGCTATTCGACCTGCTGCGCTTTCCATCAGTAAGCGCTGACCCTAAATATAAACCGGAGGTATTAAAAACCGCCGAATATGTAGCCGAAAAGCTGCGCGCAGCCGGTGCCGAAAAGGTGGAAGTTTGCCAAACAGCAGGATATCCGATTGTTTATGGTGAGAAGATGATAGATTCGTCAAAACCTACCGTGCTGGTTTATGGTCATTACGATGTACAACCAGCCGACCCGCTGGAACTATGGTTAACCCCGCCATTTGAGCCTACCATACGCGATGGTAAAATATATGCACGTGGCGCTTGTGATGATAAAGGTCAGTTTTATATGCACGTAAAAGCCTTTGAGCTAATGATGCAGACCGATACATTGCCCTGCAACATTAAATTTATGATTGAGGGCGAAGAAGAAGTTGGCTCAAACAATCTGGGCATATTTGTGGCGCAAAACAAATCACGCTTAAAAGCCGATGTGGTATTAATATCTGATACTTCGATGATCAGCATGGAACATCCATCATTGGAAACCGGCTTGCGTGGCTTATCATACCTTGAAGTTGAAGTAACCGGCCCTAACCGTGACCTGCACTCTGGTGTTTACGGCGGCGCCGTAGCAAACCCTGCAACTATACTGGCTAAAATGATAGCATCGTTGCACGATGAGAATAACCATATTACGATCCCAGGTTTTTATGATAAGGTTACAGATTTAACCCCGCAGGAACGTAAGGAACTTAATGCTGCACCATACGATGAAGAAGAATACAAAAAAGACCTTGATGTAGCCGAGCTTTGGGGCGAAAAAGGCTACACCACTTTCGAGCGTACCGGCACCCGCCCTACTCTTGAGGTAAACGGCATTTGGGGCGGTTATATTGGCGAAGGAGCAAAAACAGTATTGCCATCAAAAGCTAATGCAAAAATCTCTATGCGTTTGGTGCCGCATCAAACATCCGAAGAGATAACAAAACTGTTTACCGAGCATTTCGAGAAAATTGCACCAGCATCAGTAAAAGTAAAAGTAACCCCACATCACGGCGGCGAGCCGGTAGTTACCCCTACCGATAGCATTGCCTACAAAGCAGCGCAAAAAGCCATTGCAGAATCATTTGGCAAAGAGCCTATTCCAACCCGTGGCGGCGGTAGTATCCCAATTGTGGCGCTATTTGAAGCCGAGTTAGGCATCAAAACCGTATTAATGGGCTTTGGCTTAGATAGCGATGCATTGCACTCGCCGAACGAGAAATACGATATCTATAATTATTATAAGGGTATTGAGACTATCCCATTGTTCCACAAATACTTTGCGGAATTAAGCACAGAATAATAAAAATTACTTATGCCTATGTATATAATATTGGGGCTTATAATCCTAAGTTTAGGATTATATATTTCTATACCACAGGCTAAGAAATTTGCTAATGGCCAAAAAGATGCATATGGATTTAAAATTGGTATACTGTTCAGTGGCATTGGGTTTATAATAATTGGGGCAATGATGATTTATCAAAACATATAACCCTTAGTTTTTTACCATTTTGATGAATGGCTGTTAATACGCTAAATGAAAAGGTAAAATCAAAGGACGAATGATTGATCATTCGTCCTTTTGTTCTTGATAAAGCTCTCTTCCCCGTCAGTAGAACAGCTTCGGACGAAAGCAGACAAAACAATGGTGGCCTTGTGTGTGGCAGGGCATAGCAGATTTTTACAGAAGCGGTGGGCATGAGCGGCAAAGCACTGGGTAAAAATATAGCAGCCCAGGTTTTGCCTGATTTGCGGGGCAATGGCCAAGTGCGGCAAAGAAGCATTTCTACTGACTTGATTTTTTTGGTTACTTTTTGTATCAAGACAAAAAGTGACGTCTTAGCGACAAGCGATTCGAAGCGATAAGATTACCATCATGCACATTCGCTCTACACAGTATAGAGATTGCTTCGTTCCTCGCAATGACGCGCGGTTATGAATTTGTCCACCAATAACAGGGCAGCGAAATGACTAATAACTAAATAACAAAAAGTTCGCACCCCTTCAAAAACCCATCATCCGCATCAGCGCCAATACCAACAGTATCGTTAATATTCAACAAATAACCATCATAGGTTATCCCGCCAACGCATGGGTCAATCTTATGGCCCAGCATACAGGTATCCATATCATAAAACTTAATATTAGGGCTGGCATATACAAAATGCAGTTTGGCGCTCAGAGCGATCCGGCTTTCCAGCATGCCACCCATCATACATGGGATTCCCTTTTCTGCAGCTACATCATGAATCTGAGTAGCTTCAAATATTCCGCCTGATTTTGCAAACTTTATATTTATATAATCGCATGACCGGCTATTGATCTGTTTACGGGCATCATGATGATTATAAACACTTTCATCGCCCATAATTTTCACCGGTGATAACTGCATCAGTTCAGGCAGGCGGTCATCGTACCAGGTGCGCATAGGCTGTTCACAAAACTCTATATCGTAATCGCCAATACTTTGCAAGGCAAATACAGCGGCATCAAAGCTCCAACCCTGGTTGGCATCAATACGGATCTTCATATCGCGCCCAACCGCCTTGCGTATCTGTTTTACACGTTGAATATCTTCGCTGGCACCCTTGCCCAGCTTTACCTTTAATATATGCGCCCCCGAGTCCTTAAACTCCACTGCCTTTTTCGCCATCAACTCGGGATTGGCAATGCCTATAGTTATATCCGTTTCCACAACACGCTTTTTACCACCCAAAAACTTATAGAGCGGCAAGCCATCATGTTTAGCAGCCAGGTCATACAGCGCCATATCGAAAGCGCTTTTAATAGTGGTATTACCCGCAGTAAAATCATGCAGTTGCTGCAGGCGGTCCTCAATATGCAAGGCATCCTTCCCTTTCCATAGTTTGGCAAACTCACGCGCCATAATTAAGCAGGTATCCTGTGTTTCGCCAACAATCATCGGGAAAGCCGAGCACTCGCCTACTCCATAAAATCCCGCATCGGTATGCACGCGTATAAATACATTCTGCGCATGATCCATAGTACCTGTAGCAATAGTAAACGGCACCATCGGGATACTAAACCTGTAAATATCAATTCGGGTAATAATCAGTTTATCAGCCAAGGTCTTTTCTTTTAACTATACGGCAATTTAAGGAATTAAGATGAAGAGATATGTTTGGATACGCTATTTATTTTAATCCTTTTGTAATTTAAAATATTCTACCCCCACCCGACATCTCCCCCTAGTTTAGGGGGAGATGTCGACGAAGGAGTAAATGCGTTAGTGATAGGAGCGGATACCGGCCCACTTCGAGAGCCTCAGTGCAGGCCGCGCTTAATGCCTGTGCAGTATGAGCGAATAGCACGGGCCGGAGGCAACGTCCTAATTGTCTGAACCCGAATCTCTTGAATTTTTAGAATGAACAGAATTCTGATAATTCGTTAATTCATAAAATTCGGGTTCAGACAATTTGGGCGTTCCCCTCCGGGTCAGGCTTTTCAGGGCTGCGCTGTCGCTCCGGCCACGTTGCTGCACACTTACCCTACCCGCCGTGGCTAAACCCTTCCAATCCTTAACGCAATGTGTTTCAAAACAACAATTCGCGTAACCAACTAATCACCAATCGCTAACCGCCAACCACTTAAAATTTGTTTTCTAATTTCAATACGTTACATTTGTACTTCTTCGTTAAATAATAATTCAATTTTAGCCGCCAATCCTGTTTTCCGGGAACGCTGCCTGGCTAATTTAAAATCTTCATAAAAACAAACAATTAACATGGCTCAAGAAAACACGCCTGCTATTTTTGATTATAACTCAACCAGGAATAAACTTATCCTGTCGGAATACGGCCGCAACGTACAAAATATGGTTAAATACATTGTAGCGCTGCCAACCAGGGAAGAACGTAACCGCTATGCACAAGTAGTAATTGACCTGATGGGCTTTTTAAACCCTCATCTGCGCGATGTTGCCGACTTTAAGCATAAACTTTGGGATCACCTGCATATCATCTCTGATTACCAGATAGATGTAGATTCACCATACCCAAAACCTACGCCAGAGGCTGTACACATGAAGCCTAAACCATTAAGGTACCCGCACCAGCGCATAAAATACAAGCATTATGGTAAAACCATTGAGCTGATGATTGAAAAAGCTAAAGCCATTGAGGAGCCTGAACGCAGAAAGCACATGATACAATCGATAGCCAATTTCATGAAAATGGCTTATGTGCAATGGAATAAGGATTCCGTTACAGACGAAACCATCCTGGCTGATTTGGCGGCTATGTCGGGCGGCGAGTTAAAGATTGATGAAAACATCAACCTTAACCGTGTTGAGTACCGTGCAGCTCCGCAAATCAATACCAATAATAACAACCGCGGCCGCAGTAACAACCAAAACAACCGTGGCGGCGGAAGTGGCGGTGGCCGCAGCAATAACAATAACCCGCGTAATAATAACAACCAAAATAACCGTAACCGCAACAACGGCGGGGGCAGCGGGGGCGGCGGCGCAAGAAAATATTAAGCGAACTTTGTTCAAAAGTTTTTGTTAGTAGTTTGTGGTTAATGGTTCATTGTAACAGATTTATTTTAATCTTTGCAATGAGGTATATTAATGGCTATAACCATTTACACATACCCATGAACTAATAAACCAGTGAACTAATAAACTATATGAATAACGCCTTTGAAATAATTGGTGGCAAGCGCTTAAAAGGCGAAATAACGCCGCAGGGTGCAAAAAACGAAGCTTTACAGATACTTTCAGCGGTATTATTAACCAGCGAAAAAGTAACTATCAGCAATATTCCTGACATTAAGGATGTAAATAAACTTATTGAGCTATTGGGAGATATGGGTGTTACTATAGAGCGCCTCGGCCCGGATACCTATAGCTTTGAAGCAAAAAATATAGATCAGGATTTTTTCCTGTCGGATGCATTTAAGTCAAAAGGCGGTGGCTTGCGTGGCTCTATTATGATAGTAGGTCCGCTGCTGGCCCGCTTCGGCAAGGCATCCATACCAAAACCAGGTGGCGATAAAATTGGCCGTCGCAGGCTGGATACCCACTTCCTTGGTTTTGAAAAACTGGGTGCCCGTTTTGATTATAACCCGGAAAATGGCTTTTTCAATGTAGATGCCTCAAACCTAAAAGGCACTTACATGCTGTTGGATGAAGCTTCGGTAACAGGTACAGCCAATATTGTGATGGCTGCCGTTTTAGCCGAAGGTACAACCACCATATACAACGCCGCCTGCGAACCGTATTTACAGCAGCTATGCAAAATGCTTAACCGCATGGGCGCTAAGATCAGCGGTATAGGCTCAAACCTGTTAACCATTGAAGGTGTTAAGGTATTAAGCGGAACAGAACACCGTATGCTGCCTGATATGATTGAGATCGGCTCATTCATTGGCCTTGCTGCCATGACGGGTTCTGAGATCACCATTAAGGATGTAAAATATAAAGAACTGGGCATGATACCCGATGTATTCCGTCGTTTAGGTATTCAACTCGAATTAAGGGGTGATGATATCTATATCCCTGCACAGGATCATTACGAGATTGAGACTTTTATAGATGGCTCTATCATGACTATTGCCGACTCGCCATGGCCGGGCTTTACCCCCGACCTATTGAGCATAGTGCTGGTTGTTGCCATACAGGCTAAGGGTGCAGTTCTTATCCACCAAAAAATGTTCGAGAGCCGCCTGTTCTTTGTAGATAAACTATTGGACATGGGCGCACAGATCATCCTTTGCGACCCGCACCGTGCAACAGTAATCGGCCTGGATCACCAGGTAAAACTACGAGGTATCTCCATGACCTCGCCTGATATTCGCGCGGGTGTATCACTGTTAATTGCGGCGTTATCAGCACAAGGCAAATCAACCATTTACAACATTGAGCAAATTGAGCGCGGCTACCAGCACATCGACGAAAGACTAATAGCACTGGGGGCTGACATAAAGAGAATCTAAGTGAAAGCTTAAAGGTAAAAGTGTTATCACCTCACCTTTAAGCTTTTTCCTTTAAGCTTTCGCCTTTTATCTTTCTTCCTTCATAATCACTATCTTTATTCGACCCAAAATAAATCGATGTACCAAAATCGCAGATCTACCTACGCTGGTTTTATATTGATATTTGTTGCCATAAAAGTTGTGCTGAACCTGTTGGCAATGCCTCATTTTGGGTTTCATCGTGATGAACTTTTATACCTTGCCCTTGGCGACCATTTAGCCTGGGGATATAAAGAAGTCCCTCCTTTTGTAGCAGTTATAGCCCGACTATCTACCATACTTTTTGGCAGTTCTATATTTGCAGCGCGTGTATTCTGCACCATCTTTGCCGGGTTAATCATTTGGTTTACCGGCCTTATCACTGTTGAATTGGGAGGCAAGAAATTCGCCGTAGCGCTGGCCTGCCTGGCCATGATCTTCTCCCCTGCATTTGCCGCATCCGATTACCTGCTGCAACCCGTCATATTCGATCAGTTTTGGTGGGTGCTGGCTGTTTACCTGGTGATAAAATATATTAATAGTTCATCGGTTAAGTACCTGTACTTTTTAGGGATAGCTATTGGCGTTGGCTTGCTCAACAAATATACCATGGGCTTTTTTACCGTAGCCCTTATCATCGGCCTACTGATCACCAAACAACGCCGCATACTATTCAACAAGCATATTTTAGGAGCTATTGCTGTAGCTTTACTCTTGTTTTTACCTAATGCCATATGGCAATTTCAGCATCATTTACCGGTGGTGCATCATATGGCAACCCTGCGCGCCACCCAACTCGATTATATTAAACCAGTCGATTTTATTAGTCAGCAATTATTGGTACATGGTATTGCTGTATTGCTTTGGCTCACGGGTTTATTCTTTTTAATATTCTCGTTTAAGCTTCGTAAATATCAGTTTTTAGCATTTGCCTATTTAGCTATATTCATTTTCCTGCTGGAAATGAGCGGCAAAGTCTATTATATGTTTGGTGCTTATCCTATGCTGTTTGCAGCCGGTGGTTTTGGTTTTGAGCGATGGATAAAAAATTATGCTTTTCGCACCGCGATCATCTGTTTGTTTACACTGCCTAACCTTATATTTTTCCCGATGCTGTTGCCAATACTGCCACTAAATCAAACTATGGCATTCTTTAGGTTTACAGATAAGCATGTTCCTTTTCTGCAATTTACAGTTACCTGGGAAGATCAGAAAAAACATGCCACCACACAGGATTATGCTGACATGTTCGGTTGGGATGAACTAGCGAAAAAAGTTGCTGACACCTATAATTCTCTAACTCCCGATCAGCAAAAACACACGATTATTTGGGCCGACAATTATGGTGAAGCAGGCGCTATGCATCATTATGGAAAGCAATACAATTTACCCGATGTGTACAGCCTGGATAGCAGCTTTACGCTGTGGTCGCCGCCAAGCTTAAACCCTGATTACATTATTTATATTGATGCTGATAATAATGTAACCCGAAGGCTTGCACCGCTTATGCAGAGTTACAAAAAGATCGGTGAAATAGATTATCCGCTCGCCCGTGAAAAAGGCACTGAAATTTATTTATTAACCAAGCCCAACGCTCAGCTTGGGCAAATATATCAGAGTGAGCGCGCTAAAAAACTATCGGAATAGTAAGTTACTGTGCTTATTATAGTGCTTATTCATGGCATCTCTACAAACAAAATTTGCTTATAACAAGTTTATAAACCAAATAAATTTCTATGCGCGGACTCAAAACAATCCTCTTCCTCTTCATATCCAATACATTCATGACTTTTGCCTGGTACGGGCACTTAAAATTCAAAGATTATTCATGGGGTAAAAACCTGGGGTTATTTGCCATTATTCTCATTAGTTGGGGGCTGGCTTTTTTTGAATATACTTTCCAGGTACCCGCCAATCGTGCTGGATACGAAGGTGATGGTGGGCCGTACAACCTTGTCCAGCTAAAAACCATCCAGGAAGCTATTACACTCACCGTATTTATGATCTTCACTACGGTATTCTTCAAAACTGAAAAACTGGCCTGGAACCATTTAGTAGGTTTTGGGTTGATAGTATTGGCGGTGTTTGTGATATTTAAAAAGTGGTAAATTTTAGTAAAAGATCCGCGTCATTGAGAGGTACGAAGCAATCCCTAACTATACAGGGCGGACCTGCTAATCGGGGATTGCTTCGTACCTCGTAATGAGGCGCGTAATAGAACTATCAACTTACTCCTGCAGCGTCAACTCCACAACCGGGATCTCATAACGAGGTTTATTAACGGGCAAAGTAACTGCCAGATCATCAACCCCAAATTGTTTGTACAACAATTCCGAATGATCATTTAAAAGCTGGGCATACTTTATCTTGCCATAATACCCCGGCAGTATCAGTTTACCATTTTGGGGATAATCATACAAATGAACGTACAAGCGGCCCGCGGCTTTGTTATAGGTAAGCTTTGTACCTTCTGGCACTTTATAGCTATCCGGCGCGTAGGTGCAATTGTAAATAGCGTTGCTGTTGGCGTGCATCCAATAAGCTAAGCTATCTAAAGCGCTTGTTGCCCTGTAATCAAATTCACCACGACCGGTTGGGCCAACATTTAATATCAAATTGCCACCATTACTTACCGATGTAATTAGCAGGTCAAGTAATTGCCTGTGGGTTTTCCAGGTGTTCTCATCACGGTAGTAGCCCCAAGAGCCAGAGAAGGTCTGGCAGGTTTCCCATGTTTTGCCCCTGTACGGTGCCAGTTCTTTAGTACTTACCTGTTCAGGTGTTTCAAAATCGGCACCATCTTTATAATCACCCAGATCGAGCCTATTATTAACAATGATACCCGGCTGTAATTTCCTGATCAGTTTTACTAATTCAACAGATCCCCAATCCTTCGCGCCTTTGCCGGTACCTTTTTTCTGATCTTCTTTCCCCCACGACCAATCCAGCCATATCACATCAATCTTACCGTAATTGGTTAGCAGTTCAGTCACCTGGTTTATCATATACTGGCGGTATTTAGCCATATCCCTGCCTTTATTTAAGCGGTCATAGTTGGCCTTGCTGGTATCCTTTTGCGTTAATGGATGTACATTATCCATGGTATAATCCGGGTGATGCCAATCGAGCAGTGAATAATAAAACCCCACCTTTAATCCTTGCGCTCTGAAAGCGTTCACATATTCGCGCACCAAATCGCGCTTGGCTTTGGTATTGGTGGCTTTATAGTTGGTGTATTTAGAATCGAACAAACAAAAGCCCTCATGGTGTTTAGTAGTTAACACGGCATATTTCATACCCGCCGCTTTTGCTTCTTTGGCCCACTTTGTTGGGTCGAACAGATCCGGATCGAACTCATCAAAATACTTTTGGTACTGTTCATCGGTCAGGGCTTCGTTATGCTTAACCCATTCATGCCGGGCAGCACCTGAGTATAAACCAAAGTGGATAAACATCCCGAAACGGGCATCGGTCCACCACTCCATGCGCTGTTTCTTTTGCGCGTCGGTTTCATTACCGATCATTTTTGTTTGCGCAAACAGCGACGGCGATGCTATAAATAGCAACAACATCAATACTTGTAATCTCTTCATAATTATAATTGGTTTTTATCAAACCTATTTAATAAACTTAATAATTTGTTATTCAAATTACGCAAAGGAATAAATGAAATTGGCAGAAAATAAAAAAGGTGTTGGATTCATCGCCCAACACCTTTTTTCAAATCTTCAAATCACAGATTTTCAGCCTTATTAAGCCGATATTGCGTTTATAATATCATACTGCGTAATGATTTCGATCTTGCCATTATCTTCTACCAGTACAGCAATGTTATCCTTATTTATCATAGCTGAGATCCTATCGATAGAAGTATTCAGATCCACAAATGGGAACGGAGCGGTAGTGATGTTTTTTATAGGCTGAGATTTCAGCGATGGGTTTTCCAGTAGCGCGCCTAATATATCGCTCTCGGTTATTTTACCTATCACCATACCTTTTTGAGTAACCGGAATTTGTGATATGTTCAGTGATTTAATGGTATTGATAGCTTCTAAAACAGATTTATCCAGATCAATAGTAATGATCTCTGTACTTTCTTTTTTTGAGATGATATCCTGGGCGGTAAGCTTGCCATCCTTTAAAAATCCGCGGTCGCGCAGCCAGTCGTCATTATACATCTTGCCTAAATAACGTGTGCCATGGTCGGGAAATACCACCACAACCACATCACCTTCTTTAAACATATCCTTCATTTGTATAACCCCGGCAATAGCTGAACCTGTTGAGTTACCGGCGAAAATACCTTCCTTACGGGCGATCTCACGAGTCATTAAGGCAGCATCTTTATCAGATACCTTTTCAAAATGATCTATCAGATCGAAATTAACGTTGGCCGGTAAAAAGTCTTCGCCAATACCTTCGGTGATATATGGGTAGATCTCATTTTTATCAAACTCACCGGTTTCCTTATATTTTTTGAACACTGATCCGTAAGTATCAATACCTAAAACTTTGATATTGGGGTTTTGCTCTTTCAGGTATCTTGCAATGCCTGATATAGTACCACCTGTACCCACACCTGCCACTAAATGTGTGATCTTGCCTTCAGTTTGTTCCCAAATCTCCGGCCCTGTCGACTCATAATGTGCCTGTGAGTTTGATAAGTTATCGTATTGATTCGGTTTCCATGAGTTAGGCACCTCACGCTCTAAACGCGATGAAACAGAATAGTATGAACGTGGGTCTTCCGGCTCTACATTGGTTGGGCAAACAATAACCTCGGCGCCAAAGGCACGCAGGGCATCAAACTTTTCTTTCGATTGTTTATCGGTACTGGTAAAAATACACTTGTAACCTTTTATAACTGCGGCAATGGCCAAACCCATACCTGTATTGCCCGATGTACCTTCAATAATAGTACCGCCGGGTTTAAGCTTACCGCTTTTTTCGGCATCCTCAATCATTTTAAGGGCCATACGATCCTTAATAGAGTTACCGGGGTTACTGGTTTCAATTTTAGCCAAAACCGTGGCCGGGATATCCTTAGTTATTTTGTTTAGTTTAACCATTGGCGTGTTACCAATAGTTTCCAATATATTGTTATACCACATAATATTCTATTGTCTATTAACCCGGTATATTAAGCCGGGATTATTGCTCAAAAATAACTTTCTTGGATGATATATTTTTTATTTATTCATGATTAGTTAGCCAAACTCTCATCTTAACGCGTCATTGCGAGGTACGAAGCAATCCCCAACTATGCAAGTTAGCTTTGCAGGTTTGCTCTGTACAGTTAGGGATTGCTTCGTACCTCGCAATGACGCGCGGAGCATAAACTAAACTCAAAACTTCAAGTGCTTCACCGTTAACCCGTTATTTATCAGCTGCTTTAATGATTCAATACCGATATGCAAATGCGTTTCCACATACTGCTCAGTAACCTTTGAATCGCTTTCACTTGTTTTAACACCTTCAGGTATCATTGGCTGGTCTGATACCAACAATAATGCACCTGTGGGTATCTTATTGGCAAAGCCCGTAACAAATATGGTAGCTGTTTCCATATCGACAGCCATTGCTCTTAGCTCTTTCAGGTATTTTTTAAACACTTTATCATGCTCCCAAACACGGCGGTTGGTGGTGTAGCAGGTGCCTGTCCAGTAGTCACGTGAGAAATCACGGATAGTAGTTGATATAGCCTTCTGTAAGGCGAATGCAGGCAATGCAGGCACCGCGGCAGGCATATAATCATTTGATGTACCCTCGCCTCTAATAGCTGCTATAGGCAATATCAGATCGCCTACGTTTACCCTCTTTTTCAGGCTGCCGCATTTGCCTAAAAATATAACTGCTTTAGGTCTGATAGCCGTCAGCAGGTCCATTACCGTAGCTGCTACCGAACTGCCCATACCAAAGTTGATAATGGTTATTCCGTTGGCAGTAACGCTCTGCATAGGCTTCTCAAGGCCCATAACCGGTGCGTTATCATTCCATTGAGAAAACAGCTGTATGTATTTTGAAAAATTGGTAAGGATAATGTATTTACCAAAATCTTCCAGGTTGCGACCGGTATAACGTGGCAACCAGTTGGCAACTATGGCTTCCTTGGTTTTAAGGCCTGCCCTTACCGGACTTTGAACTTCCTCAACCTCCTTTGCCTGGTTAACGATCTTTTCGTCTTTTTTTATTCCTTTTTCTTCATTCATATTCGTATAATTTAGTCAGTATAAATAACTTAATACCCACTATTTAGCCAATTATAAAAAGCGGGGAAGTCGCCATTCCATTGTGTTTCGTTATGCTTGGCTCCTTTTATAATTACAGTGGGTGTATTTTGCTTGCTTATACCTTTAGTTTGTATAATATCCGCCATTTTCTGCATATCCCCGGTCATGGCATCACTCTCAGCATCGCCGCAAACAAAATAAAAACGGATTTTAACGGGCAATTGCTGTTGTTGCGCATAATTGAATATATCCGGTGCTATCCAAAACGCGGGTGAAAAAATCCCGCCATTGCCAAATACATCAGGGTATTTCAGTACGGCGTACATAGATATCAATCCTCCCATCGAGCTGCCTGCAATAGTGGTATGCCGGGCATCCTTTTTAGTGCGATAATTTTTATCGATATAAGGTTTTAATGTCTTCACCAAAAACTCCACATAATCAACACCCCTGCCTTTACCGTAGTTAGAATCATATGGGTCATATTCTGTAATACGATAATCACCGCCATGGTCTATCCCTACAATAATACATTGCTGCGCAGCGGGCATTTTATCCATGAGCTCATCAATCCCCCACTCACCATAGCCGGAGGTATATTCATCAAAAAGGTTTTGCCCATCGTGCATATATATAACCGGGTATTTTTTGTTTGATGAGGCATAATCCGCAGGCAGGTAGATCCATACTCTGCGTTGCCTGCCTAACTGGGGCATATCAAATTTTTCGTTGATGATATGGACATTGGCACTGGCAGTATGCTTTTTTTCAACAGCGCCATAATTATCTTTCCAGTCAGCAATAGTTAATGTTATCGTAGTATCATGTACAATACTAATGCTGCGGTTATCTATATCCTTACCGCCAGTATTGCACTCCACTGTACCCCAGGTGCCTCTGGTTGCCTTAAAATTGTAATTGCCTTTGGGGATATTTCTCACAAGCTGGTATTCGCCTGATTGATCTGCCTGTAATTGCCATTCTTTAGTTGCAGGGCTCCAGCCATTAAAATCTCCAGCTAAAAAAATAGTTTTTTCAGCTGTTTTAGATGTGGGGATCTTATCTGTTTTAAACGTAACTGTAACCTGTGCAAATATTAATGTTTTGCAAAACAACAGAAATACGATTATAGCCAGTTTTTTTATCATTTATAAGTTTACAAAAAAGCCCCGATAAACGGGGCCTTTATATTTTCGATAGCTTATCTATCCTTTATGTCAACATAATCCCGATTAGTTGCACCGGTATAAATCTGGCGCGGGCGACCGATTGGCTCCTTGTGAACCTTCATCTCTTTCCACTGCGCTATCCATCCCGGTAAACGACCCAGGGCAAACAATACCGTAAACATATCAGTTGGGAAACCTAATGCGCGGTAAATAATACCTGAGTAAAAGTCAACGTTAGGGTATAATTTACGTTCGATAAAATAAGGATCTTTCAATGCTACTTCTTCCAGCTTTTTAGCTATTTCAAGTACTTCATCATCAATACCTAATTTCTCTAATATATCGTCACAAGCCTTTTTAATGATCTTGGCGCGTGGGTCAAAGTTTTTATAAACCCTGTGGCCAAAGCCCATTAAACGGAACGGATCATTCTTATCTTTTGCTTTCGCGATCCATTTGTCGGTATCGCCGCCATCTTCCTGTATCTTTTGCAGCATCTCGATAACCTCCTGGTTAGCGCCGCCATGCAGCGGGCCCCAAAGTGCCGATATACCTGCAGATACTGATGCATAAATATTTGATGCCGATGAACCTACTATACGCACAGTTGATGTTGAGCAATTCTGCTCGTGATCGGCATGCAGTATTAATAAGGTGTTCATGGCGCTAACAACTACCGGGTCTATCTCCACAACCTCAGTACGCTGCCCGAAGGTCATGTTCAGGAAGTTGGTTACATAGTCGTATTTATTTTGCGGGTAGATGTATGGATGCCCTAATGATTTTTTATAGATCCATGATACTATGGTCGGCATTTTAGCCAGCACCTTGATGATGCTTAAATTAAGCTCTTCGGCAGTCTGGTTTGGCTTTAATGATTCAGGGTAGAAAGCCGACAGTGAAGATACCAGTGAAGAAAGCTGACCCATTGGGTGAGATTTTGACGGGAAACCATCAAAAAACTTCTTCATATCCTCATGTACTAAGGTATGGTGACTTAAATCAAAGTTGAATTTAGTGATCTGTTCTTCGGTTGGCAATTCGCCATAGATGAGTAAATAAGCTACCTCAATAAATGATGATTTTGCGGCCAGTTGCTCAATTGGATAACCCCTGTATTTAAGTATCCCCAGTTCGCCATCTAAAAATGTGATAGCGCTTTGCGTGGCGCCAGTGTTTTTATAACCGATGTCTAAAGTTACGTAACCTGTTTGATCTCTTAGTTTTGATATATCAATGGCCTTCTCACCTTCCGAACCTTCAATAACAGGAAGTTCGTAAGTTTTATCGCCAATTATTAATTGAGCTATTTCTGACATAGAATATTTGTATTTGCAACAAATGTAGTAAATCTACCTTATTATTAGCCGGATTTTACCGCTGTTAATTGTAAAAATTTAACTCCATCTGACATTATCACCCGCTATTTTATCAATTTGTTAATTCAACAACAAAACTGCGTTAAATTATAACCGTTGATAATAGCAATCGATAACAGATATTAAACCAATCTGAGATAAGCAGACAGAAAATTTAAAATTTAATTTGACCGGATAGCCTCAACCGGGTTAAGTCGTGAGGCCGAATAAGCCGGGATAATACCGGATATGATGCCAATACCTATCGAAATACTCATCCCCCTGATAATATTGCTCGCGCCAAGCACCACCTTTACATCAAACATACCCTTTATGGCCAGTGTGCCGAGGAAGACGAACGATAAACCTATTATCCCCCCTACCAGGCAAAGGATAACCGACTCGATCATGAACTGCAACAATATAAAGTAGTTTTTGGCGCCTAATGATTTTTGGATACCTATAATATTGGTACGTTCTTTTACCGATACGAACATTATATTGGCAATACCAAAGCCACCTACCAATACCGAAAAGCCACCTATAATTATACCACCAATATCAAGCACGCTAAACACTTTTGAAAGCTGATCGGAAAGCATGGTTGTTTTATTGAGCGAGAAGTTATCATCAGCATCAGGCTTTAACCGCCTTATAGAACGCATGAGCATGTGCAATTCACTTTCCAGTTCCTCATCACTTACACCATCCTTACCACGCACAACAATTTGTGGCTGGTAATTTTCACTTTGCACATCTATAACATCTTTAGCAAAGTTTATCGGTATCAGCACATTCTTGTCGTCGCTGTTACCCAGCATATCGTCGCCTTCTTTTGAGAATACACCAATAATGTTTACATAGCGGCCCATTACTTTCAATTGTTTACCAACAGCTGTACCATCGGGGAAAAGGTGCTGCGCTATATCAAAGCCAATAACTGCCACTGGCGCGCCGGTTTTTGATTCTATATCGGTAAAATACCGTCCTTGCGACAAATCGAAATTCCAAACCTTGTCATGATCCTGCATTACGGCATTAATGTAAGTACCTTCAATTGTATTGCTTTTGTATTTTATGGTACGGCTGCTAAAAGCTATTTCATACGATATGCCGAAAGCCAGGGTGCTGCGTTTTTGCAGCTGATCAAACTCGCGCAGGGTTGGTACCGGCCTTTGCATATATTTCCACCATGGGAAATCGCCGTCAAATATCCATGGCCATTTTTGTATATATATACTGTTGCTCCCTAATTTATTTACGCTTTCCTGCAGGTTATTCCGCAAAGTATCAACCGCCGACCGTACTGTAATAATTGTAAAAATACCGATAGTTACTCCCAGCAATGAAAGCATGGTGCGCAGCTTGTTCTGCCGTAAAGCATCATAAGCAAACAAAAAGCTTTCCCTAAAAAGTTTTAAAAATATCATATCGTTAATTTATTACACCGGTGATAGCCTGATTATTGGAGCTGCTATAGTTTAGACGATAACACTACACTTAAGTTACAGTATTATTTTAATTAAGTATATTTAATAATTACATTAGGCGTAAACTTAAAACAATATCCGTAACCAATTGTAAAATAATCGGCGCGATTATAAGGTGGCAGCATACCTCCTTAAAATAATTAATGGAATAAGCAAAAAAAACCTTACATTTGCGCCCTGAAAAATTCATATATACAAGCATGAAATTATCGCAATTCAAATTCAATTTACCTGATTCATTAATAGCTAACACGCCTGCCCTGGCACGTGACGAAGCCCGTTTAATGGTCTTGCACAAGGATTCAGGTAAAATTGAGCATAAAATATTTAAGGATATATTAGATTATTATGATGATCAGGATGTAATGATCCTTAATAATACAAAGGTATTCCCGGCCCGTATGTACGGCAATAAAGAAAAGACCGGCGCTACTATTGAAGTTTTTTTACTTCGCGAATTAAACAAAGAATTACGCCTTTGGGATGTATTGGTTGACCCTGCCCGTAAAATACGCGTTGGCAACAAATTATATTTTGGCGATGACGATTTGTTAATTGCCGAAGTTGTTGACAACACTACCTCACGTGGCCGTACCATCCGCTTTTTGTTTGATGGTACCGACGAGGAGTTCCGCCGCAATGTGGAGATCCTGGGCGAAACACCACTGCCAAAATACATTAAACGTAAGGCTACTGCCGAAGATAAAGAGCGTTACCAAACCATTTTCGCTAAGCACGAAGGCGCTGTTGCAGCACCAACTGCAGGCTTACACTTTAGCCGCGAGCTGATGAAACGCCTTGAACTTAAAGGTATCGAGTTTGCTGAAGTTACCCTGCACGTAGGTTTAGGCACTTTCCGCCCGGTTGAGGTTGAGGATCTGACCAAACACAAAATGGATTCCGAGCAATTCATCATCGAGCAAAAACAAGCCGATATTGTAAACAGGGGTATTGAAAGAAAGAAACGGATTTGCGCTGTTGGTACCACATCAATGCGTACTATCGAATCAGCAGTATCGGCCAATAAAACTTTAAAGGCTGCTAACGACTGGACCAGCAAATTCATTTTCCCTCCATACGATTTCAGCATTGCTAACTCTATGGTAACTAACTTCCACACACCTGAGTCAACTTTACTGATGATGATATGCGCGTTTGGTGGTTATGAGAACGTAATGAACGCTTATGAAGTTGCGGTAAAAGAAAAATATCGTTTCTACAGCTACGGCGACGCTATGCTGATAATCTAATTTAGATTTGAGATATTAGACATGAGATTTGAGACTATCCTCAAATCTCATTTTTTTTATACGATTTTTACAGATGCAAATGGATCTCACATCTCATATCTCACATCTAACATCTAAAAATTACGCCATCATAGTTGCTGGTGGCTCGGGCACGCGCATGGGTTCGGCAATTCCTAAACAATTTCTATTATTGAATGGCAAGCCGGTTTTAATGCATACCATTGAGGCATTTCATAATTGCGTAGCACAACCCCATATCCTATTAGTTTTACATGCTGATTTTCATACCTACTGGCATCAGCTATGTGCCGATCATAATTTCACCATCCCCCATCAATTAATAAAAGGCGGCGAAACCCGCTTCCACTCCGTTAAAAATGGACTGGACACTATAAATTATGATACTGATGCTGTAGTAGCCGTACAGGATGCCGTAAGACCATTGACAGACAAGGAGATCATTGACGCTTCGTTCACTTACGCTTTTGAACATGGCAACGCCATTGCAGCCGTAAAAAGCCGCGACTCTATCCGTCAGCTGCAGAACGGTCATTCAGTTAGTTTGTTACGCGACGATATCTACTTGATCCAAACACCGCAAACATTCGGTCTGGAGCAGCTCAAAAAAGCATATGAGCATGGCTATGATGCTATCTTTACAGATGATGCCAGCGTTGTTGAGCGATCGGGCATAGCTATCAATTTAATAGAGGGCAATTATAAAAATATCAAGATCACCTTCCCCGAGGACATTGCCATTGCAGAGGCCATATTAAACAAAAAGCCATCTGCCTGAAAAAGACAAATGGCTTAAATAAATTATTGATAATTAAGAGCTACGCCCGCCTGATCAAACCCAAAAGTAAAGCAATAATTGCTATTACCAACAGCACGTGTATTAAACCCGTTGCTGAATAAAGAAACACTCCTAATGCCCATCCTATTATCAGGATAACGGCAATGATATACAATAGACCTCTCATTTTGTTAAAGTTTTAGTTGATGAATATATTTTTATCAATAACTAAAATCATTCCAAAATGTTCTCAAATAAAAAAACCCTGTGTTGTACAGGGCTCTTTATTTCGGGTTGCTTCAATTAATATTCGTCCTCATTAAAAAAGAAGTCGTCTTTAGTCGGATAATCCGGCCAGATCTCTTCTATATTTTCATAAGGTTCACCATCATCTTCCAATGCCTGTAGGTTTTCTATAACCTCAACAGGTGCGCCGGAACGAATGGCATAATCAATTAATTCATCTTTTGTTGCGGGCCATGGTGCATCTTCAAGGTGAGATGCTAGTTCAAGTGTCCAGTACATATCTTATTTTTATAATAATTTTTTACTAAATTACTTTTTCGCAAAAGTATAATATTTTTAAATGGATTATCAATATTTTTTTTCTATTTTTTTAAATCCTTGGAATCCATTCATTTTCAGGTATTTTATGTTCACTACCTATCTTACGTGCGAGTACAAACAGGTAATCACTTAGTCGGTTAAGATAAATACTTACCTTATCATCAACCGTACTTTCCTCTGCAAGGTGCACGGTGATCCTTTCAGCCCTGCGGCATACACATCGTGCAATATGGCAAAAGGAAATGGTATTACTGCCACCCGGCAAAATAAAATGTTTTAACTGTGGCAATTGCGCATCCATGCTATCCATTTCCTTTTCCAGCAACTCAATATCCGCCAGGTGCAGGTCAGGAATAACCATTCTTGATTTTTCAGGATCAGCCGCCAATGACGACCCAATGGTGAACAATCTGTCCTGAATATGCTTCAGTATTTCCTTATCATGTATGCTTATATCCTGGTCGCGAATGAGCCCTATGTACGAGTTAAGTTCATCAACCGTGCCATAACTCTCAATACGCAGGTGATGTTTGGGTACACGCGTACCTCCTATTAATGAGGTAAAACCCTTATCACCAGTTTTAGTATAAATTTTCATTTTGCTGATCGCTTTTCCTTCTTATTATCACTTCGACCATAGAGAGAAATCTTCTTAAATATGCAATGCAACAATGCAGGTCGAAGAAGTTTTCTCACTATAGTTCGGGATGACAAATATGGATTTATCATTTTTTATAAAAATACATTTTAAAATGTTTTAATTAAACTTGTTGAAAGTTAAACTGTCAATCAATATATCTGTTATACAATAATGAGATCAGTCCTATTATCAACGAAATTTATCTGCATTTTATTAGTTACCATTGCTTTACTAAGCTTTAATTGCGGCAACGCAAGCAGTAATAATGCATCAGGCAATAATCCGCCCGCTGTAAAAAAAGTAAGTATAGCCAGCATTTTAAGCGAGCAACAGTTCAATGACCTTTTCCCGATGCACGATAAGTTTTATAGTTATAAAGCATTTATAAAAGCAGTTGATGAACTGGGGCAGGTAAAATTACAAGTAAGCAAGCGCTCAACCTGGATATACCAATTTATACGCACCGATAAAACTACAGGCAAAGCCACCACTATTCGCCAGGATGCTGATTGGAACCAGGCCTGGGCAAAAGCTAAACCCGATTCAGTTTATATAGTTGATTATGGCAACTTCTGTACAGCTTCAGACGCGCAAACCAATAAAAAAGAACTGGCAGCTTTTTTCGCGGAAATATCGCACGAAACCCGCCACGGCGAGGATGGAAAATACAACGATGGCCTGATGTTTATCCATGAATATGATACCACACAGGCGTACACTGCCGACAATGATATGTATCCAGCTGTTAAAGGCAAAAAATATTATGGTCGCGGGCCAATGCAAATAAGCTATAACGGCAATTATGGCTATGCCTCTGATTGTATTTTTGGCGATAAGAAAGTACTGCTGAACAACCCGGAGCTGGTTGAGAAAGACCCGGTTGTAGCCTTTAAAACCGCCATTTATTTTTGGATGACGCCGCAGCCGCCAAAACCATCGGCACATGATGTAATGACCGGAAAATGGCAGCCCAGCACCGCTGATAAAGCTAAAGGCCGCACACCGGGCTTCGGCATGACCATTAATATTATAAACGGGCAAATTGAATGCAATAAGGGCGATAATATGAGCAGCATGAACGACCGCATTGGCTTTTACCAGCACTTTTTAAAGAAACTGGGAGTGAGTGATCCGAATTGCGCTTGCAGTTGCGGGAATATGAAACCGTATGCACCCTAAGCCCCCTGAAGGGGGAACATTACTGGCTTCAGTCTGTGAACTGAAGCCTACAGATTATGAAAGTTTATAACTTCCATGATGGTTATTCCAAATAATAATGCCTGATCCTGTTCAAGCCCTCATCCAACTCATAAACCAGCGGTACACCGGTTGGCAAATCGAGCTGGGTAACTTCCTCATCGCTCAGATTATCTATATATTTTATCAGCGCCCGCAAGCTGTTGCCATGCCCGCATACGATCACTTTTTGATTTTTGCGGATGGAGTCAACAATACTTTCATTCCAAAATGGCAGCACCCTATCCATGGTAACGCTCAGGTTTTCGGTTAGTGGCAGTTCGCGCTCTGTTAAGTTTTTATAACGGATATCATGGCCGGGATAACGGGGATCTTCCTTAGTTATAGCAGGCGGAAATGCATTAGGATCTCTCCTCCATTTTTGAACTTGCTCCGCACCGTATTGGGCTGTCGTTTCATCCTTATTTAAACCCTGCAAAGCGCCATAAAAACGTTCATTCAACCGCCACGATTTTTGCACCGGGATCCAAAGGTGATCCAGTTCTTCCAATAAAATATGCAGCGTTTTTATTGATCGTTTTAGTAACGATGTAAAGCCTTCATCAAAATTATAGCCATGCTTTAGCAGCAGTTGCCCGGCCCTTTTGGCCTGCTCCATGCCTTCGGGCGATAAGTCAACATCCGTCCACCCGGTGAAGCGGTTTTCCTGGTTCCAAACACTTTCGCCGTGGCGTATCAATACGAGTTTTTGCATTGCTATTGTTTAACGCTAATTTACTATATCGGTTTGTAAAAAAATTTGCTAAATAGATTTAAACCCATAAATTGCAGATATAAACCCAATTAAAACCTCTTAACATCATGATTCCAACTGTACAGGCACCTGTTACCGTAAAGGATAACATTGCCAATCCTGCGCCACTGGGCCTTTGCGCCTTTGGTATGACCACCGTATTACTAAACTTTAAAAACGCCGGCTTTATCGAGATCAACTCCATGATACTGGCTATGGGTATTTTTTATGGCGGATTGGCACAAGTAATAGCCGGTATAATCGAGGCTAAAAAGAATAACACCTTCGGTTTAACCGCCTTCACCTCTTATGGCTTCTTTTGGCTATCGCTGGTAGGGCTGATAGTTATACCGTCATTCGGTTGGATCCCAAAACCATCTGAAGCTGCCATGAGCGCGTTCCTGGGCATGTGGGGATTGTTTACATTTCTGATGTTTTTTGGCACCCTGAAACTAAACCGCGCATTACAATTTGTTTTTGGCTCGCTAACTATACTGTTTATTTTATTAGCTATAAGCGATGGCACAGGCAATAAAGGCTTAGGGCAGATTGCAGGTTATGAAGGGATCATCTGTGGTGCATCAGCTATATATACCGGTATTGCTAATTTACTAAATGAACTTTATGGAAAAACTGTATTGCCGATAGGCACTGTACAATCATAAATTATTAGCTTTGCAGCTTGAAAGATTTTAAAAAATATTACGTTCTTCCGGCGGCTCCCGAAGAAATTTATACCGCGCTAACCAATCCACTAACCATTGAGCTATGGACAGGCGAACCTGCGGAAATGACAACCGAACCCGGTTCTGAATTCTCCATGTGGGATGGCAGCATTGTGGGCAAGAATATTGAGTTTGAAGAGAACAAAAAGATAGTGCAGCAATGGTATTTTGATGGCCACGAAGCTGAATCCATCGTTACCATAAAATTGCACCCGGATAAAAACGGCACATCAGCAGAGTTAAGGCATACCAATATACCCGAAAGCGATTATGAAGATATGATTGAAGGTTGGAACGATGCTTACTTTGGTTCGCTGTTTGAGTTTTTCAGTTTGTAATCAAAATTCTTATAAAAAACGAAAAGCCGCTCAATTGAGCGGCTTTTCGTTTTTTATAAGAATCCAGCTATTAATAGATACTGAATTCAACACGGCGGTTTATTTGACGGCCGGCATCAGTTTTATTAGTAGTTATAGGGTTTGCTTTACCAAAACCATCAGCTTGTATTTTTGATGCATCAGCACCTTGTTGTGCAAGGTATGTTTTAACAGCTTCTGCACGTTCTTTTGATAATTTTAAGTTAGCCGCAACTGAACCTACGTTATCAGTATAACCTGCAAGTTTCAGGTTAAAACCTTTAGCAACTAAAAGTTGTGCTAATTTATTCAAGCTTTCGTTTGAATGTTCACGTATAGTTGATTTACCAAAATCAAACTCAAGATTTTTTACAGCCTGGTTTACAACTTCTTTATCCTGTTGCGTTACATAAACCTTAACTTCTGGTTTCTTTAATGGGCAACCAGAACCATCAACAGGGGTACCTGCAGGTGTGTTAGGGCATTTGTCATAAACATCAGGTACACCATCACCATCAGAGTCAATTGTTAACTTAGCTAAGTTAGCATTGGTAGTGTTCAAGTCGCTTCTTAACTGTTGGTTTGCAGCTTGCTGTTGGTTTACTTGTATTTGTAGTCGTTGTTCATCCATTAAATATTCTGTACGCATTGATGCTACCGGGTTGTGTGTAGCTAACTGTGGTTTTTTGCTGCTTCCAAGGGCAAATTCCAAACCGATGTGTCCGTAACCGAACCTGTCGTTTGTTGATCCTTGTACGCTGCCATCAAAATCATCAGCATTAACAAAATTAACCTGGTAACCTAAATCGATGTTTACACCGCTCGCCACGTTAAATTTCAAACCTGCGCCTACCGGGATAAAGAAGTCATGTTGTTTACCTTCGTTATTCGGGCCACTTGCAGTTGTTAAGGTTGGTGTGTAAGCAATATAACCACCACCCACTGTTAAGTAAGGCTGTATAGACCCTTGTTCGTGCCTCCAGCTAATGTTGGCTAAAGTAAAGTTAGCAGCCAAATCAACCGAATAGTTTATTTTAGTGTTAAAGCTGGTATAAGTTCCATTCACCTGATCGGCTGGTGTAACCGCGCCTGCAACTTTACCGGCAAGGAAATCGGCTTGTAAACCGAATGACGGTAAGATTTGATCTTTAATATAACCACCGTACCCTATTTGATTATGCGGCGACTGAAAATCTTGTTTTTTAACTCCGAAAATAGTGTATGGGGTAAGTACACCACCATTAATACCGATTGACCACGTGCGGAACGCGCTGCCATCTGAAAATGGTTTTACATAATTTTTTGTCGAAATACTATCAGGAGTTTGGGCGAATAATGTGCCACCTACCATCATTCCTGTAAGTAGTAGAGAGGCCTTTTTTAAATTTGATTTCATAATAATGTATTTAAGTAAGTTCTGTCTTTATGATTTTAATCGGACATAACTTCTCCCTCATGGGCAACATTAATGCCATCAAATACTTTTAGTCATGGTTTACAATGTTAAATAATTGTTGATTTTTACAGATAAAACACTGACAGGCAACAGGTACAGCATGATATAAAAGTGCTTGTAAATATATATTTAGTGATTAAAAATTGCAGAGTTTGGCAAGTGTTGATGTGGATTTAAAACCATACACTTTTGTACCTTAATTGCTAATTTCATCAAAATTTCATAATAAAATTATGATTTTGATAAATTACAAGCCAAATACATAATAGAGCCTATAGCTCTATTATGTATTTGTAAATCAGCAATAAAATATTGGATGTTATTTAAAAATTCATGCAGCCGGGTGCACAAACACCTTGTATTTAATTTCAGCACCGGCTTTTTCTAAAGTAGCAGCAACCGAGCAGTATTTATCCACTGATAGTTCGACAGCTTTCTGGGCTTTATCTGGGTCGATATTACCATAAAGGTGAAACTCAATATCAATATTGCTCCACAAAGAAGGCTCTTTGCCAGCTTCGCGATCGCCATTGATGATCATTTTATAATCTTTTACTTCCTGGCGCTGTTTTTTAAGTATGCCGATCACATCAATAGCCGAGCAGCCGCCTAAACCCATTAACAGCATTTGCATTGGGCGTACGCCAAAATCAAGGCCGCCGCTTTGCGGGTTACTGTCCATTTTAACCGAGTGTCCGTTTTCATCTGTAGCTACAAAGCCGTAATCGCCGTTAACGCGCGCAAGTTCTATTTTAGGCATAACAAATATTAATAATAAGCTAAGTTAGCTATTTGTATGATTATAGCATGGGCTTTAGGCCTGCTCTATGTTTTTTTTGGGTAAAGATGATATTATTCTGAAAATCAACGGTCCTTAACCGGGATAACCAATTTTAAACCCGACCATACCTCATCAACCGCGCAGACTTTAATATCTACCAGGCCTACTTCTAAGGCATAGTTCCTGATGATATCCTCTGTGATATCAGTAATAACTTTTGATGCCTTCTTGGGCCACGATACCCATATCATGCCGTCGGGTTTAAGCTGTTGTTTTAGTAATGGCAGGTTAGCCAGGTATTCATCTTTTAGCTGGGTAAAGAAATGTATAAAGTCTCTTTTAAAGTTCTTGTCCTTATCGGCGAATGTGAGGTTGGCAGGCAGATCGGTAAACAATTCAAAATAATAATCAGGCGCATTAACCAGGCTGATATTAAAGCCGGGCTTGATGCCTAATTTTTTTGCCAGTGGGGTGCTTGAGTAGCCTGCCATGATGGTAATATTTATCTAAAATTATGAAAAAATATTGCGCTCGTCTGCGACGAGTGCTCAAACTGGGTTAGCGTTTGTAACGCGAATGGCGATGCGATAGCCAAAACATGTTAAGCACTCGTCGCAGACGAGCGCAATATTATTAAAAAACAAAAAAGGCCTTTAAATTAATTTAAAGGCCTTCAATATTAAATAAATCATCAATTCAAACTTAGTTCCCCAGTTCCGACATAAATTTTATGCGCATCAACTGAACTTCTTCGCGGGTGTAATCATCGCTGCCCAGTTCAACTAACGCATCATCAATGGAATCGATCTCAGCGGCGCGGAAGTAATCAAATACTTCTTCCTGCTTATCTTCATCAATTACCTCGTCAATGTAGTAATTGAGGTTAAGTTTGGTACCGGAGTTTACTATGGTCTCAATCTCTTTTAGTATCTCTTCGTAGCTCAACCCTTTTGAAGCTGCAATGTCTTCCAGGTTCAAGTGCCTGTCGATATTCTGGATAATGTAAACCTTAAGCGCTGATTTATTAGCGGCGCTCTTGATCACCATATCAATAGGGCGATCTATATCATTATCCTCAACATATTTCTTAATCAGATCAACAAACGGGGCACCAAATTTCAGCGCCTTGCCTGCTCCAACACCTGAGATCTGTTTCAACTCTTCGGTATTGATAGGGTAATGCGTGCACATCTCTTCTAAAGATGGGTCCTGGAAGATAACGAATGGCGGTAAACCCTTTTGCTTGGCCAGCTTTTTACGCAGATCTTTCAGCATTTGCAGCAGCTCTGTATCCAAAGCACCACCGCCCTGTTTTGGCCCGTCTTCTGAATCATCATCATCCGCGACCTCAATAGGCGTGTTTAATACAAAACGAATGCTGTACGGGTTATCCAAAAATGCATGACCGGTACGGGTTAAGCGTAGCAGGCCATACTGGTCAATATCTTTTGACAGGAAGTTATCCAGCAAAGCCTGCCTTAATAACGAGTTCCATAGGTTTTCACCATCAGCCTTGCCCGATCCGAACGCATCTATCAAATGGTGACCATAATTGTGCACCTGCGGGTTATCCTGCCCCATCAAAACACTGATGATGTGGTGATCATCGAATTTCTCACCTATCTGCTTAATCAGGCTCAATGCCCTGTGCAGTTGCTCTTCACCATCAAAATGTTCTTTATGGGTGCTGCAATTATCGCACATGCAGTTACAACCTGCTTCGTTAAAATTCTCGCCAAAATAGTGCAGTAATTGCTTGCGGCGACATACTGATGACTCGGCGTAATCAATAACTTCCTTTAATATCTGGGTACCGATTTCACGTTCCGAAACCGGCTTATCTTTCATGAATTTTTGCAGCTTATCAATATCCTTTTGCGAATAGAAAGCTACACAAACACCCTCGCCCCCATCACGACCGGAACGGCCGGTTTCCTGGTAATAACCTTCCATGCTTTTGGGCACATCGTGGTGTATTACGTAACGCACATCGGGCTTATCAATGCCCATACCAAAGGCTATGGTTGCAACAATTACATCCACATCCTCCATCAGGAATTTATCCTGCGTATCGGCCCTTACTTTTGGATCCAAACCGGCATGGTACGGCAATGCTTTAACGCCGTTAAGGCTCAGCACTTCGGCAACTTCCTCAACCTTTTTACGGCTAAGGCAATAAATAATACCTGATTTACCTTGATTTTGCTTAACAAACTTAACTATCTCCTTAATTACGTTACGCTTTGCACGTACTTCGTAAAATAGGTTGGCACGGTTAAACGATGATTTGTAAATAGTGGCGTTGTTCATTTGCAGGTTCTTTTGAATATCCTGCTGAACTTTTGGGGTAGCGGTTGCTGTTAAAGCGATGATAGGTATATTATCACCGATATTGCTGATAACCTGCCTTATTTTACGGTATTCAGGGCGAAAATCATGCCCCCACTCTGATATACAGTGCGCCTCATCAACAGCCACGAATGACACATGGTTAAGGCGTAAAAAATCAATATTTTCCTGTTTGGTTAATGATTCCGGTGCAACGTATAACAATTTGGTAACACCACTTAAAACATCCTCTTTAACCCTGGCAATATCGGCCTTGGTTAATGACGAATTTAAAAAATGCGCTATGCTGTCTGATCCGCCGAATGCTCTTAACTGATCAACCTGGTTCTTCATTAATGCAATTAATGGCGAGATCACAATCGCTGTTCCTTCACTCATTAACGCGGGCAGTTGATAACACATGGATTTTCCGCCACCTGTAGGCATTATCACAAATGTATCGTTCCCCGCTAAAATATTAGTTATAATCGCTTCCTGTTCCCCTTTAAAGTTATCAAACCCAAAAAAGTTCTGGAGATTATCAAAAAGCGACTTCTTGGTCTCTATCATCTACTTATCAATTTCTTAGAATAAAATTAAAAATAACATTTTTTTATCAATTAACGATGAGTTTACTTTAAAATTTTAGATAAAAATGATAAAACTCAAAAAACATTTTAAGCAATTATTTATTTAAAAGAGTGGCAGATTCAACTTTTAATCCATTTTATTTTATTTAATATTTATTTTACAAAATATTGTTCAAATTTGCCACCACTTTAGCAATTAAAATTCTCTACTACATATGAATAAAAATTATTATGCCATAATTATGGCTGGGGGTATTGGAAGCCGTTTTTGGCCAATCAGCAGAACATCTCACCCAAAACAATTTATTGACATATTGGGCACCGGTAAAACCTTAATACAGAATACGTATGATCGTTTCTTAAAAATTTGCCCCAAAGAAAATATTTATGTAGTTACCAACGAAACCTACACCAACCTTGTAAAAAGCCAGTTGCCCGATATGGCAGACAACCAGATATTAACTGAGCCGGTAATGCGCAATACAGCCCCGTGCATAGCCTATGGTTGTTTTAAAATTGAAAGTCTTAACCCCGATGCTGCCATAGTAGTTGCACCTTCAGACCATTTAATTTTAGATGAACCGGCGTTTATAAGCACTATTGAAAAAGCATTAGAGGCAGCAACCGGGCACGATTACCTGATAACGCTGGGTATAAAACCATCAAGGCCCGATACCGGTTACGGATACATACAATACACTGATAAAACCATTAATAACGATTTTCATAAAGTAAAAACCTTTACCGAAAAGCCAACTCTTGAAATAGCCAAAACCTTTTTACAAAGCGGTGATTTTTTATGGAACGCGGGCATATTTGTATGGTCGGCCAAATCTATTGTTAAAGCGTTTGGCCAGTATTTGCCTGATATGAATGAAATCTTTGTTGAAGCGCGAACATTTTACAATGGCGAGAATGAGAAAAAACATATCCATACTGCTTACCAACAATGCACCAATATATCTATCGACTACGGCATTATGGAAAAAGCTGATAACGTGTACGTTTTACCATCAGAATTTGGCTGGAGCGACCTGGGTACCTGGGCATCCATTTATGAACTCGCCGATAAGGATTACGTAGGTAACGCAGTTATTCCGGCCGAAAAAGTGATCATGTACGATTCATCAAACTGCATGGTTAATGTTCCCGGCGAAAAACTGGTGATATTACAGGGCCTGCACGATTATATTGTTGTAGAATCAAACAACACCCTGTTGATCTGCCCCCGCGATCAGGAGCAAAATATTAAACAGGTAGTGGCCGATGTGAAACAGAAGTTTGGAACAAAGTATATTTGAGGTTAGTGATTAGAGGTTGGAGATTAGCGATTAGTTAAAGCCTAACTAATCACTAATCTCTGATCACTACTTAACTAACCCACGCTGCCTTATCGCCTCATATAAAATTACGCCGGTTGATACCGACACATTCAGCGATTCAATCTCGCCAAACATAGGGATCTTAGCCAGGTGATCGGAAATTCTAATGATCTCGTTACGAATGCCGTCTTCCTCCGACCCCATAATAATGGCAGTGGGTGAAGTATAATCGGGATTATAAATATCGTCCTGAGTTTTCTCGGTACAACATACCAGTTGCAGGCCTGATTCCTGTAAAAATTTTACCGTTTGCATAAAGTTATCATGCCTGCAAACAGGGATCTTATATAAAGCTCCTGCCGACGTTTTTATTGCGTCAGGATTGATCTGCGCCGAACCTTTCGCCGGTATAACAATGGCATGTACACCAGCACATTCCGCAGTGCGGGCAATAGCGCCCATGTTGCGTACATCGGTAATGGCATCAAGCACCAGAATTAAAGGCACCTCCCCTTTCTCAAATACCTGTGGTATAATATCTTCAATCTTTTGATAAATGATTGGCGAAATAAAGGCAACCACCCCCTGGTGGTTTTTCATGGTAAGGCGGTTCAGCTTTTCAACCGGTACCTGCTGGGGTGTAATATTATACTCAATGGTAAGTTCCCTTAACTCATTTAGCAGGCTGCCTCCAATACCTCTTTGTATGTACAAAGCCTCAATTTCCTTACCCGAACGGATAGCCTCAACAACCGCGCGGATACCAAAAACCATCTGGTTGCTCTCGCGTACAGGCCTCGAATTAAATGTCATTTCTTTTTTAGATTTGAGATGGGAGATATCAGACAGGAGTCAAAAATATCCACTATTTTTTCACATCCTGAATCCTGCATTTCCCATCTGTTTAACCCCCAAAAGTAGCTATATTAATTGATTAAGCACTTATTGAACTATCCAGCCATTTTGGTTTTTTTTATTTAATTAACATTCTGTATCTTTATTCACATGGTTTTAAGTAATTGACAATCAAAGCCCCGTGCAACACATTAACACTTTATTAACAATCCGCTGTTTATAAAAGTGTTTTTACTAACAAGCTTTGTTAATTACCAATGCTCAAATTTATGTAGTTGTTAATGACGACTATTACTCACGAAAACAGATATTAACTTCTTAAAAAAACAATACCTATAACATTTTACATATTTTTGTTGTCCAATGATTTTTGAGAACGATAAACCTAATTACAATCAGAACACCGGCGAACGCAGAGGCCGCCCCACTAATCCTACACCCTTTAGCGGACTGGGAAAATTACCCCCACAGGCAATAGATTTAGAGGAGGCTGTATTAGGTGCATTAATGCTGGAAAAGGATGCCCTATCATCTGTTATTGACATATTAAAACCAGAAGTTTTTTATGTAGATAAACACCAGAAGATATTCCACGCCATACACCAGTTGTTTGAAAAATCATCCCCTGTTGATATCCTTACCGTTACCGCCCACCTGCGCCAGTTAGGCGAATTGGAGATGATAGGCGGCGCTTATTATATAACCGAGCTTACCAACCGTGTTGCATCAGCAGCAAATATCGAGTTCCACGCGCGTATCATTATTCAAAAATTCATACAGCGTGAACTGATCCGGATCTCGACCGAAGTTATCCAAAGTGCATATGAGGATACTACTGATGTACTTGACCTGTTAGATAAAGCAGAGAAAAATCTTTTCGAGATCGCCCAAAACAACCTGCGCCGCGATTCGCGCAAGATGGACGACCTGATGCATGAAACTTTAAAGGAGATTGAAGCACTAAAAGATAAAAAAGACGGGTTAACAGGTGTGCCTTCGGGCTTTACCGATCTGGACCGTATGACGTCGGGCTGGCAAAAATCCGACCTGGTAATTATAGCTGCCCGCCCTGCGATGGGTAAAACGGCTTTTGTACTTACCTGCGCCCGTAATGCCGCTGTTGAGTTTGATAAGCCGGTTGTAGTGTTCTCGCTCGAGATGTCGTCGGTTCAGCTGGTTAATCGTTTAATATCCGGTGAAACCGAAATTGAACAAGAAAAAATACGTAAAGGAACTTTAGAGGAATGGGAATGGCAGCAGATCCACTCCAAAATAGGCAGGCTTGAACAGGCCCCACTGATACTTGATGATACCCCGGCATTAAACATATTTGAGTTCAGGGCAAAATGCCGCCGTTTAAAATCACAACATGATATCCAGCTAATCATCATCGATTACCTGCAGTTGATGCATGGCAAGTCTGCTGATAGTAAAGGTGGTGGTAACCGTGAGCAGGAAATTGGTAGTATATCAAGAGCGCTGAAATCTGTCGCCAAAGAATTGAACGTACCGGTTATTGCACTTTCGCAATTAAGCCGTGCGGTTGAAAGCAGGCCGGGAGGCTCTAAAAAGCCAATGCTATCGGATTTGCGTGAATCGGGCTCAATTGAGCAGGATGCGGATATGGTATTGTTTTTGTACCGCCCTGAATATTACGGATTAACCGAAGATGAAAATGGCCAGCCAACACAAGGCGTAGGCGAAGTAATTATAGCCAAACACCGTAATGGTGAGACAGGCACCGTACGCTTAAAATTTGTGGGCAAATTTGTTAAGTTCGTCGACCTTGACCAGGGTATGGATGGTTTCCCGGCGGCAGCAAGTCCGTTTGCGGGCTTAAACCCATCGCAGGATTTTGACAAGCCAAGCAACTTTATCATCAGGCCATCGCGTATGGATGATATGGATGACGAGGCGCCGTTTTAACTCCGTAGCCCTCTGAAGGAGGAACTTTTTTATACTAGTTACCACTTGATTGCGCTGTGGCAGCAGGCTTAGCATCGGGAATCTTTTTTAAACGGATAAACATGCCGTTTTTATAATCGATTTCTATTTCAAACGTGGCTTTTGGCAAATTAATGCCTAAACTTTTTGTTTTCTCCCCAGCTAACGCCGAAACCAGATCATAAGAAATTGTTGCTTTGCCAACGAAAAAAAAGTCATTCTTCATTTTATTTAAGGCGTAATAATGGCCTTCTGATGCAATATAGGGACGACCACGATAAACTATGGCGTAAATGTCATTTGCCTTCACTTTTTTTGTAACGCCTCCTCCCTCAATGGTTCTTATATCTCCCGAATTCAGATCGGCACTATCAACAATAATTTGTCTGTCGGGCATCTGGTTCCTAAAAGATTGGTAAGTCAAATATAATCCATCGGTATACTCAGCTGTTTTGTATAAGGCTATCTTGTTTTTTTCAATATTACTGATGTGTAAAACATCATAATAGGTAAGTATTTGCCCGGAGGACTTTACTAAAAGATTTTTGATAATAAAATCAGACATTACTTCATTCGCGGATTTTAATAGCTCCTTAGCAGGACTACTAAACGATCTTTTATCAATTAGTGTATCTATAGTGCTAACTAATTGATAATTTTCGTCAATTTTTGAATAAAGATTAGCTCTAAGATTGAAATAAGCATCATAATCCATTGTATTCTCCCGCTCTGCAAAAACTAACCTTGTAATTTGTAATAATAACTTCCCCTCAGTTGCAGTACTATCAATAACAGAATTGAACAAGGTTTTAAACTGGTCTGATACCGGCGTAGCCGGCTTCATCTTAGCGTACCTAGCCATCATTCCTTCTAATATAAATCCCATTGATGTGGTATCGCCTCTATAATCAAGCACAGAGAGCGAATTGTAAAGGCTGTTAGCTATTTTAGTTTGTGTAGGCTCAAGTTTAAAATTGTAGATTTTTTGGGCATACAGGTTTAAATAACCCAAAAAGGTAAAAGCAATACAGAGCAATAATTTGTTCATAAATGCAACTAAGGTTTAGGGGACGAAATTATATTAAAATTATGTGAGATATTATTGAAATGTGTCGCCACTATTGCTTAAAATTATACGTTAAAACTGGCTTCAGTCTGCGACTGAAGCCTACTGACCGGGACAGTTTATAACTGTCACCCGCCTAAAATATCAACCCCAACACTATCCCAATAATAATAACTACCGGTGTTTTTATTTTGGTGAAGTATAGTAATAACCCTGTCCCCAGCATCAACACATAAGCCAGCCAATCGGTACCAAAGGGTCGGGCTAAAAGGATAAATGCCGTGGCCATAAATCCCACAGCAACCGAGTTGATGCCGCTTAGCGAGTTTTTTATCAGTGTAATTTTTTTAAGATCATCCCAAAACGGAACAATAAATAAGATCAATATCAACCCGGGGAGATTAATACCTATAACAGCCACAATACTTCCTATTATTTGTCCGCCGATACCGTAGCCTTTATTGCCTAAGGTAATGCCCCCTAAAAATGAGGTAAAGGAAAATGTAGGGCCCGGCAAAGCTTGTTGTAAGGCGTATCCCGAAAGAAATTCGGAGCTGCTTAAATAATGCTTTACGCCAACAAACTCGGTGTACATTAGTGGCACCAATACCTGCCCACCGCCAAAAATGAGGATCCCGTTACGGTAAAAATTTTCGAACAAACGTATAGGCAAACTAAATGGCGAGGTTTGGTTGATGATAGCGCCCAATACGGCGAATAACAGCAGAATACCAATAAAATAAGCCACTTTATTCGGGTTAACGTTGGCAAACAATCGCGTCCGTAACTCATTTTCCTGCGGCTGGGTTTCCATGGCTGATGATATAATACCGCCTAATAAGATCAATATGGGAAACGCGTAAGGATTCTCCAGTATCAGCGTAACAATGAGCGACCCTACGGCCAGCATTACGCTCACTTTTGATTGCAGAAATTTGGTTGCAAATGTATATGTGGCGTAAGCTACAATACCAACCGCTATAGGCTGGATAAAACGCAATACCTCAGCAAATTTAGCCCTACCGGCAAACATCTCATAACTAATGGCCGCCAAACACATCACCGTAGCCGATGGCAGTATCCATATTAAAAAAGTAATAATGGCCAGGCGCAACCCTCCTACTTTCCATGCAATGCCTACCAGGGTTTGGGTAGATGACGGGCCAGGCAGCAGCTGACTAAGCGCCAGCAGTTCCATCAATTCTTCTTCGCTGATGTATTTACGCTTCTCAACAAATTCGCGCAGCAAAATGGCAATATGAGCCTGCGGACCACCAAAAGAGGTGAAGGTGTAGATGATGGAATCGCGGATGAATAAAAGTTCCCGTTTGCTCAAGGTAAATTCGTTTAAACTTTAACCCCTATTGTCATTTCGACCGGAGGGAGAAATGACAGTTTATTAATAATCGTCGTCGTCCTCATCAAACCCTGCCAGTTCATTATAAACCGCCTGCAATTCTGACAACGCATGATTGTCGCGTTTTTCACGAGCGGTTTTAATTCCCTTTTCGTAAGTGGCAATCGCATCTTCCTTACGGTTAAGCGCCTCATATAACTTACCTAAATGATAGTAAGTACCCACATAGCCGGGGTGGTTATTTACCAGATCCTCATAGTATTCCAACGATTTAGCGGTATCATTAAGGCGAAGGTATTCGGTTGCCAGGGCATACTTTAAAAACTCGTCTTCAGGCTCATTTTTAATAAATTCCAGTAGCTTCTCTAATCTGCTGCTCTGCATTTTAAACTTTCTCTTTTTTAACTAAATTTGTACAAACTTGCTGCATAACATATCCGCATAGCATACAAAAACGGACAATTTATACAGGGTGTTAACATTTACCTTTTAAAAACCATTTGCGATGAAGATTATGGTATGTATGAGTAATGTTCCTGATTCCGTCACAAAAATAGCCTTTACTAATAATAACACGCAATTTAATACTATCACGCAGCAATTTATATTGAATCCGTATTATTGTACGCGACTACATACTGAACATGTTGCACAAACTGATATTTCAATCGGCGCAAATTTGTATATTGCAATAGAAATTCCGGGAATAAAAACGCACCTGGCGGAGAGCAATTCTTCAAAAAATAAAAACACTGAAGCACCATTTTTTGGCGATGCAAACTGCGGTATTATTGGCGATGCTTTTGATATAATATCACAATTAGTAGCAGTTAAAAAATATAAAGCTTCGTAATAAAAGGATTTGTTGTGATGGGCAATAACATGAAAAAAATTAAGCTGGATATAGTTGGGTTGTCATACAGTCAGACCCAATCCGGCGCGTATGCTTTGGTTTTAGGTGAGATCAGTGGCCGCCGTAGGTTGCCTATTATTATAGGCGCTTTTGAGGCCCAGGCCATAGCTATTGAAATTGAGAAAATGACACCAAGCAGGCCGCTTACGCATGACCTGTTTAAGAGCTTTGCCGATGCTTACCACATTAATATACAGGAAATTATCATTTACAATTTGGTTGATGGTATTTTCTATTCAAAATTAATTTGCTCTGACGGTAAAAAAACAGTGGAGATTGATGCCCGCACATCTGATGCCATAGCAGTAGCGGTAAGGTTTGACTGCCCGATATATACTTACGAATTTATCCTTTCAACAGCGGGTATAGTGATTGAGGGTAACGACTTTGTTTACCTGGAAAACATTAACGAAACGCCAGAAGAAAAAACAGTTACAGCAACAGGTGGAGGCGCTACAGGTGGCTTTAACTCGCTAAGTACTGATGAGCTTAAATCGAAACTACAGGAAGCACTTTTTGAGGAGGCTTACGAAAAAGCGGCCAAGATTCGCGATGAACTGAACAGAAGAAAAGCTTCCTGATTTGATGATGAGATGATTTGAGGATTTGAAAATACTAGTCATGATTTTCAAACCTTCAAATCACCGTGTCTTAAAAGTATCAAATAATTTCTCTATTTTCCGGCATTAATTTTAACTGAACAAGATTTTATTAAACTGAGCCCCATATGAATATTAAGTTTCGCTTAATACTGATGAATTTCATGCAATTTTTTATATGGGGAGCATGGTTACTAACCATAGGGGCCTATTGGTTCCAAAATAAAGGTTGGTCGGGTGCGCAATTTGGGGCTATTTTCTCTACCATGGGTATTTCTGCAATATTTATGCCCGCCCTTACCGGTATTATTGCAGATAGATTTATAAATGCTGAAAAATTATACGGCATACTGCACATTTTAGGCGCGCTAACCTTATCCAGCCTGCCATTGGTAAAAGATCCAACTACATTTTTTTGGGTGATATTGCTGAATATGATCTTTTACATGCCGACGTTATCATTATCAATAACGGTGGCTTATTCAGCATTAAAAGGCAGCAATAAGGATGTGGTGATAGATTACCCCCCCATACGTATATGGGGCACGATAGGCTTTATAGCGGCGCTTTGGGTAGTGAGCCTTTCGCATAACGAAACATCGGTAAATCAGTTTTATATTGCATCGGCAGTCGCGCTGGCTTTAGGCCTTTACTCTTTTACTTTGCCGAAATGCCCTCCACTTTTAAATAAGGTAAGCAACAAATCATTCATCAACCTATTAGGCTTAAATGCATTTGCCTTGTTTAAGATCCCTAAGTTTGCCATTTTCTTTGCCTTTTCTTTGTTGCTGGGAGCAGCCCTTCAGCTTACCAATGCTTATGGCGACACCTTCATCCACGATTTTAAAAATGTACCTGCTTACCAGGGTTTGATCGCTGTAAAATACCCGGCTATAATCATGTCTATATCGCAGGTATCTGAAACTTTGTTTATCCTGGCTATTCCATTTTTCCTGCGCAAATTCGGTATTAAATATGTCATGCTGTTCAGTATGCTGGCATGGGTGTTACGGTTTGGCCTTTTTGCTTTTAGCAACCCGGCAGGTGGTTTATGGATGATCATTTTATCGTGCATTGTGTATGGTATGGCCTTTGATTTCTTTAATATTTCAGGCTCATTATTTGTTGAAACACAAACAACTCCTGAAATCAGAGGCAGCGCGCAGGGCCTTTTTATGATGATGGTGAATGGCTTTGGGGCATTGTTTGGCAGTTTCACGAGCGGGGTATTAATTGATAAATTCTTCACCCTACCCGATCATACCAAAAACTGGCAGGGCATATGGCTTTGCTTCGCGGCTTATGCGTTGGTAATAGCTATCATATTTCCATTCGTATTCAGGTATAAACACAACGCAGCGCTTGAGCATGCTATACAACACGCTTAACTAAACCATGAAAAAACATTACCGTAAAGAGAACGATTGCCTTAACTGCGGAACTATACTGCAAGGCAAATTCTGTTATAATTGCGGCCAGGAAAACCTGCAGATGAAGGAAAGTTTTGGCCACATGATGAGCCACACCATCAGCGATTATTTCCATTTCGACGATCAGTTTTTTCATACTTTAAAACCACTGTTTTTAAAGCCTGGGTTTCTTACTACTGAATATTTAGCCGGCCGCCGTGCGCGCTACCTGCACCCGGTAAAAATGTACATTTTTATAAGTTTGGTTTACTTTATTGTGCTTTTTCAAACCGGGCATAACCCTGTTAAAGTAAATCATGCGATCCCGGGCAAATCAACTGATGTTAAGTTGCTGATCGATTCCATTGAAAAAGATCCGGATATCCCCACCTTTTTAAAAGAAAAAGCTATTAGTGAGTTAAAAAAAGACAACCAGAAGGATGGTGTAATTACTGTTACTGATGATGACGCCAACTCATCAAAATATTTCTTATCCCCTACAGGTAACGATACCAGCTACAATGCTTATTTAGTAACCCAGAAAAAGCTCCCGGAAAACAAGAAAGATAGTTTTTTTTTACAGTTATATAATAAAAAGGCATTCGCCTACAAAGCAGAATACGGCGAACGCACCAAGGAGGTAATCCTTGAACAATTTAAACACAACATCCCTAAAATGATGTTCCTGATGCTGCCCTTGTGCGCATTAATACTGATGATAACATTCTGGAACAACCGAAAATATTATGTTGAATACCTGATCTATTCATTTCACCTGCATTGCTTTTTATTCCTTTTCCTTACCATTTTAATGATACTGGAATGGTTGTATCCTGCAAACTGGCGAGGTGTAACAAGCTGGCTTAATTTATTAGCAACAATTGCAATCATCTGGTATATATACAAATCGTTAAAAGTTGTTTACCAGCGTAGTACATTACGCACAATTACCAAACTGATAGGGGCATCATTTATGTATATGATAGCCTTTACAGCCTGTGTTACGGTGGCTTTTTTAATTACCGCGATCCTGGCTTAATTGTTGCAAAACGCGTCTAAAGCAATAGTGGGTTTTCCTGTGGTATCAAAAGCACCAAGGCCGTAGCTTTGCCAGTTGTAAGCTTCCGGTTCCCAGTAAAATACTCCCAGGCCCTGCCCGTTAGCAACGCCGTTTACTTTGGTGATGATATCTGTTAAAAAGTCGCGGGTAGTTTGTGGCTGATCGGCTTCCATACCTACCTCTACAATCATTACCGGTGTATTATACCGTGATATCATTGTATTAATATTAGTTAAGCACTGGGCATCTAATGTGCCATAGTTGGCAGTTGTTGGGTATAAGGACATGCCGATGATATCCCACTTGGCTCCATTAGCTTTCAAACCGTCGAACAACCACTCATACGTAGTATTATCATAGCCATTCGCTAAATGTACAATAACCTTTGTGGTACTGCTTACCGATTTAACAGCATTATAACCACTGAGTTCCAACGCTGCAAAATTTGCCATATTGGTTGATGCCTTGCCATCTTCCCAAAGCATACCGTTACTTGTTTCGTTGCCTATCTGCACCCAGTCGGGCGTTATGCCATTGGTTTGCAGGGTATCCATTACATGCACTGTATAATCATGCAAGGCGGTCACCAGGTCAGGGAAAGAAAGATTCGCCCATGCGGCGGGTTTGTTTTGGTCGCCGGGATCGGCCCAGGTATCACTGTAATGAAAATCGATCAATATCTTCATACCAGCATTTTTGGCACGAACCGCTTTCGCTACTAAATTAGCTGTATTGCACCAGCCACCTGTTGGGTTTACCCACGCCCTTAGCCTGATGGAGTTCATACCAAGGCTTTTCATCAGCGCAAAAAGATCCTGCTGTTTGCCTGTTTTATCGTAAAACTTGTAGTTTGATGCCTCCATCTGGGTAACCCAGCTTATATCCGCCCCTTTAGCAAAAGTTGAGGCAACAACCGGCGCTTTATAAGTTGTTATAGTAGTATTAACAGTGGTGTTTCTTACAGGGCTGCTACTTTTCGAACATCCAACATTCAAGTACAGCAATATAACGGCACTAATCCATGCAGCTTTTTTCATTTCTCAGGAGAATATTTGTTTAATAATTGGTATAAACGGTTAATACAAATGTAATAATTATTTACATTAACTGTATGTATTACATTTTATTTATCACCAGAACAAACCGTCTACCAATTAAGAAAATATCAGCCTTAAAGCGAGAATAGTTTGTAAGCCAGCGTAAGGCTAAACAGGTTGATCCGTGTATGCGAATCATCATCCGCACCGTACGCTATCTTATTCATGCCGGCTTCGTAACGCAGATCTATCGACAGGTTTTGGATATCAACACCGCCACCAAATTGCCATGCATAGTTTTGATTTTTAAACTCCAACGTGCCTGCATTATGCGCAGCATCAGAAAGTGTTTGATCTTTATTGACAGCAAATGATACTACCGGACCAGTGTAAAACCGGGCGCCAAAACCGAAAGCGCCTATTTTACCGCCAAACAATAAAGGCAGATCGAGGCTGGTAAACCTTACCTTGTTGGTATATACCTGGTTATTATCGGTATAGGAAGTATTTACATCCTTGCCGGTAAGGTACAGCTCCGGTTGAAAGTTAAAGCCTAACGCGCCAAAACGGGCCCACACACCGCCAACATAACCAGCCTGATTACTGTTACTAAAAACCCCATTTTCGGGAAACGCGGCTAAATTAATACCGCCTTTAAGGCCAAACTGAAAATTTGGTATAGTTTGCGCCGAGACAAAACCTGTAAAAACTGAACAGATAAGTAGCGTAAGTATGATTTTTTTCATAAGATAGATTTTATACAATAACGAAGATATTGGGATTTTTGTGTTTAACTAACGATATAAATTATCATGCTGGATAATAAACCGTTATAAAATGGAAATATCCGGTTCATGTTAAAAGTCATTAACATAAACCGGATATCTGGATGTAAATCTGCGATAAATGTATACTTTTTTAATTAATACAAATACAAAATTTAAAAAAATTAAAAAGATAATTTACCCTGGTAATAATCCAGTACTTTACTATAAATAAAGTAGTCGTAACGGGCACTGATAAGGTTTAGGTTGGCAGCATCCATATTATTTTTCGAGGTAATATAATCAACCGAAGTGAGCACACCGGCCTCGTAACGTATTTTTGAGATTCTGAAGCTTTCGGTGTAAGCTTTTGACTCTCCATCAAGTGCCTGATATTTGTTATAAGCCGCCATCATGTTATAATAGGCCTGCTCAACGTTTTGCCTTAACGTTATTTTTGTATTTTCTTCAACATATTGATAGTTCAACAGATCAAGTTTGGCTAATGATACCTGGTTCTTCCTAAAATGATTGGTGAATATAGGGATACTTAAACCTAACTGCACATAGGTACCATAGTTGTTTTTAAACTGATCGGAGTAGCTGATCGGATTTGAATTGGTATAGTTTGTATTTATTCCGTATTGAAGCGCTAATGACGGGTATAATAAACCCTTATAATATTTTACTTCTTTTTCGGCGCTTTGGCGCATTAGTGTAGCAGCTTTAACATCGGCCAGTTGTTCTAATGCTGTTTGGTATACCTGGTCGGGCAATACATCTTTGTCGCCTCTCAGGTCCTCAGCATTCAATGGCTGCAGTTCCGCGTTACGATTATAAGGTACATTCATTATTTGGAACAAATTCAGCATCGCTGAACTAAATGAATTTTGAGCGGTTACCACATTAACATTGCTCGCCTGCAATAAGCCTCGCTGATCGTATACATCCGAAGCTAATTTATTAGCACCTTCTTTTTCCAAAGTTTCAATTCTGTCTGCACCTTCTTTGGCAACTGAAAGCTGGCTTTTTGTTTGGTTTAATATAGCCTCGGCATCCAACACCTGCAGATAACTGGTGATAACCGTCACAGTAATTATATCCTTTGCTGCCTGGTATGCCATTTTACCAGATTGATAAGCTAACGAGGCCTGTTTAATAGCGCTCTGAAGCGCCAGACCATTAAACACAGTTACACCACCTGATAAGCCATAATTATCAGACGTAACCGCCTGATTTATATAAGTATTAGTAACAGGGTTAATTGCACGACCTGTGCTTAACTCGCGCGATATGCCGCCGCTTACTGTTGGTATCAGGTTATCTTTTGCCTGTACATAACCTATACGTGCCCGTTCGGCGGTTATAGCAGTTTGCTGTACGGTTAAATTATTTTTTATAGCAGTATCCAAACACTGCTGCAGTGTTATTAAATTACCTTGTTGCTGCGCATGCGCGCTAAAACCCAGTGCCAGTAAAAAAAATATGATGTAGTTACGGAATGACATTTTTATGTTTGATATATTATTAATTGCTCAGAATTTTTTTGATGACTCTATCCTGCCGTCTAAAAGATTGATGATTCGGCTACCGTATTCTGCATTTTTTTCAGAGTGGGTTACCTGTATAATGGTTACACCATCTTCCTTATTTAATTTCCTGAATAGCTCCATGATCTCCTCGCCCTGTTTCGAGTTAAGGTTACCGGTAGGCTCATCGGCCAGTAATAATTTAGGCTTGGCTATCAATGCACGGGCTATGCCAACCAGTTGCTGTTGCCCGCCTGATAATTGTGCCGGGAACAGATCTTTTTTACCAACTATCTGGAAACGATCAAGCATATCGGCCACCATGGCTTTCCGTTCAGCGCCTTTAAAATCCTGGTAAATAAGCGGGGTTTCGATGTTTTCATATACTGTAAGCTCATCAATTAAATGGTAAGCCTGGAAAACGAAACCTATATACTTTTTATACAGGGCCGAGCGCTGTTTATCTTTAAGCTGATGAACGGACTCATTCACAAAATAATGATAACCATCTGATGGCTCATCAAGCATGCCGATGATGTTTAAAAGCGTTGATTTACCCGAACCTGATGGGCCCATGATAGAAACAAACTCACCCTCATCAATATCAAGACTGATATCATTAATTACAAAGTTCTTGTTTCCGCCGGTTTGGTAGTATTTTGAAATATGCTGAAGTGATAACATTTAATTATTTATTTGATTTCCTGAATTTACAGAGATTTGTATGAATAACATACCAAAGTTATAAATTGCTAATTATCAACATATTAAAAGATACTCTTCAACTAAAAACTGTTCGCTTACGTAACATGGAGCGTACGGTTATGATACACATTAGCCATTGGTCATTTCGCTGCGCTGTCATTATGCTGCGCGTCATTGAGTCATTGAAGTTCCGTGTAAGACTAATGACACAATGACCAATGACTATTCTGACCTCAAGCTTTTAACCGGGTTGGCCATGGCTGCTTTAACAGATTGGTAACAAATGGTTATAAAGGCAATTAAAAATGCCAGGCCACCCGCGAGGGCAAACACCCACCATTGTATATGTATGCGGTATACAAAGTCTTGCAGCCATTTATTCATGATGTAGTAAGCTGCAGGTGAGGCTATAATAACAGAGATGGTTACCAGCTTCAAAAAATCCCATGAAATAAGACTGAGGATACTGGTTACACTGGCACCTAAAACCTTACGGATACCAATTTCGCGGATCCGTTGTTTGGTGCTGAAAATGGCCAATCCAAACAAACCCAGGCACGATATAAAAATAGTAACCAATGTAAACACCGTTAAAATGCCACTGGTTTTTTGATCTGTTTGATACAACTCATCATATTCCTGATCCAAAAAATGTATCTCAAAAGGTGCATCAGGGAAAAAAGACTTCCAGCTCCTTTTTATATCGTTAACAGTTCTAACCACATCAGCGCCAGATGTTTTGATGAGCATTTTGCCGAAATAATCATATTGCGGAAATAAGACGATCGGGGTGATCTCCTGGTGCAGTGATGCGAAATTAAAATCGCGGGCCACTCCCCTTATTTCGCCCTGGCGGCCTGCCATTGTAATTTGTTTACCGATGGCTTCATCAGGTTTCCAGCCCAGCGCTTTCACAGCAAATTCATTTAGGATAAATGAGTAAACGCGTTTTTCACTATTGGTATCCAGCACCCGCTGTTCATCGCCCAATGTAAAATTATTTCCTGCTATTAGTTTTATGCCGAGTGTATTTACAAAGTTTCTTTCAACCGGTATAGCGGTTATCATTAAGTGCAGGTTATCTCCTTTACCCTGCGCCTTGTTAATGCTATAGCCGCCTCTTACATTCACCGGTGAATCATACGAAGCACTTACATTACTAACCGATTGTTGCTGCGTTAACTCTTTGGCAAAAGCCTGCATTTTTGTATAAGGCATACCGCCAATATCCAAAACCATAACCTGCGAACGATTGATACCGGTATTGATACCCTGAATATATTTCATTTGGCTGCCTGCCACTATGGTGCCTATTATGAAAAATACAGATACCGTAAACTGGAAAACAACCAGCGATTTACGCACAACGCTCCCTTTGGCGCTCCCACCCAACTTCCCTTTCAGGGTTGTAACGGGCTTAAAAGCAGAAAGATATAATGACGGGTAAGTGCCGGCCAATAAAGTAACCACAATAAACAATGCCAGCAGCGAAGGTAGCAACACCCTCATATCCCAGGTTTGAAAGCCGAGTTGATGCCCTATGAAATTACTGAACCATGCAAAACTAAACCAAGCTATCAAAACTCCGGCGGTTAGTGAAACCAGGGTTATAATAGCGGCTTCGATAATAAATTGAAAAAATAATTGCCCGCGCAAAGCCCCCATTACTTTACGCACACCTACTTCATGAGCCCGCTCAATTGATTTTGCCGAAACAAGGTTTAAAAAGTTAACGCAGGCCAGCAAAAGCAGCACAACCGCTATTAATGATAATATGTAAACGTATTTAATATTACCCAAAGGCTCCAGGTTATCATTGGCTTTTGAGTATAAATGTACGCTGGTAAGTGGTTCAAGCGTATACCACGCCGTATGGCCTTTATCTATGTCATCCTTAAATAAATTATCTGTGTAAGCCTTTATTTTCTCTTCAGCGGTTTTAACACTTACGCCGGTTTTTAGTAATAAGTATGAATAATCATTAGAGGAATTCCATTTTCGGGTTTTTGACCTGCTGAGCATGGCGTAATTCCCCATCAAATCAAACTTTATCTGCGAGTAAGCGGGCACATCCTCAATCACACCGCCTACCATCATATTGCTGCCATTCACCTTCAATATCTTACCTAAAGGATCTTCATTACCAAAGTATTTTTTTGCCGTGGAGGCAGTAACAACTACTGAATTAACCTGATCGAGCGCGTTTGCTGCATTTCCCTCTAAAAATTTAAAACTGAATATTTTAAAGAACGATTCATCAGCAACCAGCATATTGCGCTCATTAAACAAGCTATCGTGATACTGAACCGCCGCGGGCTTATAATACGAATAATTAAAAACACGCACACCGTCAGCAACCTCTGCAAGCTGTTGTTTAAATACAGGTACGGGCGCAGTGGGGGTAACCGCGTTTATTAATTCTTCGTTATTATCTTCCGATTTCAGATGCTGAACTATTCTTACTATACGATCCGCATTTATGTTAAACTTATCATAGCTCAACTCATTTAATATATAAGTTGCAAGCAGCAAAAAACAACCTATCCCAACCGATAAACCGGCTATGCTTATAAAAGATGTTAGTTTGTTCTGCAGCAGGTTACGCCATGCTGTTTTAAGGTAGTTTCTTATCATTTCTTTTAGTTCAGTCGTTCACTGGTTCATTGGTCTTGTCCCTCATATCGCTTTGTAATTATTCATTTTCTACCGGTTGCATTATAATGAACCAGTGAACAAATGAACAACTTATTCTGACCGCAAGCTTTTAACCGGGTTGGCTATGGCTGCCCTAACAGTGTGGTAACTTACCGCAATTATGGCCGTAAGCATAGCTATAAGCCCGGCAGAGCCGAACAATAGCCAGTCGGGGGTTATGCGATAGGCAAAATTATCAAGCCATTGGTGAACCAGGTAATAGGCAATTGGTGCGGCTATAATAAATGAACCGGCAGCCATTATTAATGTACCGCGGTTAAGCAGCAGAAACAGATTAGAAATGGACGCGCCCAACACCTTGCGAATACCTATTTCCTTGGTACGGTTAATGGTAGTAAGGCCGGATAAACCAAACAGGCCCATACATGCAATAATAATGGCTAATACGCAGGCGGTAGTAATGGTAGCCATCCAGCGTAAATAGGCATCGTAGCTTTTGGCCACATCCTGATCCATAAAAGTAAAGCTAAAGGGCAAATTACCTGTATTCTTATTCCAAAAGGCTTGCAGGTTTTTCATTGCCTGTGGTATGTTATGCCCTGCCCCTATTTTAACCCAATAATAACCTGTATAGTGTACATTAACTATATGGTACGAAGGCTCAATCTTTTTTGTGAGGTCATCTGTATGGTAGTCCTTGCTTACACCTATAATTACCCCACCCATTTCACGGTTAACCACATCAAGTTTGGGTTTACCCAGTAGTTTATACAGTGTTTCATTTACAATGATATTACGCCCTACTGTAGAATTCTTCGCTATCTTTTGATCTGCTGTAATCGTTAGTTTGGCAGTATCACTTGCTATATCTCTTGAAAAATCCCTGCCCAATAGGATGGGTATTTTATTAAATAGCAGGTAGTCATAATCTACATTTAGTTCCTGTAGCATTACACGTTTCCCGTTTATCAAATGGCCACTGGTATTGTATCCTCCAAAGCTAAACGAGGTAGTAGTCATACCTTGTAAATAGGGCTGACTGGCAACATATTGCCTTAATCGTTCCTTTAAAAGCAAGGCACTTTGCTGGTCTTCCCAATCAAACGGGTTCCGTATTAGAGTTACCTGGTCGGTATCAAAACCCATGCTGGTTTGGTTAATATAGTGCATTTGCTTATTAACAACCAATGCCGAGATGATCAACAGCACACATATGCCAAATTGCACAACTACCAGGCCTTTTGACATAATTGGGTTAAGGCGATAAGCGGAAAAACTGCGCATAATATTTAACGGCTTTAAGCCCGACATAGCCAAAGCGGGGTAAATGCCAGCTAAAAGCCCCAGTATTACACCCAATACCAACAACCCCAAGGCAAGTGTACCGAATGGAAAAAATGACAGCCTGATATCACTGCCGGTTAAGGAGTTAAAGAAAGGCAGGAAGGTAACCGCCACTATAAAACCAACTATTACCGATATAAAAGCAAGCACCTGTGTTTCTACATAATACTGTAAGATGATCTGCTTGCGGCTTGCACCAATAGTTTTGCGTACCCCTACATCCTGCGAACGCGACATGGCACTTGTAAGTGTGAGCAAAATATAGTTTACACAGGCAATTAACAGTATTATAAAAGCCAGGCAAACCAGTTGATATATATTTTTCAGATCTGTATAATGCCCCCAGTCCAGGCTTTGGTTATAGTGCCCCTCAGCATAAGGCCTTAAATACACATGAAACGGTGCCGGACGTGTTTTTGGATTATCCTTTGCCATCTCATCGGTCAGTATTTTAAAATATGTTTTCGTGAACTCGTCTATTTTCTTTTGAAAGGTTGGCACATCCGTTCCTTGTTTCAATTTTATAACCAACAGATCGCTGAAAGCATTAACACCATTTTTCATTTCGCCGGCATACCCGGGATCCGATGCGCGTGGAACAAGCATATCGAAACGGAAGCTGGAGTTAAGCGGAAAATCCTTAACAACACCGCTTACAACCAGCAGTAATTTTTCGGTGGTTAAATTCAGTGTTTTGCCAACCGCGTTTGTAGTGCCGAAATATTTTTTAGCCAGCCGTTCACTAATAACCACATTGTTAGGTTCTGCTAATACCGATGATGGGTTGCCTTCAAGTAAGGGATAAGTGAACGCTTTAAAAAAATCCTGATCAACATAGGCCGCATTCTCTTCTTTTTCCTTAAAACTTTGATTACCGATGCGTACAATCGGATCATACATTTCCTTTATGCGCACGGCATTTTCAACCTCCGGAAAGTTTGTCTTCAGGTCACCTGCTAATATCATCGGTGTGGTGAGCATATTCTTTTGCTCCTCGTCCTTCATTAAAAAAGAAAAGAAACTCTTTGAGTCCTTTTGATCCCTCCTGAATGACGCAAAGAAATCGGTTTCCTCTACCCTGTATAATCTGTCGCTATCCTTATGAAAATTATCAAACGAACGCTCGTTTTTCACATACATGTAAACCAATATGCAAAACGCGCTGGCCACGCTAAGCCCAATAATGTTTATTGCTGAATATAATTTGTTCCGGAATATATTCCTTATCGCTAATTTCAGGTTGGTCTTTATCATTTATTTGGTCATTTTACTTCGTGTCATTAGTCATTTCGCTACGCTGTCATTTGCTTCGCGTCATTGGTCATTGGGTAATTCGCTGAGCTGTCATTAGTAACTCTCATCTGCAATAAAACTAATGACTCAATGACCAATGACACAGTGACTATTCTGATCTCAAGCTTTTTACCGGATTTGCGACAGCCGCTTTTACCGTTTGGAAACCTGATGTAAATACAGCCAGGATCAGCATGCCGGCACCGCTTGCGGCAAATATCCACCAGCTGATAGAGGTCCTGTCGGCAAAGCTTTGCATCCATTTATTCATGGCCCACCATGCGGCAGGGGTTACAATCACAAAGGCCAATACTATAAGTATTATTACTTCGGTTGATAGTAAGGTTACTATCTGCGTTACTGATGCACCGAGTACTTTACGAACACCTATCTCTTTAGTGCGCTGGTTTGTGGTATAAATGGCTAAACCTAATAAGCCCAGGCAGCTAATAAATATAGATAAACCAGTTGCCCATGCCAGCAAGGTTGAGGTATGCTGTTCGCTTTCATAGAATTTTTTAATGCTCGCATCAAAAAACTGGTATTCGAAATCATCGTCGGGGTAAGTCTCTTTATAATAGGCCCCCATTTGTGCAATGGCTTTTTTCCATTCCGTTCCGCCGGCTGTCTCCCGTTTTAGGGCAACATTGAATGTACCATTCTGATATACCGAAGTGCTGGTAAGTATGGCTATGGGCACTATAGGCGTATGCAGCGATCCCTGGTTAAAATCGGCCACTACGCCAACAATTTGCATGGTTCTATCCCCGTTAAACTTATCTATCTGCTTGCCAACAGCAGCCTGAGGGGTTTTAAAGCCGAGCAACCGTGCATAATTATCATTAATAAGAAAGGCTTTTGAAGTATCGGTACTGCGGAGATTACGGCCCGCCAACAGTTTAATATTGTACACTTTTATATAGTTCTCGTCGCCGTATTTTTCCTGAAGATCTATTTTGATTTCCTTTTTACCATCCTTAAAAGTGGCCTCGGTTGAGTTGGTATTATTTGATGATGGCGGCGTATTGCCTCCTACGCTTATCTTATCAATTTGTGGAATAGATCGCAGCTTATTTAAAAACACATCCCTTTTACTTACGCTCCTGTCTTTCCATGGTGTATTGATGATCAGGATAGCATCTTTTTTAAAGCCCATATCCTTATTAATGGCATAATAAATTTGCTTACTGACCAATATGGTAGCCATTATAAAAAACTGCGCAATAACAAACTGGGTAACAGTTAATGATTTACGCAGATACGCATTCCTTGTTTTGCTGCTGTTTGAGCTCGCCTGATTTTTGAGCACTAACACAGGCTTATAACCCGATAATAATATGGCAGGATAAAAACCAGACAATAGGCTAACCACAATGGTTAATGCCAGCAAAAACAATATAACATGCGGCTGAGCCAAAAAGCTGACTTTGATACCGGCTGGGATAAAATCAGTAAAAAGTTTCAGGATGATGGGTGCAAGCCCTATAGAGATGATTACCGCGATGAGTGTTATTAAAAATGTTTCGCTTAAAAATTGTACAACCAATTGCTTGCGGCTGCTGCCCATAGTTTTACGGATGCCGATCTCTTTAGCCCTTTGTGTTGCCTGTGCCGTAGTTAAGTTAACAAAGTTTATACAACCTAATATCAACAAAAAGGCTGCTATAATTAACAAACCGTACAAGGTTGTTTTATTGGCCTGGTGCTCACTATCAAAAGCGCCATATTTCTCATTAAAATGCAGGTCGTTTAATGGCTGCAGACTAAAACCACCGGTGTTGCCCTTTTCCTCCTTAAAGTTTTTATTAAGCAGGGCTGTCATCTGTTTTTCAACATGCACAATATTTGTTTTGGCTGATAGCTTCACAAATAACTGTGATTGTGATGTAGTAGAACCCCAATTGGCTAATTGCAACTGATCTTTTATGGTAGCGTTAGCAGCATTGGTACTGTAGGATATAAAATCGTGAAAAGTAAAATCGGTATTTTGCTTTATGGTTTCCACAATACCGGCAACAGCTGTTTTTATGGTATCATAAGTAACAATTTTACCTATCATCTGATCATACGACAGCAACGGGAAATATTTTTTAGCCTGATCAGAAGTAAGCACTACATGATTAGGTGAGTTTAAAGCTGATACCGATCCGGCCAGCCATTTATAGTCAAATATTTTAAAGTATTGCTGATCTGCCAATATCACATTATCCTCATTCTTAAACTTAACGGGCACATTACCTTTACCCGGCACAAACACATTAGGCTGATACAGCATGTAAAAAGGTGCAGTGGTCTCAACACCTGTAACCTGGCTGCGCACAGCCCCGGCAAGCGGACCACAAACACCGCTATTATACCCTGTTTGGCCAGAATACGAATAGTTGGTAACCACACGATAAATGCGATCGCCATCAGGATGAAACTTATCAAATGTAAAATCAAAATGAACAATGAGGTAAATCACCAGCGCCGCGCTGATGCCTATTGAAAGGCCTATAACATTGATCAGCGTAAACAATTTATGCTTCCAAAATCCCCGGAATGCAATTTTAAAATAGTTTTTTATCATTTCTTTTAGTTCAATGGTTCATTAATTCATTTCGCTACGCTGTCATTTTGCTTCGCGTCATTGAGTCATTCGCTGCGCTGTCATTAATCATTTTCATCTGTAATAAAACTAATGACACAATGATCTATTGACACAATGACTACTCAGACCTCAAGCTTTTAACCGGGTTAGCCAATGCAGCTTTTACAGATTGAAAACTTACCGTTATAAACGCAATCAGCAACGCGGCAACACCTGCTATGGCAAATACCCACCATTGTATGTTAATACGGTACGCATAATCTGCCAGCCACTTGTTCATGGCATACCAGGCAATTGGCGACGCCACTATGATGGCAAGCATCACTAACCCTAAATAATCTTTTGATATCAGCCCAATAATATTGCTCACGCTGGCACCAAGCACCTTACGGATACCGATCTCCTTCACACGCTGCTCGGCAGTAAAGCTTACCAATCCAAACAGGCCTAAACAAGCCAGAAAAATAATCAACATACTGAAGCAGGTAAAAAGTTGCTGTAGCTTATGTTCGGCTTTGTATTGGGCATCAACCTCATCGTTAACCCAGTCATACTGAAAGGCTTTATCAGCATAAAATGATTTATAACTGGTATTAATCTGCGCCAAAACCTGTTTTGCAAAACCTGGCCTTATCCGCACCAGCATATTGCCATATTGCGGGTTGCTTACCGCCTGTATAAAAGTAGGCTGCAATTTATCATGCAATGATTGACTGTTAAAGTCTTCCACTACACCAACCGGAATACCGTCGAGATCGGTAATGGTATGATTAATTTTTATGCCCATTAATGCAGCCGTATAATTAGTGGCTATTAACGATCTTATCTTCCGCTGCACTTTTGTTGCTGCGCCAGTGCCGCTCATGGATGAATCGGCATTCATCGCATCAGTAGCTAATTGATTGCTTAATAAGCGGCCTGATTTAATCCTGAAACCCAGAGTGGCCGTTAAATCGGCATCACCCTCAATATAAAAAACCTGGGTCTTACTTTTTTGGCCGGGGATCAAAACCTCGCGCGACATACCACCGGCACCTTCCGTCGGCGCCCAATTGGCGATGCTCGCATTTTCAACTCCAGGTAATTGCTTAATTGATTGTTTAAAAGCCTCGCCGCTTGCCCCCCAATTGGTGAAGTGTATGTTCAGCAAGTTGTTTTTATTAAAACCAAGGTCTTTATTATTAATATAACTGAGCTGATTATGCACAATAATAGTGGCCATAATTATGGTGATGGATATAACGAACTGCCCTACCACCAGGCCCTTTTTTAGCAGGTTTAACTGTATATCGGATGATACCTTATTTCGTAAAATGACAATAGGTTTAGGGCGTGACAAATACCAGGCCGGATACAAGCCGGTAAGTAAGCTCACCAATAAAACACAGCCAATAGCAATAGTTAAGAACGAACTGTTGTATAAATTCAATACCAGTTTATGATCAAGATAGGTTTCAACAGGCTTGATGAACAGCGGATATAACAACATAGCCAACCCAAACGACAACATAAAGAAGATCAATGATTCTGATAAAAAGCGAATGATCAACTGGAATTTTCCGGCACCTAATACCTTGCGGATGCCTGTTTCTTTTGCCCTGCTGAACACCCTCGAAACAGTTAGGTTAACAAAGTTTATACAGGCAATAATCAACAGCAAAGCGGCAACTACCGAAAATATATAAACGTTACGAATACTGCCATGCACATTTTGCACACCGTTAAAGTCCGATTTTAAATAAACATCCTTTATTGATTGAAACCGGAAAGAATAATCGGCAGATTTAGCGCCCGATTGTTTTTGGTACCAGTGATTAACCTTAGCAGTAAAGGCTGTTATTGAGGTGCCATGCTTTAACAAAACATATTGCGGATAAAAAGAATAGCCCTCTCCTTTTTGTGGGAGCCGGTTATCCTCCGCGCGATATTCGGACAGGGCAATAAAATCGGCCCGCAGGTGTGTATTTTGAGGGATGTTATCAATAATACCTGTAATTAACAATGGCTGTGGCTTACCATAATCAGGCTGGGTGTATATGATTTTGCCGATAGGGTTTTGATTGGCAAAATACTGCTGCTGCATTTTTTTAGTGATAACCATGTTGGTATAACCCTTAACATACTTTTTTGGATTACCTGCGATGATCTTAAAGTCAAGGACGTTCCAAATAGTTGGCTCGGCGAAGATGCGGTTAAACGCTATACCTTCCTTGTTATTCCCCAATTGCAAGCGCTCATGATACATGGACATCCTGCAATAATCTTCAACCTCGGGCAAATCCCTTTTTACAGCCGGGCCAAAGCCTGCAAAAGCCATAGGCATAGGCTCCTCGCCTTTAACATTGTTACTTTCGGAAAGTACCCGGTAAATATCATCGGCCTTTTTCCATTGATGATCGTATGATAGTTCATCAAACACAACAGTAGCCACAATAAGGCACGCAGTTAGGCCAATACTTAAACCAACAATGTTAATGAACGAATAAGCCTTATGTTTCCACAAGCTTCGCCAGGCAATTTTAAAATAGTTTTTTATCATCTTTTAGTTCATTTGTTTACTGGTTCATTAGTTCATTGGTCTTGTCCTTCGTGCCGTTTTGTAATTATTCATTGTTTACCGGCCGCATTACTAATGAACCAGTGAACAAATGAACTAATGAACAAATTATTCCGACCTCAAACTTTTAACCGGGTTAGCCACCGCCGCTTTAACCGATTGGAAGCTCACGGTAAAAAACGCAATTAGAATTGCGGCACCCCCGGCCAGTAAAAACACCCACCATTGTATATTTATGCGGTAGGCAAAATCCTGCAGCCATTTATTCATGGCCCACCATGCTAATGGCCAGGCTATCAAATTTGCTATCAGCACCAGCTTTATAAAATTACTGGCCAACAACAGCACTATGTTTTGTACCGATGCGCCCAGCACCTTCCTTACACCTATTTCTTTAACCCGCTTTTCAGCCGAGTATGATGCCAGTCCGAACAGACCAAGGCAGGAGATCAGGATAGTTAAACCTGCCAATATTCCTACTATTTGGCTCACCTGGTTATCGGCTTTGTACACTTCGTTAAAATGATCATCCAAAAACTGGTACTCGAAAGGATAATCAGGATATAAACTATCCCATTTTGCCTTAATAAAGGCTATTGCGGCTTTTGTATTACCACCATTAATTTTTACTGATACATCTCTGAAACCCTGTTGATTCTGGCTCACCATAAACATAGGCTCTATCTTATAATGCAGGGAGTTAAAATTGAAGTTTTTAGCAATGCCTGTAATGGTTCCCAATGAATCAAAGCCAAACTGATCGCCAAGTAATGATGACATTGGTGCTTTGGGGTGATCTTTCAAAAGTTCCTTAGCCAGCGCCTCGTTAATAATATATTGCCTGCCATTCTGCGTTTTATCGGTCGAGAAATTTTTACCTGCGGCCAGTTTAATCTTATATAGATCGAGGTAATTATTATCAACCACCAGCAATGTTGTACCAAACTGTTGTTTAGGGCCATTTGCTGGTTTAAACTCAACGCCTGTTTGATCCAGATGACTGCCCAAAACATCCTGCGAAGCAGTTACACCTGAAATGAGCGTATTGCCTGATAATTCATCCTTAAGTAAGCTATATTTTTTTGAGGTAACGCCGTCCAGTGGGATATTTACGATCTGATCGCGGTTATAACCGGGGTCCTGACTTTGCATGAACTTTAATTGCTTCAATACAAATATGGTAGCTATCATTAAAAAGATAGCACTGGCAAATTGGGTAACCACCAATACATTACGTAGTGAACTTTTGTTTTTACCAACCTGAACCGACCCTTTCAACACCTTTACAGGCTGAAAGGATGATAAATAAATAGCCGGGTAAATACCTGAGACTAACCCGATAAACACTGTCCCTGCGAATATTGTGGCGATAAATCCCAAGCTGCTAAACAAAGGCAGTTCAATACTGCGTTCGCTTAGGTTATTGATGTATGGTAAGGCAAGCTCAACCAATATCAGCGCTAATATTAATGCAATAAATGAGATCAGTATAGTTTCACCCAAAAATTGAATAGCTAATTGAAAACGGTGCGCACCAATTGATTTACGGATCCCTACTTCCTTAGCCCGCTCGGCTGAGCGTGCTGTTGACAGGTTGATAAAATTTACACAGGCAATAACCAATACAATTAAAGCGATAATTGCGAACAGTTGGGTGGATTTTTTATCGAATTTTTGATAGTTGATGTAATCCAACCCGATATCGGCCGAGTTGGCGTGTACATCCTTAAGCGGCAAAACAAATAACTGGTAGTATTTCCAGCCATCGCCAATATGCCTTTTAAGATATGCGGGGAACTTTTTTTCAAGCGCGGCTATATTTGCACCGGGAGTGAGTTCAAGATAAGTATTGAGCCAGTTGCCACCCCAGTTATTGAACATCCACGGCTTATAAATTGTACTGAATGAGAACAAGCCATCAAATTGCAGTTGCGAGTTTTTAGGCACATTGGCTAATATTCCGGTTATGGTAAAGGTGGTTGTATCGTCACCATAATGGTTGATTACCTTGCCAATTGGATCAGTATCGCCAAATAATTTTTGCGCAGTTTCCTCGGTAATCATGGCAGTATGTGGTTTTAACAGGCCTGTAACCCTATCACCACGGAGCACCTTAAAATCAAACATTTTCAGAAATGTTGAGTCGACAAAGAAAACTTGCGGCAGAAATACTTTCTTTTCAGCATAGGTCATCTGGTATTTTTGGTTCCACCTGATGCGGGTAAAGTTCTTTATCTCCGGAAACTCCTGCTTCAGACTCGGCCCCATCGGGAACATGGACAATGCCACCTTTTGTGTAGCATTTTGCTGCCCGATGGTTTGCACCTCATTTAAGCGGTAAATATTTTTCGTATGAAAATTATCAAAGCTTTTTTCATACGAAACAAACATCATAACAACCATAAAGGCCGCCATACCCACAGCAAGGCCAACAATATTTATTGTTGAAAAAACCTTGTTCTTCCAGATGTTTCGCCAGGCGATCTTAAAATAATTCCTTATCATTTTTACTTTGGTTTATTAGTTCACTGGTTCATTAGTTCATTGGTCTTAGCAATTTGTTCATCTGGTTTGGTTCACCTACCCGACTTACTAATGAACTAATGAACATTATTCGCTACGCAAGCTCTTAACCGGGTTTGCAATTGCCGCTTTAATTGATTGAAAGCTTATGGTTATAAAGGCAATTATAATGGCTATTACCCCAGCCATTACAAACACCCACCATTCTATATTTATACGGTAGGCAAAATCCTGCAGCCATTTGCTCATGGCATACCACGCAATTGGCGAGGCTATGCACACAGCTATTAACACCAATTTCAAAAAGTCCTGCGCCACTAAATACACTATACTATTTACACTTGCACCCAATACTTTGCGGATACCGATCTCCTTGGTGCGCTGGGTTATGATCAGTATCACTATGGCAAACAGGCCCATGCACGATATCGCGATAGCCATTACCGCTCCCGTTATGAATATTTTAGACAGCCTGGTTTCCTTTTTATACTGGCGATCCACATTTTCATCAAGAAATGATGATTCGGCCTGCGAGCGCGGATTTACATCTTTCCATACTTTATTAATAAGTGCCATGCTTGCTGGCAGGTTAGCTGGTTTTACCTTTACCAGTATATAATTTACCGGCCAGCTTGGGCGTATAACCATGGTAAGCGGGGCTATTTGCTGATGTAGCGATTTAAAGTTGAAATCCTTAACAACTCCTGCAACCTGTAATTTGGCGCCATCAGTAGGGAGTATAGCACCAATTGGGTTCTTTTCGTTCAGTTGCTCAGCCATTTTTTGGTTGATGAGCACCACGGCAGTGTCAGCACCGTATGCCCTTGAAAAATCACGCCCATTTACCACTTGCAGGCCCAGTGTTTTCACATAATCATAATCAACCCGCAGCCAATTGGTTTTAACATTTTTGCCCTTGTAACTAAACGTCATGATAGAGGTTGACGCGCTGTTATCCAACCCGGTGCCTAAGTTCATATCCGTGCCGGTTACGCTTACTATATCCGGATAAGTTGTTAGCCTGGTACGCATTAATTGTAAAGCTCTTTCAGGGTCTATATTGCTACCTATCGGGACGCTTACTACCTGGGTTTTATCGTAACCCAAAGGCCTGTTACGCATAAAATTAAGTTGTTGCCAGGTAATAACCGTACAAATGATAAGCAAAGCCGATAAAGCAAACTGAACCACCATTAAGCTATTACGCAAACCATTTGCCTTGCCTGCAACTACCTTACCCTTTACCGCCTGCGAAGTATTTTGTATAGCCATTAACCATGCAGGGTAACCACCTGCAATAAGGCTTATTAAAACAAAGCCACCCACAAAATACAGGATAACTAATGGCGAACTCAATACATTTAATGATAGCTGCTGGTTAAACAGCAATTTGTATTGTGGTATAAGCGAATAGGCTGCAATTGCACCAATTATCAGCGATAACCCGCAGATCACAAATGATTCACTGCAAAACTGGGTGATAAGCTGTTGTTTTGTGGCACCGATCACCTTACGTACACCTATTTCCTTAGCCCGTGTAAATGCCCGGCCCAATGACAGGTTGATGAAGTTGGTACAGGCTATAAATAATATGAATACACTGATCAGTAAAACCAGGTATGGGTAAAACTTGCTGACTGCCCTGTTTTGTGAAGCAATGGGGCTAAAGTGTACATCGGCCATGGGTATTAAGCGCAGGCGTAAAACTTCGCCTTCTTTATCAGGCTGGGCGCCATCATGCCTTAATTGCTTTATGTTGCCATCATAGTATTTATGTACAAAGCTTTTTAGTTTCTGCTCAAAGCTGGCCTGGTTTTCATTTGCATGTAATTGCACAAAAACATTGTGGAACCGTTGTTCCCATAGGGTTTTAGCTACCTCGTAATCGGGATGCTGTTCAAAACGGCATAGCAAATTAAAATCCAGACTTGAATTTTGCGGAGCATCAGCAGCAACTGCCGATATATTAAGGCTTTTCCACTGGTTATTAATTTTCAGTTCGATAAGTTTACCTACCGGGTTTACGTCCCCGAAAATACTTTTGGCCGTTTTTTCAGTGATTACTACATCATTTTTATCGCCAAGCGGGTTCAGGTTATTTCCTTTTATAATCGGGAAGGTGAACATCTTAAAGAAATCCTGATCAACGCACCTTACATCGTAATTAAACTCCTTGTTTCCGTAACGCAATACGCTTCCGCCAAAATCGCCATAGCGTGAGGCGTGTACAACATCAGGAAATTCAGCTTTTAATGCAGGGGTAATTGGCACGGGCATAGCTGCGTCGGCCTCTATATCATTAGCATGGTGCTCTTCCAGGTACACCTCGTATATGTTGTTCTTATTGGCATGAAAATCATCATATGAAAGCTCATAAAAGGCGGTAAGTGCCAGCAGCAGCACCGAGCCAAAAGCCACAGCCATGCCCACAACATTTATGAAGGTGAAAGTTTTATACTTCCACATATTTCTTAGGGTGATTTTTATGTAGTTCTTTATCATATTCTTTCGTTCATTAGTTCACTGGTTCATTAGTTCATTGGTTTTGTCCTATGTGATATCTATCTTCTGCATCGGCCTTATCCTACGTTCGCTTGCTAATTACTAATGAACTAATGAGCCAGTGAACCAATGAACAATTTTATTCAGATCTCAAACTCTTCACCGGGTTCATAAATGCCGATTTTATGGATTGAAAACTTACTGTAAATAATGCTATTATTAGCGTTGTAAGGCCTGCCAGGGCAAATATCCACCAGTTTATAGTGGTTGGATAAGCAAAATCCTGCAGCCACTTATTCATGGCCCACCACGCTATCGGGAATGCGATTACCGATGCGATAGACACCAGTTTTAGAAAATCCTTTGATAACATCCCCACCAGGTTTTGTACCGATGCGCCCAATACTTTGCGGATGCCTATTTCCTTTGTACGGCGCTCGGCAGTATACATGGCCAAACCAAGCAGGCCTAAACATGCCACTGTAATAGAAAGGAAGGTAAACACTGTGAATACCTTGCCAATGGTTTGATCGGTGCGGTACAGGGCATCAAACTCTTCATCCAAAAAGCTGTACTCAAACGGGTTATCAGGCATAAAGGCTTTCCACTTATTTTGAATGCTGCTGATAGCTTCATTATAATTGCCCGGTTTAATGCGTACAGCAATAAATGATGAACCAATGTAATAAGTTTTGGATGTTGTGTAGAACAACGCAAACGGATCAACTGTATTATGTAATGATTCTGTATTAAAATCAGCTACTATACCTACAACTTTAAACTTTGTACCGTTGCCACCGGGATAGGTTATGTTTTTGCCGATAGGGTTCTTCCACCCTATTTGTTTTGCCGCTGTTTCATTTAGAATTACCGACGCCGAATCTGTAAAATCCTTTGAAAAATTTCTGCCGCTTAGCATTTTTAGCTTCATGGTCGGCACAAAAGCTTCATCAACAATAAAGGATGATAGCGTTATATTTTTATCGGCGGCGGTTATGTTATCGGGGGTAGCCTCTGGCGTATAATAATCGCTGAATGATTTTTGAGTGGGTAAGCTTGTGGATATGGTAGCATTAGCCACACCCGGCAAACGAAGCAGCTCTTGCCTGAAACTTTCTTCAGTCTTGTTAAGCCTGTCGGCATTGGCTATCATCAGTACATTCTCCTTATTAAAGCCGAGATCTTTGGATTGATTATAAAGCAGCTGCTTATAAACCACTATGGTACAAATAATAAGCACAGTTGATACCGTAAACTGGAAAACCACCAGCGCGTTACGGGTAAAAAAGCCGCCGATAGAAGTTTTAAGATCCGCACTGCCTTTTAATACTGCCGCAGGTTTGAACGAAGTAAGAAAGAAAGCAGGGTAACTACCTGCCAGCAACGTGGTAATGGCAACCAATGCAATAATACCACCCCATGTATATATATTAAAAAACGCGTATAGGTTTAATGATTTTGCCGATAGTTGGTTAAACGCGGGCAAACTCAGCGCAACAAGTACGATGGCGATAATTGTAGCCACTAAGGTATACAAAAATGCTTCGGCAAGAAACTGGTCTATAAGCTGTTTGCGCTCAGAACCTAATACTTTGCGGATGCCGACTTCTTTTGCCCTTTTTGCAGATTGTGCTGTGGCAAGGTTCATAAAATTCACGCAAGCCAGTAATATAATGAACAGCGCAATGGCTGAAAATATATAAACATACTTAATATCGCCCTGGGTAATAAATCTGCTTCCGATATTTTGTGAGTAAAGATGTACTGCGGTTAAGGGCTGAAGTTCCAGGTTATACTTGCCGCCTTTTTTTATAAACTGATCAAACGGCTGACCAATGCGCCTGAAAGCGCTTGCTGCCTGTACCGCGATCATAGGCGGGAATTTGGCTTCCAGATTTTTTATGGCAACCTCATTTGCTACACTGCCGCGAAGCTTAACATAAGTGCCCATTTGTAGCCAAACCCAGCTCCAGCTAAAACGCTTAACAGGCGGCATTCCTAAGTTCGATTGTAAAACATCAAACTGTAATGACGATTGCGATGGCAGATTTTTGATTACCGCTGTAACTGTAAACGGCGTTTTATATTCATCAAAAACCAGGTTTTTGCCTATCGGCGATGTATTACCAAAATATTTTTTAGCTGCATTTTCTGTCAGCACGACTGAATTTGGGCCATTTAAGCAAGTGGCCTTGTCGCCTTCAAGCAATGGGTAATTGAAGAATTGCAGGAAATTAGAATCAACCGAAAGAATATTCTTTTCAGTGAGCGAATTACGCTGACCGTTATTTACAAAATGGATGATCTCATCACCGGGCCTGAATATGCGCGTATAGCTTTCAACGTCGGGGAAATTATTTACCAGTGCCGCGCCAACGGGTGGCGGGGTATGACCGGCGGTGAACTCGTCGTCGCCCATTTTTTCATGGGTATTTACACGATAGATCCTGTCCGCATCCTTAAAAAACCGGTCGTAGCTTAACTCATCCTTCACATACATGCCTATCAGCAATACACAGGCTAAACCGATAGCCAAACCACTGATATTAATGATACTGCTAACCCTGTTCCTGATTAGGTTACGCCATGCTATTTTAAAGTAGTTTTTTATCATGATGCGGGGGTGGTTACATACAAATACAATTAAAACCCATACCAAAATTTAAAATACTGATTATCAATAAATTAAATCACCGTAAAATAATCAACCTGTACGTAAGTGTAACACTATATGTACGGTAATGATACAGTCCCGCTTCGCATTATTGGTTCATTAGTTCACTGGTTCATTAGTTCATTGGTTCATTAGTTCATTGGTCTTGTCCTGTGTTAGTAAAGTTCATCAATATTACCGGAGACAGTACCAATGAACTAATGAACCAGTGAACCAATGAACATTATTCGGACCGCAAACTTTTAACCGGGTTGGCAATAGCCGCTTTTATGGCCTGGAAACTGATGGTTATAAAGGCTATAACAACTGCCAGTACTCCGGCTAAGGCGAATATCCACCATTGTATTTCTATCCGGTAAGCAAAGGCCTGCAGCCATTTATTCATGGCGTACCAGGCTATTGGAGTTGCAATAACAATGGATACCACTACCAACACTAAAAAGTCTTTTGAAAGCATGGTGGTTATGTTGGCAACGCTTGCGCCAAGCACTTTACGGATGCCTATTTCTTTCACCTTTACCTGCGCGGTGTAGGTAGCTAAGCCAAATAAACCGAGGCATGATATGAGGATAGCTATACCAGTAAACCAACTGAACAATGTACCAGAGCGCTGGTCAGCTTTGTACATTTCATTAAAGGTTTCATCCAGAAAGGTAAAGTCTAATGGGAAAGCCGGGTTATATTGCTTCCAGGTTTTTTGTACAGCCGCTATAGCCTTCGGGGCATCTTTGCCTGTTGTTTTTATAAACATGCGCCAATTGCTGGGGGTGTAAAAAAATATGGTAGGCTCAATTTTTTGTTTGAGGGATGCGAAATGAAAATCTTTCACCACGCCAATAATTATCCCATTCTGATTATGCAATTTGAAACGCTTGCCAATCGGATCTTTAATACCTGCCTCACGTACCGCGGTTTCATTTAAAATATAGTGCGCGGTATCGGCCTTTATGCCTGCAAAGTTGCTGCCCTTTATAATTTTCAGTTTAAAAAAGTCGACATAATTTTGGCTGATACCCAGTGGGTGAACCTCAAAATTACTGCCGGGTGTTTTGCCATCCCAATCGGTATCACCAGTGCTGCCACCTAAACTTACTATGTTATCGCTGGCGGTGGTAACATCTTTTACACCCGGCTGGTTTAACAATTGGGTACGCACAGATTCATAGTTCTTCTGCATATCGCGCATGCCGAATGTAAACACGTAGGATTTATCGTAGCCCAACTCTTTTTCCCTGATATATTTTAGTTGGCTGTTGATGATCAGCGTGCCGATGATCAAACCAATAGAAAATATAAATTGGCAAACCACCAGTGTTTTGCGGAATGTAGTATTACCAACGCCCAGCGACAGCTTACCTTTAAGCGCGTTAATAGGCTTAAACGACGACAGTAAAAATGCAGGATAAATGCTTGATGCCGCCAGCGTAGCCACTACGGTGATACCTACTACCTTCCAAATACCAGCATCCAATAAATCAAACTTCATTTGTTTACCCGATACACTGTTGTATAAAGGCATCAAAACTTCAATCAGCACAAAAGCAAGTACCAGTGCTATGGAGAAAAACAAAATCGTTTCGACTACAAACTGGATAAACAATTGCTTTTTACCCGCGCCTATTATTTTACGCACGCTTACCTCCTTAGCCCGTAGCATGGCACGCGCAGTTGAAAGGTTTACATAGTTGATACAGGCTATCAATAAAATAAGAATGGCCACAATTAAGAAAACCCGTACCGTTTGGATGCCTGATGGGGTACCATCGGCATTATATAAATGCATTTTATCCAAAGGTTGAGGTATGTATTTTATACCACCCGAACCAGCCTGATTTTTTATGTGGATCTGTGTGAGTTTATCGGCAACCGATTGTGCCGAAACACCCGGCTGCAATTGAAAATAGGTATCGTAAAAATAATCACCCCAGTCGCTATCCATAGTTTTCCAGTAGCCTTTGCCGTCATAGTTTCTTTTTGCCAGCACATTGATAGAAAACAACATATCAAATTTAATACTGGAGTTACCGGGCATATCAGCCGCGATACCGGCTACGGTATAGTTATCATGATTATCTGCCTGAATTATTTTCCCTATCGGATCGGCATTGCCAAAAAACCGTTTGGCTGTGGTTTGGGTGATGATGATAGACTGGTTATTAGGGAAAGGATTATTTGGATTACCTTCCAATAATTTAAAGTCAAAAACCTTAAATAAGGATGCATCGGTATAAAACGCGCCATTATCGCCAACATCCAACGATTTATCATGGTATTTGTACAAAGAATAGTCCCAATTAGATACCATCCGAACAGCATTTACCACACCGGGCACCTCTTTCAGGCCAAAAAAAGCAACAGGGGCCTGTATACCGCCCCAGATCTGCTGGGTACTGCCTGCACCTATCTGCGCTTCCATCCGATAAATATTATCGGCTTTGGTATTGAACTTGTCAAAACTCAACTCATCGTTTACCCATAGTAAAATAAGTAAACCTACGGCCAGCCCAACTGTTAGGCCGGCAATGTTAATGGCGGTGTAAAACTTGCTCTTCAGCAAATTCCGCCAGGCGATTTTAAAATAGCTCTTTATCATAACGTTAGTTCATTTGTTCACTGGTTCATTAGTTCATTGGTCTTGTCCTACGTTGGTTCACTGATTCATTGGTCTTACCCAAGTTTATCAATTCATTAGTCTCACCGGCTGCATTACTAATGAACTAATGAACCAATAAACTAATGAACATTACTCGCTACGCAAGCTTTTAACCGGATTTGCCAATGCGGCCCGGATAGATTGAAAGCTTATAGTTATAAATGCGATGAATATGGCGGTAAAGCCTGCAATTGCTACTATCCACCATTGTATATTTATTCTGTATGCAAAATCCTGCAGCCATTTGTTCATAGCCCACCAGGCCAGTGGCGACGATATCAATATAGCGATACCTACCAGCTTTATAAAATCCATGGAGAGCATACTTACTATGGTTGATACACTGGCACCCAATACCTTGCGGATGCCGATCTCCTTATTACGCTGTTCGGCAGCATAAGCTGCAAGGCCGAATAAGCCTAAACAGGCTATTGCTATAGCTAAAGCCGTGAACGATATAAATATAGTGCCTATGCGTTGCTCAGAGCGATACGTAGCATCAAAATCCTGATCCATAAACGACCATGTGAACTGGCTATTTGGCGACAGATCCTTCCATTTATCCTTAATCTGCGACATTAATGCAGGCAGGTTTGCAGTGCTGACACGGGCCGTAATTGCTCCCCTATCCTCGTTGTAAACCAATGCCAATGGCTTAATCTCGTCGCGCAGGGAGCTATAGTGAAAATCTTTAACCACACCAATTATGTGAAAGGCTTGTATCCCAAAGCTATCGCGATAGATGGTTTTATTGAGCGGATCCTTCTGGCCAAATTTCCTTACAAACGCTTCGTTAACAATTAAAGCTGCCGAATCTGATGCCAATTGAGGGGAGAAGTTGCGTCCTGAGATCAGTTTTATACTCAAAGTGTTGATGTAATCTTCATCAACCGGCCAAAAATCAGCCAGGAGGTCGTGTTTTATATCGATAGGTAATTCAGGAAATAAGCCTGTTATATTGCGGTCATCGCCGGTAGGCAAATAAGTGGTCATGGTGGCGCTTGCAACGCCCTGCATTTGCTTTACCTCTTGCTTTAATATTTTTGCCTGTTTGCCGAGTACATTGGTGTTTTTAATCACCAGCATCTGGCTGCGGTTATAGCCCAGGCTTTTGGTATGGATATAGTTCAGCTGGTTATAAATAACCAGTGTACCGATAATCAGAAATATAGATATCGAAAACTGAAAGACCACTAAAAAACTCCGCAGAAAACCACCCTTAAATCCTGAAGCTATTTTGCCTTTTAGTACTTCAATTGGCTGAAAGGCCGATAGGAAAAATGCCGGGTATGATCCCGCCAGGATACCTATTACCAGTATAATAATCAGCAATGCAGGTAATAACCAGGTGAAAGTGTGGGGTGTGAATGCCAAATGCTTATCAGCCATTTGGTTGAACAGCGGCATTGCCAGCCATGCCAGCGCCACAGCAATAATGGTCGACACCAGCGTAACCAAAATAGATTCCGTTAAAAATTGGGCGATCAAATATTTACGCGCCGAACCCAGCACTTTGCGTACCCCTACCTCTTTGGCCCGGTTTGCCGAACGCGCGGTTGAAAGGTTCATGAAATTAACACAGGCTATCAGCAATACCAATATGGCTATTGCCGAAAAGATGTATACGTATTCAATATTACCATTCTGCATCAGCTCATACTGACTGTTTGATCTCAGGTGAATATCAAGCAGTGGTGTTAAAACTATCTTCATATAATTACTGCCGGTTGTCCATACCGGGGGTGAGTTTTTGAGCTCTACTTTCAGGATCTGCGCTTCAAGGGCCTTAACATTTGTGCCGGGTTTTAGCAAAACATAGTTATGTATACCGCTATACCCCCAACTCATAACATGGCTTTCGAATAGTGATGAATAGGATAAAAAGAAATCGTAATTAAAATGTGATTGCGATGGGATATCCTTTATAACCCCTGTAATTTTATAAACGCTGGTATCGTTAATGGTAAGCGTTTGGCCAACAACATCGGTTTTGCTGAAATATTTTTTTGCGGTGCTCTCGGTTATAACCGCAGAATGTGGTTCAGTTAGTGAGGTTGACGGACTGCCATAAATCATAGGTAAAGTAAAAACATCAAACAGGTTTGATTCGGCAAAAACTACATTCTTTTCCTGGATGTTATTATTCCCCTTCCTGATGCTAAACTTTTGAGAAGAGAGAAACAGCGTTTCCTTAGGGAACAGTCTCGCCATCTTTTCAATCTGCGGGAAGCTTTTTAAAGCATCCATCAAAGGCTTTTCCGTCCCGGCGTATGAGCCCTCGTTGCCGTTTAACCTTGCATTTTCGGTAATGCGGTAGATCCTGTCGGCATTGGTATTATAGCGATCATAACTGAACTCATCAACCACATAAAACACGATCAGCAAGCAGGTTGCCAGCCCAACGGATAGCCCCAGCACATTCAATACCGTAAAGCCCTTGTTTTTTAAGAGTGAACGGTAAGCTGTTTTAATATAATTCCTTATCATGGTTAATTCATTTGTGCTTATTAGCGTTCATTTGTTCACTGGTTCATTAGTTCATTGGTCTTGTCCTTCGTGTGTTATTTTATGTTGCTGTTCTTTTGTTCGCTTGCTAATTACTAATGAACTCTAATGAGCCAGTGAACCAATGAACATTATTCCGAGCGTAAGCTCTTAACCGGGTTAGCCACCGCAGCTTTTATGGATTGGAAGCTGACTGTTGCTACCGCGATTATTATAGCCGATATACCTGCAATTACGAATACCCACCAGTTTATACCTATGCGGTAATCATAGTTTTTAAGCCATCGCTGCATTACCCAATAAGCCAGCGGGAATGATACAGCACAGGATATGATCACCAGTTGTAAAAAGTCTTTTGAAAGCAGTGTGGCAATTCCTGATACACTTGCGCCCAGCACCTTACGGATGCCGATCTCTTTTGTACGGCGTTCGGCAGTGTAAGCGGCTAAACCAAACAGGCCCATACAGGAGATGATGATCGCCAACGTAGCAAATACCCTTGATAGCTTACTTACCAGCATCTCAGTTAAAAACATCTGGTTAAATTGATCGTCCACAAAGCGGTAATCAAACGGATAAGCTGGGTTATCTTTTTTCAGGACACCTTGTATAGCGGCTATAGATTTTTCAATATCAGCCTGTTGCTTAACATGCACATACATCACTGTTTCATCCTGCGGCGGGGCGCTGAAAAACATGACCGGATCGGGATGCTGACCATACATGTTGCCATATACATAATCATTAACCACACCTACCACTACCGCCGATGTGGTATCACCCTCCCCATGGATCCTTTTCCCTATCGCGCTGCCTTTACCCATTAACTTTGCAAGCGATTGGGTGATGATCATGCGGATTGGCCTGGCGGTATCACTCACGGTTAAATTCCTTCCGTCTACTATCTTTAAGCCTGTTGTTTCCATAAACTCAGGCGATACATAACGTTGCGATATGAGCACTTTCGAGCCGGCAGGTTTGCCATCCCAGGTAAGTCCGGAAGTATTGTTGCCCCCGTAGATCAACGCATGATCGGCAAGCGCGGCGTTAGCTACATAGCTGGTATTGAGCAGGTCCTGTTTTATTACCTGGAAATTTTTACCCATATCGCCCTGCAAAGCAATTTCCAAGAGGTTATCTTTATTGAAACCCAGTTGCCTGCTTTTAACGTGTTGTATTTGCTGGTAAACAATTATGGTACTGATGATGAGCACGATGGAGACGCTGAACTGCATTACCACCAAACCCTTGCGGATAAATGCCGCGCCACCTGTTTTTAACTTCACCCCTTTTAGCACCGCTACTGGGTTAAACGACGACAGGTAGAATGATGGATAACTGCCTGCAACCAATCCGCATATCAGGGTGATAAGTAATAAAGCGATAATGTGTAGCGGATTACCCAACCCTAATGTAAGCTGCTTTTGCACCAGCAGATTAAAGGCCGGTAAAACGAGTATAACAATGAATACGGATACCAATGCAGCTATCACAGCCATAAATATAGCTTCGCCGATGAACTGCATAACGAGCAGGTTTTTACCGGCGCCTAATACTTTGCGTACCCCTACCTCGCGTGCCCGCTTTTCGCTGCGGGCAGTGGCGAGGTTCATGAAGTTGATGCAGGCGATAAACAGGATGATCCATGCGATGACGGTAAACAGATGCACATATTCTATCTGCCCGCCGCCGGTCATTTTGCCGTCTTTAAAATCATCGCGCAAATGCCAATCATTCATGCTGAATAAAAAGGCATGGCCCAATGCGGTTGGTACGCGCTTTTGTATGTAACTATAGAGTTGTTTGTTTACTGTTTGCGGGTCGACACCGGGCTTTAACTCCACATAAGTAGTTACGGATTGATTGCCCCAATTGGTTAACCACGGACTTTGATCAAAGTAGATCTTAAATGGCATTACCCACTCAAACTGCATGCTTGAATTTGCCGGAATATCTTTGATAACACCGCTTACGGCGTAGTCTTGTTTATTGTCAACCCTGATAGTTTTGCCTATAACATCCTTATCGCTTCCAAAAAACTTTTTAGCTGCTTTTTCAGTGATGACTATTGAATGTACCTGCGAGAAAACTGAGGTCGCGTTGCCCTGCACAAAAGGCAGTGTAAACATACTGAAGAGTGATGCTTCAGCATATATACCCGTTGCAAAAACGGCCTTATCGCCACTGCCGAATAATAAGGTGGTTCCGCCTTCGGTACTGCGGCAGGTGTTGGCTACGCCGGGCAGTTCGGCCTTCATGGCCGGACCCATCAGGCCGGGGGTTGATGATTCGGTAAACACATAGGTATCGTACTTCTGGTTTTCTTCCAGCATGTACAGCCTTTCTTTTTTAATGTTTACGGCATCGTAATTAACCTCATCCTCCACCCATAAAAAAATGAGCGCGGCACAGGCAATCCCTATCGCCAAACCGAAAATATTCAAAAAGCTGTAAGCCTTATTTTTGGTAAGGCTGCGGTAAGCTGTTTTTATGTAGTTTCTTATCATTTTCTTTGGTTCATTAGTTCATTTGTTCACTAGTTCATTGGTCTTAGCACTTGCAAATATTTGGTTCATTTCGTTTGGCTACTAATGAACTAATGAGCCAGTGAACCAATGAACATTTCTATTCCGACCGCAAGCTTTTAACCGGATTAGCCACTGCTGCTTTAATGGCGTGGTAGCTAACCGTAATAATCGCCGTAAATATGGCTATGAAACCTGCTATGGCAAATACCCACCAGTGTATGGTAATGCGGTAAGCAAAGTTTTGCAGCCAGTTGTTCATTGCCCACCACGCTATTGGCGATGCAATTATTATTGCCAGTACTACCAGTTTTAAAAAGTCCTTCGAAAGCAGGGTGGTAATAGCTGTAAGGCTTGCCCCTAATATTTTGCGTACACCTATTTCCTTGGTACGTTGTTCAATGGTGAATGCAGCCAGGCCAAACAATCCCAGTGTAGCCAATATAACAGTAATACCGGTAAATATGCTGAATATGGATGCCAGCCTGTCTTCAGCCTTATATTGCGCGTTAAAGGCATCATCCATAAATGAATAGCTGAATGGTGTTTCCTGGTCGTATTTTTTGTAGATATTTTGGATTGCAGCAAGTAGCGTAGGTAAATTAGTATGCGGCTTAATGCGAACTGATAAATTACAACCCCATCTGGCCCAAAACTTACTGGTATCGGGCGCTATAAAAAGGCCTAATGGCTCCAGCGCATATTCCATCGAACTGAAATTGAAGTTTTTCACCACACCTACAACCTCAACTTTTTGTGTACCCGATTGAATGTAACTGCCAACAGGATTTGCGGGAAGATGCAGTTTTTCAATTGCCAGCTGATTTATCACCACTTTATTTTTACCCAGCAGGCTTGTAGCCGTTGATGGCGGGATAGCCCATTTTAAACCCATGGTTGGTATAAACTGTTCGCTTACCGATAACGAAGGCAGCATAACAGCATCGGTGTTAGGTTTGCCACTTATGGAGTACATATCGAACCCTTTAAACATGCCATATTGTGAGGTAGCCACACTGCTTATACCTGCCAGTGATTGTACATCTTTTATAAAAGCAGGATAGCTTTCACCGAAGCTCCTGGTAATAGGTATATCCACTACGTTATCGTGGTTAATGCCTATATCGGCATGCCTGAAAAAGTAAAGCTGGCGGTCGATAACGATACCGCAAATAATAAGGCCTACTGATATGGAAAATTGCAGCGTTGTAAACACTTTGCGAACCGTAATACCACCTGCCTGCTTGCTCATTTTACCTTTTAAGGTGATGACAGGCTTAAACGCAGATAACACCAGTGATGGATAGCTGCCTGCTATTAATACAGTTATGAGTAGCAAGGCAAACATCAGCGCCAAAACTATCGGGCTGTATAAAAATGGATTATCAATCTTAAGCTGTAATACGTTTAAAAACCAGGGCTTAAACATATAACATAAAATATAACCCAGGCCAAACGACAGGCAGGTAAACAATGCCGACTCTACATAAAACTGTGTGGCTATGGTTTTACGGCTCGCGCCGGATACTTTACGCACGCCCACTTCCTTAGCCCTGAGCGTTGCCCGTGCTGTTGAAAGGCTCATGTAATTAACCAATGCCAGCAGCAATATTAACAAAGCTACGATGGGGAATATTTTAAGATATTTGAGGTTTGCGCCATCGCCAAAACTATTGAGGTGGGTGGCAGGCAACGCGGTTAGTGAAAATTTCGCTGAAGAAAATTGTTTGTTATTTTTCATCATCAGATCCATACCATGCCTTAATTTAGCGGTATCCGACGCATGTTTTAAAAGCAGGTAAGTATTAAAGGAACCCGGGCCTACCATTGGCATACCGATGTAATTAGGTATGTTTTTCATGGCCAGCAAACTTGAGTTTGATACCACAAAGTTAAACTGGATGGTAGAGTTTGAAGGTGCGCTCTCAGCAACGCCTGTAACTTGGTAGGTATAAATACTGTCGGTTTTTATAGTAATGGTTTTGCCAATAGCATCCGAACTGCCAAAATACTTTTTAGCCATATCGCTTGATATAACTACCGAAAATGGCTTTTTAAGCACATCATCAGGCTGACCATTTATCAGTTTAAAGGAAAAGAAATTAAAGAATCCGGGATCAGCAAATAGCAGTTTATCTTCAGAAAATTTTCTGGATGGCATTGCCGGATCACTTACAATCACCGGCCTGAAATAGGTCAGCATCCGCATATATCCCTCAACAGTTGGCTGACTTTGGGTGATAAGCGGACCGGTTACATAGCTGGTATAATCCATACTGGTTGTAACATCGCCCATTTTCATGTGCGCGTTCGGCAAAAATATACGATCTGCATTTTTATGAAAGCGGTCGTAACTCATTTCATGGGCTACATACAACATTATCATCATGCAAACAGCCAAACCTACCGCCAAACCCGATATATTGATAAGGCTATACAATTTTTGCTTTGTTAAGCTCCGCCACGCGATCTTTATGTAGTTCTTTATCATTTATTTTGGTTCATTAGTTCATTGGCTCATTAGTTCATTGGTTCATTGGTCTTGTCCTATGTTAATGTTCATTGGTTCATTCGTCTTGTCCTCAGTTTATTCATCAGTATTGCCAGCTGCATTACTAATGAACTAATGAACCAGTGAACTACTGAACAACCCTACTCCGATCTCAAACTTTTCACCGGGTTTGTTAATGCCGCTTTTATTGATTGAAAACTGATAGTTACAAATGCTATAAGTATTGCGGCAACGGCTGCCAGCGCGAAAACCCACCATTGTATATCCTGGCGGTAGGCAAAACCCTGTAAAAACCACCTGTTCATGAAATACCATGCGAATGGCGAGGCTATAACTATCGAGATGAGCACCAGTTTTATAAAATCACGTGATAACATCCCCACTATGGTCGACATACTTGCACCCAGTACCTTGCGGATACCTATTTCTTTGGTACGCTGTTCTGCTGCATAAGCTGCCAGGCCGAATAACCCGAGACAGGCGATGATAATTGCCAATGAAGTAAACGCGATAGCTATCCCCCCTACACGTTGCTCCGAGCGATACATTTTATCAAAATCCTGATCCATAAATGAATAATTCAGCGTTTGATTAGGGGAAAACTCCGCCCATTTAGCTTTTACCTGGCTCAGTAAGGCTGTGATCTCGGCTGTGTTTGATGCACGAACGGTTAATCCACCCAGATCATGCCCGCTAAAAAGTACCATAGGGCCTACGTTGTTTCTTAGCGATTGATAATTAAAATCCTTCATTACCCCAATAATGTGGTACGGCTTTAACACCATAGCTTTGGGATCCTGTGGGTCATAGATCACGTGATTAATCGGGTTGGCATAACCAAACATTTTAGCAGCCGCCTCATTGATCAATACGGCATCTGTATCAGTTACCATCTGGTGCGAAAAATTTCTGCCTGCTAATATTTTCAATCCAAGTGTTGGCACATAATCTTCATCAGCATACCATTCCGTTAACAACACGCCATTTTTCTGATCTGCAACCGGGCCTTTAAATACTGTTGAACTATTAGCATAATTAGTTGTAGGCAAAGCACCTGTTAGTGTAGCACTCTGCACCCCGGGTAGTTGCTTTATTTCCTCTTTAAAGCTGCTGGCTTTATTGCCAAGCGTATATACATCCCAAACCGTAAACACATGGTTGCGGTTAAAGCCGAGATCTTTATTCTGGATATACTTCAGCTGGTTATAGATAACCAATGTGCCTATAATGAGGAATATGGAAATAGCAAACTGAAATACCACCAGGAAGCTGCGTAAATTTCCACCTTTAAAGCCTGCTGACAGTTTGCCTTTAAGCACCTGTATCGGCTGAAAGCCTGATAAAAAGAAAGCTGGATATGACCCTGCCAGTACACCGATAAAAACAATAATAAGTAATAAGATAGGTATTAACCACACTAATATCTGGCGGGTAATGGTTAGTTCCTTATCGGCCATATTATTAAACAAAGGCAATAAGAGCCACGCAGCAATTACAGCTATTACAGCTCCAGCCAGCGTAACCATTATTGATTCGGCCAGGAATTGGAAGATCAGGTATTTACGTGGAGAACCCAGCACTTTTCTTACTCCAACTTCGCGTGCGCGGTTTGCGGAGCGGGCGGTTGACAGGTTCATGAAGTTTACACAGGCTATCAGCAATATAAATATGGCTATCGCCGAAAACATATATACGTATTGTATATCACTGTTCAATCCCAGTTCACCTACCATGTTTGATTGCAGGTGAATTTTGGTAAGCGGGATAAGCGTAAGCCTGAAAAAGTTGCCACCCTGCTCAAACTTATCAAAAGTTAAATGCAGGATGCTTTGCAATTGCGGGCCAGCATGCGTTTTGAAAAACTGACCAAATTTTGCTTCAAGGCTTTTATAATCAGTTCCTTTCCTTAACAATATATAGGTATTAAAATTGCTGCTGAACCATGAATCATCCTTACTTTGAGCAAGGGTTGACATGGAGATAAAAAAGTCGTAATTAAAATGCGATTGTTTGGGCACATTATATATTACAGCAGTTATTTTATAAAGGGCGGTATCATTAAAGGTCATCATTTGCCCTACCACATTGGTGCTGTTAAAGTACTTTTTAGCGGCGCGCTCAGTTATTACAATACTATGTGGCTCTTTTAACCCGGCATATGGGTTGCCACTTATGGCAGGCAATGTAAATATCTTAAACACTTCAGGATCAGCATATATCATGGAGTTTTCCTGGATATTCTGCGCCCCTTTTTTAACCTGGAAACCACCACGATCCCTAAACCTTGCAATCTGGTCTATCTCAGGAAAATCGGCTTTCATTGCTGCAGCCATAGGCGCAGGGCTTACAGCATATTTATTATCGGCACCACCAAATTTTATGGCCTCGTTTACACGAAAAATTCTGTCGGCGTTTACATTATACTTGTCATAACTTACCTCATCAAAAACATAAAAAACGATCAGCAAACAAGTGGCAAGGCCCAAAGCCAAACCCAACACATTTATAGCGGTAAAGCCCTTGTTTTTGGTAAGGGAGCGAAAAGCTGTTTTTATATAGTTTTTTATCATGATAGTGGCTGTTAGTGCAATAATTACTAATTACAAAAGGAGGTCAAGATAAATAATGACCAATTACATACCAAAATATAAATAACTAATAATCAAATAGTTAAAACAGATAAATATATACCATGTGTCCGCAAGTGAAACACTATATGTTCGGTTATGATACACATTGCTTCGCGTTTATTGGTTCACTGGTTCATTAGTATGCAGCGGTAGTCAAATGAATATCTAAGCAAAGTGCTAAGACCAATGAACTAATGAACCAGTGAACCAATGAACATTATTCCGAACGCAAACTTTTAATCGGGTTGGCCAGGGCAGCTTTTATTGCCTGATAACTAACCGTTAGCAGGGCTATAAGTATGGTAATAACACTTGCCAGCGCCATTATCCACCAGCTTAGCGTTATACGGTACTCGTAGTTAGTGAGCCATTTATTTAGTACGTATATGGATAGCGCGATAGCCGGAACTATGGCTATTAAAACCAGCACCAAAAAATCTTTTGATAATAAACCCACCAAGCTGCTTACGCTGGCACCTAATACTTTACGTACGCCAATTTCTTTGGTTCGCTGTTCTGCAGCGTAGGCAGCTAAGCCAAATAAGCCCAGGCAGGAGATAACAATGGCCAACCCGCCAAATATGTTAGCCAGCAATGCCAGCACCTTTTCGTTTTCAAATTTTTGCTCAAACTCCTTATCTACAAAATTTATGGTTGGTGGATATGCCGGGTTGATCGCTTTCAGGCTTTTATTGATCAGATCGATACTAGCCATTGTACTTTTTGCCGGGTTAAGACGCATAGCTATAACCGAACCATTAAAACCAGCGCAAAGGGTTATCATTGGCGGCGTCTTTTGGTATGGCGATCCCCAAACAAAGTCTTTGTAAATACCAACGATGGTAACAGGCTGATCGCCCCATTTAATTACAGCGCCTATTGACTGTTTCATTAGTTTGGCGGCAGTTTCATTAACCATTACCGTTTGTATTTTAGATGCTGTATCAGCCGGATATGCTGCCGAGAACTCACGGCCCGCTACCAGCTTCACCCCTGTTGTTTTGGTGAAATCATATCCGGCATAAAATATATCAAACAATATTTTTTGATTAGGGTCTTTACCCTGCCAGTCGATGCCCCAGGTGTTGCTGCCATTTTCGGTGATACTTTGCGACAAATTTGAAGCATAGGTAATAGCGCCATTATTTTTAAGTTCGGTTATAAGAGCGCCGGACTTTTTACTCAATGTACCTTCAACAGGCACCTCAACAAGGCTGTTTTTATCGTAACCGTTCGGCATAGATTGTATAAAACGGATCTGGCGATAGATGCAAATAGTAGCCGTGATCAAAAACACGGCAAATGCAAACTGTATAACCACTAAAAACTTGCGGATAGGCAACACGCTTTTGCTGCCTTTAAATACACCCTTTAAAACTTTTATAGGCTGAAACGACGACAGATAAAAGGCCGGGTAACTGCCCGAAATAAGCCCGGTAAATACAGCCAGACCAATAACCAGCAACCAAGCCATTAAACTACCGACAGGTAGCACCAGCTTAATACTTAGCAGGTTATTAAAGAACGGCACACATATAGCCAATAGAATTACAGCAAATATGGTTGATATAAAAGACAGGATAAGTGATTCGATGATAAATTGCTTTATCAGCGGACCGCGACCGGAGCCTATTGCTTTGCGGATCCCCACTTCTTTCGCTCTTTCTTCAGATCGTGCGGTGGATAGGTTCATGAAATTTACACAGGCTATCAGCAGGATACAGGCTGCTAAGATCTCAAATAAATGAATCTGCTCAATTTCACCGCCTGTCGATTTACCATTTTCAAACTTATTATATAAATGAAGCTTTGCAAATGGGAAAAGAAAAAGCTGGTTCTTATTACCCTGATCATGTTTGCCTACTATTGAATTTAATATGTTATTAGCACGTGAAAAAGCTGAAGGATCTTTTAACAATACAACGGTACGACAAAAATTACTTCCCCATCCGGATTGTTTTGTCCAGGTATTTGCATTTTCATACTGTACATAAGGTATAGCATAGTCAAATTTAAACGAGGTATTTGCTGGCATATTTTCAATAATACCCGTAACCATTAAAGGTATAGTACTATTAAAACTAACCACCTTGTTCATAGGGTCTTTATCGCCGAACAGGGTTTTTGCCAGTGCTTCAGTAATAACTATTGAATTTGGCTGAACTAATGCTTTCGCAGGATCGCCTTTAATAAAATGATAAGAAAATATGGAGAAATAGCCCGCATCAGCATAAAGGCCTTGTTTTTTAAAACTGTTGTTATTATATGCCAAAAGCCCGTTGCCCATATAATCAATTACACGCGCGGTTTGCGCTACGCCGGGCACTTCGTTTTTAATGGCCATAGCAGCCTGCGACGGCGTTGCAGAAAAGGTATATATTTTACCATCTCCCGGCTGATTATTCTCCACAATATAAATATTGTCGATATTTTTAAACTGATGATCGTATCCTAAATGATAGGATACATACAGTAATAAAAGCAAACAGCTTGCAATACCTAAAGTTAATCCACCCGCATTTATCAGCGAGAAAGCCACATGTTTTTTAATGTTTCGCCAAGCGATTTTAATGTAATTCTTTATCATCTCTTTTAGTCTATCAGTTCAATGGTTCATTGGTCTTGTCCTTCGTTTTCATAGTCATTGATTCGCCGGCTGCATTACTAATGAACGAATGAACCAGTGAACCAATGAACATTTATTCTGATCTCAAACTCTTTATCGGGTTCATTAATGCCGATTTTATGCCCTGGTAGCTTACAGTGAGCAATGTTATCAGCATTGCACCGGCTGCTGTCGCGGCGAAGATCCACCAGGATATATCAGCGTGATATTTATAGTTCTTGATCCAGTTCTGCATAAAATAATAGGCGATTGGGCTGGCGATAATTACAGAGATCACTACCAGCACCACAAACTCCCGCGACATTAAACCCCACAGATTCATTATTGATGCTCCTAATACCTTACGTATGCCGATCTCCTTAGTGCGCTGCTCTGCCATAAACGAAGCCATACCAAACAAGCCAAGGCAGCTAATGAATATGGCCAGAACTGTAAAGAATCCTGATAACTTGCCTACCCGTTCCTCATCCTCAAATTTGCTGGCGTATTCGCGATCCGTAAATTTGTAATCGAATGGGCTATCAGGTGCGTATTGTTTAAAAATCGACTCTATTTTACCCAATGCGGCTGAGGTACCCATTTTAGGGTTTAACCTGATATCTATAATGCTCCCTTTATAAGGCAGCAACGCAAAAATGCTTGGCTTAACAGGTTCATAAGGCGAACTCATCACCATGTCTTTAATTTCACCTATAATCGTCACGTTTTGCCCCTCCCACTTAATCACTTCACCAACCGGGTGCTTAAAATTCATGAATTTAGCTGTAGCCTCATTTACTATTACGGCTGCGGTATCGGTTCCAAAACTTCTTGAAAAATCACGGCCTTCCATAATCTGCCAGCCTGCTGTTTTTCCAAAATCATAGCTTACGGGGATAATACCAAAATCATCCTGTAAGCCCGGTGGCTTGCCCCGCCAGTCGAACCCGCTTTCGTTCGACCATACGCCGGTCAGCGGACTATCAGACTCTGCTATCCCGGCAATGGCACCCGACTTGAACAAGTCATTCTTCACTGCCTGGAAATGGCTGTGGATATCATTCGTTTTCATCTGGGCCTGTATCAACCCTGCGCGGTCATAGCCAACGGGCCTGTCTTTAGTAAACTGAACCTGCCTGAAAACGATTATTGTACCAATGATTAACGTTACTGATACTGTAAATTGTAATACAACCAACACTCTACGCGGGATAGCGGCATAACGCCCTGCCTTGAAAGTGCCTTTTAAAACCTTTACCGGCTGAAAGGATGAGAGATAAAATGCAGGGTAACTTCCGGCTAATACTCCGGTTAACAACGTAAACCCTATGCCAAGCAACCAAAACCAGGGGTTGCTCCACAATATCGTCATTTGTTTACCGGCTACCTGGTTAAACCATGGCAAGGTAAGCTGTACCAGCATCAATGAAAATATGAATGCAAAAGAGGCCATCAGCAATGATTCAGTAAAGAATTGACCGATAAGCTGGTTACGCATGGATCCTAATGTTTTTCTGATACCTACCTCTTTTGCACGTTTTTCAGATCGGGCAGTGCTCAGGTTCATAAAGTTGATGCAGGCCAATATCAATACAAATAAGCCTATGATGCCGAACATCCATACAAATTGGATTTTACCACCTGTATTAACACCGTCCTTGAAATCTGAATACAGATGCCATTTACTAATAGGATGCAAGAAAAACTCCGGTTTAAATGAACTAACAAATTTTTCACCCTGTAATTTCAGGTTATCGCGTTTTACATATTTGATCTTAGCTTCAACCCTTTTTATATCGGCATTTGGGGTAAGCTGCGCGAAAATTTGCCATGAGTTATTACCCCAATTGGTTTGAGCCCTCTTTAAAAATGGCCGCGTGGTTAAATAAAGATCCCAGGGAGCAATAAAGGAAATATCGTTGAAGGAAGTATTTGAAGGAAAATCCTCATACACACCGCTAACTTTAACAGTTAACTGATTATCGATCCTTATGATTTGGTTCATCGGATTGGCATCGCCAAAAATTGCTTTCGCAAGCGTTGATGAGAGTAGAATTGAAGAAGGATCATTTAAACCGGAACGACTGCCCTTTAACATATTTAATGTAAATATGTAAGGAACTTCAGGCTGCATAAAGTTACCATCCTGCAACAGTTTTTTATCGCCATGCGAGATGATGTGCTGCTCTGTCCAGCTGGATAATACAGCGTATTTAAAATCGCCTTTATAATCCTGGCGCAGCTTTGCACCTAAGGGTATTGGTATTGAAGTACCGGTATTTACATCGCCATTAACAGTTTGGTGCTGCATTACCTGCACTATGCGGTCGTAATTTTCAAAATATTTATCGTACGACAGCTCATCATATATCCAAAGAGATATCAGCATCACCACCGCCATACCTAACGACAGCCCGGCAATATTAATAAACGTTTGCGCCTTGTTCCTGACAAGGTTACGCCATGATATTTTCAGATAATTCTTTAACATATAGTTAGTTCATTAGTTCACTGGTTCATTAGTTCATTGGTATTGTCCTATGTTTTGATGTGTAATCGATTCATTGTTGCCGGTTGCATTACCAATGAACTAATGAACCAATGAACAAATGAACATCTACTCAGACCGCAAACTTTTAACCGGGTTGGCCAGCGCGGCTTTGGTAACCTGGTATAATATGGTTATTGATGCAATTATAAATGAGGCGCTTATAGCCACCACAAATGTTTCGGCACCAATATTTATATGGTAGGCAAAGTTTTGCAGCCAGTTATTCATCAAATAATAACCAAGCGGGGCAGCAATAAAAAATGCTATGCCTATCAATACAATAAACTCTTTTGAGAACAGGGCGACAATACTTGTTAATGATGCACCTAATACCTTGCGGATGCCTACTTCTTTTGTACGCTGCGATGCCGCGAAGCTTATAAGCCCATACAAGCCCAGGCAGCCAATAAGTATGGTGATAGATGAGAACAGCCGGAACGCGGTATAAACCTTTTGTTCCTGGCGGTAAAAGCCTGCAATACGGTCGTCCATAAACTCATAGCTGAACAGATCATCAGGGAACATGGCCGACCATTTTTTATCTACATGGTCAATAGTTTGGCGCATGGCTGCTGGCTGTACCAGCATACTTACCGAGTAAAAGTTACGGTGATCGTACATCAGCACACAGGCTCTTATCTTTTTATGTTTTGATTCGCTTTGAAAGTCCTTTACCACACCGGTTATAGCTACGCTGTTACCATTAACCTCTATTTGCTGGCCGATGGCTTTCTGCGGGTTTTGGATGCCAATTTCATGTATCAGTGTTTCATTTACCACTACATGGTGCAGGGTATCATCTTTAGCTACTTTACTACCCGCAAGCATGGTTAGGCCAAACATATCTATATAGTGCTCATCAATATTTTTAAGTTCGGTTACATTATCTTTAGGATACCCCAGCTGCTTTGCCGAGAACGGACAGAAATTACTACTATATGCTGGCGCTGCCGATGAAAAGCTCACATCCTTTATACCCGGCTCGGCAAGTAACTGCTGTTTTAATGCTTCGGCTTTAGTAACATCCGGCACATCAATTGTTACTATGGCGTCCTTGTTAAAGCCGAGGTTCTGGTTTTCAAAAAAGTTCATTTGGCGGGCAACTACAATAGTGCCAACAATCAGAATCTGTGAAATTGCAAACTGCGCTATAACCAAACCTTTGCGTAGTGTTAAACCGCCGGTTGAGATGCCCACTTTATTTTTAAGTGAATCAACTGGTTGAAATGCCGATTGCACAAACGCCGGGTAAAGGCCCGACAGTAATATCACCAGCACCGTTAACCCGGCAATGCACTCAACCACAACGGGCTCACACAATTGCGCCGCAGTTATATTTATGCCTAATATATTATTAGCATTTGCAAGGAATATGGTTGCAATGCCAATGCCCATAAACAGGGCCAGCAATACCAATACGGTAGTTTCACCCAAAAACTGGGCTATCAGCTGCCCTTTGCCTGCGCCCAGCACTTTACGAACGCCTACCTCCCGAGCCCGCCTGATGGCTTGCGCTGTAGCCAGGTTAATAAAGTTGATGCAGGCCGTAATAATAATGAGCAATGCTACACCACCCAAAACATAATAAGTTTCGCGTGAAGTTGGGGTTACAACGTTATTGATATAGCGCTGATCGAAATGCACATCTTTAAGCGGCTGTAATGGCAGCGTTGCTTGTTTAGCTATATCATCGCCCCAATGCTTTTTGATAAAGGCAGGTATTTTAGCCTGAATATTTTTTATAGACTGATTTTTTGGAAGAACAATATATACATAGCTGCCGCCAGGTATGCTCCAAAAATTCCCACCGAAGTCTTTTTCTATGGTGATGAATGAGATTAAAAAGGTAATAGGCAAACTGGTATTACCGGGCACATCTTTTATGATGCCGGTAACTTTAAGCGGGAACTGCTTATCAACATTAATTACCTGCCCCATCGCATCCTTATTCCCGAAATATTTTTTGGCGATGCTTTCTGTTAGCACTACCGTGTTAGGTTCAGCAAGGGCTGTTTTAGGGTTGCCGGCTATCCATTGGTAATCAAATACCGCTGGGAGATGCTCGTCGGCAAAAGCAAAATTCTTTTCATGATAGCGGTTATTACCCACTTTTATAACGCCATCGGTCTGATAAAATACTTGTGTGATCTGCTCCAGTTCTGGAAAATCCAGGCGCATGGCAGGCACAACAGCTACTGATAAATTTGAATTGAAATCAAGTGCGTGCAGGGTTACGCGGTACGTTCTGTCAGCCTTATGGTTAAAGGCGTCGTAACTGAGTTCGTTTTTTACAATAAGAAATATAACCAGGCAGGAAGCAATGCCAAGTGTTAAGCCAAAAACATTCAGGAACGCGTAACTCATGTTACGGCGTATGTTTCTGAAAGCGATAATAAAGTAATTCCTGATCATTTTTATTAGTATTAGTAATTACGCTACGCTGTTATTTCACTTCGCCACATCAAGTCATTTCGCTTCGCTGTCATTGGTTATTTGGAGGAAGCCAAACTAATGACCAATTATCTTGATTGGCCGCCTTTTCTCCCAAACGCCCCTCCCATCCGGGGAGGGGCTCCGGAGACATTTAATTAACTACATTAAACTGCTTACCAAATCAGTATTTTTATCTCAGATCATGATGTTTTCCATCACCGTTTGCCCATCAAGCAGGCGGATGATACGGTGGCTGTAACGTGCATCATGCTCGGAGTGTGTTACCATTATTATAGTGGTTCCCTGTTCGTTCAAATCGGTCAACAGTTCCATTACATCGTTACCGTTGCTGCTATCCAGGTTACCGGTGGGCTCATCCGCAAGTATCAGTTTTGGTTTGTTAACTACGGCACGGGCAATAGCCACACGCTGTTGCTGACCACCCGATAACTGCTGCGGATAATGATTGCGGCGGTGCATGATCTGCATTTTGTCCAACACCTCTTCAACCCTTTTCACACGCTCTGCAGATGGTACACCGGTGTAGATCAATGGCAGCTCAACGTTTTCAAAAACGGTAAGCTCATCAATAAGGTTAAAGCTTTGGAATACGAAACCGATGTTATGCTTGCGCAGATCGGCACGTTTACGCTCATTGAAATGTGCAACCTCAATGCTGTTGAACATGTAGCTGCCTTCATCCGGATCGTCAAGCATTCCCAAAATATTCAGCAATGTTGATTTCCCACAGCCTGATGGACCCATGATGGCAACAAACTCGCCTGTTCCAACTTCCATCGATAGCTTATTTAGCGCAATGGTTTCTACCTCTTCAGTGCGGTAAAATTTTTCGAGATCGGTAATTTTTATCATCGTAGTTTACTTAAGTTTCCCCTGCGAAGGGTATTAATCGTTATATAGTTTAGTTTAATCCTATTTATTTAATATCAGTTCCTGCATCTCGCCATAAGTATCATAGCTCGATGTGATCACCTTATCCCCCGGATGCAAACCGCTTATTACTTCGTAATAGTCGGGGCTTGCCCTGTTCAATTGTATATCGGCCCTGTAAGCGGTTTTACCATCGGCATTTAATTTAAATATCCAGTTACCGCCTGTTTGCTGGTAGAAACCACCTTTAGGCAATAATATAGCCTGTGTTGCATCGCTCAATGCCAGTCTTATTTGCAAAGTCTGTCCATTCCTGATGCCTTGCGGCACTTCGCCAACAAACTCCATATCTACCTGAAATTGTCCTGTCCCGGCTTTTACCTGGTCAAATACTTTCTTAATTTTCAGGTTATAGGTTTTATCAGCAAACTGAAAATCCCCCTTTAAACCTTTGTAAACACGTGAAATATAGTGCTCATCAATATTAACCCTTACCTTAAACCCAGATAAGACGTCGATTTCTCCTAAACGTTCCCCTTTTGTAATATTTTGTCCAACTTCTGAATCCATTGAGCTTAACTGGCCATCAACCGGGGCTTTTACCACCAGGTCGCCAACCTTTTGTTTCATCAGGTCTAAAGTACTTTTCATATTGGCATATGATTCCTGCGCCTGCTGCGCCTGTTGTTTTACTGATGTTGAATCCTGTTTCAGGATCTGGGCATTCAGTTTCTCTTTGCGTAAAGCGTAGTCATAAGTATTCTGTGCTATCTGATACTCCTGTAAGCCGATCGCTTTTTGTGCATAAAGTTTCTGATCCAGTTTATAAACACGTGTTGCGTCCCTGAAAGCGTTATCAGCATCAGCCATGTTCTGCAATTTACCAATGGTATTTTGCTGCGCCTGGTCGCGAGAAATCTGCATTTGCGTAAGCACGTTAAATACAGCAGTTTGTTGGTTAGCCAGGCTTAGTTCAAGGTCAAGGTCGGACAGTTTCATAATCGGGTCACCGGCTTTCATCTGTGTACCATCCTCAACATAAAGCTTTTCAACACGGCCGCCTTCAACCGCATCTAAATAAATAGTAGTAATAGGCTGTACAACACCGTTAACTGGTATAGTTTCCTGAAAAGGGCCTTTGGTAACTTCACTAATAGTAATACGATCGGTATCAACATCTAATTTGCTTTTGCCACCTACACCCGTTACCACAACGAAAGTTATGAAGATAACAAGCGCCGATACACCGGCAATTATCATTATCCGTTTATTATTCCACTTCTTTTTTTCTATAATTCTATCCACTGTTATATTTTATATTTTCATAGTGATTACAAAAAGATATGCCACAAATTAAAACACTGTTTTTCAATACATTACAGGCTAATTATTAAATTAAACCGTACGCTTCTGTTACAGCAAGTGTACGGTTATGATACAGTGGTTTTTATAGTTTATTAGCTCACCGGTTCATTAGTTCATTGGTTATAGGTTCATAGTTAATGTTTTATAGTTAACAAGCATTGTTTTGCTTTATTTAGCATAAGAATTGTAAGTGTATATATAATTAGTTCAGGTATAAGTAATAGTCTAATTTAATTATACTTTAGTATTTTGCATACTAATTGGTGATTAAAAATGCTGCACCAATGAGCTAATGAACCTTTGAACTAATGAACAAAAAATGATACTTAAAAAAGCTACCGTTTTAATTGTTGATGATGATACCGATGTGCTTACCGCGGTTAAGCTGCTGCTTAAAACCGAAGCGCAGGAAGTGATCACCGAGAAAAACCCGGAAAATTTGAACTGGCTTTTACAGCGCCACCAGGTCGACCTTGTTTTGCTGGATATGAACTTTAACAGTGCCATTAATACCGGCAATGAGGGATTATACTGGCTTAAAAAGATAAAGGAATGGAAGCCCAACGTATGCGTGATCATGATTACCGCTTATGGGGATATTGACCTGGCTGTACGATCATTAAAAGAAGGTGCCGATGATTTTGTGGTGAAACCATGGCACAATGAAAAACTGATAACTACCATAAAAGACCTGCTTGACAAACAGGAAGGTACAAAACCTGCAAAGACTTCTGTTAAAAGTTCAACCGGCGAAACATCAATTCTGGGTGAATCGGATGTGATGCAGGATATCTTTTATAAGGTAAATAAAATTGCCCCTACAGATGCTAACATATTGCTATTAGGCGAAAACGGCACCGGAAAGGATTTGATGGCAAAAGCCATTCATGAACGTTCCTTACGTGCTGATAAGCCATTTGTTAAGGTAGATGTGGGTGCCCTTACTGACACTTTGTTTGAGAGTGAATTATTCGGCCACAAAAAAGGCGCTTTTACTGATGCACGCGAGGACCGTACCGGCCGTTTTGAGGACGCGCAGGGTGGTACTTTATTTTTAGATGAGATTGGGAACATCACCCTGCAGCAGCAGGCAAAACTGTTAACCATACTACAAAACAGGCAGGTAACGCGCCTGGGAACCAATAAGGCTGTTGATATTGATATCAGGCTGATTTGTGCCACCAACCTGCCCCTAAGCGAACTGGCTAATGAAAACCGTTTCCGTAAGGATTTGATCTATCGTATTAACACAGTCGAAATTAACATGCCGCCATTGCGCAGGCGCAGCGAGGATATTGTTATACTGGCCAAGCACTTTGCAAAAATTTACGCTACCAAATACCTGAAACCCACCATGGAATTTGAACCTGCAGCTTTACAAAAACTCCGGATGTATAACTATCCGGGCAATGTACGGGAGCTGCAATACACCATTGAGCGGGCTGTAATTATGGCCGACGACCAAATTATGCGTGCCGATGACCTGATATTTTCGATACTGGAAAACCCGGCAGATACAGCTCCCGATAATGATAATGTGCCTTTAAGTATTATGGAAAAAAACGCCATTTTAAAGGTAATTGAAAAACACAACGGCAATATTACCCGGGCAGCCAAAGAGCTCGGCTTAACACGTACCGCACTATACCGCAGATTGAGCAAATATGATATTTAACCGTTACGAGTGGCGGCTGTTGCTGCGCATTTTATTCCTGTTCCTCACATTAACCGTAACCGCGTTTATAATTGTGGCGGACAGGACATGGTATCTGTACCTGGCAGTAACCGTGCCCCTGCTTATTTATGAAACGCTCGACCTGATCCGTTTTCAGAAAAAAGCGCAGGACGAGGTGAGCCAGTTTGTGGAATCAATCCACTACCGTGATTTTTCGCGCCATTTTGATGTGCGCAAGGCACCAAATGAGCTGAAGCCGTTACGTAAAGGGTTTAATGAGATCAATTCTACCTTTAAACTCATCAGTCGCGAGCGGGAAACGCAGTATCATTACCTGCAAAAAATATTAGAACTTGTTGATACCGGCATCTTATCATACGAACTGGAAACCGGCGATACCGGCTGGATAAACGAGGCATTCAAACAGCTGATCGGTGTACCCTATCTGAAAACGATACATTCACTCGAAAAACGAGAACCGGAGTTATACAAGGAAGTTATCGCCCTTAAACCCGGCGACAGCAAGATAGTCACCATGACCCGCAACCAGCAACTGGTTAAGATACTGGTAACTGCAAGTATCCTCCGCAGTGATGAAAAACTCTCAAAACTGGTCGCCTTCCAAAACGTAAGCGAAGCGCTCGACGAAACAGAATCAAAGGCATGGCAAAAGCTGCTGAACGTAATGACGCATGAGATCATGAACTCAGTAGCGCCCATATCTTCATTGGCTGATACTTTGAAGAACCGCTTAAAAAGCCCCGAAATTGCCAACAGCCCGGTAAGCAGCGAATTGGAAGATTTGGAGCTAGGTATTGATACCATAAAACGCCGCAGTGAGGGCCTGCTTAAATTTACTGAAAGCTATCGCAGCCTCAACAAGATCACCAAACTCGATCTTACCAAAATACTGGTGCGCAACCTGTTCGAAAACCTGAGCAATTTGATGCGCCCTACCCTGGAGAAAAAGAACATTGAACTGGAGATCATCCTCCGCGATCCGGCGCTTGCTATTGAGGCGGATATCAACCTGATTGAACAGGTGCTCATCAACCTGTTAGTAAATGCCATTGAAGCGGTGAAAGACAGGGAAGAACCGCGCATCATCCTATCCGCTGAAATGCAAAGCAACAACAAAACACTGGTTAAAGTGTCCGACAATGGTCTCGGCATGCCGCCTGAATTGCTGGATAAGATCTTCATCCCATTCTTCAGTACACGCAAAACGGGCAGCGGTATCGGGCTGAGCCTTTGTAAGCAGATCATGCTGCTCCACAAGGGTAATATCCAGGTGCAATCAACAGAAGGTGTAGGCTCGGCTTTTGTGATGCAGTTTAGTTTGCAGGGGCAATAGAAACCTCCATAAAATGCTCATTTTCGCCCATTCAAGCGTCCTCGCTTACTTTACACTAAAACAGAGGACGATTTTATAAGACTTTTAGCGTGGACGCTAAAAGTCTTTTTCATTCAAGCGTGAACGCTTGAACGGGCGGTAGGATTATAGTATGAATAAAGTAAAATTTGACTTTAGCTGCACTGTTTGGTTATTGATTTACTTCCGCAGATTATACTTTTGTAATGATGAAAAAAACCATTTTCTCCATATCCGGTAGCCTTCGCAGCGGCTCATCAAATCATAATATCCTTAAATTTCTAAGTGCTATTGTGCCTGCCGATGTCACTTATACCATCTACAATAATTTAGGGCAAATACCACCATTTGATCCCGGATTGGATAATGAAACCCCACCAGAAGCTGTAACAGAATTAAGAAATTTGATAAACCAGGCCGATGCTGTAATCATCTGCACTCCCGAATATGCATTCGGCGTACCTGGCCAGTTAAAGAACGCTTTAGATTGGCTCGTATCCAGCAGTACACTGGTTGACAAACCTGTATCATTAATAACAGCTTCATCTGTGGGCAATAACGCTCATGCGTCACTGTTGCTTACCCTCGGCGCATTATCTGCAAATGTTATTGAAGAAGCTATCCTGCTCATCCCCTTCATCCGCGCTAAAATGGATACGGAAGGTAACGTTACTGACAAACCAACAAAAGAAAGCCTGGAAAATGCATTTAATAACTTATTGGCCCAACTTTAAAGTATCTGGTATGATATGCTTAACTCAAACAAACTCATGCGGGTATGCGAGTATTGATAGTTGCTGTAAGCTATCTTATTAAGACCACCTTCATAACGCAGGTCTACGCCCACCCTGTTAAAATCAGCGCCTACACCGAATACCCAGGCATAGTTTATATTTTTATAGTCCAGTTTTACAAAATCGTCATCAGTAAAAGTTGTTGTTGTTGACGGATAAACCTGCTTCCGGGTGAGGTCAAACGAGAATAACGGACCGGTGTATATCCTGCCTGCTAAATCAAAAACCTCACCTTTTGCAACGGCTAATAAGGGCACATCAATACTGGTAAAGCTGGCACTATTTGTGGTGTGAGTAAAGGTATTGTCGGTAATTTTAACATTCTTATCGGTTAAATACACCTCGGGCTGAAAAGCAAAAACATCGCCGCCTACCCTGCCCCAAACGCCAAACTGGTAGCCCATTTTATTAGTATTGTTATAAACTCCATTCTGCGGGAGGTATGATAAATTTGCTCCTGCTTTAACGCCAAAGGCTATCTCTGGCTCTGATGGGCCCAACTGTGCAAATGCCATTCCGGCAAATGACAGGCACATGGTGATTGTAAGTAAGGTCTTTTTCATGTCGGTTAATTATTTACCAGCAATTTAAAGCTTTAGTTAATGGCGAACAGATTCAGTTCAGCGTTTAACCGTTGAGCTCTACAGTTAATTTTTAACTTTTTCAGAAAAAACATCTGTTGGTATCTAAAAATTTATTTATTGGAAGTTTTTACAACTTATTACTCTATTTACTTTAAACTTTACAACACAAACTTTCAACTTAAAGGCACTGCCAATTTGACAACCTTATACCCTTTGGAACAGGCATTGTTATAGTACATGCACAATCATTAATTAAACAATACAAGAAAATATTATGCAAGAAAAAGGAACGATTTCGATACATACCGAGAACATTTTCCCGATCATTAAAAAGTTCTTATACTCCGATCATGAGATATTTTTGCGCGAGCTGGTATCAAACGCGGTAGATGCAACACAAAAAATCAAACGCCTTGCCTCATTGGGCCAATACAATGGCGAACTTGGCGACCTGCGCGTAGAGGTTGCTTTTGATGCAGACAAAAAGACAATAACCATATCCGACAATGGTTTGGGTATGACAGCCGACGAAATTAAAAAATACATTAACCAGATAGCATTTTCGGGTGCTACTGAATTTATGGAAAAATTTAAGGAAGCTAAAGATGCCAATGAGATCATTGGCCGCTTTGGTTTGGGCTTTTATTCAGCATTTATGGTTGCCGACAAGGTTGAGATTCAAACCTTAAGCTATCAGGATGGCGCAGAGCCTGCTTACTGGGTATGCGATGGCAGTACTGAGTTTGAAATTGGCGAGGGTACCTTAGCCGAACGCGGCACCGAAATAACCCTCCATGTTAATGAGGAAGGTGAAGAGTTTTTAAACGAGCACCGTTTACAGGAAATATTAGATAAATATTGCAAATTCCTGCCTATACCAATCAAATTCGGCACAAAAACCGAACAGGAAGAAGATGGTGTTGATGAAGAAGACAAACCAAAATATGTTGCTGTTGAGGTTGATAACATCATTAATGATACCAACCCTATCTGGACAAAAGCTCCATCTGAACTGAAAGATGAAGACTACCTGAATTTCTACAAAGAACTTTATCCGTTCTCTGAAGAGCCACTGTTCTGGATCCACCTGAATGTGGATTATCCGTTCAATTTAACAGGTGTGCTTTACTTCCCTAAGCTGAAGAACGATTTCGAAGTACAAAAAAACAAGATCAAACTTTTCTCACGCCAGGTATTTATTACCGACGAGGTAAAAGATATTGTGCCTGAATTCCTGATGCTGTTGCACGGTGTTATTGATTCACCGGATATCCCGCTGAATGTATCCCGCAGCTTTTTACAGGCTGATAGCAATGTTAAAAAGATCAACAGCTATATCACCAAAAAAGTGGCTGATAAACTGGCTGAGCTTTTCAAAAACGACCGTACAGCTTACGAACAAAAATGGAGCGACATTGGTGTTTTTGTAAAATACGGCATGATAACCGAAGAGAAGTTTTATGATAAAGCCAAAGACTTTGTGTTACTGACCAGCACCACAAAAGAGAACTACACTTTAGAAGAATACAAGGAGAAAGTTGCCCCTGTACAAACTGATAAGGACGATCGTTTGGTTTATATCTATACTAACGATCCTTCAAAACAGGATGCGTTTATCCAATCGGCTAACAAAAAAGGTTATGATGTATTGTTGATGGATACACCTATCGATAATCATTTCATCAGTCAGTTGGAGAGCAAATTGGAAAAAACATCATTAAAACGTGTTGATGCCGATGTTGCCGATAAGCTGATAAACAAAGGTGAGGCGCCTGAAAGTGTGTTAACTGAAGAGCAGGTTACCAAAGTGAAATCAATTTTTGATAAGGCCATTAATAAACCTGCTTTTAAGGTTGAACTGGAAAGCCTTAACCCTGATGAATTACCGGTTACTGTAACCATGGACGAGTTTATGCGCCGCATGAAAGACATGGCTGCAATGGGTGGCGGCATGGGCTTTTATGGCAATATGCCTGATAACTACAAAGTAGTTGTTAATGGCAACCACAAACTCATCAGCCGTATTTTGGGTGATGAAAACGAAGAGGTACAGGCACAACTGGCCAAACAAGCATTTGACCTGGCCCTGCTTTCACAAGGTTTATTAAAAGGTGCTGAACTTACCGAGTTTGTAAATAGAAGCGTAAATTTGATATAATTGATCACGAATTAATTTAATTCACTAATTACACGAATATGGAAAGCCACTCTTTGAAGTGGCTTTTTTGTTTTACCAAAAAATCTTCATGTCATTGCTGTAAGGAACGACGAAGCAACCTCGTCGCGTTCAATATGCAAGCGACGAGGTTGCCACGCTATCGCTCGCAATGACATTTTTTAAATGTAATTTTTATTCCCTAACTTTAAACAAACAACACTATTTTTTACGTTATACCTATATAAATCATTCACCATGAAAACCTTAGTACCATCACTATTTATTGTTGCCCTGCTTTTTATTGGCGGAACAACTATCGCACAGCAAACAAATAAACAAGCCAAAGAACAGGCTAAAGCGACCGCTATAAAAAGCAAAGTAGATGCACAGCACTATACCTTTATTGCTCAATATGCACAACCATTAAGGGGCGGACAAAAATACCTGACATCTGATTACGACCTTATAGTAAGAAAAGATTCTGTAATTGCGTACCTCCCTTATTTTGGCCGGGCATATATGGATGTACCATACGGAGCGAGTGATGATGGTGTAAAATTCACTTCAACAAAGTTTGATTACGTAGTAACCCCAAAGAAAAAAGGCGGTTGGACCATAACCATTACCTTACGTGATGTAAAGCGTACCAGCAAATTAAACATTGATATATTTACCAATGGCACCGCAAGCGTACAGGCACTCAGCAACGGCCGCGACGCGATCAGCTTTAACGGGTATATAAAGGATGATGAGAAGAAGAAATAGAACCAGGATTTGAACCAAGATTTATAGGATGTAATTGATTAACAGGATGTAATATCCGACGCAACTAAACTTACGAAGTTTTAAAACGGCGAAGCCCTCAACCAGTCCATTGAAAATAAATACTTCGAGTTAAACTTCGTAAGTTTCTCTTAAAGCGATACCAATGACAGCGCAGCGAATGACTAATGACGCGAAGCAAATGACTAATGACCAATTAACCCCTGATTATCCTTCAATCCCACACCCGATAACTTTAACCTGAAAGCTTCCTGCACTAAATAAAATATTTTACCGGCAGCTGCTTTATACATTAACCCGCGCGGGCGGATGTTGGATATGCAATTGCGCGATTCATCAGTGAGGCCCGGTTTAGGGTTGTATGTAAGATACGCGCCTATACTATCTGCCGAGCTCAGGCCTGGGCGTTCACCTATCAACATTATAGAAAGTCGGGCGTTTAACAGGTATGCCAGTTCATCACCAAGGGCTACCCTGCCTTGTTCCACTAAGCAAAGCGGGGCTATCTTTAACTTAGCATCCTGCAAAAGTGGGATCAGATATTTTAATAAACCACTTGTATTCTCATTTACGGCTGTTGCTGAAAGTCCGTCGACTATAACAATTACCACATCATAATTGCCGCTATTTGTTTTTAGCTGCGCTACAGATGCCTCATTCAACTTCCGGCCCAGATCGGGGCGTTGCAGGTATTGGGCGCGACTATCAGCTTTGCTGTGCAATAATAAACCCGGTAAATTAAATTGGGTAAGGTTATTCAATATGCCTTCGGTATCCAAAATCGAATATACCGCATCGCGGGCATGAGCATGGGCCAGTTTAAATTCAAGGGCTTCTTTTATGGGGATACTCGTTCCGGCACGGCCAATAGCTATCCTTGCCGCAGTAAACTCCTTTAGCGGGTTAAGCGGATCTTCCGGTTTTTGCTTCCCCTTGGTTATTTTATCCATAGCCCTCCAAAATGCTGTAATAATCCTGCTTGATTATTTGAAGTCAGGTTACCCTTTTCATCCATAATACCCTGTTTCACCAGCCATTGCTCAAACTCGGGCGCGGGTTTTAATCCCAATACTTTTCTCAAATATAAAGCATCATGAAATGATGTTGACTGGTAGTTCAGCATAATATCATCCGAACCGGGTATCCCCATTATAAAATTACAGCCAGCTACACCAAGCAGGGTAAGCAGGTTATCCATATCATCCTGATCGGCTTCGGCATGGTTGGTGTAGCAAACATCAACCCCCATCGGCAGGCCCAGTAATTTTCCGCAGAAATGATCTTCCAGCGCTGCGCGGATGATCTGCTTGCCATCGTACAAATACTCCGGCCCGATGAAACCTACTACGGTATTAACCAGCAACGGGTTAAACTTGCGGGCTATGGCATAAGCCCTCACCTCGCAGGTTTGCTGGTCGACCCCATGATGCGCATTGGCGGATAAAGCACTGCCTTGCCCCGTCTCAAAATACATTACATTTTGGCCTACAGTCCCCCGGTTTAACGATAACGTTGCCTGGTAAGCTTCTTCTATCAGTGCTAAATTTATACCGAAGCTCGTATTGGTTTTCTCTGTCCCGCCTATCGATTGAAAACAAAGGTCGACAGGCGCGTCCGCATTTTTATTTATGAGTTCGAGCGTGGTTGTAATGTGGCTCAACACACATGATTGTACCGGAATCTCAAACTGCTGCCGAAAAGTATCAATCATTCGCAGCAATTGCATTACTCCCGCCGGACTATCAGTTGCGGGATTAATACCAATAACCGCGTCGCCACTAGTATACAACAAACCCTCAATAATGCTGGCTGCTATACCTTTAGGATCATCGGTTGGATGATTGGGCTGTAAACGGGTAGAGAAATGCCCCTTTAACCCAATAGTATTACGAAAACGGGTTACCACCGCAATCTTTTTTGCTGCCGCGATCAGGTCCTGGTTACCCATTAGTTTTGATACCGCTGCCACCATCTCCGGTGTTAAACCAGCTTCAATGCTTTTTAAAACTGCGGCATTTGTATCATCACTCAACAGCCAATCGCGCAATTCACCAACGGTTAAATGGCCTATTAGTTTAAAAGCATCTGCATCATGATTGTCAATTATCAATCTTGTTATCTCATCATCCTCATAAGGAATAATCACCTCATTCAAAAAGTTCGTTAACGGCACATCAGCCAAAACCATTTGGGCGGCAACCCTTTCCTCATAACTATCAGCACACAAGCCCGCCAATGCATCCCCCGTACGGAAAGGCGAAGCCTTTGCAAGCAGTGTTTTCAGGTCGTTAAACCTGTATGCTTTTCCTCGTATGCTGGTTGTGTAGTTCATTGGTTCACTCGATCATTAGTTCATTGGTATCGCTTTGCAGTCATTGGTCATTTCGTAGCGCTGTCATTGGGTCATTAGTCGCTTTAAGAGAAACTTACGAAGTTTAACTCGAAGTATTTATATTTAATGGACTCGTTGAGGGCTTCGCCGTTTAAAAACTTCGTAAGTTTATTTGGGGGGGATAGTACATCCTGTAAATCAATCAAATCCCAAAAATCCTAGTTCTAATCCTGGTTCTCTATTTGGTTCCACCATATTCTCCTCCGTCAACCTCACCTTATGTTTACCCATCAGCATAAAAACCGCGATGCCTAAAATCAACCCTGCAAAAAATAGCAGGCTGATATAAAAATTGTAATACATAATAGCAAACAAACATACCGCAGATATAAACAACGCCACGGCCGGAAACACCGGGTAAAATGGCGAGGCAAAAGGCCGCTCTAAATTAGGTTCCTTTTTGCGGAGGATGAACAGGCTTGCCATGCTCATCAAATACATCACAATAGCGCCTAATACGGATAATATAAGTATTTGATCAGTAGTCCCTGTAAAAAGCGCAGTGAAGCTTATTACCCCACCAATAATGATAGCCCAATGTGGCGTTTTAAAACGATGGCTTACTTGTGCTAATGGTTTTGGCAGATAGCCACTGCGAGCCATTGCAAATACTTGCCTTGATGATGCAAGTATAGTACCGTGAAAAGACGCTATCAAACCAAACAAGCCAATACTGGCAAATATTTTTGTTAATCCGTTTGATCTGCCTAAAGCAATAGAAATAGCTTCTGGCAGGGGATAATTGATATTATTAAATTTACGCCAATCAGTAATCCCCCCTGTAAGTATCATTACCCCAAAAGCTAAAAATATGAGAGTAGCTAAACCTGCAATGTATCCGCGGGGTATATTACGCTTAGGTTCTTTTACTTCTTCGGCTACCATAGCTACTCCTTCTATTGCTAAATAAAACCAAACAGCAAACGGTAAGGCAGCAAAAATACCACCCCAACCAAAAGGCATGGGATGAGCCAAATAATTACTCATTTTAAAATGCGGGCCAATAACTCCCATAAACAACAGAAGTTCCGCTACAGCGAGAATAGTGATAAATACAGAAAATGTTGCAGATTCCTTAATCCCTAAAATGTTAATCACAATAAATATTACATTAAATATTAACGCTGATGAAATAACAGGAACGCCAGGATATAGAAAATGCAGATAAGAACCTAACCCAATGGCAATTACAGGTGTGGCAAATAAAAAATCGACTAATGTTGCATAGCCCGCTACCAAACCACCAAAAGGCCCCATTGCCCTATAAGCATATGCAAAAGCGCCCCCAGCATGCGGAATAGCTGTAGTTAACTCCGTATAACTAAAAATAAAAGTGACGTACATTATTGTAATCACCAATGCTGCGATCAAAAAACCAATAGTTCCCGAAACTGCCCACCCCAAATTCCAGCCAATATACTCGCCCGAGATCACCAGCCCAACCGCTATGGCCCACAGGTGTATGGGCTTTAAAACTCTTTTTAATTGTTCGGTGCTTTTTTCAGTCATTGATTTTCCGGCTGAGTATTATTCTGCCTTAAATTACTCAATGAATGGGTGATATCAAAATCGGCCAATGTTATTTAATTGTTAAGCAGAATACTTAAAATACTGAATCTGTGACAATAAAATTACAAAAAAACCATAAACCGCATCAAACACCTTTTCATTCCTATTGTTTAATCTATATAAAAATAAACCTATAAAAGTTATTAACATGCTACGTATCAGTATTCCTTCAAACGGTCCTGCGAAGATTGATTATTCGACTTTTAGTAATTTTATGTTACCAATGCCTGATGGTATTGACAGTGAGGTAAATAATAGCCTGGTGCTGCTTTTTGATGATGAGGAGAAGGCCATTGAATATACTAATCAATTGCGCCAGCTTCCGGGTTCGCAGAAAAAAGTAGGCAATGAGTTAATTGCTGCTATTGAGAAAGATCTGTTTGTGAGGACTTACGCTCATTCAGCGTAGGGATATTTTAAATATGTCATTGCGAGGAGGAACAACGAAGCAACCTCGTCGCATGCATATTGAACGCGACGAGGTTGCCGCGCTATCGCTCGCAATGACATTGTTTTAGTTTTTAAGCTACAAAGCTCTTAGCCTTTTCTAAAGCCCTATCCAAGCCGCTCAAATCCTTACCCCCCGCAGTAGCAAAAAACGGTTGACCACCACCACCACCCTGGATCTCCTTAGCTAACTCGCGCACGATGTTGCCCGCGTTCAAACCTTTATCTTTAACTAAATTTTCACTCAGCATTACAGTTAGGTTTGGTTTGCCGTCGATATCAGCAGCCAGTACCAGGAACAGGTCGGATACAATATCTGTCAGCTGGTATGCCAAGTTTTTGATCGCATCGGCATTAGGCAGTTCCACTTTTTGGGCGATGAAATTGATGCCGTTAATGTTCTCCACCTTTTTAGCCAGCTCATTTTTTAAGCCGGATGATTTCTCAAGGATGGATTTCTCGATCTCCTTTTTAAGTTTTGCATTTTCATCCAGCAGACTTTCAACGCTTTTAGCGATATCCTTCGGATTCTTCAGCAAATCCTTCAACTGGTTAACCAGCTTGCTTTGCTCGTTAATAAAGTTTTCGGCAACTATACCTGTGATGGCCTCAATACGGCGCACACCAGCAGCTACAGCGCTTTCGGATGTAATTTTGAAGTAACCAATAAACCCGGTAGCCTTAACGTGCGTACCACCGCAAAGCTCCTTGCTAAAGGTTTCATCAAAGGTGATGACACGTACCTTATCACCATATTTTTCGCCAAAAAGGGCAGTTACACCGCTTTGGATAGCTATATCATAAGGCACATCGCGTTCTTCTTTCAGGGCGATATTCTCACGGATCTTTTCATTAACAATAGCCTCTATCCTTGCCAGTTCCTCGTCGGTTACTTTGGCAAAGTGCGAGAAATCGAAACGCAGGTATTCAGCGTTTACCAATGAACCTTTTTGGTTTACATGGCTACCCAAAACCTGTTTCATGGCGGCATGCAGCAAATGCGTAGCTGAGTGGTTATTATTGGTGCTGTTGCGTTTATCGGCATCAACAATAGCGGTTAAGGCATCATCGATATCATCCGGCAGCTTATCTACAAAATGAACAATGAGGCCATTCTCCTTCTTTGTATCGGTAACATCGATCACCTCCCCATCCGGGAAAACCAGCTCGCCGGTATCGCCTACCTGGCCACCGCTTTCGGCATAAAATGGTGTTTTATCCAGTACTAACTGGTATTGCTCCTTGCCTTTGGCAGTTACCTTGCGGTATTTTACCACATGGGCAATGCTTTCGGTTTCATCGTAGCCGGTGAATTCAACGGTGTCGTCGTCCTTTAAAACGATCCAGTCGGTGGTATCAATAGCGGTTGCAGCTCGGGACGTTGTTTTCTGATGCTGCAAATGTTTCTCAAAACCCTCCATATCAACCTGCAAATTCATTTCACGCGCAATCAACTGTGTTAAGTCTATTGGAAATCCATAAGTATCATATAACTCAAAAGCAAACGCGCCTGAGATAGTAGTATCATTTGCATCAAAATTTGAATACCCTTGATAGCTAGGATCATTTTTCTTACTAAGGTCAACTATCCTTTTAATCTCTTTACTATTTGAAGCCGAATTTGAAAGATAATTCTTGAATCTTGTTAGCCCTTTTTCCAAAGTCCTCAAAAAGCTTACTTCTTCCTCCAAAACCACTTTCTGCACAAAATCTTTCTGAGCATACAATTCATGGAACACCCCATTAAACTGCTCTGCCAACAAAGGCACTAACTTATTTAAAAATGGCTCTTTAAATCCTAAATATTGATATTGATACCTCACCGCCCTGCGTAAAATACGGCGGATCACATAGCCAGCTTTATTATTTGATGGTAATTGCCCATCTGATATAGCAAAGCTGATGGCGCGGATATGATCGGCCATTACACGCATGGCAACGGCATCATTCCAACCCTCTTCGCCGGGTTTGGCGGCACTGTTATATTTCTTGTTACTTTTCTCAGCTATGAATTGGATCAGCGGTTGAAAAACATCCGTATCATAGTTAGATGACCTGCCCTGCAATACCCTTACCAAACGCTCAAAGCCCATACCTGTATCCACATGCTGTGCAGGCAGGGTTTGTAATGAGCCATCCTTCAAGCGGTTAAACTGCATGAATACGTTATTCCAGATCTCGATCACCTGGTCGTGGTCGGCATTTACCAGTGTGGCACCGCTTACCTCAGCACGCTCTGCATCCGGGCGGCTATCAAAGTGGATCTCTGTACACGGCCCACACGGACCGGTTTCGCCCATCTCCCAAAAATTATCTTTTTTGTTGCCGGGTAAAATATGGGCCTCATCTACATACTGCTTCCACAGGTCGTAGGTTTCGGTGTCTTTTTCCAAGCCTTCCTTTTCGTCGCCCTCGAAATAGCTCACATACAGGCGATCTTTTGGCAGTTTGTAAACTTCGGTCAGCAGTTCCCAGCTCCAGGCAATGGCTTCCTTTTTAAAATAGTCGCCAAAGCTCCAGTTGCCCAGCATCTCGAACATGGTATGGTGATAGGTATCAATACCCACTTCCTCCAGGTCGTTATGCTTACCCGATACGCGTAAGCAGCGCTGCGTATCGGCTACGCGCGAAAATTTCGCAGGCTCCTCACCCAAAAATATGGCCTTAAACTGGTTCATCCCCGCGTTGGTAAACATCAGGGTTGGATCATTTTTAACCACAATTGGCGCTGAAGGAACGATGGTATGTCCCTTAGCTGCAAAAAAATCTAAAAAAGCCTTGCGTATTTCGGTAGCTGTCATAAGGTGCAAAGATAGAGTTTAGTCGGAAAGTCCGAAAGACGGAAAGTCGGAAAGTAAAAAGTTAATAACCATTGTTATTTCGAACGAGGTACGAGGAGAAAACTTCTGCGATTTGTGGGGCGATTATGTATGCTGAAGAAGATTTCTCACTATCATTCGAAATGACAGGAGGTTTCAAAATTTATATAAACTTTATAAACTATAAATGTTAAATTTGAGATATGGAGACATTAAAGATCGACATACAAAATGAGCAGGAAAAAAAGGTACTGCTAGCATTTCTGGATAGTTTGCATTATCAATACCGCACTGATAGTGATGATTACACATTAAATGATGGCGAAATAGCCGAAATGCTGCAACGTAAAGAAGATTACATTGCCGGTAACATCACGTCAAAACCATGGAACGAAATTAAAAAGCGTTACGAGGGTGTTTGAGATTGAACTGCTGCCACAGGCCGAAAATGAATTAGCCGAAGCCTTTGAGTGGTATGAAGAACAATTAGCTGGCCTAGGCAACAAGCTTTATAAAGAGGTTGATTATTATCTCACAGCTATAGGCAGCAATCCATATCATTATCCAATAAAATATAAGGGCGAACTACATACAGTCGCTTTAAATAAATTCCCTTATCTTATTATTTATTGGGTTGATAAGATCAATAACCTGATCATTGTCGTTTCCATATTCCATACCAGCCGGGAACCGAAACGTTTATAATATTTCATTTTGTCATTTAGAACGAGGTACGAGGAGAAAACTTCTGCGACTTGCGTAGCGGTTGTGTATATCGTAGAAGATTTCTCACTATCGTTCGAAATGACAGTAGCTTTTAAACTTGCCGACTCCCGAAAAAATCACCTACCTTTGCATATGCCATATAAGGAACGCGATATAAACAAGATGTACTACACCATGGGCGAGGTATCGGCTATGTTTGATGTAAATCAGTCGCTTATCCGTTTTTATGAAAAGGAGTTTGATGTTCTTCAACCCAAAAAGAACAAAAAAGGCAACCGTTATTTTACCCCTGAGGATATAGAGAATCTCAAGATCATTTTTCACCTGATACGAGATAAAGGCTACACCCTAAACGGCGCTAAAGATCACCTGAAAAATAACTCAGGCGATACCAAGGATACCCAGCGCGTGCTCGACTCACTCGAAAACATAAAAAAATTCCTGCTCGAAGTAAGGGATCAGTTGTAGAGTTCGGGGTAAAAGTTATCTTTATTTTTCTTTAACAAATTGTCATGCTGAGGTACGAAGCATCTACTCTGCACGCAGCAGAGGAATGTGGACAGGTTATTCGCTCCGCTCAGAATGACAGGGATGAGAGAACATAAATCTTAACATGATAGCAAATCACAAAGGCGAGATTCCTTTTGTAGTTTTAATAGTTCCTTTTTTACTGGGCATAAGCATTGGGCTAAATTTTATCCCGGCTGCCTATATAAACCCGCTTGCTATCCTGTTCTATTCGCTAAGTTTTATTTTTATAGTCCTAAATCTCACTTATAAAAAGTTCAGCATTTATAAATTCCGCTGGCTTGGGGGAGTGTTAATGACTGGAATATTATTTCTGTTTGGCTGTGTAAGTGTTCTCCGTTATAATGAGCTTACCCGCCCAGATCATTTCTCAAAAACAAATGCGCAATATACCGTAGTAAAGATCAGCAACGAACCTATTCTTAAAAACGGCCTGCACCGCTTTAAAGCAGAGGTAAAAGAGTGCATTGTCAACGGGAAACACATTTCAGTTACCGGCAACCTGCTCATCACCATAAAAGATACATTTGCTAAAAAGTTATCCTATGGCGATGAACTGCTCATCCCGGCAAATTACAAACCGGTTGACCCGCCGTTTAATCCTGCTGAGTTTAACTACAAACAATATTTAGCCGATCAGAATATTCATTATCGATCCTTTTTATATCCGCATCAATATGCAATTATAGCGCACAATGCTGGCAACCAGGTTGTTGCTTACTCTTTGCGATTAAGACAACACCTTGTTCAAAAGTTTAAAGCTGGGATGAAGGATACTTCAGCAGTCGCCATAGCATCGGCCATTATATTAGGCTACAAAGCTGATATGAGCAGCGATGTTTTACAGGCCTACTCAACAACCGGGACGGTTTATGTGCTTACAGTTTCAGGCGCGCAAGTGGCGATTATTTATTTGATGCTGAGTTGGGCGCTTGGTTTCTTGTGGCAGTATAAATACGGCAAACTCATCCGGGCTGCTATTATCATCTGCGTATTGTGGTATTATGCGCTGCTTACCGGGTTTTCGCCTGCTGTATGCCGGGCGATGTTAATGGTGAGCTTTATTGTTATTGGCAAAACTTACAGTCGATATATCAACTCGCTGAATTTACTGGCAGTTTCGGCATTTGTGCTGCTATTGTACGATCCTTATTTTATTACAGAAGTCGGCTTTCAATTATCCTATATCGCCATAAGCGGTTTGATTATTTTCAGACCGATAATTTACAATTGGCTCAAATTCAAAAACAAATGGGCCGATAAATTGTGGAACCTCTGCTCCTTGTCGATAGCCGCGCAGGTAGTCATTTTTCCTTTAAGCGCATATTATTTTCATCAGTTCCCGGTTTACTTTTTGATGAGTAATCTGTTTGTATTTATCCCGGTTACTCTCATTATGTATACAGGCTTTATTTATTTGCTGCTGCCGCAGATATCTGTAATATCAAACATGCTTGCCTACTTACTCGATAAAACCATCCTACTCATGAATAAGGTGCTGACCTTTATGGAACATTTACCATTCGTCAGCATTAATAAAATATGGTTTAATACCGCGGAATATCTTTTGCTTTACGCTATTATTATCAGTCTGTTTTGTTGGTTGTACTACAAGAAATCGTGGTTATTAAAAGCAAGCTTAATTTGTCTTTTGTTGTTGAGTGTAAGCATCAGCATAAAAAAGATCAACGCCCGACGATCAAGCAGTATCGCTTTTCTTAACCTGCACAAACACGTGGGCCTGGTAATGAAAAACGGCACTAAGGCTGTAGTAATTTCTGATCTGAACGATACCGATAAAAACTACCGCTACTCCATACAACCTTACCTGGATAGCAGCGGGATTAACAATGTAAGCGTGTATAATCTAAAGCAGGGTATCCATTCAGGTTTTGTATTGAAGCATGGAAATCTTATCCAGTTCATGAATAAAAGACTGGTTTTATTCAACAAAGATTTGAGTGATATTTCGCTTAATGAGAAACTTAAAACCGATTATATTTATCTTACTAATAACCCTTTCGCGGCCATAAATTCAATAAATAAAAACTATGTGTGCCAATTGCTCGTTATAGATGCTACCAACAGCGATCATTTTGTAAGCAGTATAACGAAGCAAGCCGATACATTTCAAATAAAATATAGCTTGTTAAAGCGTAACAAATCGCTAATTACTGTATCTAACGAATAATAATAAATTTGTTTTCCATAAATAAAAAGCATTAAATTGTACTTAATTAAACCAACAACATGAATATTAAGACCTTAACATCTACTTTAGGCATTGCCTTAACTTTTATTGCCATTAACGCAAAAGCGCAAAAAACTATTAATGAGGGCGTTGCCACATTCAGCACCGTTATACAAGGCCAGCCTGCCGAAGCTAAACAATATTTCAAAGCCGATTCATCAGCTACCATAATAACCTTTGGGCCGGGCAATGTTAAAATATTAACTACCGCCAAACATGATTATCTTGCCGTTATACTTGATATCCCTGTTGCAGGCCTGAAAAAAGCTGGTATAGCAACACCTGCGGAAATAGAAGAAGGTGCGGCTGCATACCCATCATTTACCTTTACCCCAACAACTGAAACCAAACAAATTGCAGGCTTTAACTGCAAAAAAGTTACAGCCAAGGATAGCAAGAGTGGTAAAACTTATGATGTATGGGTAACAAATGATATTGTTGTGCCTTCAACTGCCTTACCTTTTTATTATGCTAACATTGGTGGCTATCCCGTACAATACACCGTTTTTCAGCAAGGGCAGGAAACCACTATTACCATTAAAACAATAACCGATGGCAAAGCACCTGCCGGAACATACGGCATAGCGCCAGACTTTGAAAAAGTAGGCATGAGCGATCTGCACCCATAATAGAAATTACATTCCATAAAAAAACGCCCTTTTGATAATCACAAGGGCGTTTTTTATTATAAGGATATTGCGTTTAAGCAAGACTTGTTGAGAGCGCATTCACCCATTCGCCAAATAATCGGGTTTCAATATCAACTGCCTTTTGCGCATGGCTTTGCCATTCAGGTGAAAATTTTTGCAATTGATTGATCATCTCTTCCAAATGTCCTTCCTCTTCCAGTATGATAGATTTTACATTTACCTTGCTGCCCACACTGTCAAGCGCATCCTGGTAAACAGGATAAAGTTCATCGGCACGTACTTCAATGGCATAGGTTACTAGTAAATATGCTGCGAAACGTAGCTCACTGCCTGTTAGTTTTAGGTCCTTTTTTAAATAACGGCATACATCTACATCTAATTGATTCAGATAATATTTGCTGTAGGCCGGGGCCAGCAAATATTCACCTGCATAGGTTGGGCACAAATCTTCGTGTACCTTTTCAATCTGTTTTTTTAGGTAGAAGGCATGGCGGTGCTCTTCGGCAGCGTGCTTTAATATAATATAGGTTACGGTAACCGGGTCCTCACTTGCTGAGATCTTGCGCGCGCCGGTATTTTCCATTAATGATAAGGTGTTTAACCAGCGTGCATGCAGTTGGGGTTGGGCTATTATAGTAGGTAGTATTTTATTCAGTTCCATAATTACAATTCTTCAAGGGCCTGCTCAATTTTGCTGTAAATATAGGTTAGCTCATCATTGGTTATGCAATAAGGAGGTAAAATATAAATGATGTTGCCCAGCGGCCGCAAAATAATGCCTGCATCCAAAAAATACAGGTATAGCCTGTCGCGCAGTGTGCTAAAGTATGAGGTATTATCGCCGGTTTCCCAATCCATAGCCAGTATGGTTCCGGTTTGGCGTATATTTTTTATTTTAGGGTGATCCTTTATCCTTGCTGCAAACTGCTGGTGCAATGTCTCTACCCTTTTGATGTTCTGCATAGTGGTATCTTCCATCAGCAAATCCATACTGGCCAGCGCAGCCGAACATGCGATAGGATTAGCCGTAAATGAATGCCCGTGAAATAGGGTTTTCAGCTTATCATCCGACAAAAATGCATCATAGATCTGTTGTGTACAGGTAGTTAAACCCAGCGCCATAGTACCGCCTGTTAACCCCTTTGAAAAACACATGATGTCCGGCTGTTCAGTAACATGATCGCAGGCAAATAGCTTCCCTGTACGGCCAAAACCGACAAATATCTCATCATCAATCATCAGCACGCCCTCCTTACGGCAATGGGCCATCAGCTCGTTCAAATACTCAGCTTCGTACATTACCATACCCGCAGTGCCCTGTACCAATGGCTCAAAAATAAAGCATGCTAAGTCGGATTTGAGATTTGAGATTTGAGATTTGAGATTTTGAATATTGGATTGTTCCGGAAGATCAATAAACTCCACCTCAAACAACATTGAATCAAAAGGCGCTGTAAAAGCGCTGCGCCCACTTACGGCCATAGCTCCGAAGGTGTCACCGTGATAAGCATTTTTAAATGCCAGTATCTTATTGCGTTTTATGCCCTGGTTGTGCCAGTATTGCAGGCACATTTTTATGGCTACTTCAATGGCCGTTGAACCGTTATCGGAGTAAAAGGCTTTTTTTTGATTGTTAGGTAATATTTTGAGTAAGCGCTCGGCTAATTCAACCGCGCCCTCGTGCGTAAAGCCTGCAAATATTACATGCTCCAGTTTGGTTAACTGTTCGGCTACTTTTTTGGCGATGTACGGGTGCGCATGCCCGTGAATGTTCACCCACCATGATGATACCCCATCAATATACTTTTTGCCATCCTCACCATACAAACAGGCACCTTCACCACGTACAATAGGTACAGGCGGCAGTGCGGTTTTCATTTGTGTGTACGGATGCCATATTACACTTAAATCTCTCTCAACTAAACTCATAATTATTTTATTAAAAGCTTTGCCACATGCCTGTCGATAGGGAAGGTGATCTCTTCCGGATCAAGCTTCGATAACTTTACCCAACGGAATGCCTGCAGCACATCACCCTCGCCATCAAAATCAAATACTTTGGTTTTAATGTCCAGGTTTAGCTCGCTTGTATTTTTAACTATATAATATATACTGATGATCTGTGAATCATTAAATGCCGATTGGATAAAGAAATCAGTAGTATAAAAATGACTAAGTACTTCAACTTCGGCATTACATTCCTCAACAAACTCACGTTTTAAACCATCTATCAGCCCCTCACCATATTCCAAACCACCACCGGGGAACTTTGTAAAACGCATGCCGTACTCTTGCTCATCGCTAATAAGTATTTCATTATTATCGTTAATCAGCAGGCCATATACACGAACGTTAAAATTATACATTATGCTTCAAAGTGTTTTTTGTTACGGATAACCTTATCCATTGTCCAGGTAATGCGCTCAGTTTTTGCCTCCGAACGGATCGGGCAATTGGGCATACTGCAGTAATGGCAACAATCGGGCAAACATGGGTCGGTATGAATGAACAATTCTGTTTTTGTTATCTCGCTGTTTATCAGCTTATCAACCAATTTTACTTCCGCGTGCACACGGTTCAGGTCGAAGTAATTGGGTAGTGTTAAATGGCAATCGATATGCAGTTCGTTACCATATTTTTGCGCACAGAAGTTGTGCAGATCGATCCATTCATCACGGCGCTGCTCATCCAATACATTTACAATTTCCTTTACTACATCAAAATCAGCCTCATCCATTAATCCACCTACCGATCTGCGCACCAGTTTGTATCCTGTAAAAACAATATACAAGCCCACAAATATGGACAAGGCATTGTCCAGTACCTTAATACCGGTAAAATATATCAGTAACAACCCAACTACCAATCCGCAGCTGGTAACCATATCTGTGATAAGATGTCGACCGTCAGCTTCAATAGTGATTGACGGCAACGCTTTACCCCTTCTAATCATATAAAAGCCCAAACTGCCATTTATTAAGCCCGTAGCACCAATGATGATAGCGCCCCATAAAAGGTCGTGGATCTCATTAGGGTAAAACAGCCCGTAGATAGATTTGAAGATAATGATGAGCCCCGCTATGCCAATCAATGAGCCTTCTATAAAAACGGAGAAATACTCCACCTTACCATGCCCGTAGGGATGATTTTCATCGCGTGGCTGCGAGGCCAGGTAGATACTAAAAAAGGCGAATGAGCTTGCCAGCACATTTACAATACTTTCGGCAGCATCGGTAAGTACAAAGTTTGATGCTGTTAAAAAGTAGGCTCCAAACTTAGCTATCATCAGCACAATGCCGGTGATAAGCGAAATAAGTATGATCCGTTTGTGTTCGCGCAAGATTGTTTTTATTTACCGGCAAAGCTATAAAATAGTTTGCAGTTGGCGGTGGGCTGTTGGCTGGAAAGTTAATGGTGAACTGTTTGCAGTTGGCGGTGTGCAGTTTACATTTAGCAGCAGGTAATTGTTACGAATAATTACACGCATCAGGTTTTAAAACCATTATAAGCCTATTTATTGAAAATAAAGCAAACTGCCAACTGCAAACTTTTCTATATTTGCCGCAATAAGAACAAAAACAAAATGAGTGCATTAAGTAACAGGATCAATAACCTGTCTGAGTCGGCAACCATCAAGATGGCCAAAATGGGCCGCGAGCTTGCCGCAAAAGGCGTTGACGTCATAAGCCTTAGCTTTGGCGAACCGGATTTTCATACACCTGAACACATTAAGGAAGCTGCCAAGGTAGCTATGGATGAAAATTACACCTATTATACACCCGTATCAGGCTACCCTGAATTGCGAAAGGCAATTGCTAAGAAGTTAAAGGATGAGAATGGCCTTGACTACGATTTTAGCCAGATAGTTGTATCAACGGGTGCCAAGCAATCTATTACTAATGCAGTATTATGTTTGGTTAACCCTGGTGATGAGGTTATTATCCCAACTCCTTATTGGGTTTCTTACTCTGAAGTTGTAAAATTAGCCGAAGGCAAAAGCGTATTTATAGATACTACTGTTGAGCAGAATTTTAAGATCACCCCTGAACAATTAGAAGCGGCTATTACGCCAAAATCTAAATTCTTCATGTTTTCATCGCCAAGCAACCCTACCGGCAGCCTTTACAGCAAAAGCGAACTGGAAGGATTAGCAAAGGTTTTTGAAAAACATCCGCAGATCTACATCATGTCTGACGAGATATATGAGCACATCAATTACGGCGAAAAACATGAGTCGATAGCTCAGTTTGATAGCATTAAGGACCGTGTTGTTATCATCAATGGTTTCTCAAAATCATATGCAATGACCGGCTGGCGTATAGGCTACTCCGCATCAAGTAAAGAAACTGCTGCTGCTTTTGATAAATTGCAGGGACAAGTTACCTCTGGTACCAGCTCTATCACCCAGCGTGCTGCTCTTGCTGCTTACGAAGGTGGGTTAGAAACTGTACTGCAAATGCGCGAGCAATTCAAAAAACGCCGCGATTTGGTTTACAGGTTACTGAGCGATATTGAAGGATTGAAAGTTAACCTGCCTGAGGGCGCGTTCTACTTCTTCCCTAACGTTACTTCATTCTTTGGTAAAAGCTATAATGGCAGAACCATTAATGACTCTGACGAGTTGAGCATTTACCTTTTAGAAGAAGGCCACGTAGCTACCGTTGGTGGTGATTCATTTGGTGACCCGAAATCATTACGTATATCATACGCAGCATCTGAAGAAAAACTGACAGAAGCTGTTAAACGTATAAAAGCTGCTTTAGGTAAATTGAAATAACATTTACATGAGACGCAAAGTGTTGCGTCTCTACCGATTTGATTTAAAACAAAAAGCCCTTTACCAAATTGGTAAAGGGCTTTTGCTGTTTAAGTAAATGTTTAATTACAGTCCGAAACCGTAAGCCACACGTAAAGCTGCTAAGCCATAGTTATTACCATCGCCCGAGTAGTTTTCATAACGCACGCCTACATCCCAGTGTTTGTTAGCATAACCAACTCCCGGTGATAATATCAGCTTGGTTTCTTTACCAACGTTATTCTCATCTATCCCCTGGCTTGCAAATGCTTTGGTTTCAATACCGGCACCTACTTCAGCTCCGAAATACAGATTTGGTGTAAAAAATGCTTTAATACCAGCCTTAATCGGCACCATACCTAATGATTGATATTTTTCACCTGTTGCAGGGTCATTTTTACCGAAAAAGTTATAGTACCCGGAGGTTAGTGTTAATGCCAGGTTATTTGACAGGCCGTATTGCAAGCGTGCTGTACCACCTAATTCAAGGTTTGAATAGTTGTGTGCCCAGCCGGTAGTTAAGCCACCTTCAACACCTACTCCAAAACGGAATTTATCTGGTGTAATGGTTTGCGCTTTTGCGCTCGATCCAAAAAATATAGCTCCAGCTACTGCTGCTACGGCTAATAAGTTTGTTACTTTTTTCATTGTTGTGTTTTTGTTAGATGTATAAATAAATTATTCTTTATTTAACACGGACTTTACAAATACTCTGCCAATGTGCCAAACTATTAAGTCTCCGGCCCTGCTCAAACCGCCATATCATATAACTTGTATCACAATTTAAAATTTACCGGCCATCTTTATGAATTGATAATCACATAGTTTAAATCGCACTTTTCAGCATTGGTCAAATGACCGTCACAATCAAAAAGTCAAATAAAAAATTTAACTATCGCGATTAAAATGTTCTTTTATGTATATTTTTCTATGTCCATTATTTGGAATTTATACTCCTTTCGGGAATAATACTTCTGCTTATTTCATCAATTTTTCATGCCAAACAGCGCTGAATCGAATTATAAATTTAAGAACCAATAATTTTTATTTTTTGAATACATGGTAAATTAAACTTTCAATAATTTTTGAAAATTCAATAAGTTAATTACATTTGTGCCGTGGAAAGTATTAAGATTGATATGTTACTCCGAATAGCAGGCATTGCACAGTTAGTGCTGGTTACAGGCAGCTTTGCCATACCAAGGGTACTTAACTGGCATAATGAACTTGCAAAAATACAACCGCTGATTAAACAGATGTTCTGGACATACGCAGCCTATATCCTCGTAATAAACCTATGTTTCGGATTACTTTCTCTATTTGATTATAAAGAGTTACTTAACGGCTCCACTCTTGCCCTGCTCATTACCGGTTTCATTGCCGTATATTGGATCTCAAGGATATTGATCCAATTCTTTTATTTCGACAGAACAAACTTCCCGGCAGGAAAATGGAACAGGCTGGCGGAGTTATTATTAGTAGTGCTCTTTATCTTTTTAAGCATGGTATATAGTCTTGCATGCTACAGTAATTATAAACATAGCTGATTATGGAAAATGCAATAATACACCTCTGCTATTTTGGGTTGATAAATGTGATTGTGGTACTTATTGGCTACCAGATATTGAAGAAAAGACTGGTACTGCTAAGCTGGATTCTAATGATTACCAGTCTGCTCATCATACATTTCATCTTTCTGCATGAGCACCCGGTGATCAGGATGCTGGGATTGATAGTGACCACTTTTACCTGTATGAAAGTTATTGCCGCTGCAAATGATTATAAAGACAAACCGCTTGGGCTCACGTTTATTCAATGGTCGGCATTTGCTATTGGCTGGATGGGCATGCGGGCCCAGCCATTTGAAAAATTGGGCAGCGCTCCCCTACCCAATGCATGGCCAATGATAAAGTTTGGTATTAGCCGATTTATTGCCGGACTTGTCCTCATTGTTACGGCTCACCAGGTAGCGTTACTTCATTTAGGTCCGGCGTTAAATTACATTACCGTAACTGCACTGCTATTAATTGGCTTTAGTTTGATATTACATTTTGGTTTGTTAAGTATCAGCGCGGGTATGTGGAGGTTGTCTGGCGTTAACACCTATTACCTGTTTAAGTCCCCTGCAAAAGCAACCAGCCTTAACGAATTTTGGAGCAAACGCTGGAACATCGCTTTTAGTGAGATGACTTCCATTGCCATATTTCGCCCATTAATAAATAAAACCGGCGCTGCTATTGCTTTAATGCTGGCCTTTGGCTTTTCCGGCTTATTACACGAAATCGCGCTAAGTGTTCCTGTAAACAGTGGTTATAGTCTGCCTACCTTATACTTTATTATCCAGGGCGGTTTGGTGCTGTTTGAAAAAGCAATGACGAGCCGTAAGATCATGTTCTTAAAAAATACCGTAGTTGCCCATATATGGACTTTATTTTGGGTGATAACGCCAATGCCCCTCCTGTTTCATACTCAATTTATAAAGCAGGTGGTATGGCCGCTTGCTGGTATGCATGTGTAATTATAACGTAGAGACGCAAAATTTTTATCATCATAATGTTTTGTTTTTGCAGATAGCTTAAATAAAAAGGCCGCTTGTTAGGTGGCTTAAATGTATAAATAAGTTATAGCTTTTTACTCTTTATTTTTAGGGTTATAGTTAAGGGCAGTTTTTAGCTTTGTATTAAAATCAGAAGTTTTGCGTCTTAAATCATCTTAATAGAGACGCAAATATTACGTCTCTACGTTAAACAAGAAAGCCTTACGAAGTTTTTAAAACCTCGTAAATCTCATTCTATCTTGATTCCTGATTCTTAAATCTTGATTCTCCCCAACTACTCTAATTCTTCCGGATCAGGCTTATAATTCCGCACCAGCTCTGCAAGTTTCTCTTTACCGTAAGCGTATTTTGTTATGGTGTAAAATAACACCGGTACAATAAATATTGCCATTGATGTTGCCGCAAGCATCCCGCCAAACACCGTCCAGCCTATGGTTTGCCTTGCCTGAGCACCTGCTCCGGATGCAACTACCAGTGGTAGTACTCCCAGTATAAATGCCATGGAGGTCATGATAATCGGCCGTAAACGTACTTTCACTGCCTCCAATGTTGCCTTCTCCAATTCTATTCCCCTGTCGACTCGCTCCTTGGCAAACTCAACAATCAGGATGGCGTTTTTGGCTGCCAAACCTATCAGCGTTATTAAACCTATCTGCGCATAAACATTATTGGTTAAATTGCCCTTAAACGTAAGGAATAATATCGCCCCAAAAGCGCCTAATGGTACAGCTAACAATACGGAGAACGGCACCGACCAACTTTCATATAATGCTGCCAGGAACAGGAACACAAACCCTACCGACAGCATAAATATATACACCGTTTTTGAACCGGATAACAACTCCTCACGACTTAAACCCGAGAATTCGTAACCAAACCCTTGCGGCAGTGTTTGATCCGCAACCTGCTTTAATGCCGTTAGCGCGTCACCACTACTATAACCCGGAGCCGGGCTACCATCAATCTCTGCCGAACGGAACAGATTATAGTGGGATATTAACGGCGCGTTCTCAATCATTTTATAGGATGTAAGCGTACTCAGCGGCACCATTGTACCTGCCTGGTTCTTCACAAAATATTGCCCTACGTTCTGAATGTTTGTGCGGTAATTGGTATCAGCCTGCGCCACTACGTGAAAATCGCGCCCGTAAATGGTAAAGTCATTCACAAATTCGCTACCCATATAAGTTTCAAGCGCAGCATTTATATCGCTTATGGCTACACCCAGCTTTTTAGCCTTTTCACGGTCGATAGTTAACTGGTAGGCAGGTGTGCTTGCCGTAAAGAAGGAGAATGCCTTACCAATTTCTGGCCGTTTTCTGATAGCTGCCGTAAAGTTATTAAGGGTTTGCTCAAACAGTTTAATATCACCACCTGATTCTTTTTGCTCCAATATAAAGGAGAAACCACCTGTACTACCCAACCCAGGTATGGCCGGTGGTTGAATTACCACCACGCTCGCCTCTTTAATTTTTGATAATCTTTTTTGCAGATTAGCACTAATGGCCCCAATCTGTAAACTATCGGCAGTACGCTCGTCCCATGGTTTAAGCTGCACAAATATGGTAGCGCTGTTTGATTTACTGGCAAAACTCACCACGTTCAAGCCGCCCAACGCCGCATAATGCAAAATACCAGGTACACTATCCAGTACCTTCATCATTTTATTTAAATCACTAACAGTTCTTTGGGTTGATGCAGCTTCAGGTATATCATAGGTAATATATAAACGGCCATCATCCTCCAGTGGAATAAAGCCGCTTGGCTTAAATTTAAATAACAATACAGTACCTACCACTATACATACCAGTATAATGATCACAAATTTGGCATGTTTTATACTCCTGTCAACACCGTTACGATACTTGTTGGTTACCCGCTCAAACCAGGTATTAAACTTATGAAAAAGCTTATCCAGCCAATTTGTTGAGTGTTCATCAATTTTATGCGGACGTAATATCAGCGTACATAATGCCGGTGTTAATGACAATGCCACAAAGGCCGATATTAATACCGATATAGCTATGGTGATAGCAAACTGCTGGTAAAGCCTGCCAACAATACCCGGTATAAAGCCCACCGGTACAAACACCGCCGCCAATATCAGCGCTATTGCTATTACCGGGGCCGATATATCTTTCATGGCATGTGAGGTAGCCTCTTTTGGCGACATACCCTTTTCATCCATATAATGCTGCACCGCTTCAACCACAACTATAGCATCATCAACCACAATACCTATCGCCAGCACAAAACCAAAAAGTGTAAGCGTATTAATAGTAAAGCCCAGCGGTATAAAAAATATGAATGTACCTATAATAGATACAGGTATAGCCAGTACCGGAATAAGCGTTGTACGCCAGCTTTGTAAAAACAAAAACACCACTGCAATAACCAGCGCCAATGCTATCAGCAAGGTTTCAACCACCTCTTTTACAGATACCTTTACCACAGTTATCGACTCGAACGGAACCACATAATCAATATCGGCTGGGAATGATTTTTTAAGCTCATTCATGGTAGCGTAAACCGCATCGGCAGTCTCCAACGCATTACTGCCCGGTGCCTGGTATATCAGCAGGTATGACGCGCGTTTATTATCAACATAGGAGTTATTGGCATAATTAAACTTACCCAGCTCAATACGGGCAACATCTTTTAAATGTACTATTACGCCATTATTGGGCTGAGTTTTTACAATGATATCTCCAAATTCAGTCGGTTCAGACAGGCGACCTTTTACTAAAACCGTATACTCATAAGGTTGTGCCGTTTTTTGGGGTGTACCACCAACGGTTCCTGCCGCTACCTGGGCGTTTTGCTCGTTTATGGCGTTAATAATGTCAGTAGCTGTTAACCCCAGCGCGGCAAGTTTATCCGGCTTCAGCCAGATACGCATACTAAAGTCGTCCGCACGGGTAATTACGTCACCTACACCTTTACTACGCGCTAAGGCATCCTTTATAAAAACGTTGGTGTAGTTATCCATAAAGGTAACATCATGCGACCCTTTAGGCGAAAACAAAGCTACCAGCATCAATATGCTTGGATTCTTTTTACGTATAGTCAGGCCCAGCCGTTGTACCTCCTGCGGTAAAAGCGGCGTAGCAATACTCACCCGGTTTTGAACATCTACCGCAGCATTATTAATATCGGTACCCACTTCAAAGTTTGCAGTCATGCTAAACTGGCCATTGCTGGTACTGTTACTTTGCAGGTAGGTCATGCCTGGTGTACCATTCACCTGTACTTCAATAGGCGTTGCTACGGTTTGTTCCACCGTTAACGCATCGGCACCGTTATAGGTGGCGGAAAGCGTTACGGTTGGCGGCGTTATTTCAGGGTACTGCCCTATGGCTAAACTGCTAATAGCTAAAATACCAACTACAACAATTACAATTGATATTACAATTGCTGTAACGGGTCTTTGTATAAAAGTATCTGCGATCATTCGTTTGCTTTTAGGAGAAATTTATCTTGTACTAATTTTGTGTATTTATCCGGAGGCTAATTGTTATTTACCCCCGCCTGCAGGTGCACCGGCCGCGGCAGGCTTGCCCAAAGTTACCTTACCCTTATTGCGTAAGCGTTGGAAACCATCCGTAATTACCTGGTCGCCCTGGTTAAGTCCCGACATGATCACCACATTTGCCCCTATACGTGGCCCCAACTTTACTTTATGCTGTAGCGCTATGGTATCGCGCTTTTCTTTCTTTATGGTAGTATCCATCATGGTAGTATCTCGGTAAACAAACACAAAAAACTCGCCCATTTGCTCAGTTATAGCCTTATACGGGATCTGTAAACGATTACCTGATTCACTGTTAAGTACTTGCAGCACACAACTCATACCATCTTTCAGCACATCCTGTTTATTAGGGAACTGTATCCTTACGGTAACAGTACCCGTTTGGTTATTCACCCCTCTGTCAATGGCTAAAACTTTACCCCGCTCGTTATAAGCGCTATCGTTTGATAGCTTCAATTTAAAAGTTGAATCGGTGCCACTTTGCTTTAGTTTATAGAACCGGGCAATGTCCTGCTCATTTATCACCACATCAACACCGATAGGGTGTTCGCTTGAAATGGTATTGAGTAAAGTAGTCCCCGGTGAAACCTGCGACCCCATCCTTACCTGCGAAATGCCTATCCTACCTGTAAACGGCGCGGTTATAGTTGCATAAGAAAGATCTGTTTTGGCTGATAGCACCGCTGCTTTGGCCACATCAACATCGCCCTTGCTTGATGCATAAGCCGCCTGCGCCTGATCAACTGTTTGGCGGGCCACCGCATCATTCTTTAACAGCATCTCATAACGATCAATATCTTTTTGCGCTTTTACCAGGTTAGCATTCGCGCTGCCAAGATTTGCCTCGGCCTGATTATAGGCTGCGATATATTTACGGCGATCTATCTCATAAAGCTCCTTACCCTGCGGCACCACATCACCTTCTTTAAAAAATATACCGGTAATAAAACCTGAAACCTGGCTGCGCAGTTCCACAATATTTAACGCGGTAACGGTACCCTGATATTCGTCATAATAAACAGCATCGGCGGTTTTTGCTTCGGCAACATTTACCGGGGTTGGCGGCAGCTCTGCATTAGGTTTGCTCTTTTTACCGCATGATGCAGCAAACAACAAAGCAATTGGGGTTAGGAAAAGGATATATCTGTTCTTCATAGTATGGTAATTCAGTTTGATTGTGGTGTAAGTGTTCCTAATGCTTTTTCAAGATCTATTTTGCTGGATAATAATTGGAATAAGGCGTTATAATAATTTAACTCAGCCGTTCGCAGGTCTGATTGCGCTACAATTACATCCAGGTAAGTTTTTATACCCTCCCGGTATTGCAGGCTCACTACCTTATATACATCTTTTGCCAGGTCAACATTTTGTTTCAGTAATACCCAGTTGGTATAATTACTCTTATAACTGGCCAGCGATTGCACATATTCAGTATTGATGGTATTTTGTGAATTTTCTATATCGATATCAGCACGACTAGACTGCAAACGGGCCTTACTTAGGTTTTGCAAACGCTTGGTTCCCTGAAAAATAGGAAACGATAATGTAAGCCCATAATAACCCGAGGGATAATCATTATTATATAAACTGGAAAATTTACTGCTTAAATAATTAAGGCTATATGCCCCTATTGCAGATACAGAAGGTAAAAATTGCCACTTATAATAACTCACATTTATATTCTGCAATGTTTTGGTGGTCTGCAATTGCTGATATTCAATGCGCTTGTTGTAATCCAGTTGCTGGTTGGTATCAATATAAGCTTCGCTCTCATAATGGGCAGAATCATAGGCCAATGTTAAAGTAGTACCGGCATTTACACCCATAATCTGTTTAAGGTAGGCCAGCTTGGCTTTTATAGCCTCAGCGGTTTGTTTGCGGCTGGCTATTGAATTATTTAATGCTATGGTAGCTTGTTTATAATCAGTTTTATCAACAGTACCGGCCTGATATTTACTGTAGGCATCTTTCAGGCTTCGTTGCAGGCGGGTTATATCTTCATTTAATATATCCAGTTGCTTTTGCGATAGCAGCACATCAAAAAATGCTTTGCTCACATCCGATAAAACATTTATCTGGCTGCTTACCATGTTTTGTTTGTAATACAGGCGCGAATAATTAGCTGTTTTAGCTGCTAACAACACATCACTATTATATATAACCTGGCTGGCCTGTAATCCTAAACTCGAATATTCATCAAGATTTGGTGCGGCTACCGTTTGCCCATTTGTTGTTGATGTGACCCCGGTGCTGAACGCTACCGGCACACTTCCTTTAAAGTAATGCTCATACTCGCCTGTTGAGCTTAATTGCGGCAACCAGGCGGATAGCCCTATCCTGATATCTTTTTCATTGATCTGCTCATCAATTGCAGCCTGCCTCACCGCTGGTTGGTTACGCAAAGCAAACTCAATACACTGTTTTAACGTAACTACGGTATCGGTGCTATTTTGGGCAAAAACAACTCTGGGTAAACAGAATGTTAAATTAATTAACAGTAGTAGATATATTTTTTTCATATATTAGATGTGTGGAAGGGCAGTTATAAATCACACTAATGAGTTAGGTGCTCATTAATATTGTCAATATAGGTAAAGATTAATTAGGATGTTAAATTTGTTACTAATATAAATTTAGCTATTGTATTTTTATGCAACTTTTAGAAAAAAATACGTTATTTACAGTTAAATATCATCTTTTTACAACTAAATGAAAAATAGGGGTATTAATTAAACAAAAAAATTAATTAATTTGCCGAGTGAGATTAAGGCTTCCAAAATAGCAGTGTTTAAAAAATTACACACTAAAATTTAGGTTATAAACTTATTCATGGTATTTTTACAAAAAATTTAAGCAGGGTTAATATACATGGTTAAAAAACTACAGGAAAAAATTGCTCAGTTCCAGGATGCTAATCTGATCAGGGAAAAGGGACTATATCCTTATTTCAGGCCTATTGAGTCGGGACAGGACACTGAAGTTATGATCGATCATAAAAGGGTGCTTATGTTCGGCTCTAATTCTTATTTAGGACTAACAAATCATCCCAAGATCAAAGAAGCTTCAAAAAAAGCAATTGATAAATATGGTACAGGCTGTGCAGGTTCCAGATTTTTGAACGGTACGCTTGATATCCATATCGAGTTAGAGAACAGATTGGCAGCTTATGTAGGCAAGCCTGCAGCTGTACTTTTCAGCACAGGTTTCCAGGTTAATCTGGGCGTATTATCATGTGTAACTGGTCGTAATGATTATTTAATACTTGATGAATACGATCATGCCTCATTAATTGATGGCAGCCGCCTTTCATTCTCAAAAGTTATAAAATACGGTCATAATGATATGCAGGACCTTGAGCGCAAGCTGAGTATACTGCCTGAAGAAGCTGTTAAACTTATTGTGGTTGACGGTATATTCAGTATGGAGGGTGATATTGTTAAACTACCTGAAATTGTTGAATTATCTGACAAGTACGGTGCTAATATAATGGTTGATGATGCCCATAGCCTTGGTGTTATAGGTAAGTTAGGAGCTGGTACAGCTTCGCACTTTGGCCTTACTGATGATGTGGACCTGATAATGGGCACATTCAGTAAATCATTAGCCTCATTAGGCGGGTTTATTGCAAGTGATGCTGAAACTATTGATTATTTAAAGCACCGCGCACGCTCGCTGATGTTTAGCGCCAGCATGACACCGGGATCTGTTGCCAGTGTTATTGCCGCCCTTGATATTATTGAGACTGAACCAGAGCGTATCCAAAAACTTTGGGACAACACCAATTACGCAATGAAGCTTTTATTAGACGAAGGTTTTGACCTTGGCCCTACTGAAAGCCCTATATTGCCTATATATGTTCGTGATAACGAGAAAACATTCCTGGTTACAAAATATCTGCAAGAAGCAGGCATATTTGTTAACCCGGTAGTATCACCTGCTGTGCCTTCAGATTCATCATTACTGCGCTTTTCATTAATGGCAACTCATACTTTTGACCAGATTGATGAAGCAGTTGATAAAATAGCTAAGGCATTTAAAGAAGTAGGCGTAACTACTGTTAAAGAAAAAATATGATTGAAGTAATTCCCGTCAGCCCTAAAAAAGGGCTGACTGATTTTATTGATTTCCCACACGATCTATACAAAAACGACCCATACTACGTACCTGAGCTATTTATTGCGCAAAGGGATTTGCTAACCAAGCATCCCTTTCATAAGCATAACTCTTTACAAACTTTCCTGGCATATAAGGATGGCAAAATAGTTGGCCGTATAGCCGCTATTTTAAACAATGCGCATAACCAGTTCAATAACCGTAATGATGGCTTCTTCGGCTTTTTTGATTCTGTTGACGATCAGGAAGTAGCCGACGCGCTTTTTACTACCGTAGCAAACTGGCTAAAGGAAAAAGGCGTTACACAAAAGATCATTGGCCCGGTAAACTTTTCAACAAACGAGCCTTGCGGCTTACTGGTTGAAGGTTTTGACAGTTCGCCGGTATTAATGCAAACTTATAACAAACCTTATTATATTAACCTGGTTGAAAAAGAAGGTTACACTAAACAGGTTGACCTGATTGCATGGAACTGGGAAGGGCAAAATTATGATGACAAATCCGTACGCTTACTGAATACGCTCCAGGAACGTTTAAAAAGGAATAATATCATCATCCGTAAAGTGTCGCTTAAAGATTTTAAGAACGAAACAGTTAAGTTACGCGAGGTATATAACAAAGCATGGGATCACAACACAGGCTTTGTGCCGTTAACAGATGAAGAGTTTGATTATCTGGCAAAGGACCTTAAACTGATCCTCGACCCCGACTTTTGCCTGATTGCCGAGCAGGAAGGAAAAATAGTTGGCTTTGGCTTAGCGCTGCCTGATTATAATCAGCTATTTAAAACCATTAAACGCGGCAGATTATTGCCAACTGGTATTTTTAAGCTATTATTTAACAAGAAAAAAATATCGCGCATCCGCATATATGCCCTGGGTGTAATTGATGGTTACCGCAAAATGGGTATCGAGGCCTGCTTATATGGTACTATAATTAAAGAATACAAAAGCAAAGGCTTTAAATGTGCCGAAGCCGGATGGACGCTTGAAAACAATACACTTATAAATAATGCCATTGCCGCCATAAAAGGCGATCCTTACAAAAAATACAGGTTATACGAAAAGGATATATGAAGAAGCGGGTTTTAATAACCGGTGCAAGTGGGTTTGTGGGCTATCATTTAATTGAAGAAGCTTTGCATAATAACCTTGATGTGTACGTTGCCGTACGAAAAAGCAGCGATGTTAAACATCTTGCAGCGTTTAACATCCAGTATACCTACCCTGAGTTTGACAACCTTATATCCTTAAAAAAAGAACTTAAAGAGAAACAATACGATTATATTATACATGCTGCCGGGGCTACCCGGGCGCGCTCGCAAAACGAGTATAATGTAATAAATGCCGAATACACCTACAACCTTGCAGCCGCCGCACAAGCAGCCGATATTAATTTAAAAGGCTTTGTATTCATCAGCAGCCTGGCAGCAGTTGGGCCGCTTAATACATTAAATGGCACCATAACTGAAGATACCATCCCCAACCCTATTACTGATTATGGCCGAAGCAAATTATTGGCTGAGGAGCAATTAAAAAGTATATCTTCATTACACTATACTATACTAAGGCCAACCGCCGTTTATGGACCACGTGACACGGGGATCTTTATCTTTTTTCAGCAAATAAAAAAGGGAATTGAGCCTTATATTGGTCAGGTAGAACAAAAGCTGAGCTTTATATACGTTAAAGACTTGGCTAAAGCAGCTATCAAGGCCTTATACACGTGCAACCAAAAGACCTATAATTTATCCGACGGGAATTTTTACAGCAGATACGAATTGGGAACTATCACAAAAAATGTACTAAATTTGAAAACCTTTAAGTTTCATCTGCCTGTAAATTTTGTAAAAATAATAGCTTCGATATCAGAAAATGTTAGTTCTTTGCGCAACAAAGCCGCAATACTCAACAGCGATAAGCTTAAAGAGCTAACAGCCGTAAATTGGGATTGCGATATTGAAAAAGCTAAATATGAACTGGGTTATTATCCCCTTTTTAACCTGGATAAAGGCCTGGCCGAAACGCTTGCCTGGTATAAACACAACAAATGGCTGTAGCCAGTATAATAATAAATTAAAGTAAATGAAAAGTAACATTCAACCTGCCGAAGGAAAACTGGGAATTTTGATTCCAGGATTAGGCGCCGTAGCTACTACAATGATTGCTGGTGTAGAGGCTGTAAAAAAAGGGATATCGCAGCCAATTGGCTCACTTACCCAAATGGGAAACATACGTTTAGGTAAAAGAACGGAAAACCGTAACCCTAAGGTTAAGGAATTTGTGCCATTAGCTAATTTAAATGATATTGTTTTTGGTGGATGGGATGTATACTCTGATAACGTATATGAAGCAGCAATGCATGCTAAAGTGCTTGAAGCAGGTTTATTACATTCAGTAAAAGCTGAACTGGAAGCAGTTGTACCAATGAAAGCGGCGTTTGATCAGAACTACGCTAAAAACCTTACCGGAACACACGTTAAAGAAGGTACAAGATATGAGCTTGCCCAGGCTGTTATGAAAGACATCCAGGACTTTAAAGAAAAAAATAACTGTACACGCATAGTTGTATTGTGGTGCGGTTCAACCGAGATCTATTACGAAGCATCAGCAATACATGAAACCCTTGCAAATTTTGAGCAAGCGTTATTGGATGATGATAAGCTGATATCACCAAGTATGATATATGCTTATGCTGCTTTAAAATTAGGCATCCCTTACGTAAACGGTGCGCCTAACTTAACAGTTGATACCCCTGCTTTGGTTGAGCTTTCAAAATTAACTGATACCCCTATCGCTGGTAAAGATTTTAAGACAGGCCAAACTTTAATGAAAACTATTTTAGCTCCTGGTTTAGCTGCACGCTCACTTGGTGTTTCAGGATGGTTCTCAACCAATATATTAGGTAACCGTGATGGTTTGGTACTGGATGATCCGGATAACTTTAAAACAAAAGAAGTTTCAAAATTGGGTGTATTAGAAGATATCTTACAGCCTGAAAAAAATCCTGAACTATACGGTGACCTGTACCACAAGATCAGGATCAACTACTACCCTCCGCATGGCGATAACAAAGAAAGCTGGGATAACATCGATATCTTTGGCTGGTTAGGTTACAAAATGCAGATCAAGATCAACTTCCTTTGCCGCGACTCAATTCTTGCAGCGCCTATCGCACTGGATCTTGCCTTATTTGTTGACCTTGCAAAACGCGCCAACATGAGCGGTATACAGGAATGGTTATCATTCTACTTAAAATCGCCGCAAACAGCGCCAGGCTTGCCTGCTGAAAATGATATTTTCAAACAATTAATGAAACTGCAAAATACTTTACGCCACATGATGGGTGAAGATTTGATCACTCACTTAGGTTTAGATTATTACCAGGAACTGGTTGATACCCTATAATAAGAATGTTGTTTCATAAACTGGTTGCCACCAGCCTGGGCATTGGATATATTGGCAAAGGAGCCGGAACAGTTGCTGCTGTTGCTTGCTGCATTTGCTGGTACCTTGCCTGGGCCGGTGCATATCAGGCAATCCCTTCGGTAATTATTACCGTAATTATAACGTTTGTTGGCGTTTGGTCATCAAACAAAGTTGTACCACTTTGGGGCGAAGATCCGGCCCGGGTGGTTATTGATGAAGTTGCCGGTATGTGTATAGGCATGCTTTTTTTACCGGTAAATGTAACATATGTGCTATGTGCACTTTTTTTGTTTCGCTTTTTTGATATAGTAAAGCCACTATACATCAAAAAAATGGAACTTTTACCCGGCGGATGGGGAATAATGATGGATGATGTGCTGGCCGGCATTTATACTAACATCCTGCTGCAACTCGTTGTAGCGTTTAAACTATTGAAATTTTAATGTCAACTTTTATAAAAGCTCAAGCCTCTTCTATTATCGCTACCCTTTTTGACTTTTTGACCACAATAGTCTGTAAAGAATTTTTCTACTTTTGGTACGTAATTGCAAGTTTACTTGGCACTATAGTTGGGGGCACTACCAATTTTGTATTAGGCAGAAACTGGGTCTTTAATCGCAAAGAAAAAAAGATGCCCCGGCAGATAGTTAAGTACTTAATAATTTGGAATGGTAATTTATTACTATCAACTTTAGGTGTGTTTATTGTTACTCATTATTTAGGATTAAGCTATATCATATCAAAAATAATAGTATCTGTTATAGTGGGTATTAGTTATAACTACCTGCTGCAAAAGAAATTTGTATTTGCATAATTGCATAAAGTACATGGATTGTAGAAACTTTTATAAAAGCTTATTTTTTTTAACGTTCTTTTTATTCCTTACGTCGTCTTTGTTTGCGCAAAACACCGTGATCACAGGCGTAGTAACTGATGCAGGCAACCGGCAGCCGCTTATAGCTGTAACAATTTCATTTCCAGGAACTTCCATCGGAACCAACACTGATGCACAAGGCAGATTTTCTATCTCCACCAACATACAAACATATAATCATATTAGAATATCATATGTAGGTTATAAAGAAGCCATTTTACCGGTAGTGCCTGGCAAAACCCAGGTAATAAATGTAAAACTATTCCCTGAAGCACAAACGCTTAAAGAGGTTGATATAAAATCAGGCAAAAAAGCTAAATATCGTAATAAGGACAACCCTGCCGTTGAACTTATCCGCCAGGTTATCGCGCATAAAAAACAAAACCGTCCTGAAAGCTATTCGTTCGTTGAATACAAGGAGTACGATAAAATGGTATTTTCGTTTGTAAACGTTAATCCCAAGATCTCCGAAAAGAAATTCTTTCGCAAATACAAGTTTGTAATTGATAACCGCGATACTACATCAGTACCGGGAAAATCATTGCTCCCAATTTATGTAGATGAGAAATTATCACAGATGTATTATCGCAAAAACCCGGAAAAAACAAAAACTACGGTGTTAGGTGAAAAACATGTTGATTTTGGCGGCGCTATTGATAGCGAAGGCATCGGGCAGTATTTTAAGCACATGTATGCTGATATTGATATCTACGATAACAGTATTTTCCTGATGACCAATAACTTTTTAAGCCCTATTGCTGAAAGCGCGCCAACTTATTATAAATTTTTCATCACCGATACACTGGTTATAAATAATACCAAAGTTGTTGAGCTTAGCTTTACCCCGCGCAATACCACTGATATGCTTTTTGAAGGGAAAATATATGTTACCCTTGATGGCCATTACGCTGTGCAGCATGCTAAACTTTACATCAACAAAAACATCAACCTTAACTTTGTAAAAACAATGCATGTGAACCTGGATTTCGAACAAAATCCAGATCAACGCTATCACCTGAGCAGAAGTACAGTTTATGCTGATTTTGGGCTAACCAAAAGCAAAAACGGTGGTTTATACGGTATAAGAACACGCACCTTCGGCAGCTATGCGGTAAACAAGCCGCATCCTGATACTACCTATATTGCCGATGCTTCATCTTATTCTGATGAGGTAAAGCACAAGAGCGATCAGTTTTGGGTACAAAACAGGCTGGATACGCTTACAACAGTAGAAGCAAATACTTATCATAATATTGATAGCTTAAAAACCATGCCTTCGTACAAGCGTACTATGGATATAGCTACCTTGTTACTGGCAGGTTACAAATCATTCAACTGGTTTGAGGTTGGCCCAGCAAATACCTTCTACAGCTTTGACCCTGTTGAGGGTTTCAGATTGCGTCTTGGTGGCCGCACAACGCCTGAACTAAGCAAAAAATATTATTTTGAAACCTATGCCGCTTATGGTTTTAAAGATGAGAAATGGAAATATTTCCTTAGTGCCACCTATTCGCTGAACAACAAAACTATTTATAAGTTCCCGCAGGATTATATACGGGCAAGTGTGCAGAAGGATGTAACCATACCGGGCGAAGATCTGCAGTTTGTACAGGAGGATAACTTCTTACTCTCCTTTAAACGCGGTAATAATGATAAGTATTTATACAACGCTTACTACAGGCTTGATTATAAACATGAATTTGAGAATCATTTCTCCTATGAAACAGTGTTCACAAATCATACGCAATCAGCGGCTGGTTCACTGTACTTTAATAATGTGATAAATGGCCTACCTAATACGGTTACCAACCTTACCACATCTGATTTTACTACAACATTAAGGTATGCGCCTAATGAGCAGTTTTACCAGGGTAAAATATACAGGATTCCTATTCCTAGTTCCAACCCTATATACCAATTAACCTATACGCAGGGAATAAACAACTTATTTAACAGCAGCTATAGCTATGCCAAGATCCATGCCCAGATAGATAAACGTTTCTACCTTTCGCAATTTGGTTTTGCTGATGTTAGGGTTGAAGGCATGAAAATATTTGGCCAGGTGCCTTATCCGCTGCTAAATATTTTCCGGGCCAATCAAACTTACGCGTATGATCTTTACTCATACAACTTAATGAACTTTTTAGAGTTCGTAGGCGACCATAACGAAAGCTTAAATATCGACCAGCATTTCCAGGGGTATTTCTTTAACAAGATCCCATTACTAAAGAAATTAAAATGGCGCGAGGTTATGTCATTTAAAGGTATATATGGCGGTTTAAGTGATAAGAACGACCCGGCGCTACACCCTGCCCTGTACCAATTCCCTGTTGATGGAAACGGCCAGGCTATAACCCATGCGTTAGGCAACACCCCTTATATTGAAGGTAGCGTTGGTGTTGAAAACATATTTAAATTTGTGCGTGTCGATTTGGTTAGGCGCTTTACTTATTTGGATTATCTGAATGCACCTAAATGGGGTGTTCGTGTGTTGGTTCAATTTGATTTTTAACTATATTTGAATAACCTGTATAAACTAATGGAACAACAAACATCCATGCGCAAAAACCTACAGCTAGGTATCTATAAAGTTATCGACCCCGTTGTTAAAGTGCTTATTAAATTAGGGCTAACCCCTAACGCAGTCACTTCAATTGGGTTTGTGCTGAATGTAGGCGTGGCCGTTATATTTATTATAGGCGCCGAAGAAGGTAATCGCGGCGATCTTACATATATAGGCTGGGCCGGTGGCCTTATACTATTTGCAGGTCTTTTTGATATGCTCGACGGGCAGGTTGCACGATTGGGCAATATGAAATCGACTTTTGGCGCATTATATGATTCAGTGCTCGATCGTTATAGCGAACTGATCATGTTTTTTGGTATCTGCTATTACCTGGTTGGTCACCACTACTTTTTAAGCTCCATATTCGCGTTTATAGCCCTTATCGGCTCCATGATGGTAAGTTATGTACGTGCACGTGCCGAAGGCCTTGGAATTGAGGTTAAAGGTGGTTTAATGCAACGGCCTGAACGTGTAGTAACTATTGGCGTATTTGCCATTATATGCGGCGTTTCATCCCTGTATATTGGTGGTAATTACAAATTGTATATTCCGGGTGTCCGTTTTCATGTTTTTGAAACCATGTCGATATTTACCATTCCTATAACTGTATTAGCTTTATTAACCAATGTTACTGCATTTAACAGGTTGAGGGATGCTAAAAAAATCATAGCCGAAGAAGAAAATAAGTAACCCAATTTGGTGTTAAGTATTAAAATCCAGTTAGCTCACTGGCACAATATGTAATTTTGACGTGGTAATGAATGCAGTGCCCCGAAAATATCATATCTTCGCAATAATTATATAAAATTATTTATTGTTATAAATATCTTTATTAAAATTGAACCGTTTCTTTCTAATTTGCTTTAAAACATTAAAAAGAACCCGTTTCCCTATTTAGCAGGCAGAGAAATTATGAACATTTTAAACCCTGAGGCATTATGAAAAAAAAATATATTTCCAATTCACAGGAGTCTGCACGGATGTTTAAAAGCGATCTGTTAGAATCGCTTTCTAAGGTGCATTTTACAGTACCCCTATTCATCTTTATTCCGGTTATCGCGTTCTGCATTTATAAATCGTTTGTACTTTCATTAGGGTTAGTTGCTTTCTTTGGCTTATTTATACTGGGCCTTTTTATCTGGACGCTGGTTGAGTACATAATGCACCGTTTCGTATTCCATTACGTACCTGCCGATAAACCATGGGCCATGCGTTTACACTTTATATTTCATGGCGTACACCATGATTACCCAAGCGATGCTAAAAGGCTGGTTTTACCACCCTCTGTAAGTATACCATTGGCAACAGGGTTTTATCTTCTTTTCAACGCCATACTGCCAGCTAATGATATCTGGGGATTTTTTCCTGGCTTTATTTTAGGATACCTTTTTTATGATATATCGCACTATGCCATACATCACTTTAATTTTAAAGGCAACATCTGGAAAAAGATAAAACAACATCACATGCTGCACCATTACCAGGACCCCGACAAAGGCTATGGTGTAAGCTCACCTCTTTGGGACAAGATTTTCCGTTCAGATTTTATTAAAAAATAGCATGAAAGATGCTAACAATAGCATAACAGTAAATATCAAGTCTGTAATTGTTGTTTCGGTTCTATCTGTAGCTTACTTGCTGCTTTCCCGTTTTTTGGTTGGCTACCAGCCCGACCAGGTAGGATTGGTTATTCTATTTAATATTTTATTTTACGCGTCGGCAGGCACCCGCAAGTTTATACTCGGCTTTTCCATATTCATTTTTTACTGGGTGATATTTGATTATATGAAGGCCTTCCCTAATTATAATTACAATGCCGTACACATTGCCGATCTGTATAATTTCGAAAAACACCTGTTCGGCATCAACCTAAATGGTAAACTGGTAACCCCCAATGAATATTTCAGGCTAAAAGGCACAACCTTTTTAGATATTGTTACCGGCCTTTTTTACTTGTGCTGGATCCCCGTTCCTCTATCGTTTGCGGCATACTTGTTCTTCACCAAAAAAAGACAATTCTTATACTTCGCGCTAACCTTTTTACTGGTTAACCTGCTTGGCTTTGTGGTTTACTATGTGTATCCAGCGGCACCACCCTGGTATATCGAATATTATGGATTCACCTTTCACCCCTTAACAATTGGCAATACCGGCGGGTTAGCAAAGTTCGACGCATATTTCCATATCACACTTTTTAAATCCATATACGCAAAAGGCTCAAATGTATTTGCGGCTATGCCTTCGCTGCACTCAGCCTACCCTGTTATAGTTTTATATTACGGGCTGAAGAACCGACTGGGCTTTATAAATGTACTTTTCTTTATTGTGGTTATTGGTATATGGTTTACAGCGGTATATGCCAGCCACCATTTTGTGCTGGATGTATTGGCCGGCATCACCTGTGCAACCATCGGCATAAGCCTCTTTAACCTTTTAATTTCGAAAGTAAAGTTCATGCAAACTTTCATTAAAAAGTACGAAGCTATAATTGAATAATTATAATCGCAGTTAATAATTTGTACTAATTACTATACTCCTTCAGGTAGCTGTTAGCATCAGTTATTATCTGGTGTTTATAATTAATTTCATTTTGGATAGTTTTAAAAACCCCTCCTATTTTTACCTAAAGAGCATTATTTAAACAAAAGGTAATTTATTTTGTATAGTATGGTTAAATAATTATAAAAGGGCATGTTATTTGAATATAGTATATATATTCAAGTCCATTTATGAAGATACCTGTTACAATTATTGCTATTTTTCTATTAGGTATAGGCAAATTATTCGCCGCTCCACTTGATACTTTATCTATTACTGGCAAGCTGTTAAAGGCTCCCATCTATTCCCAAATTGCCAACGGGTATATGCACTATGATACCATTACCGACGAGGATAAAAAATTAACGTATCAAACCAAAGCCATCAAATACACTATGCTGGCCCTGCATTATTTTTCAAGGGCAAAAGACAGCATTGGCTTGCGTGGCTGCTTCAATAATTTATCAAAGGTATACCGTTCACAAAAGGAATATAGCCAGGCAAAATGGTTCGCGCTGCAATCCAATGCCATTTCAAGGGCCAAAGGTGATGTATCAGGCATTATCTCTTCCTTGCTTGATATTGCATCCGTTAAGATGGATATAAAGGACTACCCCTTAGCGCTGAGCGATTTAAACGAGGCCTTAAAATTAGCAACCAAACACCATTTGAACAGGGCTGAATCAGCAGTGCAGTTACGTTTTGCCATACTATATAACCTTACCAATAACTACGACAAAGGTGATGTAGCCCTCAAAAGGCACGATTTTATAAACGACAGCATCCGTAAGCGTGATGAGGCTATAGTTGCAGCCCGGATCAAAGCCGAAGAGGAATTTGAAAATAAAAAAAAATTCTATACAGCCAACAATACCAAACTTTACAACAACTTGTATTTCAAAAGGATAGCGTCATTATAATCCTAATCTCGGTAATTATACTTGTTGCTGTTTCAGTTATGCTTATTTACAGGCGCAAAAAGCGTGGCAAATGGCGCACAAACATCAGGAGGCCCAAAACCTGATATACGCTTATATCAATATTAAACTTTCCGGCGTTTTTATTGTCATATCAATAATATGAAGAAATTGATTTTCGGTTGCCTGCTTGCTGTTATTACTTTTTTTGGAGTAACCGCACATACCCAGCAGCCAGCCAGTGAGCGGGAATTTAAAAAAGAATTTTTAGAACGGATAAACAGCGTACGTGCAAAGGGTTGTACCTGCGGCGTAACCTATATGCGCCCTGCCCCGCCTTTGGTGTGGAACGACTTGCTGCAAAAATCTGCCGAGGGCCATGCCTGGGACATGTCGAACAATAAATACTTTAGCCATACCAGCAAAGACGGCCGTACTATGGAAGACCGTATTGTAGCTGCCGGTTACAGCATTAAAGGATACAGAAGTTTTATGATAGGCGAAAATATAGCCGCCGGACAGGAAAGTATTCCAGAAGTGATGGACGGCTGGTTTAAAAGCGAGGGCCATTGCAAAAACCTAATGAACCCTGCCTTTAAAGAAGTTGGCGTTGCCGAAAATCACCATTATTGGGTGCAGGACTTCGGCACACGTGAATCTTTCTCGCTTGAGCAGCAGCGCTTAATTAAAAGCGGCAGGCTGCACGTAACAGAAGTGCCTATGGCTTCTTCTCATTAGTATTAGCGGCTGGTTTAGGTCCGCGTTTGTAAATGATGAGGCCATTTAAAAAGTTGCGTAATATCTGGTCGCCGCAAGGTTTAAAGTTTGGGTGATCCTCGTTACGGAATATCGCGCCCAGCTCAGTTTTAGTGATCCTGAAATTGGCTAAATTTAAAACCTCTACAATATCGTCATCGGTAAACTTAAGCGCTACCCTAAGCTTCTTCATTATATCATTATTACTCATATTGATATCTCTATTTTAACTTTCTTATTCTTTATTTTTTCTGCTCTTACCAACTTCACCACCTGCTCAATCTTATTCCGTTTTACACCCGCGTACGAGGTATGGTCTAAAACCTCTATCAACCCCAGGTCTTCTTTCGCCAGCTGGCCTTTTTGCAATAACAAACCTACAATATCTACCTTATTTATTTTATCTTTTTTGCCTGCGGCGATGTAAAGTGTGGCCCATTCGCTTGGTTTAGGGATCACATTTTTTTCCGGCAATACTTCAACCTCGGGGTCCTGCTTTAAATACGGCAGTTTCTCATCGGGTGCCAATATTAAATACGATGTTCCTTTAGCATGCATCCGGGCCGTACGGCCATTACGGTGCACAAAGGCTTCCTCGTTATGCGGCAACTGATAATGTATCACGTATTCAATCTCTGGTATATCCAACCCTCTCGATGCAAGGTCGGTAGTAACTAAAATCTTATGGCTCCCATTCCTGAATTTCAGCAATGCACGTTCCCTGTCTTCCTGCTCCATTCCTCCATGAAAAATATCATTCGGCAGGCCCATTTCCCAAAGCATATCACTAATCCGGTCTACAGCGTCACGGTGGTTACAAAAAACTAAGGTGGCTTTAGTTCCTATTTTGCATATTAAGGCAAACAGCGCCTCCAGTTTATCTGCTGCTTCCGCAATAACAACTTTTTGCTGCAGATCAGGGGCGTTAGTTTTATTTCTTAGAAAATCGATCTTAAGCGGATTGCTGACTCCGGTAAAGCGCGGGATCTCATCCATTTTGGTGGCTGAAGTAAGAATGCGTTTTTTTACAGCCGGTAACTGCCTGATGATATATTCCATATCATCCTGAAAACCAAACTCAAGGGCCTTATCAAACTCATCCAATACAAGCGTTTGCACCTTAGCGGTATCAAAATTTTCGAGGCGGATGTGATGAGCTATCCTGCCGGGAGTACCAACCAAAACGGCAGGTGGCTGGATAAAATTATTCTTCTCAATTTTTGTGGAGTGACCGCCATAGCAGCAGTTTATTTTAAAGCCTGTTCCCATGGTTTTAAATACCTGCTCTATCTGCAAAGCCAGCTCGCGTGATGGCACCATGATCAGTGCCTGTACCTGGCTTATGTTTGGGTCTAAAACGGATAGTAGCGGTAATAAAAACCCCAGCGTTTTACCGGAGCCTGTTGGCGCGAGTAATATTACATCGCTTTTTTTAGCGGCGCTTATAGCCGCGTTCTGCATTTCGTTCAGCTCGGCTATTCCCAGGTTCTCCAGTGCGTTCTTTATCATTGCCGGCAAAGATACTGAATTGAAATGCCTGCCACCGTTTATTTATTTAAACATGCCAAAACACGGTACCATGCAGCAGGAAATAGATACCAATTACAGCAAAACCCATGCTTATCACCCACAACAGTTTACGCTTGGTAATAATGGATATAGCGCCAATGGCAATAGCTATCTGGAAAAGTGTAACGCCGCTGGCGAGTACCTTATGCCTGGCCACATGTTCTTTCGATTCTTTATCATAATCCTGCGCCTTAGCCATTATTTCTACCTGATCCTGTTTGTTCCTTTTTACTTTATTGGTAGCAGCTGTATCGGGCGCTTTGCCAATAGAAATCAGCATAGTATTTGATGAGCTAAGGATATCGGATTTAATGCTCTTTGCCTGGTAAAATGCCCACTGATCTGATGAATGCATTTGTGCCAGCATGGCTTCATCGGCGTGGTCGCCGGCTAAAAGGCCGGTTATGGCAGCCAGCACGGCTATTACCGCGGTTGAGAGGGCCACAAATATTACCCATCTCTCTTTGCCACCGCTTTCATGCACTATTTTATGCGCATGCTCATTACTTTGCTCATGAATTGATTCGGAGTAATCTTCTATCTCATCCATGTTTTTATAATTTTTTGATTCTCATTTTAAACGTATGTGAGACAAAGATAATGGTGTAATTATTTAACGCAAATAATTGCATATTATCTTTAAATGAACCCCTTCCCGGCATCCGGCTCTTTGTACCTGCGGATGAAATCTGCTATTTCTCCGGCTTCCTTATGCGTGATACCCCCTTCGCCGGTGTATTCCCATTGGTTCATATTGTCGTCAAAAACAATTTCGCCCATATCTAAATGCCCTTCGCTTAATTTAAACACGCCAGTAACATATTTATCGCTGCCATGCATGGTTTCAATAACAGGGGTTATGGTGATAAGGTGGTCATCACCATTTAACATGATGGTGTAGTGCATTGGTTTGGTCATAAACATAGTACAAATTATAGCGGTGTTTGTTTCCGGTATTTATAGCGCTTGCCAGTTCATAATAGTCATTACACGTTTAAACTCATCATGCAGTGGAGCCTCAATGTTAACTTCGTTATAAGTAAGCGGATGTTTAAAGCTCAGGCTCGATGCATGCAGCAGCATGGTGCTCATTTCCCAGCGTTCGGTAAACAGTTTATTTTGTTTGTTACAGCCATGGGTACGGTCGCCAATAATGGGGTGAAATACATGGCTCATGTGCTTCCTGATCTGGTGCATCCGCCCGGTTTCGGGCGCTACTTCAATTAATGAATAGCGCGATGTTGGGTGCGCGCCCAGTGGCACATCCAGTTCAACGCGTTGCAGCGTACGGTAATGCGTGAAAGCTTCCTGTAGTGTTCCGTTCTCTTTTCTGAGCGGATAATCGATATCCTCTGTATCGGGCGTATGCCCGCGTACTATGGCCAGGTATCTTTTCTTAACCAGGTTATCCATAAATTGCTGTTGCATGGCTATTTCCGTATCCTTATTAAAGGCGAATAGCAATACACCGCCTGTTTTCCTATCAAGTCGATGAACCGGGTTTACCTTCAACCCTATCTGATCCCGCAATAGCTGCAACGCAAACTCTTCAACATCCGCAGCTATTGGTGAGCGGTGTACCAGCAGCCCGTGCGGTTTATTAATAGCTATAAGATCGTCATCCCTGAATAAAATATCTAACATGCGGCAGCAAAATTATGAATATTTAACCGCTTTGAACAAAGCACTTGTTTGCAGCGGATAAGAAGCCTGATATTTATAACCTTATAAATGAGGCGTTTTATAATTGACTGTATTTCAAACAATTATTAATGATTGAATTTTAGATTTCAGCTTGATAACAGATTGGATTTTTTTTCATAATTTTAAAAGCATAAACCAAACAAGCTCCTAAACCGGCTAAATAATTGACCTAATTTATTATACAGTATTATAAAATATTAACTATTACGCCTTACATGAAACGAGTAGTACTTCTTATACCTTTTTTATTTCTTTTTAATTCAGTATTTGCCGGTAAAAGCTACGATACGTTGCTCTATAAACTCAATGATGTACTGGATAAAAAACAGGAGTATGATGAAGGGAAGAATCTCCGGATTGAAAAGCTTGAAAAATATTTAAAGAGTACCAAACCCTCTGACCTTAACGCCCGCTACAATATCTATTTAAGTCTGTATGACGAATACAAATCCTTTAATTACGATAAGGCTTTTGATTATGTACAAAAACTACAGCAAACCGGGCACTCCCTGCACGACCCTGTAAAAGTAGCCTATAGTAAAGTTAAACTTGGCTTTATCCTGCTTTCATCGGGCATGTTTAAGGAGGCTTTTGACTCATTAAAAACCGTTAATGTAAAACTGCTTAATGATTCGTCACGCAAAGAATATTATTTTTTGAATGCCCGTACCTATTACGACCTGGCCGACTTTGATAAGGACAATTTTTATACCCCTATTTACAACAGCCGTGCAAGTAACTATATCGATTCGGCCAAAACCTTGTGTGCCAGCAACTCATTTGAGTACGTTTATTATACCGGCCTGCGTTATTTAAAAACCGGCAATACCGATATGGCCGTTGCCAATCTAAAAGCGCTTATTGATCATTATAAGTTAACCGATCACCAGTTTGCAGTTACAGCATCAACCCTAAGCGATATCTACATCAGGAAAAACTCTCCCGATAGTGCCATCAACCTGTTAATACTCGCAGCCATGGCCGATGTGCGTTCATCAACTAAGGAAGCTGCGGCAATGACCAACCTTGCCCAGCTACTCTACAAAAGCGGAGATGTAAAAAACGCCTATATCTATATTAAAAAAGCGATGGACGATGCCATTTTTTATGGTGCCCGCCAAAGGAAACTACAAGTTAGCGCCATACTACCCATTATAGCCAGCGACAGGATCAACTATGAGGAAGAACAAAAACGCGCTTTGTTCTTTTATGCCTCGCTGTTAACTATACTGGTATGTTTAGTAATAGCTTTTGCCTTTATTATTTATAAGCAACTGCAAAAGCTAAAGATCGCCGATAAAATAATACTGGAAACCAACCACAATCTTGAACGAAGCATTATTGAACTTAACGAAGCCAACAAGATCAAGGAAGAATACATAGGCTATTATTTTAACCTGATATCGGAGTATATTAATAAGCTGGATAAATTCAAACGTTCTGTAGATAATAAACTCACCACTAAACGGTATGAGGATATACGGGCGCTGGTTAACAACATCAACCTTACCAAAGAGCGTGAAGAACTGTTCATTAATTTCGACAGGGCCTTCCTTAAGATCTTCCCCAACTTTGTTAATGGCTACAATGAGCTGTTTTGCGAAGAGAACCGCGTTAAGCTTTTACCCAACCAATTATTAAATACCGACCTCCGTATTTTTGCCCTCGTTCGCCTCGGAATTAATGATACGGAGAAAATAGCCCATATCCTGGAATACTCCGTCAATACCATTTATAATTATAAAACCCGCATCAAAAGCAAGTCTACCATTCATAATGATGAGTTTGACAACGCTATTATGGCCATAAAAGCTATGTAACAATCTTGTTTTACAACATATTTGTTTATATATAGTTTATATTTTCATCAATCAAAAACAAACACAATAAACTGATAATAAGATAATTAAGTCAACTTAAACCTTAATAATCTTTATATTTTGATTTTGAAACTTGATGTAATATCATTTATATCTTCTCTTTGATATGCCAATTGCAGCCTACTATACCGTGTAAGCTGTAAGCAATTATAAACTGTTTTTTTTAACCCTTACTTATTATGAAAATGTATCAAGACCTTAACCCGGTGTTGAAACGCTTTTACGTGTATAATAATATATTATGCCAACCCAAAAAGCCTTTTAACAACCACTTATTTTCCGGATGATATTACATCCACGGCACTTAGCCAAAAAGTACCAATTACCAGCTTATCAATTATTAAACCTAAAATGAAATCATTATGTATAAAAAACAATTACTACTCAAGTTACTTTTTTGTCCTTTGCTTTTATTGATGTCACTGTCCACCTTCGCGCAGTCAGCAATAACAGGTAAAGTTACCGACGAAAAAGGCAATCCTTTCCCAGGCGCAACCATCGTAATAAAGGGGACCTCGAGAGGAACAAATTCCGACGCTTACGGAAATTACAAAATCAATGCCGGCAGCGCTGCTGTACTTGTATTTTCGGCTGTTGGCTACGCCAAACAGGAAATTGCTGTTGGCAGCAAAAGTGTTATAAATGTTACCATGACCGAGGATTTGCAGCAACTGAACGAAGTTGTTGTAGTAGGTTACGGCACTCAAAAAAGAAAGGATCTTACCGGCTCTATATCTTCAGTTAAAGGAGATCTGTTTAAAGATCAACCTATTACAAACCCTATTGAAGGCTTACAGGGACGGGTAGCCGGTGTTAATATCATTCAAAATTCTGCGGCTCCTGATGCTGTTCCGCAAGTAATTATCAGGGGTGTGGCTTCGTTTTATCAGCCCAACCCTTTATATATAGTTGATGGAGTTAGACAAGCCGACTTAAACAACCTTAACCCGCAGGATATCGTATCTATGGATATTGCTAAAGATGCTGCTTCAGCAGCTATTTATGGCTCTGCGGCTGCAGGTGGTGTTATACTTGTTACCACTAAAAAAGGTTCGGGAATTGGAGCACCTCCTTCCATATCTTTCAGTTCAAGATACGGTATTACCAAACCTAAATTGGTTCAATTGCTTGGTACCAGTGACTTTATAAAGCTGCAAAACCTTGTTAATCCAACATTTTTTGCCGGAGCTACCAAAACGGATACGCTCGCCAATACCAATTGGGTTGATCTGTTATACCGCAATGGTACCGAACAAAATTATAACCTTTCGGTTTCCGGCGCTTCTGCTAATGTGAATTACCTTGCTTCCGGGTTTTACAACCAGCAAACAGGTATTTTCATTAAAAACTACTCGAATATTGGAGGCGCACGCATTAATACAGACTATAAACTAAGTAAATACCTTACCATAGGCGAGCAAATTGATGTATCCCAACGGATAACTTCTCCATTGGTTGGCGCCGAGGCTGATTTGCATAACGCGCCGTTCCGTACGCAGCCAATTATCCCCGTTTATAACCCGGATGGAAGCTGGGGAACAGAACCAACTGGATATAAAATTGCTTTTGGAGGGCCAAATCCTTTAGGGGCAGTTAACTCAGCGGGTGCCCAGGATGTGAAAAACAATTTCCAGGGAAATGCATATGCTGATGTGAAACTTCCTTTTCACCTGGATTTCAGGACCACTTTAGGATACAGCTATTTTTTAGAGACAAATGATTCTTTTCAGAACTCCTATAGTTTCGGCCCTGTCGCATCTTCAACTAATGGCCTTAGTAAATCCTATGCGCAAAGCAGCCAGTTACTTACCAACTATGTGTTAACCTATAACCAAACCTTTGGAAAACACACTATCAATGCTTTAGCAGGTTACGAGCAGATCGTTAATAAAACAAACAACATCTACTCATCCATGAGCTCAATAGGTGAACCCGGTTATTCATATATCCAAACTTCTGCTTCAGCCTTGGCCCTTTCAGGTACATATGACCCTCAGGGGCTCATCAAATCGCAATTTGCAAGGGTGAATTACAATTACAACGAGCGCTATTATTTATCTGGTTCTATAAGGCAGGATGCTAATTATGATGTATTTGGACCTGATAAACAAAAAGGTGTATTTCCGGCGGTATCTGCCGGCTGGACAATCAGTAGCGAGCCTTTCTTTAAAGGTATATTGCCCATATTTAATAGCCTGAAATTCCGCGGAAGTTATGGACAACTTGGTAACTCCAACGTTTCGCCATATTCATTTACTTCAACATACAGCCAATTTAATAATGCTAATGGTTATTCTGTTGGTGCACAAGGTTTCGCTCCTGGTCAGCCATTTCAAATAGCAAATACTTTAACCGGCATACCTAATCCAAATTTGCATTGGGAAACAATTACTGAAACTAATTTGGGCCTTGATGGGGAAGCGTTACGTGGCAGTTTATATTTCACAGCCGAAGTGTATAACAAAAAGACTTCTGATTTAATTTACCAATTACCGCTATCGGCAAGCTCAGGCTTTACTCAACCATATATTACAAATATTGGTGATGTTGACAATAAAGGCTTTGAATTAATGGCGGGTTACCGTAATAAGATTGGTAAGCTCGGTTTTGATGTAAGTGGAAATATAGCCTATAATAAAAATAAAGTAACCAAACTAAGCGGTGCCGCAACCGATGCTGTTTATGGCGGTTATAACTATTACAGCATGGGTAATACCAGCTTTAGTCAAATGCCTAACCAACAATTAACAATTACCAAGGTAGGCCTTCCTTTTGGTGAGTTTTATGGATACAAGGTAATGGGCATATTTTCAAATGAGGCCGACGCCCAAAAGCAAGTTGTTAACGGCCATAAAGCTGATATAGGAGATTTGGAATACCAGGATCTAAATGGTGATGGTAAAATTGATCAGAATGACAGGCAGCCAATTGGCAATCCTAACCCTAAATATGTTTATGGCTTTAACATCCGCCTTAATTATGGCGGATTTGATTTAGCCGCATTATTTAATGGTGTTGCCGGCGTACAACTGTTTAATGGTGTAAAAGCCTATGAGCAATCACTTTTCCAGGATGGGAATACTACATCGCAGGTCTTTAAAGATTCTTTCTTAGGGTCAAACGGCCTTACCTCGCAACCAAGGCTGCTTAGCCCTACTACCGGAGGCGGAAACGCGCTGGATGCAAACCAGAATTATTCTTCTGTAAACAGCTATTTTGTTGAAAGTGGCGCTTACGTGAAGCTTAAGAACGTGCAATTAGGATATACTTTTTCTAATAATACTTTAAAACAGATCAGTATTAAAAGCCTGAGGGTTTTTGTAATGGCAAACAATGTGTTCACCATCACAAAATATAAAGGCCTTGATCCTGAACTGGGTAGTGCATTTACTACAGGTGGTGCTGTTAGTCCTACTACACAGGGTATTGATGCGGTAACAAATTATCCTCAGGCCCGTATTTTTTCAGCAGGACTTGATGTTAGTTTATAGTAATAACCTTCAAAATTTATTAAAATGATAAAGAAAAAATATATAGCTGCACTCGCATTTATTTTGATAGCGGGATGTAAAAAAGCCCCGGTAAACGTTGGGCCTCCAAATCAATACAGCAGCAGTAGTTACCCGACAACTATTACACAATTGCAAACAGTCCTGGTATCGTGCTACTCTGACTTGCGGGATGTTGGCCTGTTTGGTTTTGACTTTTTGCCAAGGATGTTGGGACAATCAACGCATGTGCTTAACGGAAATCCTTTTTCATTTACTAATGAAATGGCGGCTAACAACCTTACCGTAGGAGATGGAGGTGCACAGGAAACATGGAACGCCTTATATGTAGGTGTAAAAAATTGTAATGTTACTATTTATTCAGCAGGCGTATTATTAAAAACAAACCCATCTGTAGATCAGGCAACTGTTAACCTGATAATTGGTCAGGCTTATTGCCTTAGGGGATGGTATTATATGCAGCTTGAATGTTTGTATGGCGAAGCATATGTACAGGCAGGCGGCGTAAACGGCGATAAACTCGGAGTTCCGTTATATACTGAAGTGCCTCAAAGTTTAGCTGCCACACAAGTAGCGCGCAGCTCTGTAAAAGATGTGTGGGCATTAATTATAAGTGATGAAAAACAAGCTGCGACATTACTTAAAGGACAAGTTTGGCCTTCTACCGATGCGGCACGGGCCACTGAATGGTCGGCAAAAGGCTTGTTAGGTAAAGCTTATGTGTATACTCAGGATTGGGCCGATGCCAAAACCACTTTAAATGATGTTATAACAAACAGCGGTAAAACATTAATGCCATATGCCACCTACCATAACGCGTTTAATGGTGCTAATAAATTCAACAGCGAATCATTGCTTGAGTTATATATAGATCCTAATCCACAAGGCGGGTATGGTATTTATAGTGGTAGTGTTTCAAACTCGGCTACTATTGATGGTTTGCTATGGCCCCCTGTTACTTTTGGCGGCTATAATGGGTCAACTCCTTATGACGGTACAAACAACTCGGTACAGTTTTTAGGTTATGGCGGAAACTTTTACATTCATGATCAGAATATCCTGCGCTTTGGTTATACCCTTGGGAACTACTCGTTGGTTGCTAATCCTAAATATAACGCGTCTGTAGGCCCTACTTATTACAATCAGCAGCAGGTAATCGACCCGGTGTATCAAAAAGCTGCACTGCAGGCAAGAACCAATAACACTACCGACCCTCGTTTATATGTAAATGCCCTGCAACCCAGGATTGATTCAGTACAGTTTGATGGCATACATTGGGCGCTGATTGCAAAGAATCCGATTCCGGAGCCTCCGGTTGAAACGTCACAGTCTACAGTATACGGATGGTCACTGAGAAAATATTCGCCAATTGATTATAACATATCGGCGAATACTACTGTCACTTCCGACAAGTGGGATTACTACCTGCTTCGTTTAGCGGATGTTTATTTATTATATGCTGAAGCTTGCATAGGTTCCGGCGATAATGTAAACGGGCTTGAATACCTTAACAGGGTTAAACGCAGGGCTTATAGCTTGCCTATAACTACACCATCGGTTGTTGATTATAAATCATTATCTGATGCTACGCCTGCTAATAATCCACTTAGTCCTGATCCTGTTTTGGGCCACAACCCTTTATATTACGAACGCTGGGCCGAATTATTTAACGAAGGCACCTGGTGGTTTGATGTATGCAGGTGGAAATTAGGTGATTCTGAAGCTGCATATTATAAATCAGCCATAGGAGTTCCTAGTCCGTTAACTTTTACCGATAGTAAATCTTATGTATGGCCTATTCCATTAACTGAGATTAACAGTAATAGTAAAATCACTCAAGCGGACCAAAACCCGGGATATTAATTATAGTTGGTTAAGTGTGAGGCTTATAAAAGAGCCTTGCACTTTTTATCTATTCCCCAAAAAAATAGCGCATATGCCGTTTAACCGATCAGGGAGCTATACAAAGCGCTCTCAGTTACTCTTTTTGCTTTTATTTTTCCTTAACTGTTACGTGCAAGCGCAGGATTCATTAAAGAATCTGCCTGAATACAGCTTGCCCCTAACCGGCGAAAAACTGGTTATTGCCCATTGTATGACCAATATTATCCGTTATAAAGATCACCCCTATGAAGATAGCGGCAATCCTGATTTTTATGGCAGAACCGGAAATATTACAGCCCCCCTGGGCGGTTTAACACAAGTAAAACCCATGGCAAATGATTTGATGGCTAATGCTACGCTGGATGAATCGGTTGAGTTTGAAATGAGGGCCGCCATACGCTCAGGCATAGATGGGTTTCAATTTTATTATGTTTTGGGGCTTCCGGATTGGGATAATATTATCAAAGCCTATTTCCGCGTAGCGGAAGCAAAGCATTTGAATTTTAAATTTACAGTCTGCATTTCCCACCCTAACGGCAGTACCGAGGCTTTAAAGGTAGCCGAATATGCACGGCGAATTAACGGTATTATGGATGAGATGGGGCACAATAACCCGCATTGGCTACGTACACCCGACGGCAGGCTGATAGTTTATCAGTGGCTGGGCGATGGACTGGCCGACATTCCTGCCGATAAGCAAGGTTTACCCGATCAATATTATATAGCAAGGGCCTATAAAAGATTGGCCGATGATGTGCATGAACGTTTTGCCTGTGTATATACCATCAACACCATGATAAACCAGCAGAAGCTGGATGATATACTGGATTATTTCCCCGCGGTATGGATATGGACATTGCCTTACAGCAACAATTATATTGGCAATATGGTGGCTGATGAATGCAAGGCGCGCAATCGTAATTTTACAGGATCTGTTTTTTCAGATTTCTATACTTCTAAATTATTAAAAAAAGGCACCTGGGATATGTACCATACAGCAAGCGACGCTGTGGATGCGGGCCTAAGCAATGTTGAACGTAAGTACATAATAACTGGCTTATCCTACAATTTCCGCAAGCTGTTCGAGTTCGGCATAAAACAAAATGTGCCTATCATAAATGTGATAACCTGGAATGATTACCCCGAAGGGCATCACCTTGCACCCGAAATAAACCATAACGATGGGTTCTCCATCCTGCTTAATTATTATAAAAGCGTGTGGAAAGGTGTTCCATCACCTTATAGCGACAGGGATGCAGCCATCGTATTCTTTAAAAAATACAAGCATAACATTACACCTAAACCTTATGATATCCCGGTAAAAAGCTTTCAACAGGAGGTTATACCGCCAGTTTGGGAAGACTCAATTGAAGTAGTAAGCCTGTTGAAGGCTAAAGGCCGGTTAACTGTTAATGGGCAAGCTAAAGAAGTTGCCGCAGGTTTGGTTTCAACAAAATTTAAAATGACCGACGGGCCGGTAAATGTATCTGTTTCGCGGAATGATCTAGTCACCGTACATTTTACCACTCCCGAAGGAATTACCAGTCATCCGTATCGCGCGGACAGGCTCACCTATAGTTTTAGCAGCGAATTTAACCGTTTTTACAAAGACCTGTATCCCGGTTTTACCCCGGAGTATTCGCACGAATACAATCCCAACTTTGTTAAAAGCCATCAGAATAATTAATAACAAATAAGTTTTAGCCGGAATACAGCCTGAACAATAAACTGATACCACAATGAAAAAACTACTTACCTGCATTATATTAAGTCTGTTTGCATGCAACCACCTAAAGGCACAGTCGCAGCCAACAACCATCAGCATGAATAAAGTTAAGCTGGAGTTTACGATGGATGCCGATGGCCGACCTACTTATGCCGTCTATTACGATCAAAAACCAGTGATAAAGCCATCGCACTTAGGCATCAAAATATTAAATGATGTGGGCATGGATAGCAACTTTGTGGTAACAGGTAGCGACAAAACAACTGTCGACGAGCAATGGAAACCCGTTTGGGGCGAAGTAAGCAGTATCCGCAACCATTATAATCAAATCACCTTTCATCTCAGGCAGCAAAATAAAGCAGGCAGGTTGCTGGACATCGTTTTCCGTGTGTTTGAGGATGGCGTGGGTTTCAGGTATGAATTCCCGAAACAAAATAACCTGAAATATTTCATCGTATCAGACGAAGTAACTGAGTTCGCCTTAGCCGGTAACAATAAAACATTTTGGATCCCCGGCGATTACGACACCAACGAATATCCTTATACTACATCAAACATTAGCGAGATCAATAACCAGCACATGGTTAATTCATCCGATGATATAGCGGTTAGGGTTGCCCCCGATAAATATGCCGTACAAACCCCGCTGATGATGAAAACTCCGGAGGGGCTGTACATAAACATACATGAAGCCGCTTTGGTAAACTACTCGGCTATGCAGCTGCATGTGGATACCAGTACCTACAAATTAACCGCCAGTTTGGTGCCCGATGCATTGGGCAATAAAGCTTACATCGGCACACCTTGCCATACACCGTGGCGCACCATAATAGTAAGCAATAAGGCTACAGATATACTGGAATCAAAAATGATCCTCAATTTAAATGATCCATCAAAAATTGAGAATACCTCATGGATAAAACCCATGAAATTTGTAGGTGTATGGTGGGAAATGCAAACCGGCAAAAGCACCTGGAGTTATTCGGCACGTGCTGATACGGTTGGCGCTCATGGCCTGCTGATACCTAATGGCACACATGGCGGCAATACTGCAAATGTGGAACGTTATATTGATTTCGCTGCAAAAAATGGCATACAAGGCGTGTTGGTTGAGGGCTGGAATTACGGCTGGGAAGAATGGTTCGGTAACTGGAAAGAACATGTATTTAGCTTTGTAACTCCCTACCCCGATTTTGATGTGAATGCCATAACCAAATATGCGAAAGCAAAAGGTGTGGTGATTATCATGCATAATGAAACTTCGGGCTCGGCTACTGACTATGAAAGGCAGATGGATACTGCCTTCAGGTACATGAATAAATATGGCTATACTTCGGTTAAGACCGGGTATGTGGGCCGCATCATCCCCCGCGGCGAGCATCATGATGGCGCGTGGATGGTAAACCATTATGTGCGTGTAGCCGAAAAAGCTGCGCAATACCACATCATGGTCGATCAGCATGAACCGGTCAGGCCTACAGGCTTGCAGCGCACCTATCCTAACTGGATGGCTTGCGAGGCTGGTCGGGGTAATGAATATAATGCCTTTGGTCACGGCAACATGCCGGAGCATGAAACCATTATGCCTTTTACCCGCTTTATGGGCGGCCCTATGGATTACACCCCCGGCATATTTAAGGTACAGGATTTTACAACCCTGCCCGATAAACGAGTACATACAACGCTTGTAAAACAGCTGGCTTTATATGTGGTGCTTTACAGCCCGGTGCAAATGGCGGCCGATCTGCCGGAAAATTATGAGAAATACATGGATGCTTTCCAATTCATCAAAGATGTTGGCGTTGATTGGGACGATACCAAAGTTATTGCCGCCGAACCCGGCGACTATATCACCACCGCGCGTAAAGAAAAAGGTACCGAGAATTGGTTCATAGGTGCTGTTACTGATGAGAATGGCCGCGATGAAGTAGTTCCCCTTGATTTTTTAAATAAAGGCACTAAATATATCGCCACCATTTATGCCGATGCCGCCAATGCCGATTGGAAAACTAACCCCGAAGCCTATAAGATCACTAATTATATAGTGGATGCAGGTACCAAACTCAAATTAAAGTTAGCACCCGGCGGCGGCGCGGCTATCAGTATAAAGCCAGCTGCTGATACTAAGGGGATTAAAAACTATAAGTAACCTCCCGTCATGCCGAATTTATTTCGGCATCCCACTGATAAGGTCTGCAGTAGGAAAGTCGCAGACCTTACAGGCATGAATAGCTAATTAGATGCCGAAATAAATTCGGCATGACGGAATGCTAAAAAAATGAAACAGGTACTACAATATACAATGGGGTGTTTTATAACTTTGGCCATCTTATTTTACACCCCATTATTGTGGAACATATACTCGATAACCTCGTTTGGAATGCTTTAAATTCCGGCAATAAACACCTGGCAAACGGCAACGAAACTGTTAAATATTTCGATAAGGAAGTGTCGCCTTTTGTAGGATTGAAAGAAACAAGCGATGACAATTTTCAACTGTTATACGATACTATCCCATTTGATGGTGCCTTCGGTTTCGTAACCAATGATGAGGTTTCAATTCCGGCTCCATGGAAAATTGCCCGGCATATGAAGGTTTTACAAATGGTATTTGATAAACCACTGGAAACCATTGCCACTACCGATGAAATTATTGCATTAGGTGAACCTAATATACCCGAAATGCTTACCCTTACGCAATTAACCAATCCCGGGCCATTTGCTGACCGGACCATTGATTTTGGCCATTACAAAGGCATTTTTAAGGATGATAAACTGATAGCCATGGCAGGGCAACGCATGAACCCTTATCAATACGCGGAGATAAGTGCAGTATGTACCCATCCGGATCATTTAGGTAAAGGTTATGCAAAACAATTGCTTTTAGATCAGATCCGTAGGATTCAGGGAGCTTCAGGAATCCCATTTCTACATGTATTAGCTACAAACACAAGAGCTAAAGATGTTTATGAAAGTTTAGGATTTGAAACCCGTAAGGAAATTTCTATCTACATTATTCAAAAAGACTCCGCAGTAAGCTAAAATGTGAACTCAAAGTCATTTATCAAAACCTGACAATGAGTGCATAGGATAAGCCTTAAATTTGAATATGTATTCTAAAAAATTAAGCGATCTATCCTATTCAGTCCTTGATCTTGCAACAGTTGTTAGTGGGCAAACTATCGAGGGCACTTATCATAATAGCCTTGAAATAGCTCAACAGGCCGAAAAGTCAGGCTATACACGTTATTGGTTTGCCGAACACCATAATATGGCGAATGTTGCCAGTTCGGCTACTGCTGTCTTGATCGGTTATGTTGCAGGCGGTACTAAAACCATCAGGGTTGGTTCGGGTGGTATCATGCTCCCTAATCATGCGCCGCTCATTATCGCCGAGCAGTTTGGTACGTTGGCTTCTTTATATCCAAATCGTATTGACCTCGGTTTAGGCCGCGCGCCGGGCACCGACCAGGTAACAGCCATGGCTATCCGCGGTGAAAATTTTCAAGCCTCGCATTATTTTCCGGAGGATGTACAAAGCCTGCAAAATTTCTTTTCAGCTGATAATTACGATGCTAAGGTCCGTGCCATTCCCGGCGAAGGGATTGATATACCGATATGGATATTAGGATCAAGCACCGATAGCGCCCGTTTGGCTGCTGCCAAAGGTTTGCCTTATGCTTTTGCCAGCCACTTTGCCCCCGCCTATTTTTTAGAGGCGATTGAATTATACCGCAGAAACTTTAAACCGTCGGAACATTTAAAAGAGCCTTATGTAATGGCTTGCGTTAATGTGGTTATGGCTGATACCGATGAGGAAGCCGAATATATATCGACTTCGGTAAAACAACTTTTTATGGGGATAGTAACCGGCAAAAGAAAACCTTTACAACCGCCAGTATATGACATGAGCACCGTTTGGAATGACATTGAAAAGGAAGCTGTAATGCAGATGCTGGCCTACTCCTTTGTTGGCGGACCAGAAAAAATAAAAAGAGATATGGAGGATTTTGTTAAAAAAACAGGAATCGACGAAGTTATGGCAACCTCGCATATATATGACCATAAAGCCCGGTTAAAATCATACCAATTACTTGCAGAAGTATTGAAATAACATTTACTATATAAACAAGAAAGCCTGATGTTATCCATCAGGCTTTCTTGTTTTACAGAGGCTTACTGTTTATGACATTACCAATTCGCCCAAAGCTTCTTTACTAAAGCCCTTTAATTCATCATTACGGCCTTGCCTAATTTTTTGTGGCCAGAAAGGATCAGCCAGTATTGGTCTGCCTACTCCTACCAAATCAAAATCACCCCTGTCAAGGCGCCTTACCAGTTCATCCAATGAGCTTGGCTGCGAGCTTTCTCCGGCAAATGCGCCAAAGAAATCACCTGATAAACCTACCGATCCAACAGTAATAGTAGCTTTACCACTAACCTTTTTCACCCATCCGGCAAAATTCAGGTCGGATCCTTCAAACTCAGGCTCTCAAAAACGACGCTGTGAGGCATGGAAGATATCGATACCAGCATCAGCCAAAGGGTTTATCCAGGCTTCTAATTCCTGCGGAGTTTTAGCCAACTGGTTGGTATAAGCGGCGGGTTTGAACTGAGATAAGCGGATGATCACCGCGAAATCTTCGCCTACACGTTTTCTAACTTCTTTTATAACCTCAATTGCAAAACGGCTGCGCTCAGGCAGGGTTTTACCGCCATAAATGTCAGTACGCTCATTGGTACCCTCCCAAAAAAACTGGTCGATCAGGTAACCATGCGCGCCATGTATCTCTACGCAATCAAAACCTAAATTTTTAGCGTCGGCTGCTGCCTGTCCATAAGCTTTTATTACATCAGCGATCTCGCTTTCGGTCAAGGTTTTACCATTGTTAAAACCGGGACGATTTAAGCCCGACGGGCCTTCAAATGGTTCAGATGGTACCCAACCCGAATGGTGGTTGTCCATAATACCCATGTGCCATATCTGCGGGCCCATGGCTCCGCCTGCGCTATGTACACCGTCAATTACGTTTTTCCATCCGGTCAATGCCTGCTCACCGTAAAAATGAGGAATGTTAGCATCATTTGACGATGATACACGGTTAATTACCGTACCCTCTGATAAAATCAACCCTGCTTCGCCTTCCGCCCTTCTGCGGTAATAAGCAGCCACATCAGCTGTTGGAATACCATTGGGCGAAAAGGAGCGCGTCATCGGCGCCATTACAATGCGGTTTTTAATATTTAATGATTTAAGGCTAAATGGCCTGAATAAGCTGTTATCGATACTCATATATGTTTGTGTGTGTCTATTTTTAAATTTCTGATTGGATCAGCTGGCTTAATACAGCAAATGCTTCTTCGTTTCTTTTGTAATAGGTCCATTGGCCTTTACGGGTGGATGTAACCAGGCCAGCTCGCTGCAAAACAGATAAATATTCTGACACAGTTGATTGGGTAAGTCCGGCTTTTAGCTGAATCTGGCCAACGCAAATGCCATCGGTAAAGCCATAAATCGCTTGTTCCGGAAAGTTTAGTTCGGGGTCTTTTAACCAGTTTAATATTTGCAGTCTGGTTTTGTTGGAGAGCGCCTTAAAAATTTCTACCTGATCCATAAAACAAAGATATATCGACTATTCCCGATATTCCAATTATGGATCAGTTTATGACTTTAGGCTGATATTGGCGGATCAAATAAGGTTAAGCGGGTGATTTGATGATTACTGATGATAGGCAGCTCTATAAAAAACTCGGTACCCATATCAATTTCACTCTTGAACCATATTTTACCGCTATGGGCCTCAACTATCTGCCTGCTGATGTATAAACCAAGGCCATAAGGTTGCTCGCCCTGTGTACCTTTACGTTTGGCAGTGGTAAACGGATCGAATATTTTGTTTTGCAGAACACCCGGGATACCCATGCCCCTATCTTTAACAATGATCAATATCTTATTTTGCAGTAGTTTGGTATCAATATGTATCTCGCTCCCTTCCGGGCTAAACTTAATGGAATTAACGATCAGGTTATTCATTACCCGCCAAAGCTTTTCTTTATCGCCTTGTATGGTCACCTGCAAATTGGTATTCAATACCAATTGCTGATTTTTATCCTTCGCTCTAAAGCTTAACAGCTGCACACATTGATCTAATAGCTCATCAATGTATATACCTTCCTTTTTAAAGTTCTTATACTGATCAAAATCAGTGTCCATTAACTCGTTTATAAGTTCCATGCAATTCTTGCTCGATTCTTGCAACAAATTCATTAATTGCCTGGCATCAGGTGACAGATCTTTATCAGACTGCACAATTCCTGCTATAGCACTAATACCACCGATAGGGTTACGAAGATCGTGAGCAACAATCTTTATTACACGCGCATAATTCTTATTCATCACATCCAAAGCCCCCATCGTTAACTCCGATTGCTGAAACTGCAGGCGTAATGCGTTCGCTGTTCTGTTCAGTTTTTTCCAGTTTCGCCACAATACAAGCAACGTAGTAATGGTGAGCATACACACTAACACAGCCAGTATTAAAAACAACTGCTGATAGGTAGATTGCACGCGGGCCGAATCAAGCTGCTGGTCTTTTAAAGCATATTCTATATAATCAATCCCCGAATCATTATCTATTTTGTCCTGTGCATCATTTAGTTTCAATAATTCGCGACTATAATAAAAGGCAGTAGCGTTATCCTTTTTCGCTATGTAAAAGTCATACAGCTTTCTAACAATTAATTGGGTATAAACACCATACCCTTTTTGTTTGGCTATTTCTAAGCCTTGTTTATAGTAGCTTATAGCCTTCGCCGAATCTGTTTGTGCAAACTGGTCGCCAAGGTCAATAAGCATATCCAGCGACAGATAATACAGGCTGCTTTTTAGCGTATTAGCCAAATCCTGCTGTAATAAAGCTATACCTTTAGCTTGTTCATTATTTTTTATGTAGTAATCGGCAGTCAGCTGTTCAATCGCCATTAATACCCTTTTATCATTATACCTTGTAGCAATTTGCTTTGCCTGGTTAATATATATCAAAATAGAATCTTTACTGATACTACCGGGATATTGCAATGTATAATTGTACAAAACCAACGACATGATAGAATCCCTACTTATTCCCCTACCCATTGCAACGGCTTGCTGATAGGTGTTTATAGCTTTTTGATTCTTGCCAATTTCCTGGTACACCATAGCTATGTTCATTATGCCTTGCACCATATTTGCAGTATCGTGTACCTTTTTATAACTGTTAAAAGCATCGTTATAATAGCGAAGTGCCAATTGCAGATTGCCCCTCATATCAAAGATGATACCCAGGTTATTGGTAGCATCGGCTTTTCCTTTGGCATATTGCAGCCTGTCGGCTATGTTGCGGGCGCGGCCTGTGTAGTAAAAAGAACTGTCAAGATTATTTTCATAAGATAGCATTCCCAGTCTGTTGAGGGCATCAACATAGCGCAGGCTATCATGTATGTATGGTAGTTGTTTTTGTATTTGCCTGATGTGATCTAATTGTGCGTAGCACAAACGGCACATCAACACTAATAAAACAACCATTACCAAAACTCTCTTCATTGGATATGGATCAGGTGCTACAAGCTACTATAAAAATATTACTCTCTAATATAAAATGAGATATTTCAGTAAAAAATGTATATTAAAAGTGTTTAACGCAACAAAGTGGCTTAAGGTTGAATTAATTGTACATTTATTAACGATTACTGTATATTAAGTAATTAAATTGATGATTTAAGGATGGGAAAAGGGATCATTATAGATAAAAATGGAGGTGTTATCTGGCTTTACGGCATCTCGGGCGCAGGTAAAACTACTATATCCAAACTACTAAAAGAACAGCTTACTGAGGCGGGCAATTTGTCAATTATACTTGATGGTGACGAACTGAGGAGCGGCATTAATAACGACCTATCATTTACGCAGGCCGACCGTTCAGAAAATATACGCCGTGTAGCTGAAATGGCAAAGCTGCTGGCTAAGAACAATATACTGGTGATATGCGCGCTCATTACTCCTTTGCAGGAACACAGGGCACTGGCCCGGAAGATAATTAATGAGAATTTTTACGAGATATTTATTAATTGCCCGCTTGAGGTTTGTGAAAGCCGCGATGTTAAAGGGCTCTACAAATTATCAAGGGCGAAAAAGATAGAAAACTTTACCGGCATCGACTCCGGTTTTGAGTATGCAAATCATGCAGATCTTGTACTGTTAACTGCCGATTCTACCCCGCAGGCATCTACGCAAATATTGTACGATTTTCTGTTAACTCAGCTCTGATCACTCAACTATTATCCTGCTGGCACTGCATATAAAGCTACTGTTGAGCAATGATGGTTTATTATAAACAAAGGCCTCGCCGTTTGGCATGGCCATGTAGGCACCACTGTAAATAGCTATGGCATGGCCCGCCGCGGTATCCCATTCCATTGTTGGCCCATGGCGGTAATAGATCTGCGCACTGCCTTCGGCTATCATACAGAACTTTAACGAACTACCTGCTGATATAATATTGGTTACATTATACTTTGCCAGTAAGGCGGCTTCTTCTTCAGATGAATGGGTTCGGCTGCCTACGGCTGTCCAGTTATCAATTTTGGGAGATAATGACAAGTATTTCACGCCGCCATCCGCTCCTATTTTCCAGCTGCCGATCTTTGAGCCACCATAATACATGATGTTGGTTACCGGCACATATATCACGCCTAAAACAGGTTTATCTTTATAGATCAAGGCGATATTCACCGTAAACTCACCATTGCGTTTAATGAATTCTTTGGTACCATCCAACGGGTCAACGCACCAGTAATAATCCCAGGCTTTGCGCTCTTCGTAAGGGATATTCTTACCTTCCTCGGATAAGATCGGGATCTCAGGCGTTAATGCACTTAACCCGGCTGCGATGATCTGATGGGAAACCGAATCGGCCAGTGTAAGCGGCGATTCATCGGCCTTATAGGTTACCGAACTGTTCTCCGGGTCATCATTATAAACTTTTAGTATGCCTGCACCAGCCTGTTTTGCAATGGCAAGTAATTTATCAATATCGATCTTATGGTCGTTATTTATATTGAATATCATTTTTATAACCCGGGGTTTTATTCTTCAGTCAGTTAACCTTTCAATTATACGAACTCCGGAGTCATTTATACCACTTTTTCCTGATTTTTTATTTTCGAATACCTGTTTGCACCAGATCACTATTTTATTATCAGGATATTGTTTAACCTGCTCGTTCAGCCAATTAGTTGCAGCAACCTTCCCCTGCAATTTCTCGATGGCCCATGCCGATGCCAGATCATTAGCCGGAATAAAGTTGCTCACTGTATTTTCGATCATAGGCTGAAACTTAATGATAGCCTGCAGACTTTCATTAGCCTCTTTGCTTTTGCCCGACTGCTGATAGCACAGGTAAAGCATCCAGTCTTCCAATCGTTCGTCCAAATTATCCTGGTAAGGTTTACCTACGCCTAAATTTAGCGGCCATTTTTTGGCATCGTTTATAAAGGTTAAAGCTGATGTATATCTTTTTGCCTTCATCTCGCCAATGGCCTGCATCAGCTCCGCTTCACGGTATAACTCACGACCAATGGTCGCCCCTTCAAACGGCAGGATATCAATTTTTGATAACAGATCGGCACATGCCTTATAACGCTTATTCAATAACAATGCTTTCGCGTACAACATGCCCATGATATAATTATCACTGTGGCCCTTGTAAAATGGCTCGATAGTAGCCAACGCATTTACAGGCTGATCGTGATCGATATAATATTCAGTCAGTAATTTACTGTAACGCCATTCGCCTTTGTTTAAGCTCACTGCCTTTTGCAGGTCGGTTACATCTGTTGCACCCATAACAATTGCGGCACGGGCGGCATAAAATGGCGCGAATTGCGGTTCGTTGCCAGAAGCTGCGAACAGCTTTTTACTATCGGCTATGCGGTTCCTATCTTTATACAATAAAGCCAGGTAATATTTAGGCTGCCAGTTATTTCCTTTTTGCATAGCCCAAAGCAATACTTCTTCATCAGCCGAGCGGTATGGGAATACAAATGCTGGTGATGCACTGTTGGCTTTATCCAAATAAGCTGTATATGATCGGCCTGCCTTGTTCTCCAAAAATGCGAGCCAGTAATCAACCAGTGCATTTTCAGGCGATAGCTGCAACACCTTTTCACTTTCATCATAACAACCCATTTTATAATAATCAGTAGTTAATTGCAGGTAAGTTTCGATAGGCTGTTCATCACGGATCATGGAAGTAAACGCCGTTTCACTTTCTTTTGATGGCTGCAACAGGTACTTTTCAAACTGCGCGAAGTGATTAAGCGGATCAAAAGATAAAATGGTATCCAGCACTTTAGCTGCATTATCTTTTTCATCTTTATTACGATAAACTATAGCCTCTGCTTCTAAAGCAGTAATATCATACTTATTAAAACTAAGCGCTTTTGAGGCAAATTCTAAGGCCTTATCCCAGTTCTTTTCTTTGATGTGCAAACTGCTCAGGCCATTGTAAGCCGAGCTGCGATAATCCATTGACAGGCCTGCTATATCAAAGCCATCCTTCGCATCAATAGTATTTCCCAATTGTGCGTTTATAACGCCGTAATAATAATTGGCAGCAGCATCATAAGTATCAATGCTCAATGCTTTCTTGGTGAGCTGCAAAGCATCTGCATAACGCATGTTGTGGTATTGCAACTCTGCCATTTTAACCAGGGCCGGCAAATAATTTGGATCCTTCTGTAAAGCTGCCTGCAATTTTATTTCTGCCGATGGGTACATCTTCTCATCAATAAACTCAGCCCCCTGAATATACAAGCCATACGCAGAATCCCAATTAAAATCTTTTGGTGAATCCAATGGCCTGCTGATATTGCCCGCATCCGGTTTTGAATCATACACCAATTTATTGCCGCCTAATGTTACCAGCAAATTGTCTGCATTTACATTAATTTTAACCGAATCGGCAAACGTTTTAAGTGGCGTTAGGGCAACTGTTTTTGTATAGACGATCTTGCTGCCATCTTTAACCTGAAGCGTATCGGTTAACTTTTGAACAGGATTTACATATAATTTCAACCAGCCATTCTCATATTTTACATTCAGCGCGCCGTATTGGTTGGCTACCACAAAGCCCTTGGTTTTTAGCACCGGGTACCAGTATTCTGTCCAGGTATCGGCGGCATCAGGTACGAAGCTTTTGTGTTTGAATGGGGTGAAAGTACTTTTATCAGCCGTTTGGTTAAACAACCTGCCCGATTGAATTTCTGAATATTGCCCATCAGTATCGGTCAGCAATTTTTCCCAGATCATGCCCTGCTGTGATAACCCCCAGATCCAGATCTTCTTCCCGGCCTTGTCCTCGTGCCCTGCATAACGTGCCATACCGAAATCATCATCGTGCCAGTAAGCGCCAAAAAAATCAGTGTATTTACCGAATACATGGTATGATTTATAGCCACCAAAGTTGTTGTTCTCATACAAAGAAACATCTTTGCCGTTCTGCTTATTTATTGGCCAATCGCCATGCTCACCCTGGTGACCCAGGAAATGCGTACCGGGGAAAATATATTGCAGGTTGCCTTTTACCTTTATCCCGGTATTCATCCAGTGGTAATAAGGCTCTTCAATGGTATTTGAATTATACCAGAACGATTTGGTAGTGAAATAAGCCTTGTCCTTCGGCAGGTTGATCTCCATTGTCCAGTAAGTACTGGTAAGCAGGTCCAATACGCTGATGATACAGCTTACGCTGCCATCCTCATTTTTGCGGGTGATGTAATCAACCGGGGTAACAGAATTTGGCGTATGGCCGATGATGCCATAGTTGGGCTCAATGCCACCGCTCGTCCACGGGCCGCGCATGGCTATATCCCTGAACTTAACCGCGTGGTTATAATAAATAAAAGATTTCCCGGTGGATTTTTCAACAGCCGACCAGATCTTGCCCCCTATCTCGGGCAATATCATAAGTTTGATATAATCGTTCTCCAATTCTACTGTTTTCCATTGTTTTTGAACCGGTTTATCGGTAAAACCATCGTAACGGAAATAAGGATAGATGTTGGTGTACGTGGGTATGGGATTGGGATCAGAAAACGGATAAGTAGTGAATGTTTTGCTCGATTCCTTAAACGTAGCATCGCCCTGCGCGTAAACATTCATCGCGGCAATACACATACCCAACGCTATCAGCCATTTATTTCTCATACCGAAAAATCTCTCTTTAGTAATGTTATTATTTAATGATCAGTAACCAGCCTTTAGCTTGTTGCACAGGGATTTTTTCATCCAGTTTAAATGTTCTTCCCTGCTGGAACTTCGCGATGTCAGGTGCTGTAATAGTCGCTTTTGATGGATCGATACCTAATTGTTTCCAATCTATCTTTAATTGGATAGTGGTATCCGCATCAGCCCAGCTTGCTATCGAAACCAGTACGGCACCGTTCTTTTTATAAACGGTTGCCAGTACTTTGTCGTTACCAGTTTTAACCGGGTTAGTATCTACCCAGTAACCGATCATTTTTGTGCCTTTCATGCCAAAGCTGTCCCAAACTTTCCATATCGGGCGAGGGTCGGCACCATCGCTCCAAGGTAAGCGGTTAGTCATACCAAATACCATACCTCTCCAGGCATTGCCGCCACCTTGCAGCATCTCTCCCATCAAACCAAACGGGATACCGCTCACTTCGGTGAGGAAGAAATCAGGCGTGTTATGCTCATAATCAAAGTATTCGCCAAACCAAAGGCGATTTAGGTACGGAAAATGCTCCATGTATAAGTTGGCGCTATTGTTAAAACCATCGGCCTTATCATATTGATTAGCTGAGTGCAGATCGATAATCCCCGGGTGACCATCCTTTGTCAGCACACGTTTAACACGCTTCATGGTAACACGGTCAAAGGCCACATCATCCAGATAAATACCATCAATGCCTACATTTTGGGTAAGCCAGTTCATGCCCTCTACATAGTAGTTATGCCAGCGGTTCTGGCCGCTGTTAATGATGGCGGCATCCTTTAGCTCAGGCACAAACCAGGCAGCAATATAATCGTTGCCCAAATGTTCCTGTAACCAGCTAAAACCTCCGCCTTTACCCGGCGAATAGATCTCATGGCCCAGGCTGCGCATGGCAAAAGTTTCGTAAGCGTGATCGGACAATTCACGGATAGTATTATAGATCTTCACTTTTAGACCAGCGTCATGCGCGCTATCAATATAAGCCTGCATTTTTTTCCAGGCGATGAACGGATAGTTGATGAACGGATTAATTGCCGTAGCGTGGTGGATATTAATGATGGTTGCACCGGCAGCTTTTATAGTATCAATAGGTTTGTAAGCGTGATAGAACCTGTTGGCCCACTGAAAATCGGTATTAATAGTATGGAATGGTGTGATCAGCAAGTTGAAGTTATAATACAGCACATCGCCTTTTTTCATTTGCCTTTCGCCGCTGTAGTTGTTGGCTAAAATGGCTTCTCCTTTTTCGGCTACGGTTATACCACCCTTGTTATCATTACCCCATGAGGTTGGCAACAACAATGGTTTTTGCAGATAGAAATTGGTATTCAATGGCCTTACATATTTCTCGTCACGCAACGAATATTGTAAACCGGCATTTACTGTGCCTATCCATGCGCCATCCTGGTTCTTGTGCGCCACATCCCATTTCCACTCAAAGTTATCCGGGCGGTAGCCACCTTTTTGGCCCAGGCCCATCAGGTATTTAGCCACATCCTTTTTAAAAGGGATGTGCATATCAATATCCTTGAAATCGGCATCCTGCAAAGCCTCAACTTTTACGGTGTACGCAATAAATCCATCAAACTCCAGCGATGCAGTTACTTCCATTTTCAGGGTATCGTTGCTGCTGATGGCTGTCCACTGTACAGTACCCGGTTCGGTTTTGGTGAATTGCAGGCCTTTGCTTTTCAGCACCATGCTTTTACCATCAGGTTTAACAAAATGGAAATGAATAGCCTCGGTTAACAGGTTATTTGGCGTTTTTGAATACTCCGTCATTTCCGGGGTATAAAAGGTTTGGATCTGGCTTGGGAAACCATCTTTATTAACGGTTACCTTACGGCCCAATAAACTGACCTCATTCCCTTTTACCACTAATGGCGTATACGGTGCAATTACGGTATTATCCTGCGCCATGGTTGAGTTTAACCAACGTAGGCGGGTCATTTTCCATGGCTCGTTTACGCCACCATCTTTTAACAGCTGATCGCCAACTTTAAGGGATATGGTAACTTCCTTTGCGGTTTTTCCATTTACGCTGATGATGGCTTTACCGGTATAAGTTGCAGGTGTTGCATCTTCTGGCACATCAATCCCGCACCATAATGCTTGTATTTTCCCTTTGGCTACATCAACCATTTTGCTGAAAGGCACACCGCTGTAGCTCACCCCATCGTTGTTGATACAAAACAGCTTATTGGCAGCTATAACTTTACCACCGGCAGCTGTAAGATTGGTAAAACTCACCTTCACACTTTGCAGATCCTTCAAGGCGTATAAACCTAATTGAAACGCGAAATTCTCGTTGCGCGCAGCTTCACCATCATAATGATATTGCGGGCCGCGTGCGATCCAGCGTTGTGGCAGATCATCCGTCATGCGGATGGAATAGATCCTGTCCTCAGGGAAAATCAGAAAATCATCACCTTTATGTTTGCTCAATAACTGATCTGTTTCAGCCTTGGTAGCGATAACTTCCATCGGGTAAAAAGTATTGAAAGCATCAATAGATTGAAACTCCTTTACATCAGCCGATGGAATGTTTGTTGCTGAACTTAAAGCACTCAGCCAATCTGCAGTGGCTGTTACTTCAGGTTTTAGATAAACCCCTTTAGGATAATTAGAGCGGCCCTCGTTTTTTGATGGCAGGTAGTACACATAGTAGGTGCCTTTGCCCGATGTTGGTTCGAAATAGATCTCGCCGGTTTCACGGTTAATGTTGCCGGTTTTTACATTGGTTATTTTTTGTGATGTTGCACCATCCTGTATAATAATGCGTTTATTCTCCGGGTCATTATCTCTTCTTCTCCACGGGATAATAACTTTTGCTACTTTACCAGAGCCGTTAAATATTAACACAACCCTGTGATTACCTAAAGTATCCGGCAGCCAGCACTTTTCGCAATTGGTGTAAGGGATATTTTGTGAATAAGCGCCAATACCCGATAAAAGAAGAGCAAGAGCGAACAATACTTTTTTCATAAGAATAATTTAGTAGTACTTATATTTTTTGGTTTGAAACCGGGTATTAAATTTCTTTTTAAGGTTTTAAATATGGCGCGAGCTGATCTGCTGTTACAAACTCGGCGCGATAGCTTGGCATAGCCAATTCCATCGTCCATAGTAATACGCCTTTTTTATCAGCTAAAACAAGTATGTGGCGCTTTGAACAGCATACCAGTAAACTGGTATCATTTATCATGTAGGCGCTGCCCATGCGGCCGTTGAATACTTCTTTTGGTAATTGTATATGAAAATCTATAGTTGATGTCTGTTTTGGTTCATTCAGTTTCATGGCGAATACGCCCGACTGTTGTTTTTTAACACCGTTATCAAAAAATAGCAGGTTGCCATCCTGGTTAATATGTACCGCATGTGCCTGGCTAAAATCACACTCGGCTGGCATAGCTACTGTGCCGCCTTTACCAAATTTCCATATCACCTTACCGGTTTTGGAATCGACCTTCCAGATCTGCCCTGTATTGAAGAACGAGATGAGATAATTGCCATCGGTATCATAATTCAGGCTGTTGGCGTGCGTCCAGTCCTTTTTTGTTTTGACGATGTTAGGGTCTTTAAGCGGATCGAGTGCATCAAACACGCTCCATTTCCAGATCTTTTTAGCGTGGCTGTCCAATACAATAATGCCATCGCTGTTAACGGTATCCTGTTTGCTGCCGCCGACGGAGCTCAGGTCCATTATTTTCTTGTCAACGGTAAGTGTCACTAACTGTCCCTTATCGTTCTTTAAAATTTCGTGGTGAATAAGCTGGGTAAAATCACCCTGGCCTTTTTTCAGGTTTAGAACGGTATCGCCCTGTAAATTAACTTCCAGTATTTGCCTGCCGTAGCTGGTAGGGTCATCATTTGTGCCCAAAAGGGCGAGTACGGTTTTATCTTTTGTGTAATGAACAACCTTATAGGCCATGCCATCAACGGTATGGTACCACCTGAGCTGCCCTTTATAATCAACCAAAAAAGCAGTACCGGGTGAATAATTTTTATTGAGCAGTATTAGCCCATCCTTAAATTGCTGTGGTACTAATTTAGGGAAAGTGTTAATGGCTTTAAATTGTTCCTGCAACCATAGCGGCAGGTCGTGTGATTTAAAAGTGTAAGTTTTACTTACTTTCTTAACCCCATTATCAATGGTAATAATGCGATAAGCGTAATTTGTTTTAGGTAATATGTTACAAAGTACAAGTGAGTGCTGTGTTGCATTTTTCACGACGGTAGACCGCATCGTATTGGTACTATCGTTCGCTGCCCAATATTCAACATAGGCATCAACCGGTTCATTAGTTAACACGTCTATCTGAATCCTTAACTGATTGTTGTTGTGTAAACCAATATGTATTTCCTTTATAATATTTCCACCGCTGTTAAAGCATCCCGAAAAAACAATGGCGAGGAATAGCGGGATTATATATCCAAAAACTTTTTTCTTCATTTGGCAATTTACGCACATAGCTAAAAAATAATCAAGAATATATTATGCGTTTTATAGCATAATATATTCTTGATATTACAGGTATAATCCTGTTTTATTGTTCTCTTCCTGCATTGCTCAGGTTCGGATCGATCTGAACCTGGTTAAGCGGATAAGAAAAGTATTCATCTTTAGGTAAACTTATTGTATTTGTTTGCCCTATAGCTTTAAGATAGGCATTTACAACAACATCATACTGCCCCATACGTAACAGATCGGCCCTTCTTTTTCCTTCGTAGAAAAACTCCCAGCCACGTTCCTGCAAAATTGCTAACCTTAACGATGTTTGTGTATAGTTACTTAAAACAAGCGGTGTAGCGTGCGAACGTTGTCTAACCTGGTTTATTAATCCTATAGCTTCAGAAGTAGGGCCGTTTAATTCGTTCAAAGCTTCTGCCCTGCTCATTAACACATCAGCATAACGTAAAATGTCAACACTGTGCCCATCATAGTAATTGTTTATTGAACCGGTTGAATCGGCGTATTTTGAGGTAGCAACATCCGGCATATATAATACGCCTGCAGGTGGCGTAGCGCCTAAGGTTGGCGCTTCTTCGTGTACCAGGCCATCAGTTCCGTTGTATTTAGGGAAGAATTCTTTTTTACGGTCATCATTATCGGCAAAACTGTGATAAAAAGGCCAGCTTGCCGCATAGTACTGCCATCTGTTTGTTATAACCGGGTGTACCAACGGACCAAAGTGATTCATTAATTCAGTTCCGTTTACGTTAGCATCACTTAATACCGAGAATATATTTTCAGAACACCATTTATTAGCCTCTAAAAACAAGCCCTGGTACGATGGATATAATGAATATGTGCCTGAGCTTATTACAGTTTGTGCCGCATCAGCCGCCTTTTGCCATTGATGCTGGCGCAGATATAGCCTCATCAATAATGTCATGGCTGCACCTCTGGTAGCACGGCCAACATCATTAGTACTGTAAATTGGGTTATTAACATAATTAACCGGTAGTACAGCAGCAGCGCTTGTTAAATCTGATATTAATAATGTCTCGATATCAGCAACCGATGTAGGTTGAGGCTGACTTAAGTAATTAGGGTTAGCCAGGTCCTTTTCTGTTTGTAAAATTACAGGGCCCCAGGCATCAGTAAGGTCCATGTAAGCCACAGCGCGCAAAAATTTTGCTTCAGCTAAAAACTGTGCTTTTTGAACATCCGAAATGGTTGTCATTGGCGTAATATTATAAATGGCGCTATTGGCATTTGATATCAGCTTATATATCTGCCTCCAGTCTTCGGCGAGCAAACCGTTTGCCGAGTTCCAGGTAGATAATGAAAGCTGACCCGGGTCGCCGCCATAGCTGCAATGACCAATATCAGTTGGGAGGTCGGTTAAAGCGAAGTGCCTAACGGTCCAATAATCATAATTATCACCTACTGATGGCCCTTTCAAACGGGCATAGATAGCGTTTACCGCTGCAATAGCGTCAGATTCAGTGAGAAAAGCATTCACACTGGTGAGACTGCTTGACACCTTAGGGTCGAGGTTCTTATTGCAGGAGAATTGCAATATGATCACCGGGATGAGTAATAAAATATATTTTTTCATTTCTTTTAAATTTATGTCGATCCGTTATAGATAGATACTTTATTATTTATTAATGAACAGAAAGTTTTATACCAATGATATAAGTACGGAATGCAGGGAAACCGCCAAAATCCAAACCACCGGAATAATTACTACCTGAATAGCCACCCTGTGAATTAATGGCCTGCCCCGTGTGAACGTTTTCTTCAGGGTCAGTTCCCTTGTAACTTGTAAAGGTTAAAAGATTTTGTCCTTCGGCATATACGGTAAGCCCCCTGATGATCGGTGTTTTTTCAAACACAGACGATGGAACAGTATAGCTAAACGAAGCTGATTTTAAACGAACATAAGATGCGTTCTCAACAAATTTCGAGTTAATATAACCGCCGCCATTCTGCTGGCTTAAAAAATAACCTTCCCGCGGTATATTGGTATTTTCGTTTACACCCGGCACAAACCTGTTTAACGCGGCTGCGCCTGTTGTTGATTCCAGTACCAATTCATTCATGTTATACAGGTCATAAGCAAATGCGCCCTGGAAGAAGATGCCTAAAGAGAAACCTTTATAATTAAAGTTATTACCTAAAGCTGCTGTGTAATGTGGGTTAGTATTACCTAAGTTAGTTCTGTCAGTTGGGCTTATAATGCCGTCTCCGTTAACGTCAGCATATAACGGGTCGCCTGGTTTTGCCTTTGGCTCCGGTGCATATGTTTGACCGGTTTTAAGCACACCTATATATTTGTAACCATAAATTTCGCCTAGTTCACCACCTACTACTAAATTTGTAAACTGCTGGCCAGACACTGTTCCGCTTGGATTAGCAGTAGAACTGGGTATTGAACTAACACCTGGGGCAAATGACAAAACTTTTTGTTTGTTGTAAGAAGCGTTAAAACTTGAGGTCCATGAAAACCCACCAGATTTAATATTAGTTGTGTTTACTGCTAATTCAATCCCCCGGTTCTGCATAGAGCCAGCGTTTATCAGCTCAGTATTAAAGCCCCACCACTGTCCAACAGGTACATTTATCAATAAGTTAGAAGTTTTTTTATTGTAAACATCAATGGTAGCATTTATACGGCCACCCAAGAAACCCATATCAAGGCCTGCATCAAACTGGGCTGTACTTTCCCACCTTAAATTGGGGTTAGGTAACGAAGCAGGTTCAATACCAACCTGTAGCGCGCCACCCGGGGCAAGTACGGTATTCCATGAGCTATACTTGCTTAAATAGGCGTTAGGATCAGAAATACGGTCGTTTCCTGTTACACCATAACCCACTCTCACTTTCAGATCGGAAAATGTATGCAGATCTTTAATAAAATCTTCATCTTCAAGTTTATATGCTATAGCACCCGATGGGAAAATACCGTGCCTATAATTGGCGCCAAATCTTGATGAACCATCATCCCTTAAAGTAAAGGTTGCTAACAGCTTATCATTATAGGCATAATTAATCCTTGTAAAATAATCGGTACCGGTTGTTTGTGTTCTGTAGCTGGCTGGAGTAGTTGCTACTGAGCCTGCTGTTAGGTTATAAAACTGGAAAATGTTAGTTGAATAGCCTTGCGAACCGGCTGTTACGCCCTGGTCAACATCCTTTTGATTAGAGTTACCTAATAACACGGTAAAGGCGTTTGCTTTATTAATATTGAATTTATAAGTAAAATAGTTTTCAACCAACCACCTGAAAGTGGAGTACCACTGATCGTTAGCTAAACCCGGGCCGTTAAGACCAAGCGCGCTGGTATTAGGCGAATACGTACCTGCAATAGTTTGGTTATACTCGGCACCCGCACTTATGTGATAAGTAAGGTTTTTTAATATATTATAATCGAGGTATATGTTACCGTTGCCTAACTTATTTTGTTGGTTATTTGTTACTGAAAGCAAGGTGTATATCGGGTTACCATTGCCACCTGTTTGCGGGTTATAAAATATATTATATGTGCCATCGGCCTTATAAATTGGCACGTTAGGCGGTGCAACCAATAAACCAAATATAGGCGCAGTAATATCGCCCGAATATGATTGCAGCGTGGAAGTTGAGCTTGCACCGTAAAAGTTAGCTCCCAATTTTATATTATCATTTAATGTTTTTTCGGCGCCTATCCTGGCTGAATACTGCTGGAAACCAGTATTTAATAATACACCATCCTGGTCGAGATAATTTACTGACGCGTAAAGTTTGGAATCTTTAGTATTACTGCTTATACTAACTCCCCTGTTATTAACATGCGCAGTTTGTGTGGCAGCTTGCAGCCAATTGGTATTAGCCGGTTTAAAATCAGCGCCATATACCGGTGATTTGCCGTCTTCAATAGCTGTAGCATTTTGAATATCGGTGTACTGCTGGCCGGTTAATAATTTCGGCTTATAGGTATTATACTGCCAGCCATTGGATACATCGGCATCAATAGATACTTGTCCTGCAGTTCCTTTCTTTGTAGTGATCAATATAACACCGTTAGCACCACGTGAACCGTATATGGCCGTTGCCGAGGCATCCTTTAATATTTCGATGTCGGCAATGTCATTAGGGTTGATCTTGTTGCCATAATCAGAAATAAAACCATCTATTACATATAAAGGCTCATTACTGGCATTAATAGAGTTACCACCACGTACAGTGATTTGTATGCCCGCGCCCGGTGCAAAACTTGTTTGCTGAACGGTTACACCGGCAGCTTTACCTTGTATTGCCTGGCCTACGTTTGAAACTGTACCACCTAAAGTAAGCTCGCTGCTTTTAATGGTACTTACTGAACCTGTAACGTCTGATTTTTTAACTGAACCGTAACCAACAACCACTACCTCATTCAGCTGGTTCATATCATCCTGCAGAACAACTGCTATGTCGCTTTTGCTGCCAACCGGCACTTCCTGTGTTTTATACCCTACTGAGGAGATAACTAAGACACCCACATTGCTTTTCAGGGTGATTTTAAACTTACCATTCATATCGGTAGCGGTTGAGTTTGCCGCGCCTTTTTCGGATACTGTTGCAGCAATTACTGCTATGCCTTTGCTATCCTTTACATTACCTGTTATTATTTTTTGTGCACTTGCCACCGTTGGTAAAAGTAAGAGCAGGTAGCAGCAGATCTTTCTGAAGAACGCTCCTTTCGGCATGCACTTAATTGGAAAGATCGATCCCTTAAAATCTAATCCAAGTTGAGTGTAAATTTTAATCATACATTTTAGTTTTAATGTTAGTTTGTCAGTTAGTTTTGATTAGTGCTTTTTTTGATTTTCGAATAATGGAAATTAGCTGTAAAGCACAGCAAAAGCAAGGCAAAGGGAGCCCTATGATTACGCAAACGTTTGTTTAACAGAATTTTAAGCTACGCAAACGTTTGTTTTGCTAACATTTAGTTCATATTGCACTAATTGAGAATGTGAAAAATTGCATTTTCAGGCTCTGATTGTGCGTTATTTTAGAATTAATTGTCAGAAATATTCTATTATTTAGTAATCTTTCAAAAAAAATATAATTCTAATGTAAAAATGGTTTCATAGCGAAGCGTTTTTAAACAAAAAAATCCGGTGTAATTGCTTACAACGGATCAGGAGAATTAAACTGGAAAAACCCTTTAAATGAGCTCTTTATTGAGCCATTCTGTATACATTATTGCTGCGGTCTGTATCCGGCAGCTTACGATCAGGATCGATAATTACGGTGGCAATTTTGCCGGTTGAGTTACATTTAAATACCCACTTAGCACCCCGTTGCCAAACTTCAACAGGCAGCTCTACAATTTGTGTATTGCCATCAGTCTGCGTTACTTTTATATGTACAGGCAGGGCCATTTCGCCAAGGTTTTCAATAGTGATCAGTGAACCATTCTTCGCGTCGCCATCAACATACTTAACATCTGTCACAGCCTGGTCTAACGTCCAGTTAGTAAAGAACCATTCTTTCCAGAACCAGTTCAGGTTATCGCCAGCGGCATCATTCATGGTGCGGAAAAAATCATCAGGCTGCGGATGTTTGTAGGCCCAGCGTTTGATATACATTCTAAAGGCATAATCAAACCTATCGGCTCCTAAAACCTGGTTGCGCAAAATATTTAACGCTAAGGCCGTTTTATAATAGTACATGCCGCCTTCGTTTGAAACTTCGGGCGCTGTCATCAACGGATCATGCTCTTTTATCAAACCTTTTGTGGTTTTTACGGCTGCGCTTGAGGTATCATTATATTCACCATGATTAAATGATGCTGATGAATAGCCATTGATAAAGGTATTCATACCCTCATCCATCCACATATAGCGCCTTTCGTTACTGCCAACTATCATCGGGAACCAGTTGTGGCCCATCTCATGTGTAATATCGCGCCACAGATCGTCATCATGGATGCTGTAGCTACAGAACACAATACCCGGATACTCCATACCCAAGGCCACACCCGCAACTACATAAGCCGAATGCCACGGATATTCAAAATAGGTTTTCGAATAAAACTCAATACTGTGCTTTAAATATTGTGCTGCTCTATTGTACTTGTTTTTACCCACGCTTTCAACCGGGTATACTGCCATCGCCAGTCCGCCATTGCCCGATGTTAAATTCACATGCGCAGCATCCCAAATAAATGCCCTTGATACTGCCCACGATACATCACGGGTGTTTTTCATCTTAAAATGCCAGGTTAATGTGCCATCATGCTTAGGCCTGATGGCAGCTTTACCAATTTCATTCGCGCTGATGATGTTAACTGTGCTATCGCTCTTCATCGCTTTTGCCAAACGTGCAATTTGTGTGGCGGTTAAAACCTCCTGCGGGTTTTGCAGATCGCCCGATCCGGCTACGATCATATCAGATGGCACGGTGATGGTGTAATCATAATCCCCGTATTCGCAATAAAACTCGCCTTCGCCCATGTAAGGCAGCGTATTCCAGCCTTCCACATCATCATAAACACACATGCGCGGGTACCATTGCGCTAATTGGTAAATAGTGCCGTTTTTGGTATTTAATCTACCCATACGGTCGGCACCATGTTCAGGGATAAAGAAGGAGTAATCTACTTTAACACTGATCTGGTCGCCATTTGGTTTTACCGGAAAGGGTAAACGCACCTGCATACGTGTATCGCTGATCACCGTTTCGGCCTTATAGGTTTTACCCTGGTAAGTGATGGTAACCGCCCCTATCTCGTATCCTTTGGTATAAGTGCCTACAGCATAACGGTCGCCTGAGATTTTTGTAGCAGCGGTACCCCGCGAATCAGCTTTAAATAAATTCTGATCAACCTGCAGCCATAAGTAATTTAGCGTATCGGGGCTATTATTGGTGTATTTAATACTAACCGAGGCTTTTACCGATGTATCCTTTTCATTCAACTCCGCCTTAATAATATAACTAGCTGCATTTTGCCAGTACTTTGGGCCGGGTGATCCATTCGCGCTGCGAAATTCATTACCATTATGGGTAAAGAATGATGGATCGAACACCTGTAATTCATTATAAGCCGATTTAGTTTGGGCGGTAGACGCCAACGGCAGAAAACCTGCACATAACAGCAATAGTTTGTGCAGGCGTTTGTATTTTATCATGGATATAAATTAATTGATAGACTATAACTGCCCCGCACTTGCCTGGGCGACAAGCTCAGTAGCCCTTGCTTTGATTTTTCGTAAGATGACCAACTGCGGCTCTCTGTGTTCCAGGTCGGATTTGCGGGCTTTTGCAAGGATCTCCTTTTTCAGTATCTTATTATCGATACCATATTGTTCAATAGCATCTTCCGAGATCAGTTGGGTATTAGTTAATGGGGTGAATAATGGATAATCCAGTTCTTTTAAAACATCCTGGTTCACCATTTCAAAAATTTCTATTTCTTCGGGAGTCAGTTCTTTATGAAATTTACCGGTATTGTTACTCATGATCGGTTTTTCCAGATTCTGCCACATTTCGCCGGCAGCTGCTGTAGCTTTTGATTCGTGCGAGTTATAAAAGCTCAGCATGTTATCATTATAAGCAATATCCAAAAAGCTGCATAGCTTCCTGATCACTGTTTCGGGCTGAGCGATCAGCGTTTCATAATTCAAGGCAAAAAAGCGGTCGTCTTCAATACGACCAGCCAGTTCAATACAGGCATCCTGGTCGTACTTCCACTGGCGGGCCAAATGGTAAATATGCTTTTCACCCACTATGGCTTTTTTAAATGAAACGGCTACATCCCTCCCATCTCTGTACAGGTAAATGTATTTAAGATTAGGGCTATGGTTTTCCAGTTCATCAGCATAATGTACATTAGCCATACTTTTGCAGCACCAGTATTTTGCATTTTTGCTGATAGCAGCCTGCTCGTATATCAACCGGTTTATTTCAAACAGGCTGTAAACGTTTGAGTTATCAAAGATCCAGTCGCGATCAATAGTAATACCATCCCAGGGCACGGGGTTAACTTCTACATAATCCACCACATCATTTATCAATATCTTATAGGTTTCGGCATCCAGATCACCATAAAGATCAAGCAAAGGCACAAACGTAACCAGTACGTGCGCGGGGTGCGGCGATACGATCTCGCTCGACTGGTCAAGCATCACCCTTAATAAATTTGAACCGGAACGCTGTGTGCCGATCATTTGAATACCTAATGGCTGTGCAGAATTACTCATATTAATAATTTTGTGATGATACCTATTGCTATTGATCCTATAATTAAATAAACCGGGCTTACTTTGTATTTAAAGCTTAATATTAAAGCCGCTACGGCAACCAAGGCTATGCCCAATGAGAATGACTGCTGATATAAAATCCTGACACCAGAGGCTATTATCAAGCCTATTACAACCACTTTCACCCCCGCTATCATATCCTTAACCAGTGAATGATCCTTAGTTTTCTTGAAAAGGGTACTTACAATGATCATTAAAATAGCCGATGGCGCAAACATGGCAGCGGTGGCTATAACAGCTCCTATTATTCCCGCCAGTTTATAACCGATAAACGTCGCGCTCACCAAAATCGGCCCCGGCGTAGCCTGACTAAACGCAATGGCATCAATAAATTCCTGCCGGGTAAGCCAGTGCAAATCATTTACAAAAAGCGATTGCATTATAGGGATCATTACATAACCACCGCCAAACAATGAAAGGCTGATCCCCGAGAAAACCATTGTTATTTTTAATAAAGGGCTATTAAAGAACTTATATATCCCGCTTATAAACAACCCCTCATTTATCACAAACAAACCGATAACACTGCTATAAACCAAGTTAAACTTAAATGAACCTTCTCTCTTAAAACTGTTAAGCGTTAAATTATTACCCTCGATAATTACGCCTGCTATCGCTCCTAAAAAAATAAAGCCGATGGTAATAACGTAGCTATTTGTTAAGGTCATTGCTATAATGGTAAGCAGGCATAGCAAAGTCTTCTTATAATTTTTGCCGATCTCCTTTTTATACAGATTAAACCCTGTTGATAATATAATAGCACTTACTACCGCTACCACATAATGCATAATATTGGCCCACTCAAACTTGTAGGCATAGGAGAAATATAACCATGCTAATAGCAGCATTAATGTACAGGCTGGCAGCAATACACCCAACATACTTAAAAATGCGCCGGTTTTCCCTTTAAGGTGATAGCCAATATAGGCCACAATATTTACCGCTAACGGGCCCGGGATAAGGCTTGCTACTGTTATGCTGTCAATTATTACTTCGTTATCTAAGGTTTCATCCTTATCAACCATTATTTTCTGCACCAATGAAACTAATGCCATATAACCGCCAAAGCTCACTGCCCCTATTTTCAGGAAAGTATAAAAAAGGTAACCGAGGGTCACTTTTCTACTTTGCGGTACGCTTACACTTTCTATGGCCAATTCCATTGCTTATTTAAAGTTTTTATGAATTTAATGATAAACTCCTTTACATAATCTTAATCCTTCAACGCAAACGTTTGCAGAGATTTAAACCTCGTCGGTTTTTGCCTGGTTCTCAAAGAAAAAATCCAGCCGGTTTACTCCAAATAAATCCATTATATGCTACATCGTTTTTAGTGCGAAGCGTTGTTTCAAAAGCTTTGAAAAATGACACAAACGTTTGCGTAACAGCTTTATAAATACGGTTGCTATGTTTTAGTATGTTTGGTTAATCACATATACATATGCTTAATAAAATACTGGTTGCCTTTGGACTAAAACCTTCACAATACACAGTTCATCCCTTTGGTTCGGGGCTAATAAACTACACGTTAAAAGTATCGGGCAACGGTCAGGATTATATTCTGCAAAGGATCAATGTCAATGTTTTTAAAGCACCCGATCAGATAGCCAGTAATTTAAACTTGCTGCAGGCCTATTTTAAAAACACTTATCCCGATTATAATTTTGTAGCACCTTTACCATCCGCTACAGGTGATTACCTGGTTAAAACAGATAAGGGCGAATATTACAGGCTTTTCCCGTTTGTAAAGGGATCAACCACTACTGATTTTATAAGCAATAAAAAAGAAGCGTTTGAAGCAGCAAAGCAGTTTGGCAAATTCACCTGCATGTTGAAAGACTTTGATGCCAGTGCACTCAACTATACCCTAACCGACTTCCATAACCTGAAACTAAGGTTCGATCAGTTTAAAACTGCTTGCCAAAATGCGCAGGAAAGCAGGTTACAGGAGGCGGCTAAAGAAGTAAAAGAAGTTTATAACCACTATAATATTTTACAGAACTACAACCAGCTGATAGGCAACAACCAAATCCCGGTAAGAGTTATCCATCACGATACCAAGATCAATAACATCTTGTTTGATGATAAGCATAACGGCCTGTGCGTAATTGACCTGGATACCGTAATGCCCGGCTACTTTTTTAGCGATGTGGGCGATATGATGAGGACCTATCTTTCACCTGTGACCGAAGAGGAAAAAGATTTTTCGAAAATTCAGATCAGGGAAGATATTTTTGATGCTATATGCAAAGGCTATATAGCTGAAATGGGTAAAATTCTTACTGAAACTGAAAAACAAAATTTCATTTTTTCGGGCAAACTGATGATGTATATGCAGGCCATCCGTTTTTTAACCGATTACCTGAATAACGACATCTATTACGGTATTAAATACCCCGATCATAATCTAATAAGAGCCAAAAATCAGTTCGACCTGCTTAACAAATACATCAATTGCGAAAAAAAATTCGAGCGCATATTGGCTAAGGCTCAGGATGGTTTAATAGTAGCTTCCTGATCTTATTCGTATCCATCTTTTATAACAAGCACCGCTCCCGGCTCACAGCTCAGGCTTAAAAATCCATTGCCGCTATTGGTTACTTTTAACCCTTTTTGATATGTTACCGCCCATGTTTTAAATGGCAGTTTCAGTTTGGTATTCCCGCCTTTTTCTGATACTATTTTCACTTCGGCAACCTGCCCGTCGGTTTTCTTAGCACTTACTAAAAACGCGCCTTCCGTACGCAGATCTTCAAATGATATATCTTTCCATTCGGCAGGTACAGCGGGCATTATTTCAATAAAACCAGCATAGCTCTGTATCAGCATCTCCTGCAAACCGGCAGCAAAGGCAAAATTACCTTCAAGGGTAAAAGGCCTGTATACATATCTTGAGTAACCCGATTTAGTTTGATCCCCATTTAAATGAAAACTATTGATAGAGCAAAACGCCTTTGCAAAAATAGTCAGGTCCTTTGCCGCACCTTCACCATCTTTTGCCCTCGCCTTCATATTGGCCAGCCATGAGTACGAATAGCCACACCAATACGCCGGGCCAACGCTATCCAATAAATGAATAGAGTTTTTTATGATCGATTGCGCTTTAGGGCCATCCTCCCATTTTATCAGTCCGAGTGGATGTATAGCCATCATGTTTGAAAAATGCCGGTGCGATTGGTTATAGGCCATCGACGGGGCAAACATCATCTCATCATTAGCGGTCAAGGCAAAATCACCGAACTGCTGATAGATCTTAGCCCAATGCAAAGAGTCGCTTTTTAATTTCAGCTCTCCGGCTAATTCGGCAGCGGCTTTAAAAGTGAATTTCATGAGCGCCAGATCGTAATTGGTATTCTGTGGGAACCACGCCGTTATATCGTTATCATTTATCTCCGGGCTCGAACTGATCGGCAGCTTACGGTGGCCGTTCTCATCAAGCACTGTAATAGCCTCAATAAATTTGGCAGAGCTACTTATCCATGGGTAGGCCCGCTGTTTCAGGAATACTCTATCCATACTATACCGCCATTGCAAATAATAATGCTGCCCCAGCCAGCAGGTTACCGTTGGCGATAATGAGTATTGGATCCATCCGCCCATTTCGGTACCGTCCAATGTGGTTACACCCGGTACGGCCAGGCCATCAACACCAAAATACTGTTTGGTATAGCGTTCGTAATTGGCTTTGTTAGCATCCAGGTGGTCGAGATAAGCTAAACCTTCCTCCAAATGGTTTGCACTGTAGCTTGGCCAGTAACTTAATTGGGTATTCAGGTCGTGGTGAAAATCGCCTTTCCAGGGTGGTATGCGACCATTATCTGCTGTCCACACCGCTTGTAATGAAATTGGCGGCGCACCCCGCCTGCTGGCTGAACCAAATTTATATTGCTCCATATACCATTGCTTTTCAATTACCTGATCAGGCACATGAATGGCCGATTTGCTCCAAAAGTTTGTCCACCATATAGCATGCGTGTTATAATCAACTGCATAGCCCCTGTTTAAAGCCTGATTTGAAACAACAGGCGCAACAGGATTTAACTTTTTATTAGGATATTGTGAAGAGATAGTCCAAACGCCTTCAATAGTAGTAGCATTTACACGCTTCCATTTTACGTTGACCTGGTATACAAAACCACCCCAGCCATTTTGTTTATAGGTAATGCTATTACCATTTTGTACTATACTGCCCTGCGCATAGCCTAATCGTGAAAGATCATCGCCGCCAACCGGGTCACCTGATACTTTAACTACACCCTGATATTTTGGAGCTATCAATTGCGGGACGAGGTTGGTATGTATATTTTCAAACCTAAACCAGCCAACCGGGCTTGTAGCGTGTACAAACGTTTTTAAAACAACGCCATTGGCCCATTTCACCTCGCACTCCGCGTTGGAGATAGATAAGTGTACCGATTTTACAGTGCCCCAATCCTTCGTATCAAACTCCAATGCACCACCCGGTATTTTTGATGGCGCAGGCTCATTATCATACGGGTCGTCAAAATATTTTTGTACTGGTGCGTAATCCTTTTTCTTTACCTGGGCAATCACCCACTGGTAATTGAACTCCTTACGATGCAGGCCTTTCATCGGGCGCATATCCCAAAGGTCGGCCCTATCTAACGAGAACCTTAAATGTCCTTCTTTTTGCCATACCAGCGCGCCAATGGTGCCATTACCTAAAGGTATTGCCTCGTCCCATCGTTTGGCCAGGGTATCAAATTGCAGGTCGTGTTTGGATGCTTGCGCGAAACCGAATATCCATAATAATAGCAATACGATAGTTGAGGCAGTTCTTTTCATATCAGTGGCAATAAAAACGCAAATTAATTATTGTAACGTACAAAATATCATCTTGTAAAAGAATATATTAGCATTATCACTTGCGATACTTCCTTTCATTATGCAGTTAAACAATAGTAAGATCACCCCTATTCTTCTTTTTATACTGATTGCAACCAATGCCCTGTCCCAAACCCGCAAAAAACAGATCCCGGCTATACCAAAAGTTGATCCCGAGTATGTTTTTAACAACCCGCCCGAAGATGCCAAACCCGGCGTTTTGTGGATGTGGATGGGATCGAATGTGAGTCAGCAGGGCATTACCAAAGATTTGGAAGCATTAAAAGCAGAGGGTTTCAACAGCGCCACCATGTCGACCCTGGCTGATGTTACCATGCCCTGGAGCGCTGTGATAAAAAAATCGCCTACCCCTGATATTATTGGCTGGACAGAACCCTGGTGGAAACTGGTGCGCTATGCAACCGAAGAAGCCAAACGACTGAACATGACCCTGGGCCTGTTCAACTGCCCCGGCTATGAAGCATCCGGCGGACCATGGATCACTCCGGAGCTCTCCATGCAGGAATTATGCTGGAGCACTAAAGTTGTAAAAGGCAACACCCACATAAGCGTACAATTACTAAGACCATCGGTTAACCCGCGTGCTAATATGCGTTTCCCGGTGTATAATCCGCATACCGGGTTGGTAGAGAATCCGGAGATCCCTGAAAGAAGCTCATACTATCGTGATATATCTGTATTGGCAGTACCCGCAAAAGGTGCTATAAGTAAGGATAGTGTTTTAGATATATCCAACAAAATGGACCTTAATGGCCGCCTAAGATGGGATGCGCCAGCCGGCAACTGGATGATCTATCGTTTTGGGCATACCACTACCGGGGCGCTTATACAACCTGCACAACCACAGGCCACAGGTTTAGAATGTGATAAGATGAATGAAAAAGCGGTGAGCTTTCATATGGATCACATGATCAGTGAGATAAAAAAGCACCTGGGTAATTTAGCCGGAACTGTAATGACCGATGTGTATTTCGACAGCTATGAAATTGACGACGTTACCTGGACGCCGAATATGAAACAAGAATTTTTGAAGCGCAAAGGTTACGATATTACACCATTCCTGCTCACGCTTGCTAACAGGCGGGTGGGCAGTAAACTTGATTCCATAAAATTCGGGCTTGATTTTGATAATACGGTGCGCGATCTGTACCGGGATGTCTACTTCGCCACCATATCAAAAAAACTAAAGGAAGCCAACCTACGATTCCTGAGCGAGCCTTATGGGGGCCCGTGGCGGCCTGATGATGTGGTGCCGCAGGTACATCGCACCATGGTGGAATTCTGGACGGATAAGGGCGCATATTCGCCTTATGAGCTGGTGCCTACTTTGGCAGCGATCAGAAAAACAGGGCAAAACCTGATCCAGGCTGAGGCATTTACCGGGCAGCCTGCTTACAGCAAATGGGATGAGTACCCCGCATGGTTAAAACCCATTGGCGATGCCGCCTTTTGCGTAGGTGTAAACCGGATCATTATCCACCGATTTACACAGCAGCCCTGGGACGACCGCTATCAGCCTGGCGAGGCGATGGGCCAATGGGGCACACACTTCGATCGTACCCAAACCTGGTGGAAACCGGCCGCCGCCACTGTAAAATACTGGACACGCTGCCAGGCATTATTACAGTGGGGCAAATTTGTGGCTACCGATACCAATATGTTTGTAAGCAATGTAAAGGATAGCATTAACCTTCGGAATATTAACCGTATACAGGGAAATACCAACCTGTATTTTGTCGCCAATCTTTCGCATCATGCTGGCTCGGCTACATGCACCTTTAAAGTAACCGGCATGCAGCCCGAGTTATGGGACGCGGTAACCGGATCGATACGTGACCTGCAGCAATTTAAGGATGATGGAAAATTTACCGCTATCTCTTTGAACTTTGATGACGCGCAGAGCTTCTTTGTGGTCTTCAGACGACCGGTAGCGGCACATGTATCGACAAAAAAGACAGACTTCCCTTCACAAACGCAATTAGCTGTTATAAAAGGCGCATGGCAGGTACAGTTCGATCATCGCTGGGGCGGACCGGAAAAACCTGTAACTCTTGATTCTTTAACTGACTGGACCACGAACGCAGATAATGGCATTAAATATTTCAGCGGTACGGCTGTTTACACCATCAATTTTGATGCAGCCGAGGCAGTTAACAACAAAAAACCTTTGTATTTAGATCTGGGTAAAGTAAAACACATAGCCCGTGTTACCATTAACGGTAAGGATATGGGCGTGATTTGGACGGCGCCGTGGAGTGTAAAAATACCTGCTGGTCTGCTAAAAAGATCCGGCAATACCCTGGTTGTTGAAGTAACCAATGTTTGGGCTAACCGCCTTATTGGCGATGAACAGGAACCTGACGATTGCAAATGGTTGCCGAGCCAGTATTTATATAACAGTGGTAAATATTTAAAGGAGTTTCCTGAATGGTTCCTGAAAAAAGAACCTCGTCCGTCACAAGGCAGGTATTGCTTTACTACCTGGAACTATTTTACCAAAGATTCTCCGCTGATACCTTCCGGTTTAATGGGCCCGGTCAGGTTAATGGCTGAGAATTGAACAGCATTATTCCAACTCCTGTTGTTACGGCAATACGGTATCCAGCCCCCATTGTTGCAAAATTGGATTAGTGAAGATCTTTATCGTATCAGCATCCAGCAATTTGTTGCGGGCCGCTATCCAATCCGTAGCCGCCGGCCCATACATATTTGCTATGCGGGTTGGTGTAACCTCGTTTACTTTACCCCAATGAAAAGTGAACGGGATCTGCGCGTTTTCCAGCTGCTGCCAAACCTGCGTGTAATAGTTATAGGTGGTATCAGAATAAGGCGCATCCAGTTCCATTACACAGGTTTGCCCAAAGCGCGTAAATCCCATAGTGGCACTGGTTCCCTTAACAAACCTAAATGAAAAGATACCGGTAAAAGGCCCAATGGTATTATTAATGCTCAGCATAAGGTCTGCCACCTGGGTTGAGTACGCGATGGGCATACCCACAGCAGCGCTCAAAAGCTTGCCACGTAGGGTGGTGTTATTAAATATTTCGCCCAGCGTGCCAAACTGTTTATTAAACAGGGTTAAACTCGCTCCTAACACTTTATTAACCAAAGTTGGGATCAACGCGGGTACAACTTCTGTCAACGTACCCATAAAACAGGCAGCATCATCTCCCGGACCAATTCCTGCCGCATTATCAACCGGTGGCGTATAATTTGGCTGATATGGGCGCTTATACATGGTAGTTACATATGCTCCGTTAGCCATATCGTACGGGTTAAGCAATACCGAAAAGTGGTAAGGCCTTTCCGTTCCGCAAGGTAGGTTTGCATTACTAAAATCGAGGGTTTGCATTATGGATTTTAATGAATCGTCATAAGGCATGCGATCCATATAAGTCTCCAACAGGAACAGGTCCTCAGTCTCCACCATTACCCCGTGTACTATACCAAAACTGCCGAAACTCACTAACACGGCATTAAACAGATCGTCATCCTGAACCAGCTCTGTTTGCAGGTTCTGAATAAAAGCTGCTGATACCACAGGTGCTGATGCTCTCTCTAACCAGATATGCCGGTTAGGGCCAACTATAAGGTGCAGGCCAACCACAAAATCCTGTACGGCCCCAAAATCAAACGCCGAGCCATGTGCCCCAGTACCAATAGCGCCCGCAATAGTTTGCCCATTGCTTGCCCCTGAAGTTTTTAGAGAAAGGTTTCGTGCCCGTAAATGCTCGCCCAGCTCCCAAATACCGTTGCCGCTTTGTGCAAAAAGCAGGTACTGTGGGCTCCCGGTATAGGCTGCTGATACACTCGCCGCCGAAATATCAAATACAGTATTCAAAGGTTTAGTGTCCATCATAACCCCACCGTTTACGGTGGCTATCTGTGTCCACGACCATCCTGAACCTAATGCACGCAAAGGCATTTGTGTGGCAATAGCGTCCGCTATCAGGGCCTGCAACCCGGTAGTAGTATCATTGTAACCATCTAAGGCATCAAGGTTATCCTCGTTACCCAGCTCATAAAGGTCCTTAATATTTTCAACAAAGGTTTCGTGCCTGTTTTCCCAGGTAGTATCTCCGGTTTTGATTGTTTTCATGGCTTAAAGGTTATAGTTTCCCAACTTTTTGACATGGCTTACCACATTTCCACTCGATGCGGGTGGGGCTCCAGATGCCAAGTGTAACTACGGTGATCAGCGAATACCCGAAATTATTTTTCACCGTTACTTCGGCCAGTCCGTTCGAGCCTAAAGAGTCGCATACAGGCGTATTTACCCGCTTGGGACTTTGGATGATCCCCCAAAAAAATGAGTTAACTGTTTGCCCCTGCATCTCTGAGCCGGGTTGCGCCAGGGTGGCCACCCTGGTAGTGTAACAACTGCTGCATAACAGCAACGTGGGCCATAACAACAGGATCTTCCTGCAAAATTGTGATGATATAGGCATGATACTTTTTTTATGATAATGAATAAATTATTACTAAAACAGTATGACTATATAGTTAACAACATTTAAAGCCAGGGATTTTACCGGAGATGACATTACCTGTTTAGAAGTTTTAGATTGGCAACAGAGTTAGTTACCAGGATAGACAGGATAACCTAAGATATATTTTATAAGTAGTTTAATTTGAAAAGGCTTTCAGGCTGTTTAATTAATATAAAAGAATTAACCGGGTGCTGCCCTGAAAATCTTTTGAAAGTATCTCAAGCTAAGTAATATTTTTTTCATAGCGATAAAGATTAAATTAAAGCTAATAACTAATATTTAAATTTACAAGCCTATAAACCAACAATTTAACAATCGTTTATAAATAAAAAAGCCCGGAGAAATATTTCTCCGGGCCCAGTGATGACTTCTTAAAAATACCCCTATTTCTTAGTAGTCATTTTCTCGTATAATATCTTCATAAAATATCCGCCTACTACGCTCCTTGCCTGGAAACCTACCTGCTTTCCATCAGTAGTTTCGTGCCAGTCGCCAAGCGGTACACGGGTTGGGGTTTCAATCGCGTATTTATATATAGGATCTGTTAATGCTTCAAAATCAGCACGGTTGCTGGTTAAAGTAGCTGTCCACATTATCCAGTCGGATTTTGTGTAGGTTTTGCGGCTATCCAACGGTAAACCGAAAGCATTTTGTTTAGTTAGATAGAACTTTATCTCCTTATCATAAACCTCTTGAGGGAACAAGTGAAGGCCCAAAACTTTATCCCAAACCATATTGTATTTCTGGCTCCAGCTGCCTGGGTTTTCAAATGTTAAGGTCGAGTGATCGCCATCTGCAGACAACTGGATCCATTTGCCAACCATGCCTTTGGCAATCTCGCGGTATTTTGCAGCAATTTGTTTTTCGCCCAGCTGATCTGCCAGTTGCGCGTAGCAGGCAATACCCACAATTGCTTTTACCGATAAGTTGGCATTACGTGCCAAATGGCCTGCAAAATCATCGGTACATAATTGATTTTTAGGGTCGAAGCCTTCATTAACCAAATAGTTAACCCAGCGGCTCAATGTTTTCCAGTGAGGGCGGGCATATTCTGCATTACCTTCGGCCTTTGCAATAGCAGCCACAAGGATGATCATATTGCCCGATTCTTCTACAGGCATGCCTTCGCCATAAAGCTGGCCATTGGCTAAAGGATATTCACCCAGATCGTGTGCTGCATAATCCCTGTTAAACTTGCCACTCTCGCTGAAATAGAAGATCCCGTTCAGCATACCTTCCATTAGTTTGGGATTGTAGATCAGGTATAATGGAGCCGATGGATAGGTAACATCAACTGTATTAATAAAGCCACCGCTAAAATTCTCTTTTGATAACCAAAGGATTTGCCCCTGCGGACTTTTTACCAAATCATGCGCGGCAATACTCTGGCGGTAAGCCAATACGCATAGTTTTGCATATTTATCGCCACCTGCATGTACAGCATCCTTATACATAGCTGTGTTAAATGTCTCGCATTTTTTTATTACCGATGGATATTCTGCAGCTGATTTTTCCAGTACCTGTACAATGGTTTTCTGCTGGGCATTTTGCCACCATGGCTTTAAGTCGCTATGGAAATACTGGATAGGCGTAATATCATCATAACCCAACTCAATAAACTTCTCCACGGCTGTATTGCCGACATTGCCAAATGGGATCACCGTATTTAGAACGATATCCGTACCCTGTTTAGCCGTGGTTGTACTTACATTGTTGACGAAAGAACCAACCGCATCCGCACTGCTGCCGGTGTATTGTAGCGCGTTGGTAGCTTTAGGAGCCGCCACATACAGGTACCCCCAATCAATACGTACATCATCGCCGTTCTTTTTCAGGATAGGCTGCTCATCAGTACCCACTTTTAACATGGATAAGCTGGCTGATGTTATTTTTTCAGCACTAACCGGTTGTGACGGTTTATCACGGGCTAAGTCGGCCGAGGCACTGAAAAATACTTTAATGTTATGCGGCTTGCCATCGTTCGATTTTACTTTGTACGAGATATATGATACCGGCCTTGATAAAAGCGCCAGGTCATTCAGCAATAAAGGTGAAGTGAAGGTTAATTGCAAATCGGCATTACCGCACTCAAATTTGTATATGGTTTGGGTGGCATTTAAATCAACACTGGTTTGTTTAGCCACTTCTATCCTGCGTAGTTTTTGTTTGATCTGGTCAACCAAACCAACATCAACCCTTGAACCGCCACCTGTATTAACCACGTGTACGGCTAATATATTCTCGCCATTTTTTAAAGTATTGGCAATGGGTACCATACCATAATCATTAGTAACGCCTACTTTTTGATATACTTTCTCCCCATTCAGGTATACATCGATATCATCATCGTGCGACAGCTTTAAGATCAGCTTATTGATCATGCTGGCATCTGCTACTGTAAATGTGCGCCTAACCCAAATATCATGGGTTGTCCATTTAGTTTTGTCAAAGTCGTCGGTACCTATTGGTGCCAGGCCGCCTTTCCAGTCTGCATCATTATATTGGGCCGATTTCCAGTCGCCTTTAGGCTCGGTTTCGGTATATTTTACCGGGTAATTAGCTTCATCTGCCGCAGGCAATATGGTTTTATAACCCTCTGCCTCTTTACCCATAAAGCGGTAAACTTTATCATCAACCTTAATAAAACCAAGCAATGATTGATTTTTACCCGTCCAGTGATGAGTGGTTGACTCATTCAAACTATCGGTGTTCGACCAAATGCTGAAATAAGTATTGTGTGTGATTAGCGGGTAAGCGGGGGCTTTGCGCTCCTGGGCAAAAACACTGCCTGTAAACACGAATAGTAATAGCAGACTAAATTTATTCATAGGATTAAATCGATTTATAATAACGTTGTTATGGTTTAATTGTTCAAAAACACCCCAATTAATTAAAAGGGGTGTTTTTTGATGCTCAATTATAAGATTTTTAAAAAGACAAATCAGCCTTTAGTTAAATCTATATAATTACAGCTTATTTTTCATTAGATAGCGAATATGGCACATCAGCGGCTTTTATGCCGCGGGTTTTATTAGGTTGAGAGGTCATATCCAGATCAATAACTGCGCCTTGCAATAATGAAGCATGGCCAACCCAGTTCAAATCGTATGGTTTACCATTATAGTTCATAGTGTTAACATACTTGTTGTCGGCACTGTTTTTTGGTGCGTTAACAATTATTTTCTTGCCGTTCTCCAGGTTTACGGTTATTTTTTTAAACAATGGCGCACCCAGTACATATTGCGTACTAACCGGGCATACCGGGTAAAAACCTATTGCTGAAAACACGTACCAGGCTGATGTTTGCCCGTTATCCTCATCTCCGCAATAGCCATCGGGCGTTGCCCTATACATACGGTTCATGGTTTCGCGTGCCCAGTATTGGGTTTTCCATGGCTCGCCTGCATAGCCGTACAGGTATATCATGTGCTGTATTGGCTGGTTACCATGCGCGTACTGGCCCATACCTGCAATCTGCATTTCACGGATCTCATGTATAGTAGTGCCATAATAACTGTCATCAAAAATCGGCGGCAATGAAAATACAGAATCAAGCTTTGCCACAAATTTTTCTCTTCCACCCATCAGGCCCATCAAACCTTGTATATCCTGGAAAACGCCCCAGGTATAATGCCAACTGTTACCCTCAGTAAAGGCATCGCCCCATTTAAATGGATTGAATGGCTTTTCAAATGAACCATCCTCATTTTTACCACGCATTAAACCTGTTTCAGGGTCGAACAAGTTTTTATAGTTCATACTGCGTTTTTTATAGATACCGATCTCGGACTCCGGTTTGCCTAACGCCTTGCCTAAACTATAAATTGCAAAATCATCATACGCATATTCTAAAGTACGGGCTGCATTCTCGTTTATCTTAACGTTGTAAGGTACATAACCCAGTTTGTTATAATACTCAACTCCCCTGCGGCCTGTAGCATTAGGGCCCGTATTATTTGCGCCATGCTTTAATGCCTCAAACAAAGTTTCAATATCATAGCCACGCGCGCCTTTTAAATAAGCTTCCGCAACTACTGAGGCTGAGTTATTGCCCACCATACAATCAGCATAACCAGGGCTCGACCATTCCGGCAGCCAGCCACCTTCTTTGTAATCGTTCACCAAGCCTTCCTGCATCTCTTTATTTATAGATGGATAAACCAGGTTTAGGAATGGATATAAGGCCCTGAAGGTATCCCAGAAACCAGTACCCGCAAACAAATAGCCCGGCATCACTTTGCCATTGAACGGACTGTAATGCACCGTCTGCCCTTTTGCATCTACTTCGTACATCCTGTTCGGGAAGAAAAGCATGCGGTACAGGCATGAGTAAAATGTACGGGTTTGGTCGATGGTGCCGCCTTCAACATTCACATGGTTCAGTGTTTTGTTCCAAACGGCTTTAGCTTTTTGTTCGGTAGCATCAAAGCTGTCGTTACCCAGCTCGCGTTTTAAATTCAATTCCGCTTGCTCAATGCTGATGAATGATGAAGCTACACGCAGGTGCACCTGCTCACCCTTATTAGTTTTAAAGCTGACAACCGCGCTCGCGTGGTCGCCTTTATATTCTAACGTGCCTTTATTTTCTTTCAGGCTTTCCCATACCGATGTTTGCTCAAAAGGTTTATCGATATAAATAACAAAATAGTCCTTAAAGTTTTCAGGCACCGCACCGCTGTTTTTGGTACTGTAACCAATTATTTCCTGCTTGCCAGGGATGATCTTTACATACGATCCTTTGTCGAAAGCATCGATAATAATGTGTGAGCTATCACTTTTAGGGAAAGTAAGTCTGAAGTTAGCCGCGCGTTCTGTTGGGGTAATTTCGGTAGTGATATCATAATCGGCCAGGTAAACGCTGTAGTAATATGGCTTAGCAGTTTCAGCCTTGTGCGAGAACCAGCTTGCGCGATCATTTTCATCAAGCTTTAACGCGCCTGATTCAGGAAAAATAGAGAACATGCCATAATCATTCATCCATGGCGAAGGTTGATGGGTTTGCTTAAACCCGCGGATCTTATCAGCATCGTAGGTATACTGCCAGCCGTCGCCCATTTTACCGGTTTGCGGCGTCCAGAAGTTCATGCCCCAGGGTACGGCTACTGCGGGGTAAGTATTTCCGTTTGACATGATGGGCTTTGATGCCGTTCCCATCAGCGGGTTAATGTAATCAACCAGGTTTGCATCTTTAACCTGTGCCAGTGTAATGAAGGGTAAAAAGGCTAATGCCGTTAGAAGTGTTTTTTTCATCAAGAGTTTATTTTCGGGGAAGCACCCGTATGTATTATGTTATTTTATTGTGATAAAGCGGCATTGGAGAGCGGATAACCGCAGGCCCAAAAGCAGCAAACTCCCGTACATATTTTGTATGTACGGGAAGTAAAGCTACTGCTAAACCAATTGTTAAAAAAATTACCATTTCAAATTCACCTTTACACCATCGGGGCTATTATCAAAGCCCATGTATAATGTATTTGTACTTTTATCCCACGATGTTTTTACATCGCTTATTGTATTACCGCTACTATCGGTAACTACAGTTTCTTTTGGTTGCGATGGCAGCAGCACACGTACACTATTCACCGTATTTTTAGGACTCTTTGCCACGAATGAATAGCTGCCAGATTGTACCTGCTCATTATAAATTCTTGATGCCGATGCCAGCACCTGCGGCTTGTTTTTATCAGCAACGCGACTCAAATCATACAATAAAGATTGCTCTCCCGGGTTCACCACCTTTTTATCAAGTACTGATAATTGTGGATCGAAAAGATCAATAACAGGGCCTTTTACGGTGTATGGTTTGCTATCATCATTTTCATCCATTACCGAAATGATATCATAAGGGCCACGTTCGAGGTATAAGCTGTTTTTGTAGGTTATTTTGCCTGCGTGGGCATCTTTTTCATAGGCTTGCTTTATCAATTTGGTATAGTCATTATCACTATTTGGCTGTAATACAAATTCTTTAGGGTTTTGCCTTACAATGTAAACCATCCCCTTGCCAACTTTATAGCCTTTGCTATTTGCAGCGGTATCAATGTTTAATAGTTTAAACAGATGTTGCGATGGCGCGGTAAAATTATTGCCTTTTGTATCCCACCATTCCATTACACTTTGGTATGGGTCGTTATCGCGGCCGCAATAGATCAGTACTCCGCCTTTTTTAACCCAATCGGCAATATATTTATGCACCTCGGGGTTGGTTGGTTTCATATTTGAATAACTCACTACCAACACCTTTATGTTTTGCAGTGTTTGCGCATAAGCAAGGTTTTCCATATGTACGGTTTGCACCGGGATACCGCGTTTTAACAGCGGCAATGTTTGTCCGTAAAAATTTGAGAACTGCGGATCCTCAAAACCATTATGCGTTGGGAAACGCTGAAACATTAATGAGTTGCTCATCAATACCCCAATACTATTTACGCCTGTTACACGGTTTGGTGATAATGGCATCTGGTTCAACACATTGATCATGATCTGCATTTGTGTTGAGTAAGATTTAGGGATCAACACACTCGAATCGCTATGTGCCACTTTGTAAGGGCGGGTGTAGATCCGCTCGGGCCATGGCATTACCTCATAATTGTCAATCATTGGGTATAATATTTCAGCTGTAAATGTTGCTTCGTAGTTTTTGCGATAATCAGCCCAATCACGTGGCCAGTCTTCTATTGGGTCGGTCAAGAAGAACAGCTTTCTGCCGGTTGGGGCTGTCATTGATACCATGGATCCATATTCAAGAAAAGCGTTCTCAAATACTCTTTCTTTTCTCTGGCCATTAAAGTACGTCGGTTCGCGTGAAGTACCTGTCCAAACCTGGGCTATATAACCATCAATACCGGGTAATGATGCCAGGCTGGCTTCCGGACTCACAATTTGCCATGATGAGTAATTTACAAGTGAGTGCGTGGCGATATAAACCTTCACATTTTGGCCTTTGCTTTTGCCGTATTCCTTGGCGTAATCTGAAACTTGTTTTATGGCGTTATAAAATAACTGGTACTTTAATTTGCTTGATAGATAGGTATTTTCTGCCGATGCATCCTGCGGGCGCCAAGGAAAACCGTAGTATTTCTGCCATTCTTCTTTAAATGGCTGGCTGTAACCTGAACGGGCCCAAAACTCGGGCTCTTCTAAAAATATGGTAGTGATACCCGCGTCAATTACCCTTTTTACCACCGCGGTTTTCATGTACTCGATAAATGATTGTACAGGAACCACGTAAGGCATGTTTTTGCCATGAAAAATAGTATCGCCTTTTTGTGTTACCTGCCCTATCCCTAAGTGGTTTATGCCATCCCATTTACCCAGGAAATAATCATAGTACGATCCCCAGGCTATACCGGTCATAAAAGCGATTTTGTAACCCTTATCGCGCCATGATTGTACGCGTTGTTCAAAGGTATCACCGGGGCGGTCATTTGTTCCGTATACTATCGCTACGTCTGACCGCACGTCAATTTGCGGAATCCAGGGACTACTGGTTTGGAATGCTGTTTTTTGTCGCCCGGTATCAGGATTATTTTGTGCGAAACCGGCAAATGACATAGCCAGTAAACTACAAAAAAGGACAGTTTTTTTCATGCAGATGTTTGTTATTTCTAATATTTTATAAAAAAAGGAGGGCTGTTAACCCTCCTTGAAAATTATGATCACGGATATTTTGCAGACATTGGGGCATTGTAGTTATACTCATCAAGCCCGGCGTTGATCCTCGCGCCAACACGGAAGTATACATCCTGCGCCGGCATTGCACCGCCCATAGTGGTAATGGTTATTGTTTGGCCCAATAACGCAGTACCGGTTGAACCACTATATGAAACCAGTTTTGAGTAGCGTGGATCGTAATTGTTATTACCATCGTACTGCGTATTGCTTACATACAGGTTAATGTCGGTAATATCCAGCTGATAATTTGGATTACTGGTACCACGGGTAATTTTAACCTGCACGGTAACTGTACTATCAGCATTGAACACCGGTTTGCCAACCCATTCAACCCTTAAAAAAGGCTGAACTTTAAAGTTAAGCGTTGCTTTGCTTGTTAGTTTAATGGTCTGGCTCGAGTCGGCTGTAACCGTACCTGTATTATCTGTAGTCACCAATGGTACAAACGGACCTTCAACTGAAACCTTGTATGTTGCAGCAAATATTTTATCGTCGTTAAACGTACCATCCTGCATCGACTGGAAATACTCAGGCGTAGGATTAGCGCTGTAACTTGTTTCCAGCAATTTAACACGGGTACCACCGCCGCCAATTTCTGTTTGTACGGTTGCTCCTGTTCCCTCGTCAATTGTGCTGCCGTTTATGGTATCAGATGGCGCGGGGTAATTATCAATTTTGCTGCACGAATTGCCGGCAATTACTGCCAGACAGAATGCGGTATAATAGAATAGCTTTTTCATCTTTAATATATTAATAACCTGGGTTTTGAACTAAGTTTGGACTTTTTGATATAGCACCCTGAGGTATTTGCTCATAGTACCATCTTGGGTCGTAGGTGTAAACATCGTTACGCTCATCGGTACGGGCATCAAAGAAATATTTGCCTGCCTGTGCTGAATAGAATGGCATCAGGATACGGTAAATGGTTCCGTTCTGCTCTTTTGAGAAGGTTCTCCATCTTTTCAAATCCCAATAAGTTTTATTTTCAAATGCCAGCTCTTTTCTTCTTTCAATACGTACAGTATCAATGGTCATTGCACCTGCGCTTGTCAACAACGTTGCACCCGCCCTTGAACGTATTTCATTGATGATAGTAAAGGCATCCTGCGTATAATTAGTAGCACCACTTTGGCCGGCGCTGTTCAATTCAAAAGCAGCCTCGGCACGGTTCAATAAAACCTCAGCGTAACGCATCTCTATCCATGTTTGGGTCTCGTTGTTTTCTAACACTTGCGATGTTGCTAAGTTAGGATTTAACCATTTACGTACTGAGAAGCCCGAAATTGCGCAGGTTTGGTCGCCTGTAAAAATGCCGCTCAAACCGGCAGGGTTCATTAATGTTCCACCAGGTAAGGTGTAGGCCGTTTGTGTAGAGGTAGCCGATACCACCAGATTAGTAAGCGGATATTGTGATCTTGAACCGGCAGGCAACAGCGGGCTAATACCCCCTGCAGAAGGGCCTGTATATATACCACGGCGTATCTCTATATTTTCACCTTTAAATGCATCTCCCGGAAGTATTACTGTAGCACGCAGCCTTGGCTCGGCATTAGCAAACAGGTCCATTGTGTTAGTAAATAAAGCATAGTGGCCGCTTGCGTCAAGGTTTTGGATGGTACCATTTGAATTTTTAGGGATACCATCAAACATCTCCACAAAATCAAGGGTCGGGTTTACTTCGGATGAATAACCGTTTGGCCCTATCAGCTGGCGTGGCACATTGTAAGCATCGTAACCATGTACTGAGTTTGGATACTGGTATTCCCTTACAAATATGCTTTCGCTGCTGCTTGCATCAGAGAACAAGTTCACAAAATTCTGGTACTGTGCAGTTTTATCAGTTGCTGACCATGATTTTAAATACAAGCTATAAACACCATCAAGCATTTTAGCCGCAGTATAAGCTTTCAGAAAATAACCGTTAGCTGCGCTGGCTGGGATACCGCAAAGCTGATTTTTTTGCCCATCAAATAAAGTGGTGGTATTGTATTTGGCAATTGTACCGGCATATAGCATCGCCCTCGACTCAAATGCAGCGGCAACGTATTTATTTGCACGGCTGCCATCAGCCTGGTCAGTATTTGCTGCAGGTAAATTTGCGATAGCAAAATCAAAATCGCTGGCTACCTGATCCCAAACTGCTTGCTCAGATGATCGTGGTATTTTCAGCTCGTCGGTACTTGTACCTACTGTATAGTTTAACGTTTTGTTTACGATGGGTACACCTCCAATACGTTTTACTAATGCAAAATAGGTCATACCACGTACAAAGTACGCTTCGCCTAACCAGGCATTTACCTGCGCTGTACTAAAGTTGCTTGCATAAGCAGGCAATGTTTGTATAAAGTAATCACAATCACGAATTGTGGTGTAAGAACCTGACCAAAGATCATTATTCCAGCCTCCAAGGTTTTCCTGCATTGAACCTGTCTGGTCACGGCTTAGCGCCTCACCTGTTGTAGCCGGTGTTGGGCTGATGATCCAGAAGAAGTTTAAGCCACGCTGAGGTGAATACCTGAAATCTTCCATCGGCAACTCGCTGTAAAGGCGTGCCATGTAGGCTTGTATACCTGCCGGGGTTGAAAATACGTCAGGATCCTGAATGATATTTTTTGGTGGTATATCCAGCTTTCTGCAAGCCGTTAAACACACAAATAAGGTTAATAATATATAGTTATATTTTTTCATGATTTCTTTCAATTAGAATTTAACATTTAAACCTACGTTGTACAATTTATCAAGCGGGTACAAGTAGCCGTAAGTGCCTGATGGGTGTTCAGGATCAACATACTTAACATCGGTAATGGTAAACAAGTTATAACCGTTTACAAATACCCTTACCCCTTTAACCCCTATCTGCGATAAAAATTTATTAGGTAAGTTGTAGCCGATCTCTAAGCTTTTAAGCCTCAGGTAAGCAGCATTTTGATAGTTAAATATTGAGTTGGTCATTGGAGTAGTACCGGTATAAGCAAAATGGCCCGGTACCCATACTGTATTCGGGTTGTATGGATCGGCATTAGGATCAGCAGGGTGATAATCATTCATGAACTGCGTTAACGCGCTGCCACCGCCCCATAATGGGATATTTAACTGCTCGATATAAGAAACACTATACATTCCGGTTCCCTGCCATAGCATACTGATGTCAAATCCATCATATGAACCACCTAATGTTAAACCATAAGTTATTTTTGGAACTGCCGGCAGGCCGTTTGGATTACCGCCATAAGCTATTGGATGATTATCGTTACCATCAATCTGCCCGTCGCCGTTCCAATCCTGGTAATTATAATCACCTACCACGGTACCACGGTTTACGTAAACAGGGCTGTTAACAATTTGGCCATAGTTTTGGTATTGGCCGGCACTGCCATAACCCCATTGTATACCCTGATTCCTGTTGGCTTGATTATTTAACCAATCAAGATAAGAATTACCATGCTGAGATTCAGCATATGTGGTATTCATGGTATTGGTGTATGAGAAAGTACCTTTTATATTGTATGAGAATTTACCGATATGATAATGGTGACTAATTTCAAAGTCAAAGCCTTTAGTTCTGTCGCCGTTAATGTTTTCCTCCGGTAATGTAGCACCAAGTACATCAGGCACCTGTAATACTGATGTTGCCAGTAAGCCTGTTCTGTTGCGTATAAAATAATCGAAAGTAATGCCTAGTAAACCTTTCCATAAATCGATATCTGCACCTACGTCAAAAGTATGCGAGGTTGACCAGGTTACATTAGGGTTTGGCAAACCTGTGCTTTGTACGGCATTTACAAAGTTGTTGCCAAATACCGCACCTGTAGGCAACTGGTTGTTTGAGCCATTTGCCGGATAGTTATACCCGCTCAGGAACTGGTAGAACAAAGTACCATCGTCGCCCAAAACACCATATGATGCACGGAACTTTAAGTTATCAATAAATGATAATGCTGATGAATTTTTCCAAAAATCCTCATCAGAAATACGCCATCCCACAGAACCTGAAGGGAAAAACCCTGATTTTTGGCCCGGTGCAAATTTTGATGACTGATCATTCCTGAAACTGAATTCGCCCAGGTATTTTCCGGCGTAATCATAAGTAACCCTGCCTACAACGGAGTTAGTTGCGTAATCAGACAAACCATTTGTAGTTTGTGTTGCATTTTGCAATGCGCTATTGCCTGCAATTAATTGATCTACAGGTATTGCAAGCTGCCTGTAATCTTCAAAGTTGTCGGCGCTTTGCTCATTACCTTCATAAAGCAATAATGCACTTAAGTTATGTTTGCCAAAAGAGTGCGCATAGTTTAATGAAAGCTGATCTGTATTCTGCGGATAATCATAATACTGCCTGGTAACAGAACCAGGTGTATTATTCTGATGGGCTATATAGGTTTGTGTTGATGAATCATAAGTATAAAGGTTATATGATTGCTGATACATTTTATTATCCTGTATCTGGTCGTTATAGCTATATAATCCTCTTAAGGTTAGCCCATCAACAAAGGGGATCTTGTAATCAATACTAAGAGATCCGTTAAAGAATTTATTATTCTGGGTGCTGTAACCGTTGACATCTGAATTTCCATAAGCTAATGGGTTACCACCATCAACACTACCCTGCCATAAATATTGAGGATTGTTGTTGGCATAGAAAGTTTCAGTAGGTAATTCTCTCCATGTTTCCCTGGTAGTATACCAAAAAGGTTCAGCCGGAGAATTCTTTTGATCCATTATGGCGCTCAGGTTTAAGTTAACCGTTATGTTTTTACCAATTTTACTGGTAACATTTGAGCGTACATTGTAACGTTTGTAGTCGAGATCGTTGCTGGTTAAAAGGCCATCCTGATCGGTAAAGCCCGCGCTTAACAGGTATTGGGTGTTTTCAGTACCACCTGTAGCAGTTAAATTATGCTGCTCCTGCATGGCCGATTTTTTGAAAACCGCATCATACCAGTCAGTACTTTGTTTTGAGCCATCGGCATAAGCTGCAAAATCCGCAGGACTGTAAATGATCCTGCCGCCATTAGCCTGGTGTTGTGATTGCTGGTTAACAAGCGTCATGTATTGTGTAGCGTCAACCGGTTTTGGTAAACCTGATGGCACTTGTGAACCAAATGTACCTGAGTATGTAAGCTGTAATGAACCTGCCTTGCCTTTTTTAGTGGTGATTAAAATAACACCATTTGCAGCTTTAACACCGTAAACAGAGGCGGCAGCATCTTTTAATACGGATACGCTCTCGATGTCATTTGGATCGAGCCTGGTTAAGATATTGCTTGAGCCTACGCTGTTATCGCCATTACCGCCGGTAACGCTGAAATCTGGCATTTCAACACCATCAACAACGATCAACGGGTTGCCCATTCCCCTTATGGAAATGTTGTTGGCGAAATCACCTGGTTCGGCAGTGTTTTGTACTACCTGCAAACCGGCAACTTTACCCGTAAGCATGTTTTCAACGTTCTCATTTTTGGTAGTAACAATTTCAGCAGCGTTGATGGATGTAACCGCGCTTGTTAATGATACTTTTTTCTGCGTACCGTAACCTACAACTACTACCTCATCAAGGTTGGAAGATGCAGGCGCTAATTTTACAGTTATTGTTTGCTGGTCGCCTACAACAACTTCTTTTTTGCCGTAACTAACAAAAGTAAAAACAAGTGTAGTGCCTTTGGTGGCACTGATGGTGAATTTTCCGGAAACATCGGTAGTGGTGCCATAGGTGGTGCCTTTAATCATCACACTTACGCCGGGCATGGTGTCGCCTTTTTCGTCTAAAACAGTACCCTGAATTTTGTTAGTGCTTTGCGCAAATATAAATGCGGGGAGCAGTAACAAACACACCAATAGCGATAGGTGCGGAGATCGGATAACTTTTAGTTTTGCCGGGCAAAGGGAAATAAGCCGGCCACAACTTGTAAAAATTTTCTTCATAATAAATTGGTTAATTGGTTAAAATTTGTGATCACCTACCGGAGGCCAGGACGGCCGGGTACGGAGGGTTGTTCACTTGGTTTGATAGCACAATGATAGACCGAGCAGTATTAAAAAATGGGTTAATAAATGGGTTAATAAGCTAAAAAACATATTAATCTCATTAAATAATAACCAGGGGGATTGATGTGAGCCGATAAAAATATTATCTGGCGGTTAAAGAAACCTATAAATAGCGCTTTTGCTATTTATAAATATTGAATTTATGGAATGAATAATATAAGCAAGATATAATAAACCAACAGGCATTTATGCCCCTGTTACAGGTAATAACAACCAGTTGCTAATAAACGGTTAATGCAGGATCTTATCCAGACTGATAGGATAATCAACACCTAAAGATTTTTTGTATTCGGCAACAAACTGATCGTATATTTTTTTACTGTGATCAATACCTTTTAATCTCCTGTAGCTTTTTAACTGGTACTTTAAAGCAGTATCATTAAAAGGATCGGTATTTAATATCAGTTTACTTATTTCTAATACTACTTTATAATTTTCTTCGGCATATGATTTCTCAAGCTGGGGCAGCAATTCATTCATTACCAGTTCTTCGTAATTAACCTTAAAATCATCCAGCCAAACATCAGCAATGTCACTTAAAAACGAGCCGCGGTTAATAAGTTCAAAATTATCTGCAATTAATGTTTCTTTCTCAGTACCCGGCGTCCTCTTTAGGGTATCTATTACCACGTAATAATCACAGAAGAAAGCGTCATTAGTATTAAAGAAATATATGTCATTTAAAAATGTAAGCTCAATACCTTCAATATCCCCCATCGCGCTGCGCAGGTGATTAAATGTAACGCCTTTTATATTTTTTGTTTTGGCGATATCTTTATCAGGCCATAAAAGCTGCGATATTTTTTTAGATCCTATGCCATTGTTTTCCTTGCTGTTTAATAAGATGAGGATAAACAGCTGCTTAATTTTAGGGCTGAACAGGTAAGTAATATCCCTGCCCTTTTTATCAAAAACGATAAATTCTCCTAACAGGTAAACTGAGTTTGTTTTTTGCTCTTCAATTTTCTCCTCAACAAGCACTTCATTTTCCGGTTCAGCAATATCAAGTGCAACATGTTGCGGCCTTCTCCGTTTGTACAGCCATATAAATGCACCAATAAGCAATATTATAATCAGCGCCCCAATGTATTTTAATTTAATAAAAGACCTGGTTTCCATTTTACCAGTTTGCAGGTAACCAGCATTACTCACAGGCGGGTAGGCCAATGAATATACTTTTATTGTTGATTTATTAGGATCAGTAAACTCCTGCAGGGTACATAGCAACTGGTTGGTCTTACTGTTCAGGAATAGGTTAATATCGCTTTCTATCCGCTCAGATATAACCGGTATAGCAGCGCTTACTACCTGGTACGAGCCATCCTTAATAGAAAACCTGTATAGTTTAATACTGGTCTTAAATATCTCATGGGGATAGCACATCGCATAAAAATATTTGCCGTCATCAGAGAGTACCAGGTTATTTGCAGGTACAAAAACGTCATTAGCCGGGTGAATGTCCCAGCATTTTTTTATGGTATGGTTTTGCAGGTTTATACAATACAGATCATAATATTGCGTACCCCCTACTACCTGGTTGCCCGATTCATTACCATAGCCTCCAAATAAATACACTTCATTATTCTTATTTACATTGCTTACCGCCGAAAAGAAACGAGGTGTTATGGTATCTCCTTTAAAAGTAACTTTCTCCCATTTATCGTTTCCGGGGTTATATTTAAAAAAGTTATTATAATACTTGTAAGAGCCATAGCCGCCAAAAAGGTATATACTATCCTGGGGTGCATTATAAAAGATATTATGATGATGCCTTTGCCCATTAAATTCAACTTTACCTATGGCGTTCCAGGTAAGTGATTTCATATCCAGTGAGGCTACGCTGGGTTCAGTAGGGTGCTCGTGATAAACCTCGTATATATAATTCTTATTCTCCCTTGCATTAAAAATACTTTTGCCTAATAACAATGGCACCGGCGATTGCTTTTTAAATGCCGATGCAACAATACTGCCGTTTTCGCTATCGTAAAAAATAATAGAGTCGCGGGTGAATATGAAAAGCTTATTATCAATTGACGTAAAGTTAAGGCCGGCAACTTGTGTAAATGAATGTTTGTACGCAAGTTTCCAATAGTAAGAATCATTGATAAGCCAGACAGGATTTTCAACTATCCCCGTTTCATCGCCATCGCTATTATGAACAACCGTACCTGCCGACTCACTCAATGGAAATGAAAAACTCTTTTCATCATTGCCTACTGTCAGGTTTTTGATAGCCATATCGGGCACTTCGGTATAATATTGGTTTTTACCAAATACTATTTTAGCTGTAACAGTATCATCCAAACCTAACTGCGTGGCATGGTACACTACATTATCTACATAAACATCAGCCTTATCATCTTTCAGATTAAAATCAACCCTTACCTTTATCCACTGGCGTTTGTGCAATTGGGATTGCGGTATAGCTATTTTCAGCTTGTTGCTTTTTCTATCAATATTAAAGTATAAATAACCCACACCACTAAAATACAGGTAGCTTAAACTATAGGAATTACTTTTACTCGATAGATTAAAAATATAACCAAGGTTTTTATTATCCCACAATGAAAGATCAAAGTTGATGGATAAATTATCCCGGAACAAAGGGGCATTAGTATTAAAAACAGTATAAGATGTGCGCTTGTTTAACAGGCTATCGTTTGAATTAAACATTAAGCCCTGGGCATGCGCACCTGTTAAATGAAATAGTAAAAGTAAGAAAAAAGCAATTCTATAAATTTTAATGTTGACCAATAAAAAGTTATCAGATTCTCGCATTCAGAGTTTTACGTTTTTTTATTTGTATAGTTTTCGTATACCAGTTTATGGTGCTAAATTAGAATTTAAAGAGCGAAAAAACAGCAATTTATATATGTTTGCCCGCGCTTGTTATAAATAACCTGAATTACAGTATTATTAATTGGCGATCATTACCAAATTGGCTAATAAATTACCAACATATTTATACTTATTATACCAATTAATAATACTAAATATAGGTTTATATATGCAACAATTGCAATAAGAAAATGTTGATCATTAGTAATATCTGCAACAATTGCAATAAATTATTTTTTAGCGCAATATCAGGTTTAATATAAAATCAATTACTATTCAGATTTTAGTTTTTTAAACATCATATGTTACAAAATCGTGTAGACCCAATTGGAAATATCATCAGCACCAGCGCACGTGGCACCTGGATGGGTAACCGCGGGCAACTGCACGGTGCAGGCAAACACATACTGAGGCCTTTTAAACTTAAAGCCTGGCTTATTTGTGTGCTTGAATTTAAAGACCGGTGCAGGCAGGTAATGGCACCCAACCTTTATACCGAATTGTTTTTTATGGATGAGGCAACTGCTTTTGCTGCCGGTCACCGCCCTTGTTTTGAATGCCGACGGGATGCTTATGACCGTTTTAAATCCCTTTGGATAAAAGGTAACCCTGAATATGGTTTTGATAAAAAAACGTCCATCAGCGCAATAGATGACATCATACACAGTGAAAGAATTGACCAAAAGGGAAAAAAGATAACTTTTGACGCCAATATAAAAGAGCTTCCCGATGGTACGTTTATCCGGATTGAAGATGAGCCCTATTTATTGGCCGGGCAGCATATTTATCATTGGACGCCCTTTGGGTATGATAAAGGCATTCCGCTGCCAGTTTCAGAAAATGTAACCGTACTAACGCCAAAGTCAACTATCAATGCTTTCCGCGCGGGCTATCAGCCGCAAATAAAAAACGATATTACCAGCTAAAGTTATTTAATGATGCCTCGTATTTAACCACATCAAACTTGTACAAATCAGGTGCCTTATGCGCCCCACCTTTTCTCGTTTTTGGCAGCTTTATCAATATATCAAACTTCATTATGCGGCGATAGAAGTTACCCCGGTTCAGCTGCGTGCCTAATATTGCTTCGTATAAACTCTGCAATTCAGTTAAAGTAAACTCTTCGGGTAATAAATTATAGCCTATAGGTTTATAGCTCAATTGTTCCTGCAAAGCCTGTAAAGCTTTATCAACAATTCTCCGGTGATCCATCACCAGTTCAGGCAGGTTATCAACCAGTTTCCATTCACACGCGGTAGAAAATTCATCAGCAACCGGTATTACCTTAGTATGATCAACCAAAGCATAATAACTGGTGGATATAAAACGCTGTTTGTTCCAAAGATCATCCGGATAACCCTCAAAAAAGCTCTCCGAGCGGTTAACATCCCCAAATGTGCTGAATTGGTGCAGAAACACATCGTCCACATTAGCACGCTCTTTTAAAACGCGTTTTACAGCATCATTAACATTCTCTTGTTTTTTAACATAACCGCCCGGTAAAATCCACTTATGATCTTCGGTTATCTCTAACAATAAAACATTCAATTTGCCATCCTTAAACCCAAATATCACATTGTCAACAGATAAATGCGGGATACAGGTTTCCCATAGTTCCTTGCTGCGGGATATGATCTTTTCAGCTATGCTCATTTATGCAAATGTATCATTCAAATAATAAAATTTGGAATATTCATTTAAACACTTTATTATTGCTTCAATAAGAAGCAATAATAAAACTTATTCTTGCCAATTAACCTGCCATCTACATAAAATTATAAACCGGTACCCAATAATTTCAATTATGAAGAAAAGTCAATTTTCAATTGCAGCGTTATTAATGCTGATGGTTTCATGCTCATCAAATAAAACAACTACAATACCCCAATTAGGTATCAGCCCGGTTAAAGATGTAGTTGCAGCCATGACCCACGAAGAAAAGGTAAAATTAATAGTAGGTATGGGTATGAATTACGACGGCATCCCTGCCGGTGTTTTACCGCCGGAGGATTTGGATGATGCAAAAGTACCTGAAAAAGTGCCCGGAGCTGCCGGGCGCACACATGCTATCCCGCGTTTGGGAATTCCTTCTATAGTTTTATCTGACGGGCCTGCCGGTGTGCGGATCAACCCAAAAAGGAAGAACGACAGCGGTACTTATTACGCAACAGGCTTCCCTGTAGCTACCTTACTGGCATCGAGCTGGGATACTTCATTGGTAAAAAAAGTAGGCATTGCCTTTGGTACCGAAGTGCATGAATATGGCATTGATATTTTGCTTGCACCTGGTATGAACATACAGCGTAACCCCTTGGGCGGGCGTAATTTTGAGTACTACTCTGAAGACCCTGTGATTGCAGGTAACATGGCGGCCAATTTTGTTAATGGGATACAAAGCAATAATGTAGGTACATCATTAAAGCATTTTGCTGCCAATAACCAGGAGTTTAACCGTATGCAGTTAAACACGCAGGTTAGCGAAAGAGCGTTGCGCGAGATCTATCTGAAAGGTTTTGAAATAGCGCTCAGCAAATCACAACCATGGACGGTTATGTCGTCATATAACCTGATTAACGGCACATACACATCAGAAAGCAAAGACCTGCTGACAACCGTTTTAAGAAACGAGTGGGGCTTTAAAGGTTTTGTGATGACAGATTGGTTTGGTGGGAAAGACATAGTTGCGCAGGTAAATGCGGGCAATGATATGATAATGCCCGGCACCCTGGCGCAAACTAAAGATATGTTAGCGGCTATTAATGATGGCAAGATAAGCGAGCGGCAATTGGATGAAAATGTAACCCGGATACTTAATATTATATTGAAATCCCCGGCTTTTAATAACTACAAATACTCTGACAAGCCCGATCTGAAAAAGGATGCAGAGGTTAGCCGTATGGCAGCAACTGAAGGCATGGTATTGCTTAAGAATAACGATGCATCGTTACCACTTTCTTCGGGTAAAAAGGTATCGCTTTTTGGCAACACTTCTTATGATCTTATTGCCGGCGGTACTGGTAGCGGCGATGTAAATAAGCCTTATGTGATATCATTAAACCAAGGACTGGCAAATGCAGGTTATGCGGTTGACGCATCACTACAATCGACCTATCAAAAATATATTGCTGTGGCTAAAGCTAACCGCCCGAAACCAAAGATCGCGTTTCTTACACCGAAACCGATTGCTGAAATGACGCTAACAAGCGCTTTTTTAGAAAACAAAGTTGAAAACACAGATGTAGCAATTGTTACCATAGGCCGTAACGCGGGCGAAGGTGGCGACCGGAAAGTAACCGATGATTTTACATTAACGGCAATTGAGGCACAAAATTTAATGATGATCAGCAATGCTTTTCATGCCAAAGGAAAAAAGGTAATTGTGATATTAAATATAGGCGGTGTAGTTGAGGTTGAAAGCTGGCGCGATAAGGCCGATGCCATTTTACTGGCATGGCAACCCGGCCTTGAAGGAGGCGATGCTATTGCTGATGTATTGAGCGGCAAAGTTAATCCATCGGGGAAGCTGGCTATTACATTTCCTGCTAAATATAGCGATGTGCCATCGGCACGTAATTTCCCGGGTAAGGAGTTGCCAAGGGATAGTAAAACACCAGCCAATCCGTTAATGGGGAATCCGGCTCAGGTTACTTATGATGAAGGGATTTATGTTGGCTACCGTTATTACACCACATTCAACATTAAACCGGCTTATGAATTTGGCTACGGATTATCATACACTATTTTTGATTACGGTAATTTAACATTAAGCGATGCTAGCTTTAATGGCAAATCAATTACCGCGCATATTACGGTAACCAATAGCGGTAAAGTGGCCGGTAAGGAAATTACCCAGCTATACATAAGCGCCCCGGCAAAAACCTTAAATAAGCCTGTTATTGAGTTAAAGGCATTTGTAAAAACCAGATTGCTTAACCCGGGCGAATCGCAACAGCTATCGTTTACCATTAATGCCGATGACCTGGCATCGTATAATACTGCAACAGCTTCGTGGATAGTTGATGCAGGTAATTATGTGGTTAAAGTTGGCGCTTCATCAGCAAATATTAAAAAAACAGCAAGCTTTACTGTAGCTAAAGATTTTGTAGCGCAAAAACTGCAACATGTTCTTATACCAAAAGCGCCCGTTAATGAATTGAAGAAATAAAAAACACTAAACAATTTAAATCCTCTATGATCAGCCATAGGGGATTTTTTTATGCCCGTTTTAGTAAGAAACAAGCTATCATACAACAAAAATTCAAGCCAAATACTTTCTCATCAATACTTCATCTATACAAAAGCACCATTCACCGATAGATGATTGCCTGTATGTCTACTATTAATCACTTTTACACTGTGCCGTTAATTTTTGAGATAAGTGCAATGGCATAATAAGATCAGTTTTTCATAATTGAGCGCCTGTGAATAGCAGGTGCTCAATTTATGTTGTATCAATAAAAATACCCCTTATCAAAATCGACGTGAAAAATGATTGATATTAACAGCCATAATATATAATGCAAAGGCTATTTTTGAGAAACATACATTAATATGCTGCGCTCCAGGCTCACCACTTTTTTTATTCATGCAACAGGCTGGCTCATCTTTCTGGGTTTTCCGCTGCTATTCATGAATAAAACGCAGGAGAATACGCATAACAGTTATTTTGTATTGTTATCGCCATTTTACTGGCTGTTTTGTTTAACCTATATTTTTATGTTTTACCTGAATGCCTGGTACCTGGTGCCAAGGCTTGTTTTCAGGAAAAAGTATTTCTACTATGGTATAATAGTACTGCTACTATCGGGCTGTGTGTACTTTTTGCAGCCTTTTGATAACCTGCTTGGCCATAATCTACTCAAAAATAAGAGCTTAACCACTCCACAGGTATCAGCTCCATCTATGGCAACAGATAATCAATCAATTACAGGCGTGGGTGATAGTTCAGGGCCTAAAAATTTACCCTTTGGCCCCCTGCCTCACCAGGATCTACGCATGGAAGACCCACGTTTTAAATCATCTAACCGCGTTATATTTATACACCAGTCCGGTAATATCGATATGGTTGGGCTATTTATATTTATTGTAGTAATGGGTTTAAGTGTAGCGGTAAGCACCGTACAAAAATGGCAGTTAACCGAGCAGGTTGTAGTTAAAGCTAAAGCAGAAAAAGCTAACGCTGAGCTATCCTTCCTGAAAGCACAGATCAACCCGCACTTTTTGTTTAATACGCTCAATAACATTTACGCCCTGTCGGTTACCAACAGCGAGCATACATCAGAAAGTATCATGAAGCTATCGAACATTATGCGCTATGTTACCGATGATGTAACGGAGAATTTCGTATCGCTGCAAAGCGAGGTTGATTGCATACATGATTATATCGACCTGCAAAAACTGCGCTTAGGCAATAAAACCCAACTTGATTTTACCAGCACCGGCGACTTTAGCAATAAAAAGATTGCCCCGCTGGTATTAATGACCTTTATTGAAAATGTATTTAAATATGGTATCAGCAATCATAAAACCTCGGTTATCATTATTAGGGTAACAGCTGAAGGTGGTAAGTTGAGGCTCTTTTGCCAGAACACCATTTTCGATAAAGATAAGCCCAGCACCCGTAAAGGGATAGGTATAACCAACACCAAACAGCGCCTTCAACTGATATATCCCGACCGGCATAAACTGGACGTTAAAGCCAAGGATAACCTGTTCACTGTAAACCTTGAAATTGATTGTTAAGTATTAAACACAGCACATATGGAATTGAAATGTATAGCCATTGATGACGAACCACTGGCGCTTGAGGTGATAAAAAAACATATTGCGGATTTTCCGCAGCTTAAACTGCTGCATACATTTGAGGATGCTATTTCGGCCGCTGAATACCTACGTAATAATACGATAGACCTGCTTTTTATTGATATTGACATGCCCGATATAACAGGCATTGAACTAGTGCGTTCGCTTAAAGAAAAGCCGATGGTAATATTTACAACCGCCCATAAAGCTTTTGCCTATGAAGGATTTGAACTTGAAGCGCTGGATTACCTGCTGAAACCCATCGATCTTAAACGTTTTTCGGCCGGGGTAAATAAAGCTGTTGATTACGCCAAGTACAAAGCGACAGGACAAAGCGAAATGGATGGTTCTTTGTATGTACACTCTGAATACCGGATGATAAAAATTGAACTGAAAGAGATAGAGTATATTGAAAGTATGCAGGATTATATAAAAATATACCTGAGCAATATTGAAAAACCTGTCTTAACACTCATGTCGCTTAAAGGTGTATTAGAGAAATTGCCGCAAACGGAATTTGCACGCATTCACAGGAGCTATGCAGTGGCTATAAAAAAGATAAAATCCATACATAATCATAAAGCAAAGCTAAAAGCTATTGAGTTGCCTATAGGTAACAACTATTCCGATTTTATACAGTCATGGTCGAAATAAAGGAACCATAAGCGCAATTTAGTTTCATCGGTAGATAATGCTGATTTAGCGACACATTTTCTTGTTTAAATGCTGATAATAACAACTTTACATAAGCATTTAAACTATTGTAATATGGAGATAATAAGCAAACAAAAACGGATACTGGTACTTGATAATAGCGGCAGGATGTTATCAGTTGTAAACGAAATTATGTATTACGGCGACTTTGATATTCTTACTATTTACGACCAGGATGCTATTTGCGATAAAGCAAAGGCTATGCGCCCCGATCTGATCATTCTGGATTATTTATTGCTTAATAATGATTGCGAGCAGGTTTGTAATGATCTGAAAGAAGAAAAGGGCCTTGAGAACATTCCTGTAATTGTGGTGAGTGCCTACAGGAGCAAAAAGATCCTTTCGGCGGCATACAGGTGCGATGCCTTGTTTTTAAAACCGATGGATATGGAAGTACTGGCATCAAGGATTGATTACTTAATGGCTTCGTGATAATTGTAAAAATATTACATTTATAGCCTGCAATACACATATTAAATAAATGAAACTGAAAAAGAACATAGCCACAAGCGAGAACGGGTTTATTTTTAACCCGGCTACCGGCGATTCATTTTCAGGCAATGCAATGGCTTCGGAAATATTACTGGCCATGAAGAATGGTGAAACAGAAGCCGGGATAAAACGACAGCTATTACAAAAATACGAAGTTAGCGCCACGCAGCTCGACCGCGATTGGGAGGATTGGATAGTACAGCTGAAAGAGGCAAATTTGCTGGAAGCCACAACTTATGACAGCAAATAACTATTCCCAGCTTTGTATTGGGGTAACCGGCCTTAATGCCAATGATAACCCAGGCCCCGGCGTAGCCGTAATACGGGCGTTAAAGGAAGGGTTGGGCGCGGGGTTCAGGATCATAGGGTTATCTTATGAATCATTAGAACCGGGGATTTACATGCGTGATATGGTTGATAAAACCTATACCATACCCTACCCAACCGAAGGAACCGCCGCTCTGTTTGAACGTTTAACCTATATACATGATAGGGAACAGCTCAACTTCATCATCCCCAATTTTGATGCTGAGTTACATAATTTTATAAAACTTGCCCCGCAATTGCAGCAGATAGGTATACGTACCTTTTTGCCATCAATTGAGCAATTGATGATCAGGGATAAAGTGAATTTATATGATTTTGGCAAAAAAAACGGGTTTTATATACCCGCCGATCATAAGTTGTATTCAACTGATGACGTTCAAAAGGCGACCGAGGAACTTGGTTTCCCGGTAGTAGTGAAGGGGAAGTTTTATGAAGCTTACATCGCCCATAATAAAGAGGCGGCAATAAAGGCATTTAACCAGTTAGCGCTAACATGGGGTTACCCGGTTATTGCGCAACAATATATTAAAGGAACTGAAATAAATATAGCCGCTTTAGGCGATGGCGATGGTAATAACATCAGCATTGTGCCTATGCGGAAATTGTATATTACTGATAAAGGAAAAGCCTGGGCAGGTGTAACTATTGAAGATACAGCACTGATAGCGCTGGCGGATCAATTTGCCAAAGCAACCAAATGGCGGGGAGGTTATGAACTGGAGATCATGCGCGATGCGGATGATAGGCTGTTTATATTAGAGATTAATCCCCGTTTCCCGGCCTGGATCTACCTGACAGCTGCGGCAGGGCAAAACCAGCCGCTGGCATTGGTAAAAATGGCTTCAGGCGAAAAGCTTAGCCGTTTTGAGGAATATCAGGCAGGCAAATTATTTATCAGGCATTCATGGGACCAGGTAGTTGATATTACAGATTTTCAGCGAATATCAGCCCTTGGCGAACTATAAAGAGATAAGATCATCATGCAAAAACTTGTTTACGAACGGCCATATATAAAAAAACTCACAGCGGGTGTCATGAATAAATTTGGCAGCCGTAGTGGCGGCAAGCCATTTGAGCATATCGACAATGTGCCCGTAAAAAGCCTGATCGCTTCTTATGGTTCGCCATTGTTCGTATTGTCAGAGAAACAAATTCGCCGTAATTTCCGTGCCGCATACAGGGCATTCAGCACACGTTACCCAAAAGTGCAATTTGCATGGAGCTATAAAACCAATTACCTGAACGCCGTATGCAATATATTTCACCAGGAAGGCAGCTGGGCCGAGGTGGTATCGGGTTTTGAATACCGCAAAGCTTTGGGTAATGGCGTACCGGGTAACAAAATTATATTCAACGGCCCGGGTAAAACAGCCGATGAGCTGTTACTGGCTATTGAAAACGATTCGCTCATTCATATTGATCATCTGGAAGAATTAAACCAGCTAATTACTCTCGCCGAAGGCAAACCCAACAAACCCCGTGTCGGCATCAGGGTGAATATGGATACCGGGATATTCCCTATCTGGGATCGTTTCGGCTTTAATTATGAGAGTGGTGATGCATGGGCCGCGATAGTAAAAGTCATCAACTCGGGCAAACTACAGTTGGTAGGGCTGCATTGCCATATCGGTACGTATGTACAGGCTACAAGCGCGTATGGCATAGCGGCAGCAAAAATGGCCAGCCTGGCTTTGCGCTGTAAAGCTGAATTGCACCATATCATTAATTACCTTGATATGGGCGGCGGTTTCCCATCAACCAATACATTAAAAGGCTCTTATTTACCGGGCACCGATACTACACCTACTATTGATGATTTTGCCGAGGAGATAACCGGCACCCTAACAAAAGCAGGTTTCGCGCATGATGAACTTCCCTTGCTGATACTGGAAAGTGGTCGGGTATTAATTGATGACGCCGGTTACCTGCTGGGCACTGTTATTGCCAACAAACGCCTGAGCGAAGGTAAACGGGCAGTTATTGTTGATTTTGGTGTGAATGTATTGTTTACTTCGTTTTGGTATGAGCACCAGATAAGCCCGGCGCAGGAATTTGCCCCTAATATGGAAAACATGGTGGTTTACGGCCCTTTGTGTATGAATATTGATGTGATACGCGAAAGCATTAACCTGCCCCTGCTAAACCCCGGCGATAATGTAGTGGTGCATAAAGTAGGTGCTTATAACATGACCCAGTGGATGCAGTTTATAACCCTGCGGCCTGCCGTGGTGCTTATTGATGAGCAGCAGCAGGTACACCTGATAAAAGCCAAAGAAACGCTGGATGATATACAGACTAACGAGCATTTGCCAGGGCATTTAAAATAACCAAGTGAAAAACAAAAGTCAATTATTTATAAAGGCTGTTTTAAATAGCTATGCCATTTTGTTTTTTTCGCAAAACAAAGTACTGGGTGCTATTTTATTGCTGGTAAGCTTTTTTAACCCGGTGGCAGGGATTAGTGGTTTATGTTGTGTTGCATTTTCATTAGTTATTACCAACCTGCTCGGGTATCGTACCGAAACCATAAATGCGGGCATTTACAGCTTTAACAGTTTGTTGCTGGGCATAGCTTTCGGCAGTTTTTATAATGTAAACGGAGTTTTTTATATATGGCTGATACTGGCCTGTTTATTCACCGTTTTAGTAAGTGTTGTTTTGGTTGAGCGATTGGGCAGGTCGGGTTTACCGGTTTTATCATTGCCGTTCATCTTTTGTTTCTGGATTGTTTTGCTGGCTGCCAACAGCGTGTTCCATACCGGTCTTGAACCTAAAAGCAGCTACATTTTAGGCGAGTTATATAATGGGACCGGCAACCTGGGCAGTTTTCATGAATATCTTTATCTAAAATTACCCTTTTACCTTAATCTGTTCTTTCGCTCGCTAAGTGCCATCCTGTTTCAAAACAATGTAATAACAGGCGTACTCATCAGCGTGGGTTTACTTGTTCATTCGCGCATCGCGTTCAGCTTGCTTATTATTGGTTTTGTAAGCGCCCTTTGCTTTAACAATATTACCCATGTATATCCCGATGGTATCAGCTATTACCATTTAGGGGCTAATTTTATGCTAACATCGGTGGCTATCGGCAGCTTTTTTACCATACCATCACTGCGCTCCTATCTGTGGGCAATTTTGTGTGTATTGATAGTGTTTGTGCTGATAAACGCGTTTACCGCATTGCTGGGCATATATAATCTGCCGATATTATCCCTGCCATTTTGTATCATTAATATCGGGTTGCTTTACTTTCTTTTATTGCGCAAATATCCCGGCAAGCTGCAACTCGTGCCCATACAGCATTACTCGCCCGAGCGTAATTTATACCAGTTCATCAACCAAAAAAGCAGGTTAAATGATCTTAAATACTTCAGGTTTTATTTGCCCTTTATGGGCAGTTGGACGGTTTCACAGGGTTACGATGGCGATATTACCCATAAAGGCGACTGGGGTAAGGCCCTGGACTTTGTAATTGAGGATGAAGAAAAGCACACCTATAAAATGCCCGGCACTTTGCCCGAGCATTTTTATTGTTTTAACAAACCTGTTTTGGCCTGCGGCGATGGTGTGGTGGCTACAGTTACAGATCATGTGGAAGATAACATTATTGGCGAGGTAAACACCAAGGATAACTGGGGTAATACCGTAGTGATCAAACATCTGGATGGGTTGTATTCCAAAGTATCGCACCTCAAAAAAAAATCAATAACCGTTAAGTCCGGCGATGTAGTAAAACAAGGCGACCAGATAGGGCTTTGCGGTAATTCGGGCCGCTCGCCGGAGCCGCATTTACATTTCCAGGTACAAACCACTTCTTATATCGATGCCAAAACCCTGACCTATCCGTTTGCGGGTTACATCAATCGTAAAACAAATAAAAACAAGTTCAATAGCTTTGAAATCCCTGTAAAGGAAGATATTTTAACCCCTGTAAACCTCAATACCTCCATAAAAAGGGCATTTGATTTCCCACCGGGATATACTGCAATCATTACATCAGCGGTAGCTAAAGAATCTGTAGAAGCTTTTACCGATGAATTTAACCAGACCTATTTATACTGCAAGGAAACCGGGGCCACGGCCTATTTTATAAACAACGGCACATTATTCTATTTCACCAGTTTTTATGGCGATAAAAAATCACTGTTGTATTATTTTTACCTGTCGGCCTATAAAATTATCTTCAGCAACGATGAGGATGTAATAGTAAATGACACATTGCCGGTGCAGCTATCTGCCAATAAATTACAGCTTTGGTTTCAGGATCTGGTGGCACCATTCTACCGGTTCATCAGTATTAATTATAGCAGCCGCTATCTGCCGCAAAAAACAGGTTTGGCTATACAAGCAACCCAATTTAAACAGGTATTTGGCAGGCAAAAGCAAACGATGACGGCTACTATAAACATAGCCGATAACAGTATACATGATTTTGATATTGAAATAAACGGACACCATATTAAAGCTGAATGGATAAAAGAAAGTACTTGATTTTTTTATTGTTTGTGGCAATGATACATACGGCCAAAGCACAGGTAAACGCTTTGCAGGTAGCTGATAGTGTATCTACCGACCTGTATAATGCGGGCAACTGGAAACAACTCATCGCCTTTGGCAACCAATCTATAGCCAATGGCACTGATTTTACCGCTCTCAGGCTCAGGCTTGCCTATGCTAACTTTATCACCGCTGATTATAAACGTGCGCTAAAACAATATAACGAGGTTTTAATTAAAGACCCCTATAACATCACCGCGCGGTATTACGCCTACTACTGTGATAAATACCTGAATGACGACCTGCACGCTATTTACAACTTATCCTATCTTGATGAAGAAACCCTACGCAAAGATGGTATAAACACACCTGTATTAACAGATTTAAATGCCGAAACCGGCATCAAACAAAATAACGATATCAACCGCAATAATGCATTTTACTCCCGCATTGGTATTGGTAACCGCATTGGCTGGCGACTGCAATTAGAGCAATCGGTATCGTATTTTAACCAGGGGATTTTTGAATTGTATGACATTAAAAGGCCTCATTTTAAATCTTTAGATCTTGCTGATCAACAAAAGGAATACTATGCTAAAATGAGTTTTGCTGTTAATCAAAGCATAGCGATTATCGGAGCTTATCATTATCTTAACACAAAATTTGATAACACTACTTATAACAGTAATTTGGGGTTAATAGGGTTAAAATATGCCGGCACCTATATTGATGCGCAAGCCGACGCTAATTTTGGCTGGCTTAATAATAAATCGCTGGAACAATATAATGCACAATTAACATATTATCCTTTTGGTAATTTTGATCTGTATGCTATCAGCAGGGCATCGGTTAAAGAATTAAGTTCAGCCAAAAATTTTATTTTTGACCAGGTATTAGGTTTTAAATTAATTAAAAATACCTGGCTCGAATCTTCTTTTACATTAGGTAATTTAGATGATTATTTAGATGCGGATGGCTTGTACGTTTATGATGGCATTGATAATACCACATTTAAATGCGGCGAATCGGCATATTATCAGTTAAATAATAATGTGCAGTTGCAGTTAAACTATTTCTATGAAAAGAAGTCTGATGCATACCAGTCCTTAAAATATGATCAAAACTCAGTTACTGTAGGTATTGTATGGAAATTTTAAAACGAAGTTTAATACTGGTTCCGATGTGTTTGCTGGTTGTAAATGTGCATGCCCAAAGTAATGCTGTGTTACAAAAAGCCTTTCATAATAGTTATACCGACGAACTGAACAAAAATTATACTGCCGCCATAAATGATATATCTCCTTACTATACCGATAACAGTTACGAAATAAACATACGATTAGGCTGGCTGCATTATTTAAATCAAAACTACAACGCATCAAAAAATTACTATCAAAAAGCGGTTACGCTTAAACCCAGCTCTATCGAGGCGAAATTTGGCTTTGTAAAACCTTTATCTTTTTTGCAGAGTTGGGATAAAGTGCTTGAGCAGTACCTGGCAATATTAAAAATAGATCCGCAAAATACACAAGCCTGTTATTGGGCAGGTATTATTTATTATAACCGTAAGCAATATGATGTATCCATCAGGTTATTCAAAACGGTAGCTACTTTATATCCTTATGATTATGATGGTAACCATATGCTGGGATGGTCGTTATTAATGGATGGTAAAAAAGATGAGGCCAAAGGCTATTTTGAAAAAGCCCTGATCATTAAACCCGGCGATGACTCGAGCACCGATGGGTTAAGCAAATGCAAATAAGCTATTTTTTAAAATTAACGTATAAAAAAAGCTACCCGATTCCGGATAGCTTTTCATATATATAAACAGGGTAGTAGGGGCTATTTTAGGGTAACACTTTTTATAAATGTCCCGCTTGAGCCAAACGCTATGGCGTAACGTGTGTTATTAGCATCAATAAATACTATATAGTCCTGAACTGTGCTACCTTTCAATATTTCAAAAGCATTATCAAACACATAACCCGGGTAGGTAGTTGTTAAATAAGTAGTTATACTGGTTAAAAGATCAGCCTCTTTTACTGGTTTTTGCGGTGCGAAAGGAAGTATCTCTATCCGGTTAACAAACTTTAGTTTAGCTGAGAAATTAGTCACAAACAAGGCATTATCCTTACTGGTGATGGTATAACTGCTGTCGGGGTTGATTACTGCATGCAATAGCGTATCAGCAGGATAATTTGCTTTAAAATAAGCGGTGATGGTGGCTGGCAGCGCGCTGATAACCAAAGTATCCTGGTGCTTGCCATTACGATCACCAAACGGACCGCCGGAATGCCATGGTTGACCCGATTTGATATCCTCTATATCCACTTGCTCCAATACTGAAACAAAAGTGCCGCTTGAATCAAATTTAAGCGCAACAGGCTTGCCATCATATTTTATAACCACCACATAACCATCAATACTGCCTGATGAAGTTAACGTTTTAAAAATCTTCAAAACGGTGTAACCCGAGTAATTTGCGGTTAAATAAGTACCGACAGCGGTTGGCAAGCTGCTGAATGCGATGGAGTCAGGCTTGCCACCCTTTGGATAACACTTAATCGCATAAAGTGTATCGCTGCTGCCGGTTGAATCAGTAACGGCCAGTGATATGCCCTGTGTACTGCTTAATTCTGTTGATGTGATTGTAGATGTTGAAGTACTGCTTTTTGTTGACTTAACAGCATCTTTTGAACATGAAGTAAATAATAACAGCAGGAATGCTGCTATTACAAATGCGTAATTTTTTTTCATTTTAATAGGGGTTTTGTAGGCGTTATAAATTTGAATTAAAAGTAAAGCACTGCTAATTCAAAGCTCAAAATGAATCGATTAACACATAATTTAAATCGATGAATGTACTGTTTGCTGAAATTATATAACGAATGGATTATGCCACATAATTAATTGAAGGGCATATTTAAGTTGTGATGCTACAAATTATAGCCTGCAACCTGAATATTGGGCTGTAAAAGAAGTTAGCTTGTAATAGCTATCAATTAAACGGAGATCTCAATCTTTTTGCCTGTTTTTGCGGCAAGATAAATCGCGTCGATCACCTTCAAGTCCCTGATCGCTTCCTGACCATCAATAGGCACTTCGGGTTGCAGTCCGTCAAACAGGATAGCTGCCATTTTATCCATCTGCACTGTTTGGTGGGTAGTTATCGGCTGGGTAAGCTCGCCATCGTTTGTATGGCCCATTATCGGCCCATATCCCGTTGAGGGCTGTAGTTCTGCATACCCCTTTGCTCCGTTCAGGAAAAATTTATCGAGATGGTTCATTTGATAGGTAGACAGGCACGATGCAACAGCGCCGCTCGGAAAACCGAACTGGAACTGGATGGTTTCATCTATACCTTCCTTAAACTTAACCGGGTCGGTTTTCGTTTCCTGGGCCGTAACCCAAACAGGTTCCTCTCCCACCATGTAACGGGCACCATTCACCGCATAAATCCCTATATCCATCATTGATCCTCCGCCTGATAGTTGCTTATTCAAGCGCCACTGTGTAGGGTCGCCAATAGTAAACCCGCATAACCCCTGGAAGAAAGCAATCTTTCCAAAATCGCCCGCTTTTCTTTTGCGGATCACTTCCAGCGTTTTAGGTTCAAAGTGCATTCTGTAGCCTACCAGTAATTGCACGTTTGCCGCCTTGCAGGCATCTGCCATTTCCTGCCCTTCTTTGGCATTTATAGCCATTGGCTTTTCACAGATCACATGTTTGCCGGCTTTAGCAACACGTATCACCTGATCGCGATGAAGGGCATTAGGTGTTATTATGTATACCGCGTCAATATCGGGATTGTTTTTTATGGCATCAAAATTTTCATAATTGTAGCAGTTCTTTGCAGGTATACCATATTTACTTTGCCAGTCGGTGATCTTTGACGGTGTACCACTAATCACACCAACCAATTTAGCCCGGGTGCATGACCGCATGGCTTCAGCTACCCTTGTGCCGTAACTTCCAAGGCCCATAATGGCTACCCGCAATACACGGCCTTCGCTAACTGTTTTAACAGGAGTTGCTTTTTCTGCCCATGATAAAACTGGAACCAATTGCAATGCCAAACCGGCAAGGCCTGCTTTTTTCAAGAAATCTCTCCTGGTATTCATAACTGGTGGTATTATTAGTTCAAGGTTAAGAATTTTCAAGTTAGCTGTTTAATCCCAAAGAGAACAGATCAAAACATGGTATTTTTTTATCGAAAATGAGCATAAAACCAATACACTGTTCCATAATTACTGTTGTAGAAGTAATGTAGAGGCCGAAACCGGTTGTATTTATATCCTATCCCCAAAAATATCAGCCAAAAACGCTTCTTTTACTTTATAAGTCAATCAGTTCCGCATGAAACACCTTTACCCTTTCCTGGCACTAACCCTATTGTCCGGCTTTTACTTTGAACGTAAGCCAATGGAAGCAGAATTTAAAGATTCGGCAGCATATCGCTGGTTAAACAAAAAGGTATATGATAAGCGGCCGCTGGATGATATGGAGCACCTGGATAACTGGCGCTCGTTCACCTCATCCGGCGTGCAGGTGGTTGACGCCCGCAAAGTAATTACTACTGCCGATTCCAGCAGCTCTGTGGCTACTATCGAATTATCAAAACATTTTGTTCATGAGGGCAGTCAATCGCTATTAATGACCACCCCTACCCGCCTTAACGGCCCCGCACCGCTCAATGGCCGCGGCTGGGGAAGATCAGGTATCAGACGCATGTTCAACGGCGAGGACTGGACCAAATATAACCGCATCTCTATCTGGATCTACCCCGACCTGCCCGGCTTTTATACCACCGCGCTGGATGCCCAGTTGTATAATGATGGCAAGGAAAAGCTGCCTGCCATATTCGGGCAGGAAGGCCAAACTTCATGGGTGCTGAAAAATCATCAGTGGAACCACGTTGTTTGGGAGATCAGCAACGTTGCGCGGGATAAAGTAACCAGCTTTGAAATATCCTATGGCTTATCCGGCAGTTATCCCGGCGAAGCCGATAAGATCCGTTTTTATTTTGATCAGTTAGATCTGGAGAAGGTTCATCCTGATAAAACAGAAGGCTGGGATGTGTGGAAAGGGCGCATTGCTTACCCGCATACCGGTTACCAAACCGGGGCTCAAAAAAGCGCTATCATCAGTAACATCGATGCAAAAACTTTTAAGTTGATCGATCAGGATAATCACCAGGTCGTATTGAGCAAACCTGTAGCTAATGTCAGTTCTTCTATCGGCAAATTCCAGGTAATGGATTTTTCGGAGATAAGAAAACCGGGCAACTATGTACTCTCCGCCGGGGACGTGGTGACCAAACCCTTCCGCATTAGCGATGATGTTTACGAGCGCACGGTATGGAAAGCCCTCAACTTTTTTTATGCTGAACGCTGTGGCATGGCTATACCCGGCATACATGGCAATGAGCATAACGACTGGGTTTGTACCCATGGTAACAGAAAAATAGTGACCAATGGCGGCTGGCACGATGCCGGCGACCTCTCCCAAAGTTTTGAAGGTACCGAGGAGATCACTGCTGCTTTATTCAGCATGGCTGAGAAGCTCCATGAGCGGAATAATAACCCTGATTTGTACGACCGTGTGCTCGAAGAAGCTAAATGGGGTCTCGACTGGATATTGAAGAATAATTTTGGTGATGGCTACCGCAATACAGGTTCGCTAAACAGCCGCCGGACCAATAATATAATCGGCGATGATGACGACCCTATCGCCACAGCTCAAAACAGCCCGATGGCTAATTTTGAAGCCGCGGGTGTTGAGGCGCAGGCATATCCTATATTAAAAGACAACGACCCTGACTTAGCAGCCTATGCCTTAAAAACTGCTGAAAGCGACTGGCAATTTGCAGTGGCGGGGATGTCATCGGTTAAGCCATCAAAAGATATATGGCGCGGCACATTTGATTCGAATAATGTGGAGGATGAATTGCCTGCGCAGGCTATCCTGGCGTCGGTAAACTTATGGAAAGCAACCGGAAATCAGCAATATGAAACACTGGCGACCTCACTGGCCCCTGTGATCATGAATGCCCAGCAACAGCAACGCCCGGATTGGGATACGCCATTGACCGGATTCTTTTATACCACTACAACTAGGGAACGCATATTGCATTATTGCCACCGGGGCCGCGAACAGGCACCTGCTATGGCACTCACCGCGCTTTGCGATGCTTTCCCTAATCATCCCGACTGGATAAAATGGTATGCTTCGATAACGCTTTATGCTGAATACCTTAAAACCATTGCCAAATATTCCGCGCCTTATGATATGATGCCTGCATCGGTTTATACTGATACGGAATACCGGCATGTGCCCGAAAGTCGGCAGCCGTCATTCCGCCAGCAGGTATTGCAGGGTATCCCTTTAGGCAAAGGGCATTACCTGCGGATTTTCCCAGTGTGGATGGATTACCGGGGTAACTTTGGCACTATTTTGCCACAGGCGCAAGCATTGGCCAGCGCAGGGCAATTAAGAGGTGACTTAGCAGCTGAAGGCTTGGCAACCCGCCAACTGGAATGGATCATCGGCCGAAACCCTTTTGCAGAAAGCACCATGTATGGCGAAGGTTATGACTTTGTGCCGCTTTACTCCCCGTCTTCCGGCGATATGGTTGGTGGTTTACCGGTAGGCATACAAACCCGTGGCGAAGCTGATGCACCCTACTGGCCCGTACAAGCCATGTGGACCTACAAAGAGATCTGGGGGCACCCGGTAACTAACTGGATCTGGCTGTTATCAGCCATAGAAGGCCCGGCTACAGTTCAGGGTCGGGCGGATGCACCGGTGGTTTTTGAGGAGGTACATACACACCAGCTTATCACGGTAAGTACAATATCAGGCCAATTTAAAATAACTTTACCCGAAGGTGAATACAAAGTTACCAGCCGCGGGCGTACTCAAACACTAACTTTTTTACCGGGTTCATCCTACGAACTGGAATGCAGACCCAGTGAGATGCTAAACTATACCCTAACTAAACAAACCGATATAAACGGCGGGATTACTATCCGGTTAACGGCACAGGGGAATGGAGTTCACCACTTCAGTTTTCGCGTGGATAATTTAACGCTTGATGATGCGTCAAAAGAAATTAACCTGCAAGCCGGTAAAACCGCTCAACTGGAATGGCACGGGCATATCAGTGAAATAAACAAGCCTTGGGTAGCGGTTGCTATACCCGACAATAATCTTCCCCAACGTAAAGAACTTAGAGGTTCAGCATGGGAGAAGAATTAATCATATTTTATGAGAAAAGCACAGGGCATAAATTACGCCCTGTGCTTTTTTTGTAATTAGGCTAATTACCAAACTATTTCCCCAACGCACTCATATCCCACATTTTCAAACTGCTTATTACCGCCTTACCATCGCTGAATGCTGACAATCCGTTAGCGCCAGCTTCAGGATAGATCATGGTTGAAATCACTTTTTCACCTCCGTTACCCAATACTTCAAGTGATGACTTGTCCATCAGCACCTGTATTTTAACTGTGCCGTTAACCGCCTTCATAGGTGCTGTTAAAACCAGATTATCGGAAGGCTTATTATCCTTTTCGGCATCTGTACAATCTACAAATAGCTCCTGTTTAATGGCATCATAGCCAACTGTTACTTTTTTAGATACTGTTCCATCGGCATTTTTTAGTTCTGCCAGATAGAAGCCGGCTTTATTTGCACCGTTCAATTTAAACTCGGCATCTATCCAGTAAGCATTACTATTAAAATGGCCCGGTTTAGACAATTTTACGCCTTTGTTGCCAACGCTTAAATTTGCAGCTGTATACACATTGTTATTAGCCAGTTTTGATAACGATGAGCTGATAATGGTTGATGGTGTTTGAACAAGTCTTAATCCTTCATCTGTTGTTTTTAATGACAGCTCGCGCGGGATTGCCATTTGGCCTTTCCATGGGGAAGTTTCTGGCTTACCATTTTGTAACCAGCCTAAAAGTATTTTTTTATTAGCCGGAGCATTTCGCCAGGCTATAGCGGCATAAAAGCAATCGCCATAATCTACCGTTAAAACTTTATCATCGGGGTTATCATTTTTAAAGGTTACGCCATCAAAATCACCAACAAAGTACTGGATCAGCGGACCATGCCCACCGCCCGATGATACAAACAGCGCCCATCTTGTTTTGGCAGGATTACCATCAACTGTTAATGGCAATATTGACGGGCACTCCCAACCGTTTTTAGTAAAACCTGAAGGCCCAAAATCACTCAATTTTGTCCAGTCCTTCAGATTTTTCGAGCCATAAAATCTTACCATGTGCTCATTAACCATTGATACCGTCATGATCCATTGTTTGGTTGGCGCATACCAAAAAACGTTGGGATCACGGAAATCGCTTTTGTTAAGGTCGATAACCGGGTTATGGGCGTACAATTTATAGCTTAAACCATTATCATTACTATAAGCAATAAATTGCGATTCTTTTTTTTGTTTGGGCTGATCAGCAGTAAAAATTGCCACTAACGGCGCTTTACCATTTATACCGAAACCACTGGTATTATCCTTATCCAATACTGCCGAGCCGGAGAATATCCATGTAGTGGTATCCTTTGTAATTACTTCGGGTATGGCTACTGCGTAGTTTTTCCAATGTACCAGGTCCTTACTGGTGGCGTGGCCCCAACTCATGTGTCCCCATTTATTCTCAAAGGGATTTTTTTGATAATATAACTGAAACTCACCATTCAGGTAGATCAACCCGTTGGGGTCGTTAGTCCAGTTTGTTGGCGGACTGTAATGATATACCGGCCGCCATTGCGGGGTTGGTGTTGCCTGTTGAGCAATTGACTTTACTGCTGCCAATATCAGCAGCATCGCAATAAACTTTGCTTTGTACATGGTTTTAAATTTATAGGTTAAAATTGGTATTGTAATATAATCAGTTAGTATGAATTATGTTTGTTGCTTTTCTTTTATTCGTGACGACGGCACTTTGCATATCACATCCGCATATAAAATGATAAAAGAACTGCCCATCAATAATGATGAACAGTTCATTAACACAAACTATCTATTCAATATTACCATCCGGGATTCTGTTTGTACAAACCTTTACTAAAGTTTATCTGGTTTAATGATATCGGTAAATATTCATCCTTGTTTTTGGTGAAATGAGCCCCAGCCAAATGCGGTGTACGTGTGGTTTCAACAGCGAAATAACTATTGAGGTAAGTATCGGCAATGCCCCAACGTACCAGATCAAAAAACCTGTATCCTTCCATGGAGAACTCCAACCTGCGCTCAAACATCAGTGCCTGCCATGCATAATCGTTTGTCCAGGTGCAATTAACGCCGGGTTTGTAGATATCCATTTTATAATTTGATGTGGGCGAACCATTGGCTTGTACCAATAAGGCCGTACTGTTCATGGCCCGTTGCCGTATTTGGTTTATTAGCGGTAAAGCAGCGGTTTCCTGCCCCATTTTTATCAGCGCTTCGGCCTTCATTAACAATACATCGGCATAACGAATGATCTCCCAATCCTTTGAGCTCGACATAAATGGCGGAAACCTTGTAAAAGATGGATCGGTATAGGCAACCGTTTCTTTCATGCTCAGCAATGGCCCATAACTTTGTGGCGCACGTGCCCATGATGCATCGTACAATAAGGCTGTCTGATATTTGTAAGGGTGGCCCGGTATAGCAACAGTATGGTCAAGACGCGGATCAAATGTATTGGATGAATAGCTGTCGGAAGATACTACGTCGGTATTATTAAACGTATCAAATTCAGGCAAACCATTGGCGTCGGTTTTAAACGCATTAACCATGTTGTTGCTCGGCACATGGAAACCGCAGCAGCCATATTGCACGTTCATAGGGTAATTTAGGCAGTGCCCATAATCAAGCCTGCCCAGCGGAGTACCGTCATTCTTTGAATACTGGATGGAGAATATCGACTCAGACGAATTTCCATATTGCGGCAGGAAGTTATTGGCAAAATCAGGGGTAAGGCTGTATTGAGCTGAATTGATTACGCTATCGCACAGTGTATTTACTTCAGCCAGTTTAGTTTGATCGATACCCGTTACATTGTTCTTATCATCCTGTGTATAGGCCTGGTATAACAGTGTTTTAGCTAAGTATGATTGCGCTGCGCCCTTGCTGGCACGGCCAACCTGCGATTGTGTTGCCGGTAAATTCGCGGCAGCAAAACGGAAGTCGTTGGCAATGTTTGTCCATAGCTGGTCGCTGGTTAGGGCCACGTTTGAAACCGCGCCGTAGCTGGCAGCTGATTTTTGCAAGTTTTCATCTATCCACGGAATGTGGTTGAATAAGATCTTCAGGAGAAAATAAAAATGGCCTCTTAAAAAACGCAGCTCTGCTTCTCTCTCCGTTTTTTGCGGATAAGCTGCATCTGTTTGTGCCTCCACTAATCTAAGCGCGGTATTGGCACGGGCAATACCCACATATAGCTGATAAAAAACCGCGTCGCTTGATCCATTGGTAATTACATTGGTCGAGAAGGTTTCATATTCATTAAACTCCACCACATCGCCCGAGCCACCGCCGCCTTTATAGGCATCGCCGCTGCGGATACTCCCAAAGGCCCACATGCTGCTGAACGGATAGGTATAATGATCGTTGCCCAAATAGGAATAGGCCGCGGTAACCATGGCATCAGTATTAGCCGGGGTCGACAGGTCTTCTGATGAAACCACACCCTGCGGCGATTCATCAAGATACTTTTTGCATGATGCAAACACTATACACAAAATAAGTGCTGCTATATATTTAAGATTTTTCATGTGCTTATATTTATTAGTAAGAAAAATTAACACCTATGGTTGTTATTACCGGTATCGGGTACGCGTTGCCCGGGTTTTCCGGATCGGGACCTGTATAGCTTCCGCTCTTGAATTTCAGCAGGTTGCTTGCCTGTATGTATACCGTAGCACGCTGGATCTTAATTTTCTTAAGTGCATTTTTCAGGTCGTAAGCCAATTGTATATTCCTGAGTTTTAGGTATGAGCCGCTTTCGAGGAAATAGGTAGAATAACGTCCTTCGTTATTGGCATCAATCAGCGTAAGCGCCGGGATGGTCGACTTGTTGTTTTGTGGTGTCCAGGCCTGTAGCGTTCTTGTGCCCCAGTTTGAGCCCGGCGCCAGTGAAGTAAAGTCGGTTAAGTATTTATAGGAGTTATATACCAGCCCGCCTTCAACACCCTGGAAGAAGAATGTAAGGTTGAAGTTTTTGTAACCGATAGAAGTGTTTAAGCCATAAGTAAAGTTTGGATCGGATGTACCCAGGAACTTCTGGTCATTCTGATCAATTATGCCATCATTGTTCAAATCTTCATAACGAATCCGGCCCAGGCCTTTCCCCGGCTGCGCGGCTGAATTTGTTACCTCTGCTTGTGAAGAGAAGATACCCTGCACAACATAACCATATTCGGAGTTGATAGAACGGCCTAAAATGGTTTCAGTAGTACCGTTACCTGGATAACCGGTTAACACATCAGATGGTAGTTTGGTTACTTTATTGCGGTATGCCGCGATGTTACCGGTTACGTTAAATGACACATCGTGCGATATATTGCCAGTGTAGGAAAGCAGGGTTTCAAAACCTTTGTTTTCCATTGATGCACCATTAAGGTACTCCGAGCCACCTTCGCCCAAAACTGCCAGGTAAGGCGGATCAATTAAAATATTGGTGGTGTTTTTTATAAAGTAATCAAATGAACCGGTGAACTTATTATTGAACAAACCGAAATCGAGGCCAAAGTTTGATTGGGTTGTGGTTTCCCATTTTAACTGCGGGTTACCTGTTTGTATAGAAGTAAACCCTGATGGAAGTGTACCCGAACCTTTACCATTCAAATCATATGCGCTGCCGCTATCTCCGCTAAAAGCTGCCCCATTACCGTATATAGATTGATAAAGCGAATAAGTAGGATAACTACCCGGGATATTCTGGTTACCGGTTTGGCCCCAGCCGTAACGTAGTTTCAAATCGGATATAACCGGAACATTTTCTTTTATAAAGTCTTCCTGGCTCACCCTCCACCCTACTGAACCTGCAGGGAAATAAGCATAACGGTTATCCTGCCCAAATCTTGACGAACCATCGCGCCTTAACGTGGCAGATGCTAAGTATTTGTCATCATAAGAATAGGTAGCTTTTCCAAAATAGGATTGCAAAGCATCACCACTGCCGCCGCCGTTTACTACTATGTTGGTTGTGCCTGCACTTAAATAAGCGTAGTTGATATCATTTAAGGCTAAGCCCTGTGCGCTGGCATTAAAATTCTGGTATTTGTCTTTGATATTCTCTTCGCCTAAAAGGAAATTGAATTTGTTCTTGCCAAAATTCAAATCGTAGGTTAACTGGTTCTGCCAGGTTTCGGTTACCTCATAATCTGTTGATTGCCCAACCTGGTTGGCGGGGTTTGACAAGAAGCCTGCCACATAAGGCAATTGCAACGATCTTAAATAGTTACCTGCAAAATCAGCCGCGTAGGTGGTTTTAAAACGCAGGTTTGGTAAAATAGCTACATCAATATAAGCGTTACCAAATACCCTGCCGAAGGCGTTCACGTTTTGTTTGTTATCCTCTATCAGCCTAACCGGGTTATCGCGGTCATCCATACCTGCAACCGGGCCGCCCCAGCCGCCATCAACTGTATGAACCGGGATAATAGGGTTTTCAATTAATGAAAGCAGCGTTATACTGCCTGTTGGCAAAATAGGATCTTTCATATAAGTAGCAGAAAGCGTTTCGCCTATTTTTAACCTGCCATTAAAGAAGTTGTAGTTAGAATTGTATCTGGCATTGTATTTTGTATCGCCTGATTCTTTAATAATGCCTTTATCATTATAATAACCAACAGAAAACAGGGAGTTACCATGCTCTGATCCGTTTGATATGGTTAAATTATAGTTCTGTAAAAGCGATGTTTGTGAGATCTCATTAAACCAGTTGGTATTTGCCGCTTTCATGGTATGGGCAGCATCAATATACTCAGGAACATTCACACCGTTTAAAACAGGGTTGTTGTAATCTTTATTCCAGTTGTAAGTATAAATGCCATTGCTCACCGATGGATCTATCGGATTGGCCTGATTAAGCCCGAACTCATCGTCATTCACCTGTGCCTGCCAGTAAGCCTGCCCGTGTTGTATGGTATTAAGCGGTGTTAGTTTACTATTGTAATATTGCAGGGAAGTAGATGCGTCAAAATCGATCCTTTGTGTGCCTGCCTTACCTTTTTTTGTGGTAACGATGATAACACCGGCTGCAGCACGTGAACCGTAGATACTCTCGGATGAAGCATCGCGCAGCACCTGGATCGATTCAATATCGTTCTGGTTTATCTCCTGCAATCCGCGTTCGGTTGGGATACCGTCAATCACATATAAAGGGTCGTTATCATTTAAGGTTGTTGTTCCCCTTAAACGTACGGTTACCGCGCCATTTGGCGATCCATCAGAAAATATGGTCAGTCCCGGCACCCTGCCTTGTAATGCCTTCATGGCGTTACCTTCGGGTACATCTTTAATATCACTAACGTTAACTACGGTAACCGCGCCGGTAAGGTCCTTTTTCTTTTCAGCGGTATAACCGGTTACTACCACTTCACTCAAATCGGTGGCGTTATCTTTAAAAACGATCCGCATAGTGGTAGTTTCATTGGTTACCTTCTCCGTAACTGGCTTAACTCCTACGTATGAAAATCTAAGGGTTTGGCCCACTGCTGCCGTGATCTTGAATTTACCGTTAGCATCAGTTACAGTAGCCTTTTGGGTTTCCAGCACCACCACGGTAACGCCCGGTAGCGGCTGCGAATCTTTATCGCTTACTGCCCCGCTGATTTCCCGGGTTTGTGCATAAGCTCCGCCTGCTAACATGACAAGCATGGAACAAAAAAGTAATAGTTTTCTCATGATTTATAACTGGTTTTTAGATGTTGGTTTATAATTTGGTATTGAATATCTTTTCCCTGAAATTTTCATATTCACTTAACTGGTAATCGGGGCATCCGCCCTTCCTGTTTGCTATAAAGCCGCCCATCGCTATAGCATTTTTCAGTATTATTTGAGGCTCTTCATACAGGTAATGCCCTGCTAAAAAGGCCGCTAAAAATGCATCGCCGCTGCCTATGGTGTCAACCACTTTAACCTCGCTACCCCATACGTGGTACGATTGATCGTTGATATAATACGATGCGCCAAATTCGCCTTTGGTAACTATCACCTCCGGTATATTAAAATATTGCTGGATGAATTTCACCTGCGATGCCTCATTGTACTTAGCACTGCCGAAAAGTATTTGTACCATCTCCAGTTCGGCCTGGTTAAATTTCACGATGTTGGCTTTTTTTAGCAATTCGTTCAGCAGATCCTTGCCGATGTACGGCGGGCGCATATTAATGTCGAGCACCTTTATCATATCACTTTCCAGCAGTTCCAAAAGCGTTTTCCGTGAAGTTTCATTTCGCGAAGCCAAACTACCATATACAAAATAGGTTGATGGTTTAAGCTGGTCTGAAATAGCATCAGGATAATTAATAAAGTCCCATGCCACCGGGTTAATGATCTCGTACGATACTTCGTTACCATTATTCATTTTGGCTATTACCTGGCTGGTAGCATGCTCAGGATCGTGCTGTAACAAATGCTTTTTGATGCCCCATTTATCAAGCAGACTTTCCAGTCCGCTGCCGTTCTCATCATTACCTATCCTACTGATGATGCTGGTTGCAACCCCCATTTTATTGAGGTGATAGGCAACATTTAAGGGCGCGCCACCGGGCTGCGGGCCATCGGGCAACACATCCCAGAGTATCTCGCCGTAGCAAATTGCAGGAGTACTTATATTGTCTGTTTTTTGCATAATTGGTAAATATTAATGAAGTACAATTTCCGTTTCAATATTCTCAAGCGATGTCCCTTTGGTTTCGGGCATAAAAAACCACACGAAGATCAGTTGCAGTATCATCATAAAGCCGAAGAAGAAAAAGGTGGTGGCACCACCAAGTGATTCAGCCAGGTAAGGAAAGCTGAACGCGATGATAGCCGCCATGATCCAGTGTGTGGAACTGCCCAAAGTCTGGCCTTTAGCACGTACCTGGTTAGGGAAGATCTCCGAAATAAAAACCCAGATAACAGCACCCTGCGAAAACGCGAAGAAGGCGATAAACATCATCATGTATACCGGTATGGCAAAACCGCTAAGCTGCCCCGAGTAAAAGGTAAATGCTACTAAAAACAGAGAGACAATCAGTCCAAGTGAGCCGACCAGCATCAATATTCGCCTGCCTACTTTGTCAATGATATTGATCCCCAGCAGGGTAAAAATAAAATTGATCATGCCTATGCCTACTGTTGACAGTAAGGACGAATGCGCGCCCAGGCCCGCCATTTCAAAGATCCGCGGAGCGTAATAAATAATGGCGTTAATACCCGATACCTGGTTAAAAAATGCGAATAGCGTAACCAGTATTACCTGCATTTTATATTTACCCGAAAACAGACTTTCTGTAGCATGTTTATTGCCCTTACTGTCTAAACTGGACCGCTGTATAGAGTCTAACTCCTGCTCACAGTTTAGTGGGTTGATGATACGTAAAATCTCGAGTGCGCGGGTCGTATCACCCTTTTTAAGTATCAGCCAACGCGGGCTTTCAGGGATCAGGTAAATAAGGCAAAAGAATATAAACGCGGGCACTGCCTGTACGCCCAGCATCCAGCGCCACGAACCTTCGCCACCCTGGCTGATGAGGTAATTGGAGAGATAGGATATCAGTATCCCCAACACTACATTAAACTGGAACAGTCCTACCAGGCGGCCCCGGCGGTCGGCGGGTGAAACTTCGGAAATGTATATAGGTGCCGTAACTGATGACGCGCCCACGCCCAAACCACCAAGGAAACGGAACATAAGAAATACCGGCCAATGGTAAGCCAAAGCAGTACCTAATGACGAAAGCAGGTAAGCTATAGCCACAAAATACAAGGTATTCTTCCGCCCGAACCTGTCTGATGGCCGCGAGCCAAGCAATGACCCGATAACAGTGCCTATTAGCGCGATAGATATGGTTAAACCATGTTCAAATGCTGAAAGATGCCAGAATTGTTGAATAGATTTTTCGGCCCCGGAGATTACCGCGGTATCAAACCCGAATAAAAAGCCGCCAAGGGCAACAACCATGGCCCACGCCAGGACTGAATGTTTTCTCATAATTATAATTGGTGTAATTGGATTTACAATACCAAAGTTGAAGAATAAGGCGGGCAAGAGTTATCAAATTCGGACCAAAAAGGTACAAAAATGAACAATGATTTAAACAACTGATTATCAGTTAAATAAATCCAAACCATCACACTCGGATTAATCAATTGTTCATTTTTGTTACATGATTATTTCACTTTTGTTACATATGCGGTGATTGTCATCATTTGCAAATTTTCATTAGCCAGCTTTTTATCGATAACTTTGATCGTATCCTTTAAGGAAACAACCACCAATTTTATAACCTGCTATTACCTGATAATTTTATTAATTAAAGCCTGATGAGTTTTAATAGTAACCTGTGTACTAAAATATTGGCACTGCTGTTCGCTGTAGTTATAGTTACCGGCTGTAAGAGAACGAATACTACATCTGAATATACTATTGGTTTTTCGCAGTGTGTAGGATCAGACCTGTGGCGGCGCACCATGCTGGACGAGATGAAGATGGAACTATCGCTGCATCCAAATGCCAAATTTATTTATGCTGATGCTGATGGTAACAGCGACAAACAGGTTGAGCAGGTAAAACAAATGCTAAATAAAGGGATCGATATACTAATCATCTCGCCTAATGAGGCAAAACCACTTACTGATATTGTTGAGCAAACCTATAATAAAGGTATCCCGGTAATAGTTATCGACCGCAAAACCTCATCAGAACAATATACAGCTTATGTTGGGGCTGATAATTACCAGATAGGTAAAATGGCAGGCGAATATATGGGTAGCCTGCTCAAGGGCAAAGGCAATTTGCTTGAAGTAATGGGCCTGCCCGGCTCATCGCCCGCTATTGAACGGCAACGCGGTTTTGATGATGGCCTTAAAAAATATACTGGTATACATATTACTGAACAGGTTTACGGCGACTGGCTAAAAGCCAATACTGAAACACAGTTATTAAAGTTAAAAGACAACCTAAGCAATATAAACGCGGTCTTTGCCCATAATGATGTAATGGCCAGTGGATCGAGGGAAGTGCTTAACAGGCTTAACATAAAGCACCCCATAAAAGTGATAGGCGTTGATGCCCTCCCGGGGAATGGCGGTGGCTTGCAAATGGTAGCATCAAAAACCATTGATGCCAGCTTGCTATACCCTACAGGCGGCAAAGAAGCCATTATGACCGCCTTCCGAATCCTGAACAAAGAACCATTTACCCGCGAAAACATATTGCAATCGGTAGTTATTGATTCAACCAATGTGCAGTTAATGAAGCTGCAATGGGCACGGATCAATAGTCAGCAAAAGGACATTGAGCGCCAGCAGGCTTTGTTGGCAGAGCAAAGGGAAGTATATAACAGCCAGCAAATTATACTTAACATTATTGTAATAACATTGGTGCTGGCCATAGTATTTGGGGGATTGGCCTTTTATTCGCTGATGGAAAACAGGAAGATCAACAAAAGCCTTGAAGCCAAGAATACGGAGATATTATCACAGCGGAACCAGTTGATAGAAATGTCGGCGCTGGCAGAGGCGGCTACAGAGGCCAAGCTTAACTTTTTCACCAATATATCGCATGAGTTTCGTACGCCGCTAACGCTTATTTTATCGCCGGTTGAGGACATGATGCGGAATGAGAAGCTCAACATCGTAGCTGGTAAAAGTTTAAAGCTAATGCATAAAAATGTATTCAGGCTGCTGAGGCTGGTTAATCAGCTGATAGACTACCGTAAAATTGAATATGACAAACAACAAATTAATGCAACTGCCAATAATATTGTTGACTTTGTACGGGATATCCTGGATAGCTTTCAGCAGAATGCGCAGACACGGAATATAAACCTTAGTCTGCACACAAGTGAAACCAGTATTACCGCTTGGTTTGATGTGAATATGCTGGATAAGGTGTTTTATAATCTGATATCAAACTCATTAAAATTTACGCCAAACAACGGGAAGATACAAGTACTATTCTCAAAAGATGAGCACAACACCTTAAAAATAAATATTACCGATAGCGGCATCGGCATGGAGCCGGATGAACTGGCACATGTATTTGAACAGTTTTACCAGGTGAATACCGGCACTTCCAAAGGGTCAGGGCTGGGGTTATCTTTATCAAAAGAGATCATTTTATTACATCAGGGCACTATTGAGGTGAGCAGCAAAAAGTGGCAGGGTACTACATTTACCATCACTTTGCCATTAAGCAAGCCAGAGTTCGCAACAACGAATACAACAGATATAAAGCATGTTCCCGCAGAAAACAACGCCATATTTTACACTGCCGATCTGGATGAGGCTACGCCGCCTAATGATAAGTCGGTATTTAGCCTGCCAAAGGAACAATCTATATTAATTATTGAGGATAATACCGACCTGCTTTATTACCTGAGTGAAAAGTTGGGTGATACTTTTGAAATATTTACAGCCGAAAATGGCAGCTGCGGTTTAACTGAAGCCTTTGAACGGGTGCCTGACCTCATCATTTCGGATGTGGTGATGCCCGGTATTTCCGGTAAAAACATTGCTGAAACCCTTAAAACAGATCTCCGGACCTCGCACGTACCAATCATACTCTTAACAGCACAAAGCAGCCAGGAACAGCAAATTGATGGTATCCACAGCATGGCCGATGCCTACATTACCAAGCCGTTTAATTATGATTACCTGCTGGCTACCATTAAAAACCTGATAAAGAACCGGGTGATATTAAAGGAACATTTCATCAGCGATGTCAGTCCAGGGAAAATACCTGTTTCAAAAAGCCTGGATAAAAAATTCATGAGTGATTTTTCGGGCATTGTGGAACAGAACCTGGGGAATGAGAATTTTAATGTTGACGATATATGCAAATCAATAGGTATTTCAAGGGTACAACTTTACCGTAAGGTTAAAGCATTGCTTGGCTGCAGTATTACCGATTATATTTTAAACCGCCGACTAAAAAAAGCCAAATACCTGTTGCTAAACGAAAACTACTCGATAGCGGAAATAACCTATATGGTAGGTTTTGCGAGCCCGAACTACTTTTCAACTGTTTTTAAAGCAACTTATAACTGTACCCCAAGCGAATTTAAGCGAAAACAAAATTCATGACAGTTTAGGAAAATAATTCCTGGCTATCGGTATAATAAGTTTTACGTGATCCAACTGGCTTTTGATGAATGGTTTCGCCTTTCGCAGTTTCTTTATGTTTGGGTTTATGCACTAGCAAAAAATCGCGCACTTCGCCGCTGATGATATCGGGGTTATGCTTGATGATCTGTTTTTCAGCATCTTCTAAAACTGATTTAATGGAGTGCAGAAGTACTTTCACCTTATCCGCAGGTATTTTATTGGAGGCTGAGAACGGCGACAGTTTAGCATCATATAATATTTCATCCGCATAGGCATTACCAATACCACGCAATACTTTCTGATCCATCAAAACTGTTTTTACAGGTGATTTGGTCGCACTCAGCTTTTTCTCCAAGTACTTTTCATCAACGTCAAGCGCGTCAGGAACATCAGATCTTTCCGGATCCAGCGTTGGCGTGGCCGCTTTTTGAAAATCAGTTAAAGCCAGGCCTTTTTTATCCTCAAATATCAATTCTATAATACTGAACCTGTGCTCGTTCTTCGCTTCAAATAAATGCAGTTCGCCATGCAGCATCAGGTGCAATGCCAGTATATGCCCGTTCTTAAAAGTAAATTGCAGCTCTTTGCCCACCCGGTTAATATGGGTAAGCGTTTGCCCTTCCAAAGCATCTTCCAGTTCTTTTACCGGTACATTTAACTTTGTGGCTACGGTTACATTTACTTTTTCAAGCTTTTTATCTTTAAACAGTTTTGTAAGGTTCTTGCTAAAAACCTGCAGATCGGGTAATTCAGGCATAATATTTTGTGTTAGTTTTTTTCTGAATTGGTGGAAATATTGTTGCAGCTTTAAAAGAACAACAGCGTTCTGCTTAATTTTAATTATTTTTCAAACGGAATATTTTGTTTACCGGGCGTTCAACTATCCTGCTAAGTACTTCAGCAGTGCCGGGTATGTTTACATCCATAGCACCATAATTGTTCATTACATCTACAGCTTCCTGCGCTTCGCGGATCGATGGGGCATGAACGGTTACAATTGTTCCTTTTAAGCCAGCTTCGATATGGACCGCAGCTGTATCCGCATCTTCAAAGAGGTGATTGAAAAACCCGGTCACGTGCTCCGTAGTAGCTTCTTTTAAGCTGGTATGGATATCTATATCCTCGCTTTTAAAATCATTAGCAAGCAGGTAGGAGCTTGCTTCATCTGCAAGCTCAAAATCTTCAAAAATGCCTATTACTGTTATCATTTATACGTAATAAATTAATGCGATAATTGTTTTTGCAATTGTGGGGCGATGTTAAACACTTTTTAAATTAAGACCCTCATGTGTGATGATACCCAACTGGATAGTTTTGCCAATCGCTTCTGATATCGCCTGCTTCATTTCTTCGCCAGCCCTTGTAAAACCCAGCACACGCGATACCAGCGGTACGGCCTCCTCTTCGGTAATGGCGACCGAGCTTGCTACTACCTGTTGTATTGACGCGTAAATTTCTTCAGGGGCAATGAGGCTTATTTTTTTATAAGCAGCAGGTAGTTTACTCCTATCACGGACTGTAGGTTGCTCCATAGCGGGATCCCACAAGAAGTCGCCTTTAATTACAAGAGTTCCATCCTGCTCAGCGCTGCGGCTGGCAAGGGTTACGGTATGTTTAAACTTTACACCGATCTTGGCGATACCCGCAGCTTCTGCCACCCGTTTGGTTACTTCATCTATATGAACAGGGCCCTCTACCTTTACAATTTCGGTTATAACTTCACCCAGCTTGCTGTTGGTATATGATTCAATATCGTTTATAGTAACCTCGGCTAATTGGTACTCGGGAACTTTGGCGTTAACATCATGCCCATGCTCACGGGTGATACCGCCGTTATATACTTCAGTTTCGTGGTCGATGGTTTCGGTGATAGTTTTTGCCTGTTCAATGGCGGCTATCAATCGCTGCAACTCACGTTCGGGGTTTCGGTACCAGTCGGTGCTCCAAAGGCGATATACGTTCCAGCCGAACAATTCCAATACCTGCGTGCGTAACCTGTCACGGTCGGTAGCCGAACGGGCGCTGGCATAAGATTGGCCATCGCACTCAATACCCAGGATATACCTGCCGGGATTTTCAGGGTCGATAACAGCCAGATCAAGATAAAAACCAGCCGAACCGATCTTATTGCGTACGGTGTAACCTGCTTTAGTAAGTTGACTGTACACTTCTTCTTCAAAAGGCCTTACATTATCGGGGATAACGCTTTCCGGGTTATCAAATTTGGCAAACTGGGCAAAATATAAAAAGCTCTTCAGCGCGCGGATGCCGAATTTGGAGGTTTCAGTTACTTTAAGATCATCGGCAGTAATATTTGTAAATACTTCGCAGCGCATTTTGGCGCGGGTGATGAGTACATTCAACCTGCGTTCGCCGCCTTCATTATTAAGCGGACCAAAACTCATGGGTACTTTGCCATCCTCAACCTTACCATAACCAATGCTGATCATGATCACATCACGCTCATCACCCTGTACATTTTCCAGGTTTTTGATAAAGAATGGCTCATGGCTATGCGCGTTAAAAAAGGCTTCGGTACCGGGGTTTGCTTTGCGCACGATTTCCAATGCTGTTTGTATGGCCTGCATCTGCGAGCTGCTAAAGGCAACCACGCCTAAACTAAGCTCCGGACTTTTTTGCGCATGCTCGATAACTGCCGCGGCAACAGCTTCAGCCTCTAACGGATTGGTGCGTGTTTTGCCGCGATCATAAACAGCATCGGGCAAATAATGAAAACGCAGTCCCATACTTTGCTTTGAACCAGGACTTGGGAAAATTACCAGCTTATCCTCATAAAACTCATGATTTGAAAGACTGATCAACGATTCATGCCTGCTGCGGTAATGCCATTTCAGCATACGGCTTGGCGCTCCCTGCCCATCACACATACCTAATATACTTTGCAGGTCGGCGGTTACATTTTCTTCGTCTTCTGTTTCGGTATTTAACTTATCAAAAAAGCTGGTTGGCGGCAATTGTTTAGTATCGCCCACAACCACCAGCTGTTTGCCACGGGCAATAGCGCCGATAGCTTCAACCGGGCGCACCTGGCTGGCCTCATCAAAAATAACCAGGTCGAACTCAATGGCACCAGGCGGCAGAAAATTGGCAATAGACATAGGGCTCATCATCCAAACCGGTTTAATGGCCTGCATGGCTTTACCAGCTTCTTCCACCAGTTTCCGGATAGGCATGTGACGGGCTTTTTTATTGAACTCGGTTCGCAATACATTCACCTGCCCACCGGCCTGCTGTTTTGGCAAGCCTTCCCAATGTTTAAGGGCCACACGTGCACGGTTATAAAAAAGGTTGAGCTGATCCAGCTTTTTAAACTTTTCGATGATTTCTTCATGGCTGGCACGCTCAAATCTTGATAATTCAGGATTTAAACCGAATGCCTGCCCGATTGAATATTCATACCATGTTTTTTGCAGGCTGATCTTTAACAATTCGCCCGCGTCATTCCATTCATTGGCTGCTTTTATTAAAAAGCCTTGCCCTGCTGTTTCTGCCTGCGCGGCTAAATTATTCCAGTCGATAACGCGTTGTAATTCCGGAGAGGTTTCAACCCATCTTTGTAACAGGGCTATCTCCTGCTCCAATGTTAGGCGAGATAATTCTATCTGTAAAGCATTCAGGCTTAAAACTAATTGCTCATCGTTATAGCTTGATTTTTTCTGTAGATCTGCCAAATAACCGGAGGCTATCTGCGGGATTTCATGTTTATTTAGGTAAGCCAGCAAAACCGGATCTGTTATACTGCCCAGGTAATCGGCCGCGACTTGCAGGGCATGCCAGTCTGATCGTTGTTTGAGCCATCTTTTACCAAACAAACCGTTGGCAAAAGTTTCCCATTGATTTAGGGATGCTTCTAATCGACGGGCTTCTGATATGGTATCAACTAACCTTAACTTACCTTCGGCATCCTCAGGCAAAGTTACTTTTAAAAATGAGGCCAGTTGCTGTTTACTCTGGCGGTAGCCTGCTATAGTGCCACGGTACCATTTATCACCATAAGTAACAATATTGCGCCTTATTTCCAGTATATCCTGTGCCCAGGCCTCGTTTACAAATACGTCTTTATAATTTTTGTAGATGTCTTCCAATTCCTGCCCGGTAGCCAGTAACTCTTTAATATCATTTGCCTTATTCTGCCATGCTGGATTTTTAACATCCAGATCATTAAGATCAGGGGCCTGCGCCGCTTTGGTAAGCTGTTCGGTATAATTCTGGAAACCGGTTTGGCTATGTATCAGCCTTAAATGTTCCTGCAGATCAGTTGCCGATGAATATGATTGCTTTAACTGATCAAGGATAGCCTGGCGCTCGTGCGGCAACAGGATCATGAGTTTGCTGCCATAGAACGATAGCTTTGACGGTGTGCCAATATCTTTCAGGCGTGCCTGGATGCGGTCGGCCATTTCTTCAGCCAGCCTGATCTTTTCGGCATTCCAATCTTTAATATCATCTATATTAAGCTTAACCAACGGTCGCGAGCCCGTAAGCTGATCTATCTGTAATAAAAACCCGATCACCTGCTGGGCATTTAACCCGCTGCCTGCAATTGTGTTGTTAATGGCATTACAATACCCATTAAGCTCATCACGATAGGCGGATAACAACTGTACCTCCATTTCGAGCTGAACAGTGGCGGGCTTACCCAATTCTAATACTCGTTTTAGTTCCGCGAGCAGCTCGCGTTTGTTTGATTTATGGCTGTGCAGCTCAAGGCAGGCCTCGCCTAATTGTATGTTATCCAGCCTGCGCTTCACAACTTCCAATGCGGCCATTTTTTCGGCCACAAACAATACTTTCTTGCCCTGCCCTATGGCATTGGCTATAATGTTGGTAATGGTTTGTGATTTCCCTGTTCCCGGCGGACCTTCAATTACTAAATTACCGCCATCGTTAACAGCCAGCATAGCCATTACCTGCGAACTGTCAGCATCAACTACGCGAAACAATTCATTGGCTTTGGTATCTTCATCCAGGTCGTCTTCCTCTACCAATATATCTTCATGAAAACCTGTCTCAAATAAAGAAACCAGGTTGGGGTTATTCTCAGGCTTTACGGCTTTTGGCCAGTTATCGGTATCGAGGTCGTTATAGATCAAAAACTTCCCGAATGAGAAGAAACCCAGTTCAATCGCGTCAGCATCCAGCGTCCATTTGTTGTTGATGTGGGCATCTATCGTTTTAAAGTAATCAGCTAAGCTAAACTCTTCCGTTTCGGGCACATCGGGTATGGTGATGTTAAAATCGGTTTTCATTTTGGCTTGCAGCGATAGGTTTGCGCCAATCTCACTCCCGGTATACCTCAGCCTGAAACGCTCCTGCGCGCTTGATCTTTCCAGCGTAACAGGCACTAATAATAAGGGTGCTGAACGCACTTCTTCTGCATCCGGCGCTTCTTTCCATCGCAACATTCCTAATGCGAGGTAAAGGATGTTTACGCCCTGTTCCTCAATACTGGTACGGGCAAAATAATAGGTATTTAGTAAGCGGGCCTGCAGTTTTTCTTCTTCTTCGGCGGTTTGCAGTTTGGTATCCGAAAAATTCCCTTCCGAATCACTGGCTGCCAAAAAAGTCATGGCTTTACCCTGATTCACCAAAATGTCATAAACAAATTCGGATTTTTCCTTAACTATCTGTAGCCCCTTACCTTTAGGGGTCCTGTAATTAAGTAAAGGGTTACGTAAGCCCAGGTCCAATAACTCTTTTCGCGATGCCTCTAATTTGGCTTGTATATTTTCCTGCATTCAGGCCAAAATTAACTGATTTTTAAACTAATACAATAGTCATTAATAGTAGTAATCTACAGAAAGCATTTTGAAGGCTCATTGTTTTAATCAAAACATAGTTTGGCTTTTAAAGTTGATAACTATATGAACAAAACCATCGGAATTATTATGATAGCCCTGGGCATTATTATGCTGATATGGACGGGCTTTACTTATACAAAAAAGGAAAAAATAATTGATGCCGGGCCGATCCAGGTTTCGGCAGACAGGCAGAAATCTGTCAACTGGTCGCCTTATGCCGGTGGTATATTAGTTATTGGTGGAGTTATTGTATTGGTCACGGCTAAAAAATCGGCATGAGTTGGCTTTTCTTATCAATCTACAGATCAACAAATTGCTCACAAATAAGCCTACACAATAAACATTTATAGCTTAAAGTAGTTATTTACTTATATAAAACATACCGTTATGAAAAATCCATTCGAAAAAAAAGATAATACAACCCTTGTTATTGCTGCAACAGCGGGCGCTTTAACCCTTGGCGCATTAGCTTATTTATTTTTGACCGAAAGCGGGACAAACACATGGAACAGTATTGAACACAAATTTAAAGACACCGCCAAAAATCTTGCCGCCGGGTTTATTAGTGATAAAACAGGCATTCACAAAAAAACGGTTAAAAAAGTGGCAGACCATATTGTTAAATAATAAGCAACACACCGGCATATTGTAAGCTAAGATATAGCCTTAACGATAACTGTAACGAAAGAAATAGCGTTTGATTTGCGTAACTTCGTTCCACTTATGAAAAGGTTTCGCATATGCTGGCTGTTCCTGATATTACACGCAGCTATATTTACCGCCTGCGCGCAGAACGGGGAAATAACAGCACTACGAAAGCAGATGGCTAAAGCGAAAGACAGCCTGCAATATGTCGACCTGCTCAACCAGGTAGGGTTTCTACTCCATATGAATAGTCCGGATAGTACATTCCGTTGTGGTATCCGCGGATTACAAATTTCGGAAAGACTGGGCTATCGTAAAGGAATGGCTGATGCTTATGCTAACCTGGCTGCGGGATTGCTTTTGAAAGGTTTATATAACCAGGCGCTCAGTTATTACGGCAAGTCATATGCAGCCTACGGGACAGCCGGGGATAAAGCTGGCATGATGCAATCATTGATGAACGATGCCGTAGCTTTTGATTTTATTGGCGATTCTATCAAAAGGGAAGTGTATGCCCGAAGGTCTATCAATATGGCCAGGGCAATGCCTACAGATTCGGTGACCAGTATGGTGTATGTGAACTATACTGTGTTAAACTCCACTTTACCGGCTGACTCCATCAATTATTACTTGCAAAAGGCAACATCCATTGCAAATCATTTTCACGATGAGCGCGTAATACTTGCCATTGACCAGGAGGAAGCTAACCTGTTATTAACAAAAAAAGACTATGCACAGGCCCTTAGCCATATTAACCGTGTACTTTCTGTAGCCGCCAGCCATCACTGGGATTATCATTTATTGGAAGGGCTCAATCTGCTGGGCAACTATCAATTGGCATTAAAACAAACAGATAGCGCCATGCGCACCTATCAACGTATTTACAAAACAGCTATCCGTGACAACTTCTCCTTTTGGCAAACCGAGGTACTGAGCGACCTGATCCATTGTGCCGAGCTAAAAAAAGATGTCGCACAGCAATTATATTATAATAAGTTGCTGGTGACAGCCCTGCAAAAAAACAATGATAATATAGATGCTTTTATAGGCGATTACATTAATTATACACTTGCCCAGGAAAACATCCGGAAGCTGGAAACAGCCAATAAAAATAATACCGGAAGGATCAATTGGCTAATTGGGCTCACGATTGCCGGCTTATTGTTCACTTCCCTGCTGGTGATCCTTTACCGCCGTTCCAGGGCTTTTGGAAAAGCGCTTTCGGCTAATGATATCTTTAAAGATCAACTGATCTCTATACTTGCCCATGATTTCCGGGCACCTCTTGGTTCAACATTAAATATGATCAGTCTTTTGCGCGATGGCGACATGGAAAAAGAAGAAGCCGCACCGCTTTTTGATACACTGGAACAGGATATACGCAACGTGCTGCTAACCTTCGATAACTTGTTGTCATGGATAAAAGCACAGGCCGCCGGTTATAAATATCAGCCTCAAGATTTGTCGTTACCGGCGCTTTGGGAAGAAAATGTCCAATTTTTCCATGAGTCTGTCCAAACGAAAGGGTTATCCATATTGATGGATATTCCTGACAATCTCCGAATCAGAACGGACAAAGAAATCCTGCAATTCGTTAACCGGAATTTGCTGCACAATGCCATAAAATATTCTCCGCTGAATGGAAAGATCACGATCAGTTGCAGCATGGAAGGCAATACATTCCTGACCAACATAACCGACGAGGGACCGGGCATGTCAGCAAAAGAACTGGAAAGATTATTCTCTTTTAAAATGGACCCGGGTCATTCTTCCAATAACGGCGCAGGTATGGCCATGACCATCTGTAAAGAGTTCCTGGCAAAACTCGGTGGCTCCATCAGGGCAGAAAGTACTCCCGGCAAGGGAACGCGGTTTGTATACACGCTGCCGCAATAACAGCCTTTCTGGCATCAGATCATCGCATCGACAACATAGCCTTAGTTAGCTTTAAGTGTAAGAAAAACTTGCTCCTCTTCCCTAAATTCGTTAATAATTAAAAAGAGCTCCTGATGGACAGGAACTCTTTACACTAATTATAAACCTACTAAAAAAAGACAATTAATGTTAACCGAGCCTTTTAGCTGCTGCTTCCCAATTGACAATATTCCACCAATTGTTAATATAATCTGCACGCCGGTTTTGATATTTTATATAATAAGCATGTTCCCAAACATCGAGTGCAAACAAGGGAGTACCTTTTAGCTGAGCATTATCAAATAATGGATTATCCTGATTGGCTGTCGACCCAATTTTTAAGGTTCCACCATCATTTACCAGCCAAACCCAACCCGAGCCAAAGCGCCCAAGGGCGGCTTTCCCAAATTCCTCCTTAAATTTATCTAAAGATCCAAATGAGGTATTTATGGCATCCTGTAATTTCCCTGTAGGTGATGAAGGCCCGCTCGCCTGCAAGCTTTCCCAAAAGAAATTGTGGTTCCATGCACCGCCACCATTGTTACGGGCTTTTGCCGAAAGCTGCGAGGCATGATCAAAAAACTCCTTCTCCGAACTAAAATTTAAGTTTTCTGCCACGATAGCTTCATTTACATTTTTTATATAAGCAGCATGATGCTTGGTATAGTGTATCTCAAGCGTTAGCGCATCTACATTTGGCTCCAATGCAGTATAGCTATAGGGTAATGGCACTTGCGCAAATTTAAATCCGCCATCTGCTAACCCTCGGTTTGGCAGCTTTGGTTTAGGTGCTGCTATTGCACCTAAACTATCCGAAATTATGGGTAATCCTACCGCCGCTACTATACCGGCTTTTAAAGTACCGCGTAGAAATTTTCTTCGATTGCTGGTTTTCATATATTATATTTTTAATATTAATTATGTGTGATGATAGTTGCGCCTATATCAGTGCTATTAGGCGTACCGTTAATGTAAATGGTATAAATTTTACCCGGAGCCAATGTGATATTATTCAATAAATTATTGGCTATGGCAATAGCCGACTGATCACTGGTTTTAACAACATTAAAACTTACCGTACCTGCATCAACCGAAATAAATGGCCCTATTGAATAAGCGTTTAAACCAGTGCCCGATAATATTGCCCCACCGGCATTACCATATTTTGTATTGGTAAACAACGGGGTGCTTTGCCCTGTTATACTAAAATCAACATTGGGTGCACCGGGCGCCAGGTTCACAAACCGTATTTTAGCTTTTCCGCTTGCGGGGGCAGTAAGATCATCATAAAAAAGGATCAGTGAATCGGCAGTGGCCTTTGTATTTTTGATGGCGAAAACCGTTTGATAATAAGTAGCAATAGGGCCATTGGGGCCGCCAGTGGTGGTAAAGGTTGCACTATTGCCAAACTCGCGCGATACAATGTATGAGGTGCTTGTACCCTGTGTAACGTTTATCTGCACATCGCCAAACTGCGCATTCAGGTAAGATGTATAGCCGTTTAATGGCACCAGTGTTTTGGTTACCTGGGTTATATAAGTCCAGAATTGTACTCCCTCATTCACATCAAGTGCGTTTACAAAACTAACGTATGCTGCCAGCGGAGCCCGGTTAGCGGCATTTACATTTAAATAATCTGTTTTTTTGCAGGATGTAATAGCGAGCGAGGCAAGTAAAAAAAGAGACAGACTGAACTTATTTGGCTTGATTAACTTAGCCAAACTGTATATTTTAAGTTGATATGATGATTTCATGATCTTTTGTGATTTATAAATTAGAAATGAGCGGTAAATCTTATAAATGGTTGTATGCCTGCATTACCATCCTGTATGCCCACAATTGTTGGGTTTCGCAGGCCGGAGATTACAGGGCTGCTGTAATCTCCCAAAATATTAAATAGATTATTTACACCGATAGTACCCTGTATTTTAGGTGTTATCTTATACCCGGCTGATATATCGGTTACCCATATCGGGTGAAGGGTTTGGTAATAATATAGAGGATTTAGCGGGTTTGCGGCACTTAAAAGTGTTGCTGTAGTTACCTTGCCAAAATATACAGTGCGTGCCAGGAATGTAAATTTATCTACATTATAAATACCCTGTAAATTGACCTTTTGAGCAGGTATATTGGTAGTTACACGCGCTCGCTCTGACGGGCTCAGGATAACATTTTTGTACGCTTCCAGTCCGGGTGGAGTGTTAACCTTTGTTACTTCATTTTTATCAAAGTTACCACCGAGCAAGAATGTAAGGTTGCCATTATTCAGCAATATTTTATAACTGCTGGTGAACTCTATACCCAGCGTGCGTGTGCTAAATTCGTTGTAAAAAAAGTTTGCCTGAGCAGCGCCTGTTTGCTGGAACAGGTTTTTCACATCTGCTGGTAAATTGTTATCAGTAGAGACAAAGTTGCCGGTATTGCCTATGCGGTTGGCAATATCTATCTGGTAGCCATCAAGCGTTATCTCAACGTTATCAACCGGTTCAGATGTTAAACCAAGCGCGTATCCTTTTGATCTTTCAGGCGTAAGCTTAGGTATGCCTAAAGCCCTCGCGGCAGCGCTTTGGTTTGATGCAGTTAAAATATCAACCCCTACCCCCTGCTGAAAGGTTGTTGATATTGAAGTATAATAAGATTGTGCCAGATCGGGTGCCCTAAAGCCGGTGTTTAAAGATCCCCTTATGCTTAACCAGCGATCAAAGGTATACCTGGTGGCTGCCTTATAGGTAAATACGTTTCCAAAATCGGTATAATACTCTTCGCGGCCTGCGGCTGATACAAGCCAGGCCTTGGTAACGTTTAATTCAACATCCGCATACCCGGCGGTTATGGAGCGACTAACATCAACCGCGTTTCCCGGCTGAAAGCCTAAGTGTACCTGCGACCCGGCTGCAAGGCCGTTCAATGAAGTTGTGCCTGCGGCTGCCAGGTAGGTAATACCATTTGCTGTTGTATCAACATTATAAATATTTCGCTGATCGCCTTTTTGGTACGATGCCAGTTCGCCTGCGTTTATCTGGAAAGTTTCAACACGATCCTGAACGCCAAAAGCAATGTTCAGTCCTTTTAACACTTTGTCGAAATATCGGCTAAAATCCAAACTTGCTGTATTCTGACCGGCGCTGTAGCTGCCATCATCAAAACTGGTAGGACTGGTTAAACCCAGGCTGGCATTTAATGAATTATCAACACGATTACCAAAAATATTCTTCCCAAACACGTTTGACAGATCTACATTCCAGCCGTTTATTTTACCTCTTATACCCGTTGCTATTGATTCATCAACAATGTTATTTTCCATGGCCGGCAAAAAGCCGTCGGGATAGATAAAATTATTGTTTCTTGAAGTCCACCCCGGTAAACGGTAGGTGGCTGTAAACTGGGAGTTTCTGTCGCTGATACCTCCAAAGGCATATACTTCTGCCGATCCCTTTAACGGGAATGCCGCGTTAAAATATAGCAAGGCGTTCTGCCCTGCGTTGGCTCCTGAGCCCCGCTGATCAAAATAATGCCTGTCAATGCCTCTTGAGCTTAATATGGCGTTATCAATAGCTTGCGTATAAATAGCATCATAACCGCGGGTATTGGCACCACCACCATAAATGGGACCATTATACAAGCCCGCAGTTGAGTTACCGGGTTGTAAGGCTATGGCTTGGGTACCATATTCAACTGTGGCATTAATATAGCCGCCATTGTTGCCCACAGCTACACCATAATTCGCATTGGTGAGCGTAACCGCTCCATCGCCTCGCTTACGTACACTGCCGGTAGTACTTACCGCCAGGTCATCCGTATTCTTTTTTAATACAATATTGATAACCCCTGCAATAGCATCAGATCCGTATTGCGCAGCGGCTCCGTCGCGCAATATTTCAATATGATCAATGGAGCCAGTAGGGATTGAGTTGAGATCGTACCCGGTTGAGCCATTGCCAAGGCCACCGTAATTTACGTTGGCGCTTTTGTGCATGCGCTTGCCATTTATTAATACCAAAACCTGGTCAGGGCCCAAGCCACGTAATTGCGCAAGGCTTAAAGCCGAACCTGCATCACCTGCATTACTACCGTTAACCGAGTGGAATGAAGGTGAGATGTATTGCAGGATCTGCGTAACACTTGTCTGCGGGGCCGATTCAAGCAATGGTTTAAGATCAATTACATCTACAGGCACAGGTGAATTTAATTTGGTGCGATTGGCATTATGCGATCCAACTATCTGCACCTCATTTAAAGTACTTTTTGAGGGTTTAAGGCTGATGTTGAAGTTCTTGGTTCCATCAATAAATACTTCCTGTGGTTCATAGCCAACAAATGAGAATGTGAGGTATTTACCGTTCCGTACTATGATTTGAAAAGCACCATCCTTATTAGTGGTTGATCCTTCGTCAAGGCCTTTTATTTTTACAGATACCCCGGGTAAGGGTGTATTATCGTCAGCACTTACTACAGTGCCGTTTAACGTTCGCTTTTGCGCGTATATCTTTTGCCCGTAAAACAGGCTAAAAATGGATATAAAGAGTATAAATTTTTTCATTTTATTTCAATAGTTTAAAGTAAAAGAGCCCCCATCCCGTGCTAATATTCATTAGCCGGGTGCATAGGGGATAATATTTTTTAGGATTTTACTTATTCACCCTTTGGGCAAACCTGTCATCGGTAAGTGCTTTTAAAAAGGATACGATATCATCTATTTCGCCATCGGTAAGATTTAAGGGCTTGCTTAATGCCAGGTCACGGTTAAGGCCCCCTTTTACAACTGCTTCGGGATTGTTGTAATAGGTGACCACTTCGTGCAGGGTTTTAAATTTACCATTGTGCATATATGGCGCAGTAACAGCTACATTGCGCAGACTGGGGATTTTAAATTCACCAATTTCCGCATCGTTCTTGGTAATGGCAGCGCGACCGGGATCATTCAAATCCTTACCATTATATAAACCAATGCTTTTAAACCTGTCGGCTGTAAAGTCCTCGCCCGAATGGCAGTTATTGCAGTTCGCTTTGCCAATAAACAGTAAACGCCCACGTACTGCCGATGCCGACATTGCATTATCGTCGCCGTTTATATAGCGGTCATAAGGGCTGTTGGATGTTTCGAGCGTACGTTCAAATGATGCTATGGCTTTTACCAGGTTATCTTTTGATGGAGCGGCCTTGAATACTGTTTGAAAAGCATCGGCATAGTATTTATCGTCATTTAACCGCTTTATCAGCTCATCTATAGGCAAACCCATTTCAGTTGGCGAGGTTATTGGCCCCAGTGCCTGCTCCTCTAATGACGAGGCGCGACCATCCCAAAAGAAATGCGGCCGCCCCGACAAATTGGTAAGCCCCGGCGAATTACGCGCGGTTAAATGCCCTTCAATACCCTTACTAAAGGCAGTTGTATCGGCAAAACCAAATTCAGGCTTATGGCATGATGAACAGCTGATAGTATGATCTTTTGATAGTATAGGATCAAAAAATAATTTTTCACCCAATTGTTCCTTAGTTTGCACCTGATCACTGCTTGCCATAAAGCCAAACTGTGTTATCATTAAAAAACTAAATGCTATAAAAAGTAATACGGTATTCCTCTTTTTCATGACTTGGCCTCTTTCGTGCTTATTTGCCTCTATTTCTGTTGTTAGATCCTTAAATTTTATCAATTGCGATTGCAAAACATATCCCGTACGGCTTAATTAAGCCGTTAAAAACCGATGTGATTTTTGGTGTAAATTACTGTGCGTTAGCTACAAGCGATATATCCAGGTCAAAGTCATCATAGATCACCTTATCGCCCAAATTTTCGAAAAAGCTTTTTGACCGGAACTTGATATCATACTTGGTACGATCGATAGTAAGCTTGGCATTAGCTGTTAACTTATTATTGGTTACGGCTACAGTTGCAGGAAAAGAAACCTCGTTGGTAATACCCTTTATAGTTAGCTTACCTGTAATGGTATATTGCTGATTACTGCCTTTTGCAACAGATGTAGTTACAAAATTCGCCTTCGGAAATTTACCGGAGTCAAAAAACGTATCACTTTTTAAGGTGCTTACCAGTTTATCATTTTGTGCAGGGTCGGTAAGGTCAATATCAGTTATCGAGCTGATATCGATACTAAAGTTGGCGGTTTTAAGCACATTGTTTTGCACGTTAAAGCTACCGTCGCTTACTTTAATATTGCCATTATGCTCGCCTGTAGCCTTTTTTGCCAGCCAGCCAATTTTGCTGTTTTGGTTATCAATTTTAAATGTTTGCTCCTTGGCAATATGCTTAGTAGCTTTTTTACCCACAGGCAATGTTTTATTTGTAGCTGAAACAGAGAATGATGCAGCTATTAAAACAGCTGTAATTAAGGTGGAATTTAATTTCATGTGAATTTTATTTATTTGGGTTAAAGGTTTGGTTTAAAAAGCCGCTGCAGCAGCAACTGCAACGGCGACTAAACGAACCACTCATTTTTATTTATTATTGTTATTATCCTGAGGTACTGCGGCTATAGCAGGGGCGGGTTCGGCTATCAGTTCATCCAAAAGCTTATTAAACTTCTTTTCATAATCCTGGTAATATTTACCGGTTACAGTACCTGTATAACCTGTATATATTTCGCGAACATCGCCTTTTCTATCAATTATTATAGTTGTTGGAAAAGCAACGAACTTGTTAAGCGCAGGCAGTTTTTGTGATACGATCTTTTTATCGGCAAGGCCTCCAAATAAAATATCATACTGGATATTGTATTTATCGCGCAGCTTGCCTAAAGTGTACTGGGCATATTTCAAGCTGTCCTTTTGTTCAAAACCAATGGCAATCGCCTCAACACCCCTGTCCTTATTTTTATTGAACCAGGGTGAAAGAAATACGGTTTGATCGGTGCAATTAGGGCACCAGGTACCAACTACTTCAATAATTACCACCTTACCTTTGTACTTATCATCACTTAATGATACCGGTTTGCCGGTAAGATCGGGGAAAGTAAAATCAAGTTTTTTGTACCCTTCCTTTAAATAAGTCAGCTTATATGGATCGGGCAGTTCGGCCTTATCATCCTTAACCCCATCAAATTTGGTGTTATCATATATACCTGCTGCTATTTCGCCGCTTATGGTGCCGTCATCATTAATGTGGCCTTTATAAATTTTAGGGCTTGGGCCGGTAAAGCCTGATAATTCAAACTCGTTTCCCTGTACTGTGCCTTCCAGTTCGCGACTATCGCCTGTTACCTGCATGATTACGCCGGTAAGTTTATTCCCGTTTTGTTTTAACAAGGCTATCTTATTAGGCACCTGATCTTTTGAATAAACTTTCAGCTCCCATTTACCGGTTAGATTAGCTGTTGGCGGTACGTCTTTACCAGGCTCAACAAAACGGTACTTTTTACCATACTCTGCAGTAAAAGGCAATGAATTACCCCTGAAACCCGGCACAAGGCTACGATACTCCCCGCTTATGGTGCCATCGTCATTAATTTTTGCAACAAGGGCAGCATCATAAGTATTCATTTTGATGAATAACGAATCACTACCTATTCGCTTAACGTGAAAATTATCACGACGGGTACCGTTTAGCAGCGTAAATACGGCATGTTCAGCATCTTTGCCTTTAACTTCAAAATTAAAGGGTACCTGTGTTTCGCTTACGGTGAATACGCCACGCCAAACACCTTGTTTTATAAACTTTTCTGCGGGAGGGTTACCAGCGGCAAATGTGGCGCTGCTTAATAATATGCCTGCAAGCAGGCACTGTAATGTTTTTGAAAAGATATTAGTTTTCATTTTATACGATGATTTATGATAAGGTTTTATTGATTTGATGCTTTATCAGGTGCTACAGATGCGGTTACTGTTTCGGGAGCAGGTTCAGCAATTAATGCATCAAGCACTTTGTTGAATTTCTTTTCATAATCCTCATGATATTTGCCAGTTACCGTACCTGTGTAGCCCGTATATATTTCGCGTACATCGCCCTTTCTATCGATAATTATGGTAGTTGGGAAAGCAATGAACTTGTTTAATGCAGGCAATTTTTGCGAAACGAGTTTTTTATCAGCCAAGCCACCAAAAGCTATATCATACTGGATGTTATATTTTTCTTTAAGCTTGCCCAGTGTATATTTTGCATAAGCAAGGCTATCTTTTTGCTCAAAACCAATGGCAATGGCTTCCACGCCTCTATGCTTGTTCTTATTGAACCACGGCGATAGAAAAACAGTTTGATCTGTGCAATTAGGGCACCAGGTACCTATAACTTCAACAATTACCACCTTGCCTTTATACTTATCATCACTTAATGACACCTGTTTGCCATCAATACCCGGGAAAGAAAAATCCAGTTTTTTATAACCTTCTTTTAAGAAAGTGATTTTATATGGATCGGGCAGCTCCACGTCCGCATTTTTAGCGGCATCAAACTTCAGATTTTTATAAATACCGAAGCCTTCTTCGCCGGTTAATGTATGGTCGGCATTAATTTTACCTTTAATAATGAAAGGGCTTGGGCCGGTAAAGCCTGACAAAGCAAATTCATCACCTTGTACAGTACCTTCTATCTCACGGGTATCACCTACAACGGTCATCACAACACCGGTAATTTTATTACCCTTTTGCTTTAATAAAGCAATTGATGCAGGTACAGGATCTTTGCTATAGGTTTTAATTTCCCATTTACCGGTTAGGTCTTCTGCTGGTGCAACATCCTTGCCCGGCTCTACAAAACGATAGCTTTTGCCATATTCAGCGGTAAATGGTAATGAGTTGCCTCTAAAATTTGGTACCAGGCTACGGTATTCACCGGTCAGGCTGCCGTCGTCATTAATTTTTGCAACGAGGGCTGCATCATAGGTATTCATTTTAATAAATAATGAATCTTTACCTAAGCGCTGCACATGAAAGTTGTCGCGGCGCGAACCATTTAGTAATGTAAACACCGCATGCTCCGGATCTTTTCCCTTTAGTTCAAAATTAAATGGCACTTGTGTTTCGCTTACGGTAAATACACCCCGCCAAATACCTTCTTTTATGAATTTACTGCCCGGATCATTTGTGGCCGACAGTAATATGCTGCTAAATAGTATGCCCCCTACCAGGCATGTTGATTTAATTAAGTTTTTGATAATCATAGTGTTGTTAAATTTTATACGTTAAAAATTTTGACATAGAAATTCCCTTGCAGCAATGGCCTTGCCATTAATGCGGTAAAATAAATCCTGATTTTTATTTAGGGAAACTGCGTGTTACAGGCAGCAGCAACAACATCGTTGCGCAACAACACGTACGGGAACAGAATAGTAATTACTTTTTTTCATGAAGTTAGTTAATTTATTTTCCTAAACATTTAGGAAAAAGTAAAGCACTTATTTCAATTACTGAAAAGTTGCTAGAAGATCACAGAGCTTCCTCTCCCTTCTTCTTAATAAATCAACTAATTAATGGTGGGTTTAATTAGATGCAGTAAAGATAACAATAAAAATTAATTACACAAATAATCTATAGACTTAGTAGACATTTATTTTATTTTTTTCGTTCTTATATTTAATTACAATTTGTGCATTTTTATAAATGTATAAATTGACTGGTATAACAATAGCCTGAAGGAGTTAACATCCTGGACTGTGTAGAAAGTAAGCTCGATGAATTTCCACCATTACAAAAAGCAAATACAATTTTCACAGCCAGGATGTTAACCTTAACAGGTTATTACCGCTATGGATAGTAGGCTTTATATATTGTAATGACAACAACAGGTATGGCTGCCACCGGCCTGTGTGTTTATAGGATTATACTGAAAATAGTTAAACTTTGCGTTCATGGTATAGTTTAAGTATTGGGGAGACTTTGGTCTCACCTCTTTGTTTTACAGATCAATTGGTGGCTATTGTCTGCTTATTTAATATTTGCAAATTAAAAAAAATATTTAATCCGCAGTTATTTCATGTTCATTTTTTCTGTTAATTATAATCATACAATTAACTTCTTTTAATCTATTTAACAAGTACAGTAAAATCAACATCATCAGGGGGCAGGCATTGTTTGCTGTTACAGGCCATAAATTGTATAGTGCCTTTAACAATCTGCTGACCAGAAGTGAGCTTTATCTTTTGCTGAAAAACAACCGATTTTTCAAAATACTGCACATCCATATCGAAGGCTTTTTCATGATGCGTTATTGGTTTAGGTTCAGCTGTGGTGCCTAACAAGCTGTAACCATCCGTAGGGGTAAAAGTTACCGTGGTTTTTACAGGCCCTCCATCCTTAACAGTTTGCGAATAAATATGCCAGCCATTATCAATTGTGGCTTTTATAAAATATTATAGCTGTTGAATTATCAACCCTTTTTGCGCCATACGACCATTTTACCGGCGTTAGTACTTGCGAATAAGCGTTGGCATAAATAATAAAAGTTAAGACTGCGATTATTACTTTCTTCATTTATAATTGTGATTAGGTGTTTATTGATGTCGCGGGCAGATTCGAACTCCCGTGCAGGGTTTTGCAGACCCTTACCTATCCTCTCGGTCACGCGACTGTGTTGTATTTATATTGCAGATTGAAAATTTGATGATGGTATATCCATCAGGCAATCAGCGCCGACTGGCGTTTTACTGCTGAATGAATCATAAAAATAATATGATGAACAAGAATTTTCATGCCTGAATATACCTGAGGCAAGTTGAAGTTTTACGATTTTGCTGAAGTAGGTTTTCATTTGCTTAATAATTATTTATCTGTTTGTAAATACTTATCAGAAAGAAAACAAGAGAATAGTTTATTGATCAATAGTCTGCTATTATCTTATCTATCTCCGCTTCCGGAGCAGGAATTAGCACCTTTTACTTGCTTAAAATGTAGCAGGTACAGGTTGCTAAGACGTCGTAGGGCCTTTCCCTCTGTCTTTCTGGATAAGTATTAAAGAACAAATATGATACAAATATATTAATATATTCTACTATTCCTATAGATATTATCTATTTTATTGTATTAAATAAGAATTTATTTAATATCAATCCTATAAATAGGATTATATATAAGGGTAAGGCCTATTAATTAATCTAAATAAATCTTATTTTGTGAAACGAAATGTCGCTATAAAAGCCCTTTATATAAAATTTCCAAAAATAATAATTTCCGAAAGATTTCAATTCGGTTTTACCGGGCTGCCCGCCCAATTAGTCCCTGGCGCAAGCCTTTCACCCTTCATGATCAGTGATAGCGCCTCTATGCAGGTGTCATCGCCGATTTCACTATCATATAAAATAATAGTTCCCGCGCCAATGGTACTTCTTGCACCTATTTTTACTGGACCAACTTTCATCACACGGTCTTCAAACAAATGTGTTTGGGGACCACAATCGGTATCCAGCGCAGCATCGTCACCAATAGAAACCATGTCGAATTCAGTAATATCGGTTGTGTTCATCCATACTCGTTTGCCGGTTTTTACGCCCAGCAGCCTGAGCAGTAAGGGTAGCCATGGAGTTCCTTGCATATATACCAGCAGGAATGGAACTGATAGCGCCTCATAGGTAGATGTGATCGCTTCGCTGCGCCATACAGTCCATGTCCACATAGGCTTTTGCAGAGGCTTATATCTGCCTACAAAAAGCCATTTGAGTAATACCGTTAATAAAAACGCCGGCAAGCCCATATAAAACAGGTAATAAAATGGAAAGAGCAAAATGATTTTCCACAAAGGCTGCTGCGTAATAAGATCATGCCCATAGGCAATAAACAAGATGGATGAGCAGATAATAGCGCTTTCAGGTAATATGGTGCGAATAAACTCCACTGTGCCACGAGCCAGCTTACGGGTAAATTTTGGCTTTGTAGTGAGTGTTGCCGGGAAACTATTGCTTTCCTGCCTGCGTGGCAACCTGATGGCTGGCGAACCAAACCAATCTGAACCACTAATTTCTGAAGCTTCCTGCTGATCAGGTGGAACGGATAATACCCCTATAAGCATATCGCTATGCAGGTGGTAGCCCTGCGGAATAAGTGCGCTGTTACCCACAAAGCTATTTCCTTCTATTATTGTTTTTTCAAGTATCAGCTGCTGACCGCGTACATCTGCCTCACCAAGTGTTACAGCATCGGCAACAAACGCGCCGTCGCCAATTTCAAGCAGCGGATGCGTTACGCTGCCTGCTGTTGATATTTCTGCGCCTTTACCCACCTTCGCGCCAAGCGCGCGAAAAAAACCGGAAATAAACACGGTAGCATAAATAGGATGCAAAACAACCAGGTTGATAGAAAGCACCTGGTCGGCAAACCATTTACGCACATACGCCATGCTGTATATGGGATATTTGCCAGGTTTCAGATCATGCTGCAATATGCGGGTGATGAGAATTGTTTCTGCGGCAAATAATATTATATAGGCCAGGGCCAGCAATGGCGCAGTCACCATGTAATTAAAGTTATAGTCGGCCGCGGCATCGTCCAGTTTGTTTATAGTTATGATGGTTGGCAGCAAAGGCAAAAGGATAATGAGCGGAAATGCCTGCATGCAAATCATAAACAAGGTGTTATACTTTATACGATCTTTGCGTAATATTACTAAAGGCTGGGGCAGATCTTCTATCTTTTTCTTTTCTTTCAACTGAGCGGGGCTTCCGCGCCATACCTCGGCTTGTGCAATGGTTTTACCAGCCTGCAAGCAACTCAGATCCTGCAGTTCGCCCCAATCTGCTATCACACTATCGCCCGATATTATTGAACTGCTACCAATATAGGCATGGTCACCGATGGTTATTTTGCGTAGTTTAAGCATTCCATCTTCTACAAAGGCATTGTTTAAATGTGTTTTTGAGCTCAGGCTGGCGTCGCTGCCAATGGTAATGAGATCTTCCGCACCAAACTCAATACTGCTTATTTGCGCATCGGGCGCTATTTTCATTCCCAGCCAGCGAAGATAGATTGGGTATAAAGGTGTACCACTTAAAAACTGCGCGGGCAACAGGCGCTGTATACTCTTTACAAACCACCATCTGAAATAATAACTCCCCCATAGCGGGTAATCGCCTTCCTTCATTTTGCCTATCAATAGCCATTTGCCTGCAATACATATGAGTGTAAACAATGGTGCTATCAGCGCGAAGAGTATCAAAGAAGTAACAATGGAATAGCCAAGGCTACCAGTTTCCTCGTTAACATAATAATAGCCCAGGTAAGGGATAAATATCTGGAAGGCGAACAGGCCGTATATAGCCAATAAGGAAACGGATTGTGCAATCCAGCACAACAAGTAACGCAATGCCGGCACTTTATTAAAGGTCCGTTGTTTTGAAGGCTGCTGTGTTTGCTGCTCTATTTCCCAATGTGCAATCAGGTTGCTTACAGGGCGATGAAGATAAACATCTTTTAATGCGGCATACGGTAATGCGGCATCACGCCTTAACTGCGAAACAAATGCAGCAGCTAACAATGAATGGCCACCAAGATCATCAAAAAAATCAATTGAAGGATCGATATCATGGCCGGGGAATACATTCTGCAAAACAGCTATTACTTTATCATGTACCGGTGCATCCGCGTCAATAACAATATCTTCTAATTCATTTTCAAGCTCATCGGGCACAGGTAAAGCTTTGCGGTCTATTTTACCGCTTGGCAGGCGGGGCATTTCGCGCAGGGAAACAATATTGCCGGGTATCATGTATGCAGGCAGTGTTTTGGCAAGCTCCAGCCTAAGCAGCTTATCATCAATACAAACCGAATCCTCCATCATCACATAGCCTACAAGGTGATCGCGGTCATGACTGTCTTTTTTTATGCCTACTGCAGCAGCGCTAACTCCTGCAAGCGTATTCATCCTGCTTTCTATTTCGCCCAACTCAATACGATAGCCCCGCAGTTTTACCTGATCATCCATCCTGCCCTGTAGTTTCACCGCTTTGCTTTTTAGCATGATAGCAGCATCTCCGGTACGATAGACTATATCGCCGGGCAAAACGGATAACGAAATGGGTTTGGGTATAAATTTTTGCCGGGTAAGTTCGGGTAATCCTATATAGCCTTCCGCAATACCAGGTCCGGTGATGACCAGTTCGCCGGGTTCCCCAAGCGGCATCAGGTTCATATCAGCATCGATCACCGCAAGGTTATAATTCGGAAGCGGATGGCCAATCACAATATCATCCCCTATCGTCAATTTTGCTATGGTAGCCGTAACGGTAGCTTCTGTTGGGCCATAACTGTTGTAGAACGCTAAGCCCCTATCTGCCCATTTGGCCAGCACCTGGGGCGTACAAGCCTCGCCACCGGCATTAATAAGCCTTAGCGATGGTACTTCATTTTGCATAACTGCCAATAAACTGGGCACCGCATGTAAAATGGTTATATTTTCCTTTTGCAGAACCGCGCTAAGTTCGTCAATGGATTTTGAAGTAGTATTATCCGCTACCCACAGCGTGGCCCCGGCAAAATAACTTAGCCAGGTTTCTTCACACCACATATCAAACGATACGGAAAATCCCTGGTAAACTTTGTCGGTTGCGGTAATGTTAAACACACTTTGCTCTGCCCTTACAAGGTGGCATATCTGCTTATGAGCTATAGGTATACCTTTGGGTTTACCTGTGCTGCCCGAAGTATATAAAATATAAGCCATATCCTCCGGTTCAGGAGGCGTCAGTTCTATATTTTGGGATGAACTTAGTATAGCGTTTGTTTCCTCATACGCAGGGATTTGTAAAACGGCGCAGGGTGCATTCAAGGGTTCCATACTAAAGCATGCCGAAGCGCCTATCTCTGTAAGAATTATTTCAAGCCGCTCAACAGGCGCTTCACGGTCTACAGGTACATATGCAGCACCCGCTTTTATAATACCCAGTATAGCAGCATGTAATTCAAGCCCCCGGGGCCACCAAATACCAACTGTGCTTTTACGGGTAATGCCATTATTAACCATGTGCAAGGCGATGGCATCGCTCCATTTATCGAGCTCGGCATAGGTCAGCTGCCTGTCGTGAAAAATAAGCGCCGTGTTACCGGCAAAATGCTTCACTGAATTTTTAAATATATTAACAAGTGTTTCGTCGCGTATCAGATCAGGTCTGTGCGGTCCAATGGCGACACTTAAATTACTCATAACTGGCAGGGTTCTTTTCAAATTTAGACCATGTACCGCACACAAGGTTTATGCTACAGATCATAAAATGTGTAAAGCTTTTATTACACGCCTGGCAAACAAACATTTAGATATTAATAAAATTGAATTAACTGTCTGACTGGTTTTGGTTACTCCACGCATAAAAACGCCATTACATTTATTATTACTAAAAGATCAGGTGATAGGTTATTACGGATGAAAACGATTTTACTGTGAATAATTCATCACAAAGAGGATACAGCAGTATTTTGAGATAGCCTTGATCTTTAATTGGGTTCGAGCTAATGACCATTAATTAAAAGGGTAATTGAAAAATGTTTGTTAAATAAAAATACAACTCATTAAAAATGGCATATTACACATCTAAAATTATTGTAATTGGGGGCTATTTGGTAGGCCTACTTACCGATACAGAATTTACTGTGTAGTTGATTATCAATAAGTTATGAGATTTCAGTAACAAATTAGAAACAACTTATTTGACCTGAATTTAGGCCATTTTTGGCACTATCTTGTTTCCAGAGTGTGGAAAACTTCGCAATTCTAAGCATTAATTTTCAGTAGTTGACAGTTTATTATAAATAAATCTCCCATTTTGGGTTATTCTTAATACTTGGATTATGTTCCCGAAAGGATATACAGAATTTTCCATCCAGCATTTAATTGAAATGAAATAATGAAATATCCTGCTACATTTGAATCCTAAACACATCACAAATGTTAAAGAATGAGATCGTCGGCTGGTTAAAGCCTCAACCCTACTGGCTCCAATACGCGGGCAACATGATCCTAGAAGATTTTCCGCTGGATGACGCGGCCAAACAGGATATATACAACCTTTTTAAAGAAGATAATGGTTTAAAGCCCAAGACTGCGGCAGTAAGAGTGCCGGTCGCTTTCACGGTGCTGACCGTCGCTCCGGGAGCTGTGGCTGCGCCAAAAGTCTTAACAGGGATCAAAGATGTGGCCAATGTGAACGCACTGGCGCCTGGGCAGCAGCTACCGGTCGGGCCGGGACTGACGATCGTATATGGTAACAACGGCGCAGGTAAATCGGGCTACATCAGGCTGTTGAACAATGCCTTCAATTCGCGCGGCGATAAAAATATCCTGCATAATATTTATGGCGGTAAACCGGCACAAGCGGCAGGCACGTTTATATTTAAGGATGCGGCAGCTAGTGTTGATCTGAAATACCCCGATGATAAAAGCGAAGTAGAATTCACCCAGTTCTCGATCTTCGATACGCACTGTTTAAAGGCGCATTTGGAACAGGACAACAAACTGAACTTCACGCCCGCTGGTTTCCAGTTTTTTGATGTGTTGCTGGAACTTTATCAATATCTTAAGGATAGGATTAGCGGCGACATCACCAAAAACAGGCCGGCCAATCCCCTGCTGTCATTATTCATCAATGATAATATCATCAAGGAAAAGATCATCGGTTTGAGCGGCAGATCGAAATTAGATGAATTTAAAACACTTGGCACTTTTACCGATACAGAGGTCAAAGAACTGGAGGTATTGAATACCGAAAAAGTTGCGCTGCAAGGCCTGAATATCACCAAAAAAGTAACCGACCTGCAAACGGTTAAAGGACATTTCGACGTGCTGGTTACGATGCTTAAAAACATCATTACTGGCTTGGACAAACCAGTCTATGATACCTATCAGCAGCTCTTGACAGAAAATAAAAACTTTCTCGCCATCTCGCAAGCCGAAGGCTTAAGTTCGTTCAAAGACTACAAGATCGAAGCGATCGGCAGTAAGGAATGGAAAGATTTCTTAAAAGCAGCCCAAGCCTATTCTGGCTCAGCTACCGGCGATAATTGCCTGCTTTGTCTGCGTCCTTTGGGTGAACCGGAAACCAAACTGATGGATGCCTACTGGAACTTTTTAAAAAGCGTTGCCGAGGACAATTATAAAAAGTCGAATGACAAGATAGATGAAGCCATCGTCAAACTCAAAAAGATCAATTTACCGGTATTTGACGAAACCAGTACGGTATATAACTATATCAAAGAAAACGATCTAGCCTTAACCGCGACATGGCAAAAAAACTTAACAGATCTCGCCGCCACCAAGCAGGCGCTGCTGTTAATGTTAGAAACAAAAAACGAAAAAGCTGCTAATATACCATTCACGGCAAATGCCACTGATTTCGATGCGCTGTTGACCGGGATCACCATAAAAGTTGAGGACCTGCTTGCAAAAGATACCAGCGCCGAGATCGCGAAGATCGACAAACAGATCGCCCTGTTAAACGATAAAAGCATACTTTCCAAAGTACTCGACAAGGTCGAAACATACATCGACCAACATGCCTGGGCAGTCAAGGCAGATACGGCGTCATCTTCCCTTAGGACCAACTCATTAACGAGTAAACAAGGCGAACTTTTCGCCAAATACATCACCGTAAAATACACCGACATCTTCAATGAAGAATGCTTAAAACTCCAGGCGCCCAAAGTCGTCAGCATTAACCAGCGCAACACCAGAGGTCAAACGCTCCGGAAATTACAAGTTAGCGGCCATGGCGCTAACCAGATCCTGAGCGAAGGCGAGCAACGGGCGATCTGCATCGCCGATTTCCTGACCGAAGCACAAATGAACCCCAATAATACCGGCGTTGTCTTTGATGACCCCGTATCCTCGCTTGATCATGAACGCCGGGAACGCATCGCCCAACGCTTTGTTGAATTCTCCACCCAAAATCAAGTCGTCATCTTCACCCACGACATCTCCTTTTATCTGCGCATGAAAGGAATGGCAGAAGCAGCAGGCGTCGACTGCACTTTGGTATCTATTCGCAGACATGACGACGCGACAGGCTTGATCTTTAATGATGTCCCATGGCCGGCTACAGGTGTTAAACAGCGTTTGGGGGTTTTAAAAAATCGCCTTGTTGGAGTAAAAAAATTAGAGAAAGCGCCAGACGAAAACGATTACCTGATGGCGGTAAAGGATTGGTACATGCTGTTGCGTGAAACCTGGGAACGTTTAGTGGAAGAAAAGGTGCTAAATGGGGTGATTGAACGTTTTTCTCCGGTCGTTTCTACGATGAGGCTAAGTAAGCTTATTATTACACCAGAAATGCTTGCAGAAGTTGAATCAGGAATGACGGAGAGTTCAAAATGGGTCCACGATTCGGCTGCTAATCTTAATCCGACGGTTCCGGATTCCATTAAAGCAGATAAAGATCTTTTGCAAATAGAGACTTTTTATAAGACATTTAAATCATGAGGGTATTACATACGGCGGACTGGCACCTCGGCAGAAAGCTCGAACAATTTGACCGCACCAATGAACACCAGGACTTCCTGGACTGGCTCATCAAAACACTAACATCCGAAAAGATCGACGTATTGATCGTTGCCGGTGATATTTTTGATTCCGGTTCACCCTCCAATACTGCGCTCCAACAATACTATCAGTTTTTGAGCCAGGTAAAAGACACCCATTGCCGGGATGTCGTCATCATTGGCGGCAACCACGATTCAGTGGGTACTCTTCACGCGCCCAAAGAACTACTGCGGCATTTTAACGTCCACATCGTCGGCGGCGTGCCTGAACAATTCGAAAACCAGATTATCCCCATCTACAACGAAAAGAAAGAGCTGGGTCTGGTGGTTTGCGCGGTACCATTTTTACGCGATAAAGATATCAGATTGTCCGTTTCCGGCGAGACCACTGAAGAGCGCGAAGCACGCATCAAAAAGGGCATCGTTGACCACTACCAGAACTTAGTGGAACACATCACCCTGCACAAATCGAACAACGTGCCGGTCATCGCCACAGGCCACCTCTTTGCAGCAGGTGCCAGCACCTCCGAAGGCGTAAAAGACATCCATGTCGGTAACCTTGGCCAGGTTGGCGGCGACCAGTTCCCAATAGAGTTTAATTATATAGCCCTCGGCCATCTTCACCGCCCGCAATTGGTCAATAAAATGGGACACGTGCGCTATTCGGGCTCACCTATTCCCCTCTCCTTCTCAGAAGCCGATCACCCGAAGCTGGTTATCGTGATCGATTTCAATAAAGATGGCAAAGTTGAAGAAATTGAAGTACCCTGCTGCCGCAAACTTATCAGGCTCAGCGGCACTTTGGACAACATTCGCAGGCAAATACTACTATTAGAAGATGAAGGAAGAGTATACCCGCCCTGGATAGAATTGAAAATAGAGACCGATGCTCCTATTCCCGACCTTCTTGAACAACTCGATACACTCAAAGCGCAAAGACCTTTCATCGGTGAATTTTTCCCCCGCCAGCGAGTGGTGCACCAAGCGCGGCAGCTTAATGAACTGACCGATTTAACTACGACCCTGAGTGATCTTGACCCAACGGCTGTCTTTATTAAGAAATGTGAGTCTGTATTTCCAGGAACCGATCATAGTGAGCTGCTGGGCACTTTTAAGGAAGCGCTGGAGGCCATGCAACAGGAGGAGCGGCCATGAAAATATTAAGTGTAAAATTCTCGAACCTCAATTCGCTCAGGGGCGAAAGGGAGATCCGTTTTGACCAAAGGCCCTTCACCGACAGCGGGCTTTTTGCCATCACCGGCCCGACCGGTGCCGGGAAAACGACCATACTGGATGCCATCACCGTCGCTTTATACGGCAAGGTCCACCGCTACGACAAGGACGCGAAGGAAATGATGTCCAGACATGCGGTGGAAAGCTTTGCCGAAGTGGAATTCGAAATAAAGGGTAAAGCCTACCGCGCCAAATGGTCTATCCGGCGGAGCAAAGGCCGTGCGGACGGCATCATACGGAATGAAACCATGGAACTGGCCGAAGTAGCCACCGGGGATATCATCGGGGGTAATACGACTACTTCAACAAAAGCCGCGATTGTTGAACTCTGCGACCTGGATTACCAGCAGTTCCTGCGTTCGGTGATCCTGTCGCAGGGTGATTTTACCAGGTTCCTAAAGGCCACGGACGACGAAAGAGGTTCTTTGTTAGAGAAAATAACCGAAACCGCTATCTATTCGCAAATTTCCATGTTCGTATTTGGACGACAGCGGGAGGAAAAGGAAAAGCTAGACGCGCTCAATGAGCGTTTGGAAGATACCGTATTGTTGACTGACGAAGAGGTAAATACCTATCAGAACCGGCTCGATGAACTTGCTGTAGCCGAACAAACAAAAAAGAAGGAAGAACTGGCACTAAGCAGTGCCCTGAACTGGCTGGCTGCACTTGAAAAACTAAAAGAGCAACTGGAGATCCAAACTACGGAACTCGCCGAAAAACAAACACAATTCGAGCAAAACCGTCCTGGCTTTTATTCACTGGAACGCCACGAAGTCGCTATCAGCTTCAGGCCGCAACTCATCGAGATCAAAACCATCGAAGATCAGGCGGAGACCGTAAAGATAGAAATAGAAAGGCTTAACGCCGCGCTGCCTGGGCAAAAGACAGCTGTTACCGAATCCACGAAGGCATTACAACTCGCCAACCTCATTTTAGGAAAAGCACAACAGCAACTCCGCGATGACGCGCTTGTTTTAGCGCAAGTTTCCCGGATGGACACCCAGCTCGAAAACCTGGACATACAAGTTTCCGGGTTAAAGTTCCAAAAGGAACAAGCCGGGCAACTCGTAGAAAACTTAAAAGCCAGCCATCAACAAAAAACAGGGGCAAATGAGCACTTAAACGAAAAGTTAAAGAATCTTGAATTATGGCTTATTGACCATGACAACGATAAAACACTAGACAAGCAACTCCTTACCATACAGCAGTTCTATCATAATTTCGAGGAACAGGACAAGCAAGCTAAAACACTACTTGAAGAAAGCGAGTCTTATACCCGCTCCGTAAATGACGAAACGGAAAAAGCGAGGCTAAATCAACTACATATCACCAGCCTGCAAACAGCGGCCGAGGAAAAGCAAACTTTGATCACTGGCTTAAACATGCAAAAATATCTTCAACTTGCTGATCAAACGCCGGAAGCGCTAGAACAAGAACTCCATCAATTACCACTTCTTATACAAACCAACGAACAACAATACCGCCTTGCCGTCAATTACCGGGAATTAAATACGGAAATAGCTCAAATTAAGGAGCAGGTTATCAACGATACCACAAGCCTAACAGAACTTGATAAAAGAAACAATGAAGCTGGCAGGCACCTTTTAGATCTGCGTGAATTGGTACTGGTGCAGGAACGCATCCAAAAATACGAAGCCGACCGCGATAACCTCGCTGAAGGCAAGGAATGCCCCTTATGTGGCGCATTACACCATCCTTATTCCGAAACCCATGTCCACGCCGACGTAAGCGCCGCAGTACGAAAAAGAAACCAGCAAGAAGTACTCGTTAATACTCTTAACGCGCAATTTCAGAAGGACAGCCTGGCGCTGAACACGCGCTCGGTGACCCTAAAATTAAAACAAGACGAACTGGCCACCTTACCAAGTACCCTAAACCCGGAAACCATTGCTGCGAAAATTACCGAGAACCAAGAAAAACTAACAGCCTTAACACAAACCATGTCGACCGTAAGACATTTGGCAAAGGAAATACAGCAAGCAGAAACCGAACTATTAAAAATAAAAGCCGATCTGCAAACTGCAACAAGCCAGTCCGCACTCCTGCAGCAACAAATAGACACCCTCAAGACCCACATCGCGCGAGTAGCCGGGTTGATAAAAGAGGCCGAACTAAAACGCACGGTTAACTCAACCGCTATCAGCGATCTGCTCGGGCTGTTAGGACTTAGTTTTGATGCAGCAAAGTTCCCGCAGACCGAACAAATATTATCCGGCAGAGCAGCCACCTACACCAGAACCGTTAACGAGCGCCAGCAGGCACAGATCGACTTGGCTACCCTCACAACCGAACTGTCAGGTCTAAATGAAAGCATTAAATTGCGGGTAGCCGAGATGGCAGACCGAGAGAAAGAACACGTCTTAGAATTTGAAAAATTAAATGCCCTGCGCTTACAACGCAGCGAACTATTTGGCCAAAAAGATCCCGAAGTTGAACGCGCCCGCCTGGAACAAGACATCGCTTCCGCCAATAAAATAAAAGAAACCGCCAATCAAGCCTTTAACCAGCAAAAGCAACTCGCTGAAGGCACCGAAGCCCGCATCATTGAAAAAACCAACGAACAGGCCACGCTGACTACCAAAATACAGCGATTGCAGCAAAAACTGCAACAACTGTTAAGCGAAAAAGGCATCGCTAATACGGAAGCTTTACAAGCCTTGTTTTTAGCAGAATCTACCGCCCAAGAATTAACCCGCTTGCGCAAAGAACTGGAGACCAGGATCGCTTCTTTAGAGGAATTAACGGCTGCTACTTCCGGATCACTAAAAACCGAAGCTGTCAAAGAATTAACTACCGAAACTGCCCCAGAATTACGAGAAAAACTGGATGCGGTCAAATTGGAATACTCGGAACTAAATCAAGAGATCGGAAAACTAAAACAAGTATTAACGGCCGACCAGGTCACACGCGCTAAATTTGCAGAGATCGCGCAGCAGATCGAGATCCAAAAAACCGAATTTGCCCGGTGGAATAAACTCAACGCCCTTATAGGTTCAGGGGATGGTAAAAAGTTCAACCGCTTCGCGCAAGGCCTTACCTTAAGCAGGCTTACTGATCTGGCAAACCTGCACCTGCAAAAACTGAGCGACCGTTACCATATCCTCAAAAGCAATGAAAATGATCTCGAACTATTGATCATCGACGGTTACCAGGCCGATGTTGTACGGCCGACCGCAAGCCTGTCCGGCGGCGAAAGCTTCCTGGTCAGCCTTTCGCTGGCACTCGGCCTTTCCGACCTAGCCAGCCATAAAGTACAGATTAATTCGTTATTTATAGATGAAGGGTTCGGCACCCTCGATGCCGATACACTCGACGTTGCCATATCAGCGCTTGAAAACCTGCAAGCTAAAAGGAAAACTATCGGCGTCATCTCGCACGTCGAAGCCCTTAAAGACCGAATCGGTACCCAGATCCAGTTAAGCAAACTACCCGGCGGCCAGAGCAAAATAAAAATAACAGATTACGGAACGGTGTTTTACGAAGCTTAATGGAGCAAACTGCTCCATAAGCGAACAAACGAGGACAACCGCGCCTGCATGATCCAGGTGGGCGCGGATAACCCTTAAGGTCACTTTCATAAGGCTATACACATTACTCAGTGACATCGCCAGTTCGCGGGACGCCTCTTAATATTTAAGACCATCCACATGGCACAGCCGGAATCCCATTCTTTGCACTATATATCAATATTGTCGGCAATACCCAATCACTAGAACCCAGCACTGGTGCGTAATATGAAGAAACTACCTAAAATCTACTTTTTCGTTCAAAAAGTCCATTATGGCTTATAAGAAGTACAGTAGGTAATTTAAAAGCCTAATAATATCATATACAATCATCATTCAATAAGGTGGTTTGATGAAACGGTATGAAAATGGTAAGCATGGTGATCTGCAAAGAATTGTCTGCGCTTTTCCTGAAAATATGGAGTTCGTCGACCATTCAATTTAGACAAATATGCTTCAACGATCGGTGTGACAGGATGACTTTTCAAGATGATAATGTTACCATTTACAACACTAAAATATCCTCGCTCAAACAATTCATCACATCCAAATTTACAAGCTGGAACAATCACATTATAATTCAAACGCTCTTCATCAGAACACAAAGCTCTTGGTTTTATATGAGCAGCAACCATGAGTGAACGCGGAAAAAAAGAACCGCAAAAAGCACATTCAAATTCATTTCCGCCTTTAAATAATTCGCTTTGTAAGCCGTGATGTTCTGCTCGCCTGAATGTAGAAATATTAATATCGGTGTTTCCTAGCATATTAAGGTAGTCAAGTCGTTCATCAAATTCCACAAAACTTACGTTATCAAGAAATTTAGATAACAGATCTAACCAATCCTGATCAAAGGAATTAACCACACCGTTGCCGCTAAAGTTAAAGCCGATATTACGCAACCTGTTTTCATAACCGTTACTTAACTTATTTTCACGAAATTTTTTAAGTTGATTATTAAGCCAAACATAAATCTTCGGTGTCTTGCCATCCTGATTTGAAAAATTATTCAACCCTTGGCGCTGCAAAGCATCGCAAAGAATTCTGAAATTATTATTCCATTCTTCTTCCCTGACTTCGTCACCGCTCCACTTAAAACCGGTCTTATTTAATTCTTGAATTTTCCAATCTTCTAATGGCTTACGATTAGCCATATTTCCCTGAAATACTGCTCGCTGCGTTTGCACCCAGGTGTATACATTAGTTGGCATTTTATTAATGGCTCCTTCATATTTTTGTACGGAAGCATCAATGTATTCTTTAAGTTTCCTCTTCCAGTTGTCGGCGTCGTTTAAAACTTTTCGAGTTTGAAGATCGACGCCGACAGCTTCAAGCTTAAATATTTGTCCTGGGGTTAACTTTCCATTTTTATAACCAGTGATCTGACTTCTTAACCATGAATTAAGACTCTTGTTCAGGCCACGTGTCGGTAACCTTTTATGTTCTATTTTAAAATTCTCCAATTGATGATACTCCTGATCCCAGGTCGGAAAATACTCTTCCAGTTTAAGTGACCTGATCGCTTCTTCTTTTTCATCAGATAAACTGCCCTCATTTAGATCGTCGTAATGACGGCGGATCCAAGCGTAATCATTCTGTCCGATATTAGCTACCGATACACTTTTCTTTGCGATCAACGTATCTCTGATCCGCTCAAAATTTTCACGCCAATTGTCTGTTTTTACTTCAAAACTAAAGTCTATGGAAGATAATTTTTCAAGTTCTTTTTCAGACAGCGAGCCTTCACGCCATTTTTTCCTTTGCGTAAACGCAAAGTTCGCCAGCATGCTTTCTGAATTTTTCGGGGCGCGACGATCATAGACAGGCCATCTCCCTGTTGTATTTTTGAATTCTCTAATTTGCTGGAATTTGTCTTCCCATTTTCGCTCTTTCACAGTTCCGGAGGATACCATCTGAATCATTTAATTATTTGTAGAACTTTGCATAGGACTAACTGATGTAAGTAATAACACTGTAATAGCCGATCAGACCATAATTAATCGAAATGGTAATCATCCAGTGCGGTTACCTGATCATAATTTTCGGGGTTGTAAAGATCCGGATGCATTTTCATTAAATTTCTTAATACTCTATACATTTCCAATTCCGGAACGGCCAGTCTGTGGCCCTCGAACTGGGCGTTGCCACTACTCTGTTCATCTCCCCATCCTTCCAATATCATATATTTATTCCCGTAGATCAGTTCATTGCCGGTCAATTCCCAGGAAACCTCATAAATATTTTGGTCATCATTACTCAAACCGGCCAGGCCTTCAGTGATATGGTTACGGCAAACCATAAAGAACGGCCCGAACCGATAAACCCTTTCAAGTATAAATCCTGTATCACTGTGAGCAAAGAATTGCAAACATTCATTGGCACCTAAAATATGAGTTGAACGATGCTCAGTCATAATAGTTATAAGTTACTGCCATATCAAAATCAGCGGCCGATCCCGAAAGATCACCAAGTTTCCTATGCACCCGCCCGCGCAGGTAATAAGATTTTCCGGATGTTGGTGAGCACATGATAGCACCGGTATAAGCAATTAAAGCATGCTGGGTGTCTCCTAACTTTTCATAACAGGCTCCCATGCTGCAAAACATCTCTGCGTTAGCAAGGCCTCTGTTTTTGGCTTTATGATAATATTCAAGTGCCTGCACATGGCGATCCATTGCAAATAATATGGATGCAACGTTATTATAAAGCACCGCTTCACCGGGCCTTTCATCAACGATCTCAATATATAATCGCAGGGCATCTTCGTAATTTTTTTCTGCGAATAACTTGTTCGCATAGTGTATTTTTTCGTTTACGTCCATAGGGAAGAATTTACTGGTATAAAACGATTGATCTCTCCAACAGTATAATTGATATGCAGAAGTTCCGTATATCGGTTTTCTGTGCGGCTCCAGGTCGTACAAAAATGCTCACCATCATTTGCGATATAACGCTGGTTGGTCAAATACCCGACCGTAGAAGGGAATGAGCCGTGGTACCGGAATAATTTATTGATCAGCAACTGCGGCATTCCCTGAACTGCAATCTGTAATTGCAGATCAACCCCTGAGCGGCCTTGTTTGAACGCTTCATCGGTAATGTTCAGAAAATTCAGCCGAAAGTACATCCGGGTCTCGCGGAGTAAAAGGTTATTGGTCATAACCGCCGGAGCATCTGTCGTGTTCAGGCTGACATGTTTTTTAACAAAAAAAGTGACAAGGGCCATTTGAATGTTTTTGTGATAAAAATATTAATTTTCCGAAAATAATTTGGGATACTGATAAATGAGTTATAACGCAAATGCTTTATTCGTTGCAGCTATGGGCCAGCGTTTACCGGACGGTGCCTTGCTTGACCCGGGGTCGATATTCAGTTACCTTTCCAACAAAGGATTTGGTGCCGTAATAGACTGTTCGGAAAATACAGATAACCAGCAAGAAGCCAACAAACATGGCTTATCCTACCAAAATATTTACGCGGATATCCCGTCATCTACAATCATTAAAAGCCCGCTCTATTTCGATCTGCTGACAGAAGATCAGCAAAGGGCTTACCGCGTACCTGTTCTTCTTGATCATTATGCCTTACACCGCCTGCCTATCAATCTTTTTAATACAGGCCTGAGACATCCGGATAAAAAGATCGCCCTGCTATTTTCAGATATGAACTTTAGCAGTATACTACGCTTGCACCTGTCCGCTTCGGTCGCAGCGGGTGATATCACTGGAATAAACCTTCACCACATGATACCGGCATTTGGTACAGATCCGTCTGAACACCGGCAGGATGCTGAACTCTTTCAGGTAAACAATCAGCAGGTAAATTTTGACTGGCAGACCAGTTACGAAATACTATCAGGACTGACTGAAATACCATTTGATCCTCACCTTTGGCTTTCAGGGTACCGAAGCGTGAAAGCCATGGAACTCCGGTATTTTTCGGAATGGTTCAATAACAGCGAACGCCCCTTGGTCATGCCTTATAAAGCCGTGGATCATGGTGATGACAGGAATGTTTATTTACTGGAATATGTCCCGGCTAACCGTGGTGGCGGGGCTTACAACGAAAAAGTTTGGCGTTTCAAAAGCGGTGATAAGCTGGAAGTGGCGATCCAAAAAAGGGCTTTTGTGGAGAGTGTCAGGGAACGTGGTGTCAAATTCGACTTAGTTGTCAGGGCACTGAACAGCAGGGAAATGTCTGCCGTTTCTTCACCACTTGATGAGATCGGTGCAGAGCTGGAGTCTTTGCTCGGCTATGCCTATCACCCGGAAATTCTTTACAAAACAAGACCAGTATCCAATTTGAAATATATGAACCTTAGAGAGCGACAACAAGCTGTCCAGGGAGTATATGTTGCTTGTTCAGATGAGGATTGGAATAACCGTAATATCCTTATCATTGATGATGTTTATACCAGCGGAACCACAAGCCGTGAGATCACCCGGGCTATACGAACCGTGTGGCCCAAGGCCGTAATATATGGTCATTTCCTATCCCGGACCATATAAACTTACCCTTATGAATGGAACTCAGATATTATATTGTATTTCGCAACTGAACGGCTATGGCCCGGCAGCACTCAGAAAGCTGATCCAGTCTGATCTCCCTTTAAGTATTGAGGAAATACCGGATCTCCTAAATATCAATAACACGGACGACATAAAAGATTCGATCAGTAAGGGCCTTGAGATGTGGGAAAGGTCTGTCAACTCAGGTATTGGTATCCTATCTCCCTTAGATCATGCTTATCCGGATAGATTTCGCCAATTGCCAGATCTTCCACCCCTGATCAGTTTTAAAGGGGACCTCCATTGCCTGCAGGAACCGACCGTTGCGATCATCGGCAGCCGCGATGCATCACCTTATGCCATGAAAGCTGGTCCCAGACTGGCGAAATACTTTGTAGAAGCTGGGTTTACCATTATTAGCGGACTGGCAAAAGGGTGTGATGCTTTAGCACATCGTACAGCTGTGGAACACCATGCATCAACGGTCGCGATCACTCCTTCCGGACTTCCACTGATCTATCCCGCCGAGCATCGAAGCCTTGCTGATGCCATAATGGAAAACAACGGTTTGCTGATTAGTGAACAACCCTATAATAAAGTGCCAAGAGCAGGTGATTTTGTTCAGCGCGACCGTCTGCAAAGTGCATTGTCATTAGGACTGGCCGTTATTGAAACGAAAGTTGGTGGGGGTACGATGCATACTGTACGATTTGCCAAAGCACAGCAAAAACCTGTCGCATGCCTTTATCCGCAAGTCGATCTGCCTGACGGTAACGCTTTGATCGTGCGTGAATTTAACGGCATTAAACTTCAGGACCGGAATGATATCCTTAATTATATTCAGAAACTATTGGATCAGAAATCAGGTAAAGTATAGATGAATCTTCTGTACATCTCATTTTTGTCCTTTGATAAGAACATGGTAACAAATACTATGTGGTGTTCTGATTGGAGAATATGTAGCCATTGATCACTCATTCCGGAAAATCGACCAATGTATTCTGCAACACTTTGATCATGCTTACTGCCTAACACTCAAGTGCATTTTGAAAGTTCATTTACACAATACA